>Ga0180732_1000063_pt1 | contig 120635 bp, 105 predicted proteins | sample KR11_01MetaG_FD_148674 | JGI IMG/M metagenome (GOLD analysis project Ga0180732, IMG submission 148674) | Groundwater microbial communities from the Olkiluoto Island deep subsurface site, Finland - KR11_0.1 MetaG | ecosystem: Environmental > Aquatic > Deep subsurface > Groundwater | place... | reverse complement strand
CAGGATGATGAAGAATCGATATTCATGTAATCCAAAAATCATATAAACAGGAAGTTATATATATGACCTGAAGAAAAGGCCAGATTGAAATAATGGCCCTTCCGAAAGCCTTTTAAACAAAGAGTCAAGGTCTTGTCGTTCCCGTCTGCCTACGAGGCATTGAAACAGTCATAATAACAAGAGTGCGCTTTCCAATAACAAGTCGTTCCCGTCTGCCTACGAGGCATTGAAACAGAAAGGGCGAAATTGATGTTATCATGGCAACAAGTCGTTCCCGTCTGCCTACGAGGCATTGAAACGACGTCATCGAGATGGAGGTCCGAAGGGTCGGCTGTCGTTCCCGTCTGCCTACGAGGCATTGAAACAACTCAAAATCGACGGCACCGATATCGACTCAATTGTCGTTCCCGTCTGCCTACGAGGCATTGAAACCCGGCAGGATTATTCCGGAGAACAGAGGCGCTGAGTCGTTCCCGTCTGCCTACGAGGCATTGAAACGAGGTCCGGGAGTATGCCGCCATCTGCCATTTCTTTGTCGTTCCCGTCTGCCTACGAGGCATTGAAACTACAAATGGAAAGGCGATCGATTAATAGTTGATTAGTCGTTCCCGTCTGCCTACGAGGCATTGAAACATGGACAAGGGCATGGACTTCGACGTTCTGGGATGTCGTTCCCGTCTGCCTACGAGGCATTGAAACACTCATTCGGGAGGGAGAGGTTCATGTTATATCTGTCGTTCCCGTCTGCCTACGAGGCATTGAAACATAGGCTGGAAGACCTACAGTAAGAACGTGAAGGGTCGTTCCCGTCTGCCTACGAGGCATTGAAACTTCATGGAATCCAGCGTTGCGGGGGTAAGTAATAGTCGTTCCCGTCTGCCTACGAGGCATTGAAACGAGGATGTGGGCTGCAAGGCGATTGCCGACGATAGTCGTTCCCGTCTGCCTACGAGGCATTGAAACGGTCTTTGGATGGGAAGGTTCATACCTCTCCCTGGTCGTTCCCGTCTGCCTACGAGGCATTGAAACAATAATGAAGGAGAGTGATTACGTGGACGTTGAAGTCGTTCCCGTCTGCCTACGAGGCATTGAAACCTGAATATACTTCGGTGCTGTTGGTGAGGTAGCCGTCGTTCCCGTCTGCCTACGAGGCATTGAAACAAGTTTTGTCTTATGGTTCACATACACTTTTGAAGTCGTTCCCGTCTGCCTACGAGGCATTGAAACATGCTAACGTTCATGATCTGCCGGACTGTGACCTGTCGTTCCCGTCTGCCTACGAGGCATTGAAACATGAAAATCTATTAGAATGAAATACCAGGCAACTGTCGTTCCCGTCTGCCTACGAGGCATTGAAACAATGGTAACCGTAGTATTGCCAAGAGTCTTCTGAGTCGTTCCCGTCTGCCTACGAGGCATTGAAACACATCATATACTTTGATTGTGCCAATGTCTGGAAGTAGGTCGTTCCCGTCTGCCTACGAGGCATTGAAACAATTCAAACAGATTATAAAACACATTTGCCAAAAGTCGTTCCCGTCTGCCTACGAGGCATTGAAACTCATAGAGTGTTCTCTGCCCCTCTTTCACCTCGGGTCGTTCCCGTCTGCCTACGAGGCATTGAAACGACCAGGAGCCGAGATACCGGCCCAGGCGCGGCTCGTCGTTCCCGTCTGCCTACGAGGCATTGAAACAAGAACTCCATACTCAAAAGGCGGTCACCGGTATGTCGTTCCCGTCTGCCTACGAGGCATTGAAACAGTCAAGCATCCCTCACAGGACACTCTGGGATACCTGTCGTTCCCGTCTGCCTACGAGGCATTGAAACTTTGAAGAGCAAGATGAGGGGTTGAGTAATTGATTGTCGTTCCCGTCTGCCTACGAGGCATTGAAACAAGGCCGATGGGAAAGTATCGTGGCATCTATCCTGTCGTTCCCGTCTGCCTACGAGGCATTGAAACAACCCAATACAGCAAACATTCAACCCCGGCGAAGGTCGTTCCCGTCTGCCTACGAGGCATTGAAACATCAAGCAACAAACTGGATATATACAGGCATCGGGTCGTTCCCGTCTGCCTACGAGGCATTGAAACTAATAATACAAGAGTGGCATCCTCACGTTACCGAGTCGTTCCCGTCTGCCTACGAGGCATTGAAACCACAGGTAATTGGGCGGGTGAAAAGTTCCTAATGGTCGTTCCCGTCTGCCTACGAGGCATTGAAACTTGATTGTGTCGAAGCCAGACCCGAACTGCATTATGTCGTTCCCGTCTGCCTACGAGGCATTGAAACATTTGGTCAAGCCCGCCGTGTCCAACACATTCAGAGTCGTTCCCGTCTGCCTACGAGGCATTGAAACGATGATGTTGCCGGTGATTATCCCGGGTCCAACGGTCGTTCCCGTCTGCCTACGAGGCATTGAAACCTGCAATGTCAGGTTTGCATAGCATGACGTAATAGTCGTTCCCGTCTGCCTACGAGGCATTGAAACCGTTGTTTAGATAGTAGGATAAAGTCATGGTGCGGTCGTTCCCGTCTGCCTACGAGGCATTGAAACCTGGACGAAGGGCTGGATATTTCAGTTCAGTTAAGTCGTTCCCGTCTGCCTACGAGGCATTGAAACGTAGTTTTCCATGCGCAATCGGGATAGGGTGAATGTCGTTCCCGTCTGCCTACGAGGCATTGAAACCTTGATTAACTTATTGCCAGCCCTTGGTCTTTCGGTCGTTCCCGTCTGCCTACGAGGCATTGAAACCTTATTATCGCCCTCGATTACCATGTCCATGTCTGTCGTTCCCGTCTGCCTACGAGGCATTGAAACCAGTACGTCTTTTCTCAATCATTCACTCGCCTCCGTCGTTCCCGTCTGCCTACGAGGCATTGAAACCAAGCGGTAGGAGTAGGTAAATTAGTGATGCACGGTCGTTCCCGTCTGCCTACGAGGCATTGAAACTTATCGAAATGCGCGACGAGCATCGTACTTGCAAGTCGTTCCCGTCTGCCTACGAGGCATTGAAACAATCCCCAAACAGGGGGTGCAACGTCCCCCTGGGGTCGTTCCCGTCTGCCTACGAGGCATTGAAACTAGGCGCTTTGGGGGGCTATGCGGTTGCCAAAAAGTCGTTCCCGTCTGCCTACGAGGCATTGAAACTTTTCCGGCGACCAATTGTTCAGCGAGCTTCTTTGTCGTTCCCGTCTGCCTACGAGGCATTGAAACGGCCATGCCCCGGTTTATGTCCCTGAAGAGATGGGTCGTTCCCGTCTGCCTACGAGGCATTGAAACGATGTTATGCCCCGCGTTGCCATCGTACCATGCCGTCGTTCCCGTCTGCCTACGAGGCATTGAAACTGAGGAGCGATAAGCACATCAAGACCATCATGGGTGTCGTTCCCGTCTGCCTACGAGGCATTGAAACTATACAATCTATCATGCTCGGGTATTCTGCACCAGGTCGTTCCCGTCTGCCTACGAGGCATTGAAACTAAGCGTAGTGTCTTTAACAGTAGAGAATGACGTGTCGTTCCCGTCTGCCTACGAGGCATTGAAACAAAACATCACCGCAGATTGCCGTCAGCGATTCGTGTCGTTCCCGTCTGCCTACGAGGCATTGAAACGACCATGTAAACCTTATGCTCGTTGTCGCCCATTGTCGTTCCCGTCTGCCTACGAGGCATTGAAACATGACTAATCCCTCCGCCAGCCGTATGCCATCATGTCGTTCCCGTCTGCCTACGAGGCATTGAAACACTGTATTAGACCACGTAGACCCTTACGTTATACGTCGTTCCCGTCTGCCTACGAGGCATTGAAACGAGGTACCCAGTGCCCTGCCTGGTCATATTCGAAGTCGTTCCCGTCTGCCTACGAGGCATTGAAACTTGATGGGACAACGAATAGATAGGATTTCTAACGGTCGTTCCCGTCTGCCTACGAGGCATTGAAACTCTGAAATATACCAGGTATGGCTGCAACGAAAAAGTCGTTCCCGTCTGCCTACGAGGCATTGAAACATATTCAAAGGCTTTGACAGGGGTATCAGGACAAGTCGTTCCCGTCTGCCTACGAGGCATTGAAACTACAGTGCAGCAATTTTTTGATCACCTGGATCAAGTCGTTCCCGTCTGCCTACGAGGCATTGAAACGATGATTACGGCAAGGGGGGAAAGATGCGACCTAGTCGTTCCCGTCTGCCTACGAGGCATTGAAACGTGTCGCCGGTGCAGCTGCTGCGGTGGCTGATACGTCGTTCCCGTCTGCCTACGAGGCATTGAAACCTTTATTGCTGCATCCAGGGAGGCAATGGCCTTAGTCGTTCCCGTCTGCCTACGAGGCATTGAAACAAGGATACACACGCCGCTTGTGGTCAGTGTCGTGAGTCGTTCCCGTCTGCCTACGAGGCATTGAAACACAATAGATAAAGGGGCGAATGTGCCGAAATAGAGTCGTTCCCGTCTGCCTACGAGGCATTGAAACCCTGCCCGTATGAGAGATAACCGGGAACCCTCATGTCGTTCCCGTCTGCCTACGAGGCATTGAAACATCATATCAGCCCTAAGATGCCCTGGGGGATTATGTCGTTCCCGTCTGCCTACGAGGCATTGAAACACCATGATATGAGTGCTTGGGTATGTACTGATAAGTCGTTCCCGTCTGCCTACGAGGCATTGAAACTTTTTATCATGTTCATGGTTACAGGTACTGCCATGTCGTTCCCGTCTGCCTACGAGGCATTGAAACTAACTATTGACCGGGACCAGGGCAGCCAAAGAGAGTCGTTCCCGTCTGCCTACGAGGCATTGAAACACTCATCGGTGTTCGCAAACCACTCTCAATCTTTTGTCGTTCCCGTCTGCCTACGAGGCATTGAAACGAAGCGGGAGATAGGGATACGTTATTATCCTATCGTCGTTCCCGTCTGCCTACGAGGCATTGAAACACTCACACGATGGCGAAGTCGGGCTATGTCACCGGTCGTTCCCGTCTGCCTACGAGGCATTGAAACATGTCCAGCGGTTCAATCCGTTTGAGTATGGCAGGTCGTTCCCGTCTGCCTACGAGGCATTGAAACGGTATTGATATGTCCGATATGACTTTAATACGTTGTCGTTCCCGTCTGCCTACGAGGCATTGAAACTTGGTTCCACTACATCAGCACCTACCATGTTAATGTCGTTCCCGTCTGCCTACGAGGCATTGAAACATCAGGTAAGGTAATTCATCGGGGGTTTATAAGTGTCGTTCCCGTCTGCCTACGAGGCATTGAAACCAGATACTATGGTGAGTTTTCCTCCGGCGTTGATGTCGTTCCCGTCTGCCTACGAGGCATTGAAACAAAGCTACCAGCGACATAAGCACCGGGGAAGAAGGTCGTTCCCGTCTGCCTACGAGGCATTGAAACTCTTCAACCATCTGGATAAACATATCCTTAGCATGTCGTTCCCGTCTGCCTACGAGGCATTGAAACATCCCAGCACCGAGGACACCACCAGCCGATTGTCGTCGTTCCCGTCTGCCTACGAGGCATTGAAACGAAGAGGTTGTGGAGAATGAAAGCAAACCAAAGAGTCGTTCCCGTCTGCCTACGAGGCATTGAAACGTTACTGCGCTGATGCTGGTGCTGTATTCCCAGCTTGTCGTTCCCGTCTGCCTACGAGGCATTGAAACGCGGGGAGGTATGTGAGCACACGGTTATGTTCATGTCGTTCCCGTCTGCCTACGAGGCATTGAAACTCCCAAAATGCCGAGAGCATCCCACCAATACTGGGTCGTCCCCGCCCGCTCACGAAGCATTGAAACCAGCTGCCCGGCGTTCGAGCATCAGGCCAACTGCCGTCGTTCCCGTCCGCCTACAAGGCATTACATTTACTAATTAAGCACATATTATTCCTCGCCACCTTTCACCCTTCAGCGCACCCCCTCAGGCAATCTCCGGGATTGTTTTCTTCTGTGGAGATATATCGCTTGGTCAAGTCTGGCCAAACTAGACTGCAAACACTTTTAACATAGCTGATTAGTTGCTTGAATTCAGCAATCCTCACCCCAACAACCCCCCCAACGCAAAGAACGCAATCACGCACAGCAATATGGCCAAGACGAAAGCAACGACCGTGAGGAACAGCATGAAGGGGATTTTCCAGAGGTAATCGTTCGCGAGCCTTCCACAGCACCAGCATCATTGAACCCACCATAAAGAGGGGCATACCTTCAAACTAGCCGCTCCGCATTTGTAACACGGCAACATAGCGGCTCTTGATGGTTTGCCCATTCACCAGGTTCCCCTGTGAGATTAGGTGGGGGGCGGGGAGGAAAGCGAATCAAGTATGTTTGATAGAATTATCAATATGATTTTCAGAATTTTGAATGAACTGGATAGCATGAATGGAACTATCAATTATTTGTTCCCAACTCACACCTGATTTTATATTTTGGGAATGAGCTAAACTATTGCGTAAATTTTCGATTTCTTCAAGTTTTCCAATATCGTCTTCTCCCACACCAAATATTTTCATTAGTTTTTCAGATGCAAAAATAATTTCTCGCTTATCACAAAATTGAAGACAGTCAAGAAGATCTCTTTCTTCATTCCTTCCTTTTCTTAGGATTTGAATGTGTTTTGCTTTGTCAATTCTTTTTTTGACTATATGTTCATTCCATGAATCTTTTGGAAAGACTTGGTTTATATGGTGCGTCATATGCATTTCGAACAAAGTTATAAAGCCAAAAATCATTACTCTTACGGGGGGTTTTTGAAGGTCTGCTCTTGTGATGATGCCCGACACTTCATTACCAGTTATCACGAATACACGTTCATATTTTTTTAAGTATGGTAACATGTCTATCAATGGTGTAGAATTTGATATTAAATCTTTTATAATCAAATCATGTTTATGTTCAATACACTGCCCATTATTTAACTCACTTTGATTCACATAACCAAGTACAGGCCCATCTTTAGTTTCTTTGATACCGACAGTGTCAAACGCATGGATTTTCAACAGTATTTTTGCATCAATCGCATTCATGCCAGTTGGGCAACAATATAATGGTTCTTCTATGTTTTTAGCAGTGATGCCTGAACTGAATATATCTTTCATTTCATCAAGGCGTGTGCCCTTTCTTCTTTGACCGCTATTTGAAATCCATAGTTGTCTCATTTTTACCCCATTACTGAAAGGAGAAGTAATCTATAATAATTTGGGAAACCGTTTTGAAATGTCCGTTCTGCGTTGGAACTCTCATTTCGAGCATCAGAGAATCCATGAATTGTGATTATCTGATTTTCCCATTATTCCTCTTCGACTTCCTTAAATGTGATTTCCAACCATTCGAGAAACAACATAATCCCTACTGCTCCGCCCAGTACTGCACCCCGATAGGGCGTTGTTGCGAACGAGGAAATGGCCTTCCTAGGGATTCTAGGCTAATAGAGGGAGTGCAAGTCTCGTGGGGCTTATTAGTTAAATATAAAAAACCGGGCAAGGACCTGGGCATAAAGCCCTGTGGAGAGAGAATGCCCTCGCTCTAGTGGGAATAGATAATCATGATAGGAATTACCCACATTATTGAATCATGCTTCCTGCTACTATCCAGAAGTATAAGTTGATAAGGTTTCCCCCGACGATTGCGGAATTGTGAATATTTTCGCGTGAAATATGGGTGTGTTAACAATGAATGGCCCGACAGCATGTTTGATTAATGATTGAGAGCAGTCATCCTGAAGAATGGCGTATATAACCTACTCAGTACTTCCGATGCCTCCCTCTCGCCGACCAGAAGAAACTTCGGGACAAAGTTCCTAGCACCGAGTTTCAGCCTCTTCAACGAATACACGACCCAAACGAAAGGTCCACCCTGTTCTGCCGAAATATTTTCTTCCATTCATTTACCTATTTCTGTTATATCCGCAGAGGATTATGAACATGATGGCCCGGTTATCAGGAGTGAAAACATTTTTAATCATTCCATCAAGTGGGATGGGGTCATGGTTGCTCATGATGAAAAAACGCATGCTTCACAATGCTGTGTTATCTTCATTTATTTCAACAATCTCATTTTTGATAATCAAAAGTGATAATATATATTCGCGTCCCGCACTCGCTCCCACGCCTAGGGCAGATGTAGGCACACACCCAAGGGGGGAACATTGTATGAAAAACATGAAGACAGGACCAAGTGAATTGAAGGACAGGCCAGTATATGACAGCAATGGCCAGGAAATCGGCCGCATCCGGGAAGTGGAACAGGAAATGAGAACGGGGAGGTACAGCACCCTCCATGTGGAGGTGGACGCTCGCCACACACAGAAGGGAGGATTGAGCGGTCTGCATCATCTCCCGTTGAACGCCAGCGACTTGGTCATGGACGAAGACTCCATACGGTCAAGCCAGACCATCGAGGCCCTTAACAGCCAGTTCACGAACAAAATATCCGTCAGGAAGGCGCATCTCAGCCAGCGCGATTTGATCGATAAATCCGTGACTGACAAGAACAGAATGCACATCGGCATCGTGAAAGATATCAGAACCACATCCGACAACGGCGAGTTCACCACGATTCTGGTGGAGCTGAACCAGGACACAAAGAAGAGAATGTCATTGGAAAAAATCGACTGTGTCCGGATAAAGATGGACCGCGTGGAGGAGGTCGGGAAGGAAATCAAACTCGACAGGCAGGTCGAGGAACTGAGCAGGGAATGGAACGAGATCATCCTGCATCGGTAAAATACAAAATGGCAGGGGAAAAACCTCTGCCTTTTTCTTTATTTACCAGATTGATTTTGACAACGTTCATCTCTTCATAATACCCCATGTTCGATATAAAAATGGGGCGAGGCATTTGGCTTAAAGCCTAGGTTGGAGAGAGAATGCCTCGCCCAAAGTGGGGAAGAGTTGATTGTGATAGGAAGTGCCCACATAATACATTCATGCTTCCCGAAAGGCATAATAGCTTAATCACGTTTATAGATTTGGGTTTGAATGAGCGAGAACTATCGGGGCGAAGTGGAACCGCGTTTAATTGTAGTTATACGCAATCGATTTAATGCATGAAAGGAGAATTGACTATGCCACTACTTAACCAACAGCAAAGAGAAAGCCTCGAAGATGCAATTAAAGAGTATAATTACCCTAAAGTTACTTATGATTTTCGAAACAAAAAAGAAATTGTTCATTCCTCTATGCGTCAATTAGAAGCATCAATCAGGGTGAATTTGACTTCTGGAGATCCTATACGGGTCAAAGATGGTCTTTCTAACGTTCTTTACTGGGGTCATTATCGTGCCGGTTATCGCTGGGATAGAGTCCGTGATTTCCGAAAGAAAATCACGCAACAAAAATTAGACCACGTTGCGAGAACGCTTCAAAATATCTTTGAAACTCCAATATGGACTATAAAAAATATTGAATTGCCTCAATTTTCAAATATCTCATTCATAAGCAAAATCCTCATGTTCTTAGACCCCCAGAAATATGTTACACTTGATAGAAAGTTGATGAAATTAGCAAATGTCGAACCAATCACAATTTTTCATAGCATCAAGACATATCGAACATATATTCCTTGTACACGAGAGAATGAGCAACAATATCAAAACTGGTGCGGTCTTTGCAAAAATGCTTCCATAAAATATTTTCAAGGACAAGAAGTTTTTGCCGTTGATATAGAGCGTGGCATATTTTGTATTGTTGAAAAGGGTCAATATAATGTTGCAGCACAGATTATTGCAAACATATAAATGAACAATCGCCATGGTATCAAACTGATAGCGTGTAACAGCAGATTAAAGGCCATAATCCTTTGGTTATTAACCTATTCAAAAAATCTTGAATATGATGAATAAGCATATGATTTCAGAGGGGTGCCACAACCACCCAACAGAACCCAACGTGCAGCAAGGAAAAGTAATTAGGCAGTAAGCCACCGAACAAACACCCACCAAGCCAGCATCGGCTACAAGCCTAATTAACTAATTAGGTATAGATTCGGTGGAACAGGTGGTGCAGTAACGCGTGGGTTGTATAGGGTGATAGCACTCGGTTTGTGGGTGTGTAGTACCGGGCAGGTTCTTGGTTCGGTTGGTATCAAACTGAGATAATTCAATACCGCAAGTTATATCCGCATTTTCTCTATGTTTACGTAGGAAGATGTATGACTTCACACTTTGACAATAAAATCAGATTTCTTGCGGGAGATCAATCATTAATGGGTCTCTGGATGAGAGGTAATGAGAACATTGCCTCATTTGGCATTAGAACAAAAGGGATTCCCCGAAACATCCATACAACGATATTCAATGATTCTGGAGCTTTGTATTGTGAGGTTTCTGACTATGTGGATGGTACTCCGGAATCAAAAGAGGTTGTATGGCTCAGTGATAGACCTCTAATCCTTTCAGACGTTGAAGCGTTATTCGAAGACATCTTTGAAGAGATGACAGAGGACTATGACGAGGACGACGAGTACGAGGAGATGAATATTCCTTGGGCAAGATATGCTGACGACCTGGACTTTGAGGATAGAAGGGTAGCTGATTTTGATATTATACCACTACTTGAAGGCATAATGAGAGAGGATTTATTCAAACCCCGTAGGATAATAGATAGCTATAATGAAGGTATGCCAGGCATAGCTAGAACCGATGAATCGTTTAAGATGCTTCTGCCTTTCACAGATGCGCAGTTGTTATCTATTGAATTTTCAAAAAATAATCCATTATTTAGAGAACTTCCTTTCTTTGAGGGGATTGAGAAAATGTTTAACCATCTTGGCGAAACAGGGGTACTTGAAGAATACTATAAGTTGCACCCGCCAGACATAAATAAAATGCAAGCAGCGATTATGAATGTCCTATCACAATCCAAAAAGCATTAAACTCATAGTGTGAATACCCTTTGAAGAATAGGGGGCATTGAATGGCTCGGGAGAAGAAGAAAAACAACGGCTCAGGACTGGGATTCGAGGCCCAGATGTGGTCAGCCGCAGACAAAATGCGCAGCAACATGGACGCTGCCGAATACAAGCATGTAGTTCTCGGCCTGATATTTCTAAAATATATATCTGATGTCTTCGAGGAAAAGCACAGCGAACTCGTCAAGAGAAAAGCTGCTGGCGAGTATGTTGACCCTGAGGACCAGGATGAGTACATTGCCCATAGTATATTCTGGGTTCCAGGCAAGGCAAGGTGGGATTTCCTACAGGGAAGCGCCAAGCAACCGGAGATCGGCAAATACATCGACAATGCCATGGACCTCATCGAGCAGAACAACAAGAGCCTGAAAGGAGTCCTTCCAAAGGATTACAACCGCCCATCATTGAATAAAGAGCGTTTAGGCGAGTTAATCGACCTTATTGGCACAATCGCCCTCGGAGACAAAGATAGCCGAAGCAAGGATGTCTTAGGCCGCGTTTATGAGTATTTCTTAGGTCAATTCGCCAATGCCGAAGGGAAGAAGGGCGGCCAGTTCTACACACCACGGTGCATCGTTCAATTGCTTGTCCAGATGATTAAACCATACGAAGGCCGTGTATTCGACCCCTGCTGCGGCTCCGGCGGTATGTTCGTTTCCTCAGAGAAATTCATCGAAGCCCACGGTGGCAATGTGGACGATATTTCCATCTATGGCCAGGAATCCAATCCCACAACATGGAAACTCTGTAAAATGAACCTGGCAATCCGAAATATTCCTTCTGACAACATCAAATGGAACACCGAAGGCAGTTTTCAGAAAGATTTACACACTGATTTAAAAGCGAAATACGTGCTGGCCAACCCACCTTTCAACGACAGTGACTGGGGCGGAGACCGATTGAAGGACGATGTCCGGTGGAAGTACGGGACACCGCCACCAGGAAATGCCAATTTCGCCTGGGTGCAGCATTTCATTCATCATCTCGCGCCTTACGGATTCGCTGGTTTCGTCCTGGCCAACGGCTCAATGTCCTCCGGTCAATCTGGAGAGGGGGAAATCCGAAAGCAGATTGTAGAGAAAGACCTAGTGGACTGCATGGTAGCATTACCCGGCCAGCTCTTCTATAACACCCAGATACCGGCCTGCTTGTGGTTCATTGCCAGAAATCGGGACAACACTGGTTTGAAAGATCGGCGTGGAAAGATTTTATTCATCGACGCCCGAAAGATGGGAACCCTTACAGACCGCACACACAAGGAACTTACCGTTAAAGACATCAAGAAAATTGCTGATACATACCATGCCTGGCGCGGAGATTCTGACGAGGATTCCGAGGTCAAGGAATATGAGGATATTCCCGGATTCTGCAAGGCAGCCAGCATCGAGGAAGTACGTAAGCACGGGCATGTGCTGACGCCTGGCCGGTATGTGGGCGCGGAAGCGGTGGAGGATGACGGAGTGCCGTTTGACGAAAAGATGACGGTGCTCACTAAGCAGTTGTCGGAGCAGATGGCAGAAGGTGAGAAATTGGATAAAGAAATCAAAAAGAATTTGAATGTACTGGGATACGAGGTTTGAGATGAACAAGAGTTGTAAAGTTGTAGAGGCTGAACGCGTTGCCGAAATTGCTCCTAAACGAGCTAAATTAGTTTTTAGTGTTTTGATTAAAAACTGGCATCACAAAGCGAAAGAGCAAGATGATGACTTTTCTAAATTTGTGTTTGAGTATCTGGCATTTATCGCATTTTTAAGAAAGTATAAATTTATAGAACAAATCAAGGACAGACCTCTTATTCAAAAAATTAAATGTGATATTGCCTTAAAAGAAAAATATATTGATAAAATAAAGACAATACCCTCCTTATCTGCAGATTGGAAATATGTATCTGAAGAACTCAATCGAAAACCCCTTTCAAATGCATCATATAATCAATCGCCAGATGAATTAAAATGGTGGAATTGTTCTTACGAGCATTCAGAAAATCAATCTCAACTAGAGAAGGAGAAAAGAAAGGGTGTTATTCACTCTTTAGAAGATTGGGAAAACATGGTTGAGTTCTGGTATATTGTTAGGAACAACCTTTTCCATGGAGCCAAGGATCCTGAAAATGAGAGAGATCAATTTGCTGTAGAATACGGATATAAGACTTTAAGCGTGTTGGTTCGAGTAATGATTGAAGAAGAGGTAGTGTAGCATGGGGGATGAATGGCGAATGCTCTCATTGCAGGATGCGGGTGTTTCATTAATTGATTGTGACCATAGAACTCCTCCTGCATCAAAGCAAGGTTACCCTTATGTAGCAATCCCGCAAATTAAAAATGGCCAAATAAATTTGAAAGATGTCCGTTATATAAGTCAGGAGCATTTTATCGACTGGACGCGGAAGGCAACTCCAAAACCATTTGACGTGGTTCTCTCACGAAGATGTAATCCTGGGGAAACTGCTTATGTTCCACCTGGGTTGAATTTCGCATTGGGGCAAAACCTTGTATTGTTAAGAGCCGATGGTAGGTATGTGTTCCCCCAATTTCTTCGCTGGCTTGTTCGTGGACCTGATTGGTGGGAACAAATTGGTACATTCATTAACGTCGGTGCAGTGTTTGATAGTTTGAAATGTGCGGACATTCCACAATTTCAGCTTCTTATCCCCCCCCTCCCCGAGCAGCGTGCCATCGCCCATGTCCTCGGCACCCTGGATGACAAAATCGAGCTGAACCGCCGCACCAACGAGACCCTCGAGGCCATGGCCCGAGCATTGTTCAAGTCCTGGTTCGTGGACTTCGAGCCGGTGAGGGCGAAGGCGGAAGGAAGGGAGACGGGGCTACCAATCGAGATTGATGAGCTTTTCCCGGATAGCTTTGAGGAGAGCGAACTGGGGGTGGTACCGAAGGGGTGGAAAATTACCGAATTGGGGGACGTTGTCGATATTGTTAAAGGGACCTCTTATTCAAGTGATGATTTGCAACCATCAAGCACAGCTTTGGTTACATTGAAATCCTTTGAACGTGGCGGTGGTTATCGAACAGATGGATTGAAAGAATATATTGGGAAATTCAAACCAGAACAAAAGATATCTCCAGGTGATGTGGTTATATCATTTACTGATGTCACACAAGCCGCAGAGGTGATTGGACGTCCCGCAATCGTATCTCCCACATATGAATATACAACGTTGGTGGCTTCTCTTGATGTGGGCATTGTTAAAGTGAAATCACCTGAATTTTCAAAGATTTTTCTGTATAACTTGTTATCTACACAACAATTCAATGACCATGTACTGAGTTATGTTAATGGAACGACTGTTCTCCACCTGGATAAAAAAGGCATACCCTCATACCAATTTGTATGTCCGCCAGAAGAATTACTTTCACTCTATTCTACATCCACTCAATCGATATATAAAAAAATAGTTCGATGCGATATCGATTCCCGCACCCTCGCCTCCATCCGCGACGCCCTGCTGCCGAAACTGTTATCTGGGGAAGTGAGGATACCGGGTGTTGAGGGGTTCCTGAGGGAGAGGGGGGTTCTTGATGAAATTAAATAAACATGATGTATTGTCTGCATTACTCCAACATAATTATTTTCCAATGCAAAAAAAGGATAGAGATGAAATTCCTCCCGTTTTTACATCCACAAGTTTTACACCAAAGGTAGCAAAATTATTAATCGACACTGCATTAAAAAGGAAATCAGAAGGGTATGACTCTGTTTGTGTAAAACTCACACGTTTCAACGGGGTATCAAGGGACTGCTCAATTCCTCACCCATTGGCCTATGCTCAACTAGCATTTTGTATTTCTCATAATTGGGTTAAAATGGATTACATAACACGCTGTTCCAATAGCCAAGTTAAAATAAAAAAATATAAAGACGGTCGCTTGGTAGTCATGGATTATGATTCTTCTTCATTTCAAAGAGATTCGAAGAATATTAAATCCATACTTGGGAAACGATTTATGGTCAGGACAGACATTGCAAATTTTTACCCAAGTATATACTCTCATGCGCTACCATGGGCTCTTGTTGGTTTTAGCTTTGCTAAGAATCACAAACCACCGAAATATAAATTAGAATGGTATAACCAAATTGATGAGAAAGTCAGATTCCTAAAACGGAATGAAACTCAAGGTATAGCCATCGGCCCTGCAACTTCAAATATTCTCTCTGAACTCATTCTTACACGTATTGATGAAAAATTAAGTAAAAGTGGGTTTATTTTTTGTAGATATGTAGATGACTATACTGCGTATTGTAATACTGAAGAAGAAGGTCGAGAATTTATTAGGGAACTTTCAGAAGAGTTGTCAATTTATAAATTGAATTTAAATATCAATAAAACAAAATTTTTCACACTTCCTCAACCTGGTCTTGACCACTGGATAATATTGCTGCGACAAGGATTACCTCATAAAAATAAATTATCAATCTTTGAAGCGGAAACATATCTGGATTTAGCGATAGAACTTTCATATGATTATCCAGATGGCAGTGTTTTAAAATACGCTTTGAAAAGCCTGGTTGGGCAAAATATGTATGTTAATACGCGGTATTTTTTAATTGGAAAAACATTAAATCTTGCTTTCCATCAACCTATTTTATTACCCATTTTAAGTAAATTATTTGAAAATATACCATCACTTCATGTAAAACGGTTCGCTGTTGAGTTGAATAAAATCGCACATATCAATGCAATAAATCGACATTCAGATGGGATGGCTTGGGCTCTTTATTATCTGAATAAATATAAGATAGGAATCAAACCCGATGTAGCAAAGGCGATAATTAAATCTCATGATTGTATAGCACTTATCATGTTGTACCTTTCAAAGAACCCAACTTTCCAAAAATCAGTTATGGACTTTGCCAAGGGGTTGAAATCATCAGAACTCTACGATTTAGATCAACACTGGTTATTGCTGTTTCAATTGTTCATAGATAAGAAAATAGCTAATCCATATTCAGACAATGTATTTGAAATTCTAAAAGAAAAAAACGTGAATTTTATTGAGGAGGGTTGAAGATTGATTGAAATTCACCCAAAATTATTCATCGGAAATCAAGACGATTATGAAAATATCGTTAGAGTTCAACCAGATTGGCATGTGGTCCACGCATGTAAAGAACCCTATCACCGCAGAGCTTTAGGATACACTGGCAGAGGTGCACCTAAAGGTCATCCAGAATACTTGATTGCACCGAGAGGAAATAGTCTTATTTTGAACCTAGTGGATGCAGACACACCAGCCTACATTCCCAAAGAAATAATTGATGCCGCCCTTGATTTTGTAAAAACAGCTTTGAATAACGGCCATCGTGTTTTGGTACATTGCAATCAAGGAATGTCTAGGTCCGCCGGAATTGGCCTGCTTTTCCTTGCCGCTTACACAAACAGATTTAACGGTATGACCTTCCCCCAGGCTGAGCAATCCTACAGAACAATTTATCCTCTCTTTAATCCAGGCTTAGGCATGCGTAGATTCATTGAAATAAATTGGAATGTTTACCTAGGCAGAAACGCAGGAGAGTTGGCAGAATGATTGCGAAGCCAGAAATTTTTTCGAGGACACCCATATGAATACTCACATAGGCGCAGGGTATGGTAGCGAATACCACCTGATGCGTTATTTGGGAAGATACCGCGATGAATTTAATAGAATTACAATGAATGCCCTCGGAGGTCAGTCTGTTGAATGGTTAGATTTCAAACATGGCAAGAGGGAAAATTACAAGACACGTGATTCGTCAAAAGTCGTTTTGCCAGACAGGGAAATCATTGGGCTTGATTTTCTCGATGGCACCGATTATGAACACGTGAGAAAGGAATGGGCGAAATTCTGGCCCCAAAGCGGGAAATCACAGAATTGGGATGCCGTCGCTAAAATAAAAATTGATCAGGAAGTCTATTGGCTACTTATTGAAGCAAAGGCACATACTGGAGAACTTCGCAGCGATTGTGGGGCAATATCACCCGAATCCGTGAGAATGATTGAAAATGCATTGAAGGAAACAAAGCGAACATTCAATATTGATGTGTCTGACGACTGGACACAGTGCTATTATCAATATGCAAATCGGTTAGCAGCTCTTCATTTTCTACAAAAGCATGATATTCCTGCCAAATTACTTTACATCTACTTCCTTGGCGATTTAAATCCCAGGTTGGCCTCGAACTCCTTCTGCCCCCAAACAGAAAGTGAATGGCATCCATTTATTAAAGCAGAGAATGAACATCTTGGTATTACCCATGAAATAAAGGCTAGGCATGGCATTTATGAGATTTTCGTGGAGGTGTCACCATGACACCGAAATTATTATCGGGGGAAATAAGGATACCGTATGCCTATATATCTGAGGTGATGAAAACATGACTAAATCAAAAGAATTGACTATGGCTGTGCCGCGCATAGAAAGCCTACACGTCAAGAATTACCGGGCTCTTCATGACTTGGAACTTAACAATATTACGCCACTTACCGTCTTTCTGGGACCGAATGGAAGCGGCAAATCCACAGTATTCGATGTGTTCGCGTTCCTTTCGGAATGTTTCACAATCGGCCTGCGAAAGGCCTGGGACAAGAGGGGGCGATTCAAGGAATTGCGCACTAGGGGTTGCGACGGTCCGATTGTGATAGAGTTGAAATACAGAGAAAAACCCAAAGACCCCATTATCACATATCACATATCTATTGATGAAGTTAAATCAGGCCCAATTGTTTTGGAGGAATGGCTAAAATGGCGGCGGCATGGAAGGCATGGCCAGCCATATAAATTTCTTGAATTTAATGTTGGAAAAGGTTATGCAATCTCTGGAGATGTCCCAGATGATAAATCTGAAAGAATTGAAGAAACACTCGATTCTCCTGAAATGTTGGCTGTCAACACATTAGGCCAGTTCACTAAACACCCACGAGTAAGTGCTCTGCGGCGCTTCATTTCGTCTTGGTATCTCTCATATATGAATGCTGAGGAGATGCGAGGGAATCCGGAAGCTGGCCCACAAGAACATCTTACAATGAAAGGAGACAATTTGCCCAACGTGATTCAGTATTTAAAGGAACAACACCTCAAACAGCTAAACAAGATTATGAACCTCCTGGTCCAGAAAGTTCCGCGTCTGGAAAAGGTCGATGCCGAAATGTTAAGGGACGGTAGATTGCTACTTCAAATTAAAGATATACCGTTCGATAATCCTATACTGGCGAGATTCACGTCTGATGGAACACTTAAATTACTGGCCTATTTGACCTTATTGAATGATCCCAGACCACCCCAGGTTATAGGAATTGAAGAACCAGAAAACCAGATTCATCCTAAATTGCTGCTTGATCTTGTTGAGGAATGCAAAAAAGCTACAGCGACATCACAACTGTTTGTAACAACACATTCTCCTTATTTCGTAAATGGTCTAAAACCCAAGGAATTATGGGTTTTATACCGGAATGAAAAAGGGTTTACTACTGCCAAACGCGCATTTGATATGGACGGCATCAAAGAACATGTTGAGAGCGGAGCCCAACTCGGCCACCTGTGGCTTGAGGGATACTTTGATGTTGGAGATCCTTTAGACAATGCAGGAGGACCGAGAAATCCTACGCAGACTGGATTATTTGATTTTCAGGAGTAAACTATAATGAACATTGAATTTCTTGTAGAAGATGAATCAACAAAAATAGCTCTTCAAAATTTGTTGCCCAAAATGCTTCCAGGACATGTAAAATGGTCTATTCATCCCTTTCAGGGAAAACATGATCTATTAAAAAAATTACCAACTCGGTTGAAGGGATACCGCAAAATAGGGAATGAACACAAAATTGTGGTTATTTTAGATAGAGATTTGAACGATTGCCACGAATTGAAACAACAACTTGAAAGAATCGCAAGAAGTGTCGGTTTCACCACAAAAAGCCAAGCAGATAACAATGCCGATTATAAGGTAATGAATCGAATTGCCATCGAAGAGTTAGAAGCATGGTTTTTTGGCGATAATAATGCACTGTCAGAAGCTTTCCCTGGCGTACCAACAACTTTGTATAAAAAAGCAAAATTTAGAAATCCAGACCTGATTCAAGGTACTTGTGAACAACTTGAAACTGTTCTCAAGAGGGCTGGGTATTATAAAACCGGATTGGATAAAAGAGAAGCATCTCGCAAAATATCCGAATATATGAACCCGAGATCTAATCGTTCGAAAAGCTTTCAGGTTTTTAGAGCGGGCTTGAACCACATGGTTCAAAATTTGGATAGACAGAACGTCAATGGAGCTATTGACGCATGACCCGCCTCACCGAGTCCGCCCTCGAAGAAGTTACCCTCCAATGGCTGGAGGAATTAGGCTACACCATCCTCTACGGCCCCGCCATCTCCCCCGACTCCGAAGGAAACCCTGGCTCCGAGAGGAATTCTTATTCAGATGTAATCCTGCTCGACCGCCTCCTGAACTCCCTCCAGACCATTAATCCAAAAATCGGTATCGACCAGCTAAACGAGGTCGCTCAGAAGCTCCTGAGAACCGAATTTCCCCTACTGATTGCCAACAACCGAGCATTTCACCGGATGCTGGTGGACGGTGTTCAGGTTGCAACCCGCAGGAAGGATGGCACCCCCAAATGGGAGACCGTGAACCTCATAGACTTCGCCAATCCGGAAAACAATGACTGGGTAGCAATAAATCAATTCACTGTGATTGCGGATAACAGGAATCGAAGGCCAGACATTATTATTTTCGTTAATGGCCTTCCGCTCGCTGTAATCGAATTGAAAAATCCCCTGGACGAGAAAGCCACAATCTGGACCGCTTACAATCAATTGCAGACTTACAAGAAGGAATTAGAGAATCTGTTCATCTACAATGAACTTCTGCTTGTATCGGACGGCCTGGAAGCTCGTTTCGGCTCATTATCCGCGAACAAAGAACGGTTCATGCCATGGAAAACCATTGAGGGAGAAGAACTGGCGCCTGCTACAATGCTGCAACTGGAGGTCATGGTCAGAGGACTATTCGATAAACAGCGGTTGCTTGATTATCTTCGATACTTCATTGTGTTTGAGGATGACCATGGAAATCTTGCGAAGAAGATTGCCGGCTACCATCAATATCATGCTGTAAATCAAGCGATAACATCGACTTTGGAAGCAACTTCTCCAGATGGAGATAAGCGATGCGGTGTCGTCTGGCATACCCAAGGCTCGGGAAAGAGCCTGTCAATGGTTTTCTTCGGGGGCAAGGTAATTCAGCACACTGAAATGGAAAATCCTACATTGATTATTCTTACCGACAGGAACGACCTGGACGACCAGCTTTTTGGGACATTCTCCAGATGCCATGAACTGCTGAGGCAGAGTCCTGTTCAAGTTGAGTCTCGCGCGGATTTGAGAAATAAACTGAAAGTAGCCTCTGGCGGAGTAATTTTCACCACTATTCAGAAGTTCATGCCCGAGATAAAAGGCGATGATTTCGCACTTCTTTCTGACAGAAGAAACATTGTCGTTATTGCTGATGAAGCTCATAGAAGCCAGTATGATTTCATTGATGGATTTGCTCGGCACTTGAGGGACGGTTTGCCGAATGCCTCTTTTATTGGATTTACCGGAACTCCTCTGGAAACCAGGGATAGAGTGACAAGGGCGGTGTTCGGCGATTACATCAGCATTTACGATATTCAGCGAGCGGTGGACGATGGTGCTACTGTTCCAATATTCTACGAAGCCAGGGTTGCAAGGCTCCAGCTCGCGGATTCCGAGAAGCCGACAATTGACCCAGAATTCGAGGAAATAACAGAGGGCAGCGAAGAAGAATACAAGTACGATATGAAACGAAAATGGGCTGCTCTGGAGAAAGTGGTCGGCTCCGAGAACCGATTAAGAGTAGTTGCCAAAGACCTGATAGACCACTGGGAAAAGAGAAACGAAGCCATCGAAGGCAAGGCTATGATTGTGTGCATGAGCCGACGCATTTGCGCGGATATGTATCGAATAATAACCGAATTAAAACCTGAATGGCATCATAAAGACGATGACAAAGGTTCAATCAAAGTTGTGATGACTGGCTCTGCCTCCGACCCAGAGGAATGGCAGGAACATGTGAGGACTAAAGCCCGAAGAGAGGAACTTGCCAATCGTTTCAAGGACCCCAAGGACCCTTTCAAAGTCGTTATCGTGAGGGACATGTGGCTAACAGGCTTTGATGCTCCTTCGCTTCACACGATGTATGTGGATAAGCCCATGCACAGCCACACGCTGATGCAGGCTATTGCCAGGGTGAATCGAGTGTACAAGGACAAGCCCGGAGGCCTGATTGTCGATTATCTCGGTATTGCTGATGAATTGAGAAGGGCCATGGCCAATTACACCGAGAACGGCGGCACTGGCAACACTGCAATCGACCAGGAAGTAGCCGTCAAGATAATGCTTGAAAAATTTGAAATTTGCCGGGATATGTACCATGGCTTTGATTATTCTGCCTGGAAAACTGGCAATCTCGTACAAAAGCTCAATCTGTTGCCACAGGCCCAGGAGCATATTCTACAGCAAGAGGATGGAAAAACACGCTACATGAATATTGTCAGCGAATTGACCAAAGCCTTTGCCCTGAGCGTTCCTCATGAATCCGCTATGGAGATTCGGGATGACGCCGGATTCTTCCAGGCAGTTAGAACCGCCTTAACAAAACAAGATATTGAAGGCGAAGAGGTAAAGCATGATCTCCAGGATGCGGCAATAAGACAACTCGTGTCAAGGGCTGTTTCCTCAGATAAAATTATCGATATATTTGCAGCCACTGGCCTAAAACGACCAGATGTTTCCATTCTTTCTGATGAATTCTTGAACGAAGTTAGAAAAGTACCTCAGAAGAATCTCGCCATCGAGACATTGAAGAAACTGCTCAATGATGAAATTAAAACTCATTCCAGAAAGAATCTGGTACAATCAAAGAAATTCTCCGAAATGCTGGAGGACACAATCAATAAATATCGCAAGAAGGTGATATCATCTATCGAGGTTCTCAACGCACTTTTTGGCCTGGCAACAGAAATGAGAGAATCGTATAAGAAAGGTGAGGAACTCGGTTTATCGGTTGAGGAACTGGCTTTCTACGATGCCCTTGAAGTTAATGATTCGGCAGTGAAACTTCTGGGCGATGAAGTACTTCGAGACATTGCTTTGGAATTGGTGGACACTGTAAAACACAATGTTTCAATCGATTGGACCGTGAAGGAGAATGTCCGAGCCAAGCTCCGAGTTATGATTAAAAGGGTACTGAGGAAGCACGGGTACCCACCCGATATGCAAGAGAAGGCGACCGAAACCGTGCTGAAGCAGGCAGAACTGCTGGCGGACGAGTGGGCAGTCGCGTAGTGCAAATGTGAAATAAACCAGAAGGTAGTGTAATGTGGAGGAATTGAATGCCAGGGATAGGCATTGGCCCATTTAGGGTTGGTATAAGCAAAAGAGGTAATGTCTACGGTTCTGCGTTTGGTTTTGGCGCATCTGGTTCAAGTGGTTCCAGACGTTCTGGAGGACGTTCCTCAAGCCATGCGGACGAATCTATTCCGCAATGTAAGGGGAGAACTCAGGCTGGTCACAGATGTACTAATAAAGGGAGATATGAAGGGTATTGCCAGACCCATTATAAGAAGCACCAAAAAGAGGTTGAAGAAATTAGGAAAGAACTGGAGATAAAGAAACAAATAATTCGCAATATGATTAGAAATTTACAACGTTTAGATTCACAATTGCGTTATGATTCATTATATATTCAACTGGGGTCGTTGCATACTGAAATTGGTGAAGATGAAGAGGCTCAAAATTGTTACATGAAGGGGCTTGAATGTTCCAGTACATTGTTTGCCCGATATCCAGACAAATTACGTTATGCCCAGAATCTTTTATTATTTGGTGAAAAAATATCAGATGAAGAAATGAAACAAAAAGAATACAGTCAAGCATTGCACATTCTGGAAAATCACAGTCCAAAATCAGATAAACAAAATGAACTCATGTTTACGTTTTTAAATGAGATTGCCCAATATAAACAAAAAATGAAGCAACTTAAGCAAACCCAGTTAACTAATGAAATTTCAAAAAATGAATGCCATATATTAAAGAAGGAAAACTCCAAGAAAACCTATTCTGCACTTGAATTATTTACTATTGTTTTTGCGCCATTTGTATTATTTTATAATTCTATATTATGTACTGGGGTGGTGGTCTTTACTGGCGCAACAATTATTGTACTATCAGAGTTTTATAAATTCAAAATCCGCAAAGAAATTGCTGAACATGACAAAAAAATTATATCTATTGAAAATTCGATAAAAATATTGAACAAATCATAGTCACTATTTCTATCAGACCCGTCTGCTACGGAGAAGCGGGATAGCACAACTACCCTTTGTAAATTTTAAAGCCTGTACCATTGCATGCTTTGCATTTTATCTTTCCAGTGCCACCACAAACTGTGCAGACAGCATTTCCCTTGCAAAAGTGGCAAACACCAGTTCCATCGCAAAATTCGCATTTCTCCTTTACTATCAAACCCAGTTTACCTGTCCCCTTGCACCAACGACATTTTCCTCTGTTACATGAATCGTCTTTTAGAATAGTGGCCCCATCCAGCGAAAACATATCAGATTTTGAGACCTGACCATCTGTTTTCATTGCTTTCGTACATGAAAACATAATAACCTTACACATACCATCTCCACCACACCCAGTGGGTCGAAGGAAAAAAGCATTCATTGATACAGTTCTAACACCAATATTGAATATTGCATCCTTACAATGCGGATTAATGTCTTTATGGTCCTTGACCGCTCCCAACAAATCCAGTTTCTCTTTTGATTTTCTTATCTCTTGTTCGCAATCAAATTGACCTTTACCATTGCATTCAGGACAAGGAATCGCAACTTGACCATGCACATGCACTTCTCTATCGATAATAACCTTCGCCCCACAGTGCATGCAGTGCCCCATCTCCATTCCCTCTGGAAATTCCAGGTTTGCTGCGCAGCTCGGACACTTCGCTGGTATTAGCTTTGTCATCGGGGCGTGATTTGGTTCTGGGGTAATATAGGTTTCCTAGGCAGTTGACCCGTCTTTCTGAGCCAGCCCAGTACAACATCACTGCAGGTGTAATAATCACTGTCCAGGAGTACTGCTGCGATTATTGCCTCTGAGGTTTCTGCCTGAACACGGTCTCCTTTATGCTTGTCATTCTCTTTTTCATCATCACTGGTGAACATCCTTTCGGTGAAGTCCAGATATTTTGCGAGAATGCATAGTCCCGATCTTCTTTCTATCGGGACCATTAGATCTTTAAGTTCTTTCTGCGAGATATCAGGACGATAAAAATGTTCAGCCAGTAGCGTGGATAACACCTTGTCGCCCAGCGTTCTCATCGGCAATTGATGATGAACATTATCTTCACCCTTGTCCTTCGCCTGTTTTGAGTAATCTCTCGTTGTCAGTGCTTGTTTCAGGAGTTCAGGTTTGTTAAATGGATAACCACCGATTTCGACCATGGAATCATCACCCTGTGGTCCTAATGTGTTTCATCATTTTAAGTTTATTGCGAGGGCGATACCTTTAATCGCCTGCCTTTGCGATGTCTCAAACAAACATCGGCACCTGTGCCTCGGGTGTAAAGGAAGCAGAGGCGAGCATGAGCGAAAGACTGGAATCTAAGCAGAGGAGTTCCAACGCGTTGCGGGTAGGGGGGAGCCAGTGGTTCCGTGGCCTGTCACCAAATAAACGAAATGAAAAGATGCGTTGAGAATAATCTTCAAAATATCATGACGTTAGCTTGATAATATTTTGCATAAGTGCATTGGACTACCCAAGAAACATTTATATAACGAGCCAATAATTGCATTACTATGGGATATATTACTAAAGTAAAAACACGGCAGATGTTATTCTTTACCTTATTTTCAATCATAATTATTTTTTTATCTAATTGGGCAGTTTTGATTTATACTCCAAGGACGGTAAGAGATGTAATTCTTTTGAGTTTATTCCTTTCTCTAATTTTAATATTTCCGCTGTATGCTGCATATTATATGTCGCTTTCCGTTTGTGACCTAATTATTAAAAAAGAAAACATAAGAGGTAAAGATGGAGAGGGAATAAAACTTGAACCCTATGTAATAAACATTACTATAGCTGGGCTTATTACCTCTTTTAATTATGCTAATGCTCTCCTTTTTACAGATAAATTGATACCAATTTTATGTATAATATTAATCTCCTTTTTTAGCATATATGGGTGTTTAATTGTGATTGACAAATGTATAGGAGAGTCGACTACAGAAGGCTCTGACGCTAAACATCCACTTCTACAGGAAATAGAGGATAGACTTTAATTAGCCAGTAGATAACCACACAATTCAATTTATATTTGTTACCATAGTTTAGCGCCAAGGCCTACAGAATATAACCACATTTAGTTTATCAATTAGCATGTGGCGAGAACGCGGGCCGATTCCTTCCCACACATTGCACGAGGTCGGGCACAGTTACGTCATGCCCGACCGAGCGCATGAGTGTACAACTCACCAAGTGCCCTGCTAGCAGTTCCAAGGCGAGGGCGACACCTTTATTCGTCTGGCTTTGCGTTCGTTACTGTCAGCAAAGACAGCGTATATTGGTGTCGCCCGAGCCAGCAAAGGAGGAAGGAAAAGAAGTGCGGAGAAGGTCAGGCGGCTCTCACCACCTGAATCCCAGACGGGCTGATAAAATATACTGTCCTTCTCCTGCGGCCGTCCTGGATGTGCAGGAGCCTCGCTTCCACGAAGCCGTCCTGGGTCAGCTCCGGTGTTCTGATGAACCAACTTTTCTCACCAGGATTCTTGTGAGGTGAGTGGGAGACAGACAAGGGAGCAGGGCGTTGAATCAAACAATTAATATATGGTAAGAGGCTAACATGGTGCACATGAGTCAGGTGCGAGTATTTATCTCTTATGTTCAGGGGAAGGAAGACCGTCCTGCAGATGGTGAAACTGCCAATCAACTAAAGGAAATGATTAATGCTTCATTTGGACCAGAGACTTGTGATCTAGCGCCACTCGTGCGGAAAGAAGTGGCGCCAATACCAGAACACATCGCCAAGATGATTGAGATGGCACATTATTTTATCGTGATTATTCCAGAGGAAAAAAATTCGTGGGTAAATCAGGAGATTGGTTATGCCTATTCAAGAGCCCGGGTTGGCCTACTCAAAATAATTGTGATAAATCGAAAACCGGACAGAACTGATGTTGAAGGTTTTATCAGCAAAGGAAGCCATCATCTGGCAGGAGATTTTCTATTGGGGGAAGATGTGGTAATCACATTTGAGAAGGTGATTGAATTGATAAAAAAGGACAGATTATTTCCATTGGACGTATTTGGCGTATCATTTCAAAATGATGAATATCCATCTATTTCATATGCTCATTCGAATAAATCACATGCATATGATATTTATTTTAATTTGGGATTGGAAAACACATCTGGCATGGATATTGACAACGTCACCATCGATTTTATTTTACCATATGAATCCCAAGGACAATCAGATATCCTTGCAGCCCTGGCAATCGGTGATTATATGACTGGCGGGTTTCATCCCCTACTTCGTCAAGCGCTCACAAATCGTCAAGGGAGAGTCGACCTTGAGCCCACCACAATGCCACTTTCCACCACCTCAAGCAGTTTGCCTCCACATATAGAACCTCTAGTGGATGTAGATAGGAGTAATTCACCTTATGTGCATCGCAAGACTTTCTTCTTAGAGAAAATACCCACCATGTCAAGAATTGAAATTCCTTTCAAGGCTGACATCAAATTTGGAAATGATGAACAGGAGTGCGAGGTTCATTTGGGGGTATACCTTCAGATACCACGTTTTGGCCCACGCATATATGAGTTATTAATTAGGTCAAAAGTTGAGAACCCCCGTGAAAGAATAGTTATAAATGACAGAGACAAAGCAAGAATAACGGTGAATTAATGGCAAGATATAGAGATAATGACTATCCAGAAAATGCCAATGGGATTCTCCTTGACGATACATCAATAGTAAAATCACACGAATTGTTATACTTAAACAAACGACCAGATTTCATGAACGTCTTTGCATTGTCCAATATTATCGAGGGTTTGGTTCTCCATAATAAGATGTATGCATGCTCAGGAGATAATGCCGTTAGAACTCATGAGATGGGGGGGCGCTTTGATAAGGCGATTCGGCGTGTTGGAAAGGGTAAGATATCCCCGATACAAGTTCACAAATATGCTTATATGGATATGTATGAGCAGCTCGATAACTATTTTCAGATTAAGCCAACTCACGTGAATAGATACTATAAATCCAATAGAGACTATATCGTAAAGTCATTCAAGAAAGACACGGTTGAACATGGTCATTATATCTTGTTTGGAGATACATACAGGGAAAGAAAACGAAGGCTCACAGAAGTTATAAAATCTGAAAAGGACACCGAAAACGGATTCATTGATATCTTAGTTGATTTAAATGCATTAAAGCAGGATTTTGATTGGGGACCAGAGGAGAAACAATATCATGATGTTCATATCGATAACGACACATGGTCCATATGTGAAGATGCATGGGCTAAGTTGTTTTTCAGCGCTGCTTGGCTAAATAACATAGCAACACTTGATGCATTCTATTTCCATTTAATTGGGAGAGCCGTTTTTTACTATTATCTAATGCTAGATTCTGGTATCCCATACAAACCAGATTTTTATCGTGCACCGATGATCAAGGCATATGGGCAACGTGCGAATAACCAAATAATTTCTCTTGCTGATAATGCGATGACTCTTGTTGGGAAGGAACGTTTATTGAAAGAAGGCATTAATACCCAAGAAATGATTGGATTTGATAATGTCAAAACGAAATTCCCATTCCTTCTCAATATCATCCTTTCTGAGTGCAACAATCCAAGCGAGATATTAGATAAAACTTTAGAATATCGAAAATCCGCAAGCGCAACTAAATTCAGGAGATGGGCGGTCAAGGCCAACAATGAAACAGAAAAGGCCAGAGGATTGCCAAAGGCTACAGACGTTCTGACCTCATTGCATGATGATCTGTCCACCGACAAGAAATTCAATGTTGATTTCGAAGCCTTTCAAGTTTCAGCCTTGCCCCTTTCATTCACCTTAGGGAGGTTGTCTGTTAAATCTAAATCTTTGATTAATATATGCAAATATGCCAGCCAAAGGCGGCGGTTAAGCTTCATTTATAACATCCCAGATCAAGTCAAGTTTGTTTATGAACTAAATGATAACTTAATTAGAATATTTGGGCAGGGTTTGAGCAAGAGAGATGGAGAACGTATTTTCGCTCTATACAAGAGGCTTTACTCTTAGCCCAATGCCCCCAGAATCAGTATGCGAACGGGCCGTCGAACCTGGTGCTTATCACTTCTTTCACGCCCCACAGCGCCAGCATCAACGAATCCACCATCGAGAGGGTCTCACCTTCAAGTCAGCGGCTCTGCGTTGGTGCTCGGCAGCAGAACTGTTCTTGATGTTTTGCCCGCTCACGCCCATGATAATCGGCTATGTTCTCCGGCTCCCTGGAGGATACCCAAAGGGTATTACTGGCATCGGTGGTCGGTGGAGGGGTGTGAGGTGGCTGTGGAGGGGGAGTGGGGCCTTAAGGCCTGTGATTAAACATCTTCAGGTGTGGTGCCCCTTTCCCTATAAATCCACCTTATTATGGGACTAAAACCATGGTTTTTACAGCTCTATTTCTTTCGGATCAGGCGACTGCCACTCGCTAACTCGAAGGAGTGAATCTGAAGGTCAGCATCCAAAATATTGCGCTCGATAGCGTGAAATTCGAATTACGTGGATGGGTTTACGATTGGTTACACATAAAGCAAGAATGGAGGTGTATTGATGATATCTGAACAATCCATTAAGTTTATTACAGGTGATGCAATCTCTAGCCAAAGGGGGCGTGCTTATGTCTTCGATTAGCATAATCGGAAGCGGTGCGGTTGGCCAGAGCCATGGGGAATACCTTACAACCCTAGGCCATGATGTGATATACTATGATATATCGGTGGAATCTTTATCAAAAATTCAGAATAGACAAACAACGGTCTCTTTGGAGCAAGCGTTAATAAAATCCGAAGTCAGTTTTATCTGTGTTCCAACAGCATTTAAGAAAGAATTTGACAAAAGTGCTCTACTCGATGTTATCAACCAGATGGTCCACCTGTTGGAGAAGAAGGGGCACCACCATCTTGTCGTAATTAAAAGCACAGTTCTTCCTGGAACCACCGAAAAGGACATCCAGCCATTGCTTAAAGGGCTTGATGTTAGTTTATGCGTTAATCCAGAATTTATGACGGAGATATCCCAATCATGGACAAACGATCGGTCATATCAAATATCGGCATACAATGAAGCACGAATCGTTATTGGCTCATCAAATAAAGAGGCAGGTGATGAGGTAGCAAAATTATACTCCGCCAGCAAAGTACCCATTATTCATACCGATATAAAAACCGCAGAGATGTGTAAATATGCTGCCAACTGTAATCTTGCTATGAAAATATCTTACTGGAATGAAATACACCTTTTATGCGTAAAACTCGATATCGACTCCAATATCGTGGCGAAGATTGCAGCGATGGACCCGAGGATAGGAGCATACGGGACAGTCCATGGCAAGGCGTTCGGCGGGAAATGCCTTCCGAAGGATTTGAAATCCTTGATATCTCTGGCAGAGTCACTCGGAGAGCCTGAGTTACTCAGAGCCGTGGACGCTATCAACGAGAAAATGAAGAAGTCACACGGGGTGAGGGAATGAAAGCGGTGATTCCCGCGGCAGGCAATGGGACGCGCCTTTCCCCGGCGACAAAAGTTCTACCGAAGGAAATGTTCCCACTCATCGACACGCCAGCGATACACATGGTTGTCGAAGAAGCGTTATCGGCGGGCTTCGATGAGGTAATCGTGGTCATATCTGGTGTTACGAGCATAATCAAGCCATACCTAAGGAAGGCGTTTGAAGACGATAAACGAGGAAAAATCCGTTTCCTGGTTCAAGACGAACCGTACGGCCTCGGAGGGGCGGTCCTGTCCGCGTCTAAGGCGGTGAACGGGGAGCCATTTGCGCTCCTTCTACCCGATGAAATATTCCTCGGAGATACAGTCGCCATCACCCAACTCATAGAAGCGCACTACGTAAAGGGCGCAAGCGTCATTGGTGCCAGCTTTGTGGAGGAGGATGAAGTTTCGAGATACGGGATGATAATCCTAGAACCTGGGTTGAACAGGGTGGCTGCCTTCGAGGAGAAACCGACGGCGACCACATCGCGGCAGGCAATGTCCGGTCGGTATATACTGACTCCGGGGATATTCATCTGCTTACAAAAGATGAAAAACAACAATCACGGCGGGGAAATTAGCCTCACAGATGCCCTCAACTTGCTTCTTGAGGACGAATCCATCGAAATGATTGAGCTCGAAGGGAACCGTTTTGACGTTGGCAACAAACTAGGGTACCTCATGGCCAATATCGAGATGGGGCTGCGCAGACCCGACTTGAACGGCGCACTCAAGCAATACCTCATGGAGGTACGAGAAAGGCTCATTGCTAGAGGTGACGAGCATGCCTAGGTTTTTATTGGCTGGTGGCGCGGGTTTCATCGGCCACCATCTGACCCGGGCTCTGCTGGACGCGGGTCACGAGGTTCATGTTGTCGACAACCTCGTCACGGGCACAATGGCCAATATGAAGGAGTTCGAAGGTCGCAGAGGGTTCGATTTCACGGAATTGGATATCTCTCAGTCGGTCCCGTCCGGCGATTACGACAGGATTGTCCATCTCGCATGCCCCGCCAACCCGACGGATTACCAGGCATTGCCCATGCAGACATTGGAGGTCAACTCGATAGGGAACCTCAAATTAATGGATTTGGCGAAAAAAGTCGAGGCGGAATATTATTTTTTCTCAAGCTCGGAAGTGTACGGGCAACACGCGACCGTTCCTTCGAACGGTTTGAGTGAGGACAGTGCGAGTATAATCCACCTCGGGCACGGGCGATCCCCCTATTCGACGGGGAAGATGTTCGCTGAGGAGCTCGTTAAGGCGTATTACAAGCGTAATGACGGGAAATACCTGATAATACGCCCTTTCAATGTCTACGGTCCCGGGATGGACCCGAAAACGAGCTACGGGAGGGTCATTCCCAACTTCATCGGGTGGGCGAAGAACGGGAAGCCTTTGGTGATTAACGGGGACGGCCTTCAGGAGAGGTCGTTCTGCCACATCAATGACTTCATAGGATGTATGATGCAGATATTCGACAAAGGCATGCCACCGTTCGACACGGTGAACATCGGCAACCCGGACCCAGTCAGGATAATCGACCTTGCCGCAAGAATCAACGCCCTTTTCAAGAACGACTCTCCTCACAGGTTCGTGCCGCGGTACGAGTTCGAGCCGCTGTTTAGGAAGCCAGACATAGGTCGAATCCGTAGCTGGGTAGGTTGGGAGCCGACCCGGGGGCTGGACGAGGGCATCAGGTCCATTTCTTCTGTTCCAGATCCTGGGGGCAGATGGTGATGAGCGTCATCGAGGGGGTGTTTTACAATTTTAAATAATAATGACAGAACAGCGTTAATAATTCCTTGCTTTATTAAATCAAAAATGGATTGTAAAATGTTAGAACGTCTTATTGACTCAGCTCTATCACAAAAACAAAGATTCTCTTTTATTATTGTCGTTGATGATAAAAGCCCTCTTCAATTAAATTATCAAAGCGATAAAGTTCAATATTTACAAATGAAGAAAAATTCAGGCCCTGCCGCAGCTCGTAATGTAGGGATTAAATATGCTTTGGAAAATGACTGCGATTATTACCTATTTACCGATCACGACTGTATTCTTGATAAAGAATGGAACAAAGAGATGACCTCATTTCTTGCACGAACCGAATTCGGAGCGGTCGGGGGGATGACATACGTTTGGGGCAATACACTTCTGGACTATTATCATGGGATTAACGGAACACTTGCTGGCAAGTGGCTGCTACCTGAAAAGAAAGAGCTCTGGTATATGCCGTCCTTGAATTTCGGAATGAAGCGTCATGTTACTGAAGAATTTCCATTTGACGAAAGATTTCCGACCGCTGCTGGAGAAGATGTCGATGTATGTTTGCGTTTACGTAGTAAATATAAAATCGGCTTCTGTCCACGTGCAAAGTTATGGCATGACTTCGGATACAAAAACACGATAAATGATTTCAGTCGTTTCGTGAGATTATTCATGAAATACAAAAGTTCCAGCGCTACGGTTTATGAAGGACATACTGTCCTAATGTGGGATTCATCTGTATCAATATACGAAGGTAACATGTATGAGTCTAATCTATAGGCGTAGAGCATATCAGCCCAAATACACCCAAGTTATCAGTGACTACCTTGGCGAGATTGTTCCCTTTGCAAAACGGGTCGACAAGTTGTACTTGGTAATCCCAATGGTTTTTTTAAAAACCATCGAATGGAGCATATATCGGTGGTACGAGACACCAATCAGGCGCTTTTATGGAATTAAAGGAAACGAATTAATCTACATGATTACGAAACGGTGTAATGCCAGATGCCCAAAATGTGGAATATGGAAGCAACCAGAATCCAATGACCAGCATCTTCACGTATCACATTTTATCAATTGCCTAAAGAGACTTCATTATAACCTGTACCAAGTCACATTAACAGGCGGCGAACCACTGCTCTATAAAATGGATGTGATGCGGATTGCAGAGGAAGCAAGAAAGTTAAATGTTCCAATGGTCATTGTTTCTAATGGGACGTTTCTTGACAAGCAGTTCTTGGAGAGGTACAACGAACTTGGGCACATTCTTGTTATTTCAGTAGATTCGGTTGAAAAAGATAAATGGAATGAATTCCGGGGTAGGAAGGATTTTGATATCGTCATGCCTAAGATTATACTAGCGAGACATGTCTTAGGCGACAAGTTGAGGATTCAATCTGTATATGCAAAGGAAACAGCAAGTGAGATTCCTAAAGTCATCGAATTTTGTAGAAAACATGGTATTAAGCACAACATACAACTTCACCAGGACTTCCATGGTGATTGGCATGATCCGGATGGGGCAACCATGGTCGATAACGACACCCCATGTGCCGCAAGAAAAAACATTTGTATTTATCCGAACGGTGATGTTGTGAAGTGCTTTGACCACCGTAAAATACCGTTGGCCGAAGAACCTTTAGGGAATATTGCTAAGCAAGATATCATTGAAATACTATGCAGTAAACGTTCAACAGAAATCTCAAAAATCATGAAAACATGTAATTTACGTTGCAAGAATATGTCATGCAATAAATCGCAAAATCTTTTATTCAAATAAGCTATGAAGAAAAATATAATATGTCCGATAGGTTAATCACATGAATATGAAAAAAAACATTCCAGATATAATAATCATCAGAGGTGCTCCTGGGTCAGGTAAATCACAAACAGCGAAAAGTTTATCGAAGTTCTTCCCAAAAGGCGTGAGATTGGAAGTTGACACCATTCGTCAGATGGTAATATCTGTTGATTGGAAAAATCAACAGGAACACATCAACATGTTGCAGGTGTCAACGGGTTTAGTCAACGACTTTCTCAAGTTAGGTTTTAAACCGATAATAATTATAGATACTTTCAGTGGTGATAAAATAGTCAATTTTCTTAGCACCATTTATCAATACAATAAAAATTGGTCTATAATAATATGTGGGCTTTTCACTACCGATGACGAGTTGAAAAGAAGATTAGAGTTGCGCTCAAAGGAAGAGTTCAAAGATTTCGCCATTTGTAAAAAACTAAACGACGATATTCAGAAAATAAAACACGGCGATGAATTTATAATTGATACAACCGGGCTTTTACCGGAGCAGACAGCAGATATTATTTACACGCGGCTTAATGAAATAGTGTATGACCGCAAACAACAGTATCAAGAAAGTCGGTGAAATACTTTCTGATTTACCTCATCATTCTGAATGTATGGCACATCAAAAAATGGGTGGTAATGCCCCACTTAGGCGGCCCCGGCCACCAGCTCTACATCACCCCACGCCAATCATCGGCCGAAGGCGGTTAAGTGTCAAACCCCCAGTTGCGGCACGCACTCCAGATACGACCTCCTCACTTTCCTCCTCGTCAATATGGTCGTAGATGTCCATTGTGTCTCCCCGGGCATCCCTGCGCGTCGCAGATGGAGCGTGAATGAGACCCACATCCTCTGCCTGGAGGATATCCCGGAAGGGCGCTAAACGCATTTTAGAGGGCGATTTGAGGTGCTACGCACTTCATCCGAGGAATTGGGCGGTCAGGCACTTATTCCGTTCAAGAGCAATGCGAACGGAAAAAAGCAGGGGTCGATGGCCTGGAAAAAGGCTTACCACTACTTCCAGTTGCACCGTGACGAGTTCGACGCCAGATACCATAAGAGGTCGAACGTCGAAACGACCTTTGGCGCGATAAAGGCCAAGTTCGGCGAGAACCTCAAATCTAAGAAGTGGGTCGCACAGGGTAACGAGTTATTCTGTAAGATACTGGCCTACAATATCACGGTGTTAATCGCCCAGATGTACGAGTCCGGCATCGAGCCGGACTTTTGACTACTTTTTTAAAAAAGATTGGTAAGGTTTTTATAGGTAGCCAGCATAGTAAAAATTGGTGTTAAAAATGGTTGTGAAAATCGATATAAAAAAGCAACGGAAGTTTAATAAAGTTGCACGCTATCTACGGTCTAAGGGAAGTAAGTTCATGGCAACCTTTGGCTCAATTATCTCTGGAATAATCATGATTGCATCATACTTAATAATGGACTATATTGGGTATATGTATTATGATATGATGATAGTACTTGGTATTGAATTATTTGTACTGTCAATCGCACCCCCGCCAGTAAAGATAGTCATGCAGGGTTGGCAAATAACCGGGAGTGCCGGTGCAGTTATCTTTGTTTTGGGTTTCCTTATTCAAGCAGCAGTATCGTAATCAACTCTTCCCCACTTTGGGCGCGGTCACTCTCTCCAAAGGTTGGCCTGAAATACGGCCAGACCGCGCCCTTTATTTTTTTGACCTTAAAGTATCGATTCTGACCCAGAAGTCGGTGTTTCGGCTGACTTTAGGTGCAAGGCCACCCTTAACCAAAAGGTTATATAGATTAAATTTCAGAAACCATCGATTTTAACGAAATCTTACTTCTTTCGAGCTCCCTTATTATTCTGTTTATCGATTTTGCACTTTTCACGAGGGAACTTTCACAGCGATGTCGTATTTGTGTCCTTATGCGACAGTGATCTATTCCCCCAAAGATATATGTGAAGCAATTAGTCTCAAAGTGTTTTCACGTTGAATCGAAGGACTGGGCGGATTGCGGGTTAAGGGCCTGTTAAGTGAGGCCCTTAACCCGCTCCCCGCCCTTCGGTTGAACCTCAGATTCTCCTTCCCTTAGCTAGTTTATTGCTACAATCAAAATGCTAGAAACCGTCGAACTTGTCGGAGTCCTGAGCAGGGTCAGGCCCACGTCACTAACAGGACGGACTCCTCCAAGCGGGGCATCTACGGGTCGCTGGCGTCAATTAGAAATTGCTCTCGCTCCAGGCGACTTCGCTTATGTCAAAAATACGGTTGTGTGCCTACGCCCACGGCCTCCCCTAACCTTGCGTTCCTCCGCTGGCCGTCCCCTACCTACTCGGAACGCTGGCTTATAGTTTAAATCCACTACCAATTTCTTTATTTAGTATTTCTAGATAAAATTTCAGTTTCATCTTGAATTCATCAAATATTTCAACATGAATTGCATTAATCCAAGATATTAATTCATATATATTGTACCATTCTCTTGGATCTATAATTTCATAGCGGTCACTTCTTTCCTTGATATATTCACATATATATCGAGCCTTTGGAAAATTTAAATGTTGATTCTCATGTGTATAAAAAAACTGAATAATCTGTGGAATCATATCGATGAGAGCTTCCTCATTTATAGCCATATCTGAACTTATGTTCGTTTTTTCGATAGAGCCCCACATTTCAATTAAAGTATTAACAACTTTTTTTCTATCAGAGATTAATGTGGGATCAAAACTTATCCCATCGTCGAAAAGTCCATAAAAACCTTTACAATGATCTCGCTTTAAATTGTGTTTATCATACAATCTCAATACAACATCACCTTTAAATTTCTTATAAAACTTCTTTCCTTCAATAAATCCAATCTCGTTATTTGTTAATTGACTAGCTACACTATTTGGAGAAAGGAATATTAAAAAAATGTCAGTTTTGTGTATTTCCTCTATTAACTTTACTCTAACGGATTCATCCTTAATAACTCTAAACCAAAAGACTGGTTTAATTTTGTTATCTATCATCTCCAAAGAAAGTTCATGGAGAGAGAGATAATCTATATCTGCATGACTGATGAATACAGAAAAATCAAAATATGAATTCTTCTGTTCTTTTAATATTGACTCTAATTCCGATTTTTTAATATCTATCTCACTCTTATCTGTCGTATCTTCTTTTGGTTTATCTTGAGAGTCCTCCTTTTCTTTGGATCCAAAGATTTTTATTTCTTCAATCATGGTATTGAATAAAGCGATGATTTCTGCATTTCCAGATTTCCAATAATTACCTTCAGTCACAGGGTCTACTGAGAAGGAAGACCAAAAGTTAATTTCATCTAAATCTTTTAAGTATTTTGAATTATCACCAAACACATTTCTTGTGACCATTTTTGCTCGGTGTAATAAAGCAGTTAATTTGTCTTCATTTCGAAAAGGGAGCTCTTCAGCCATTTTTATTAAATCTTCTATTATTTTTATCTTATTCATCCTTTCCACCACTGGCTACTGACGGGCACACAACCTATGCATCCAGTCGCTCGCCGCCCAAGTGAATGCGAAAGCCATGATTTAAGGCTTTCGTTGTTGCTCCTCGCCCTTCGGTTGAACCTCAGATTCTCCTCCCCTTAGCTAGTTTATTGCTATAATCAAAATGCTGGGAACCGTCGAACTCCTCAAAATTCTGAGTAGGGCAGGCCCACGTCGTTTGGTGGACGAATTTCTCGGAGCGGGGCATCTACGGGTCGCTTGCGTCATTGCGAGAATGATGCGCTCCAGCTTCGCTACGGAGTGCCCTACGGAATAACGATGGGGATGGCCTACGACGTCTACCTTTACGGTCACTTATATTTTCTCGATTTTTCGATGCACAATTCTACAAATTTTTCAGGTAAACCTGACATAAGGAACTGGTTAGGTGTTTTATCACCCCTAGCAATATCCATTCCAAAACAATTTGCTACAGAATCCCAACCTTTTTCATTGGAATTATCTTTTAGCCTACATTCCTTACAATACCATTCAAATGGCATTCTCATAACTATTGAATGCTTGGTTCCAATAATGTCTAGGCACTGGCGGGGAACTGCACCAAAAATTTTACCACATTTTGCTTCATCTTTACTATAAATACAATTTTCAGTTTTTGAAATCCAAAAAACATCTTTCTGTTCACAAAATGTGCAATGATATTCATTGTTGTGAAAATGCATTTCATTTCCACATGTATTACACCATACAACTTCTGTTTCCTTTTCCATACATCACACCATCCTTTAAGGCAGTGGTTTTTGGCACTTAGCACAAAATTTGTAATCTCCGGGGTTATTTGTACCGCAATATGGGCAGAATTTAATTTCCCCAGATGGTTGGGGTGAATATTGTTGAACTTGATTTGTTGCATATTGTACGTTATGGGAAAGAGATTCTAGTCGCCTCCATAAATCGTTAATCACTTCCCATCCTTTCCTTCTTGGTATCATGCCCATAACTGCATCTTTATCAAAACTCGATTCAGAAACCCCATATACACCTATGAATCCCACGGTATGAACAATTGTTCCACTCTGAGCCTGTTTGAAGGAAATTTCAAAGTATTTTGGAGCCGTTAATCCAAGTCCCCCTGGAGTTCCTATTCGTCCTTTAATGAAATCCTCTCTTTGTTCATCTGTTTTTATTTTATTATCATTCATCCAGCGTATAACCTCGTCCCTTACTTCTTGAATGTTTCTCCCGTACACCTCAATATCTTTTATCGTTCGACCCATTTTTTCACCTCTGGCCATCCCACTATTACGTTCCTAACCGGGCACTCCTCCGCTACGCCAAGTCACGCACTCACATAATCTAATATTAGCTATATATATGCTACTATCAGAAATTATCAACTACTAATACCTCGTCCTTACAAACGAGGCTTGTTGTTATTAGATTGTTACTATATGTTAACAGTATGGAACGTATATAATTAGTAAAAAAGAAAAAAGAGGGACGATTTTCGCATTCCGAAAGGTTTATTAACTACCTCTTGAATTAAAAATTGGCCAGTGTGTCGGAAATCAGACCCCGTTGGGTCCATTTATCGAACCCCGTCAATCAGAGTTGAATGGCTGGTATACTAATTGGTTCCTTCCAACTCAAGAACACATAATTATAAAACAAATTTCATGGGAGGACATTATAGATAACATCCTCGAATTATACCCGAATAGGACTGATATTGCAGTATTTTACAGTCATTGTTTGAATCATTCAAATCTAATAGGTAATTTTTTATAATAAATTACAGGCAATATTAATGTCGGATCAATTGATTTAGCTTTTTTAAGGCATTTAATTGCATCCTTTGTTCGAGATAATTTGCTGAGTAAAACACCTTTATTAAGCCATGCTTTTGCATCGTTCGGGTCTATAGCTATAACCATCTCAAAACATTTTATTGCTTCCTGATATAGATTCAATTTGCCAAGTGTGAGACCTTTATTGAACCACGCTTTGGCGTTGTTTGGCTCAATTGCTATAACCCTGTTATAACATTCCAACTCGTCCATAATCCGGTCCATTTTACCAAACACAACACCTTTGTTGAGTAATGCATATGTGTGTTTTGGGTTTATCAAGAGGACTCTATCAAATGAGTCCAGCGCTCTTTTCATACCGCCCTTTTCGTAAAATGTAAGACCTTTGTAAAACCAAACTTCTGTATCGTTTGGTTCAGTCTCAATGTGTCTGTTAAATATTTTAAGCGCTTCCTTCAGACAACCTAATTTGTAAAGCGCTACACCTTTTTGGAACCGTGCTTCAGTATTTTTTCGGTCAATCTTGATCGCCCTATCAAAACTTTCCAACGCTTCCTCAGAACGATTCAATTCGTTAAGCGCAATGCCTTTGTAGATCCATGCATCAGCATTTTTTGGATTATAGGCTATAGCCTTGTAAAAGCATTTAAGAGCATCCTTCGTTTTGTCCAATTCGTAAAGTACAATACCTTTTGAGAGCCATGCGTTGGCGTTCTTTGGGTCAATCGCAATGGCCCAATCAAAGTTTTTCAATGCTTCCTCAGAACGGTTCAATTCATAAAGCGCAAGACCTTTGTAGACCCATGCTTCGACGTTTTGGGGGTCCTTTGCGGTGGCCTTGAAAAAGTATTTCAGCGCTTCCTTCGTTCGATTTAATTCGTAAAGTGCAATACCTTTTGTGAGCCATATTTTGGCACGTTTTGGGTCATTTGCAGTGTCTTTTTCTTCCACCCCAAGTGAATATGAAAGCCCGATATTAGGGTTTCGTAAATAAAAAGAGAAAAAGAGGGACGATTTACCCCACTTTCCGAAGTAATCTCGGCTGGGTTTTCACGATTCAAATATTAATAAATAAAAAGGGGCAAGATAAGGTGCATTAGGTAGGCCAGCAGTAGCCAGTAATCAATTATGGCTATTTTCGGCTGATTGAGTTTTAGCCAGTCAAAGAAAAATGCTCCCATCGGGATTCGAACCCGAGTCCCTAGCTCGAAAGGCTAGAATGATTGGCCGGTCTACACTATGGGAGCGTATGGTATTGTTTTGCTAACTGAGCTATCGCCCCAGACACCGAACCTGAATTATGGTTTAACCATCTTGGGCACGCCGCATAAAGCGCGGCCCTTCTTAAATTTTCTCATGGTCAATAATGGGGTAAGAGTTCAGTCTTCTGAAATTTTAGATTTTAGATTTTAGATTTTTGCTGGGAATATGCAACGTCGTCAATCCGTCGTAAATCTACAATCGTCAATCTACAATCTACAATCGTTATTGCTTCATTTCACTGAATGCTTACATAATGGGATTATCAATTAATACCCCAAAATTCTATTTACAGAATCAGCATGGGTGTCACGCTACAATGCTCGAAGTAAGAAATCTGACCAAGCAATTCGGCAATGTCCTGGCCGTGAACGAAATCAGCTTTGAAGTGAAGCGGGGCGAGGTGTTCGGCATGCTGGGGACCAACGGTGCCGGAAAGACAACAACCATGAAGATACTGGCCTGCCTCCTGAAACCGACCTCCGGTCTTGCTCTGATTGACGGTCTGGACGTCACACAGAACCAGATGGAAGTGAAGCGGCGCATCGGTTATCTCCCTGAGATGCCGAATCTTTTTGAAAAACTTACTGGCAGGGAGTTCATGGCCATGCTCGGAACCCTCAGGGGCCTGGAACCGGAAGTCCTGGAGGAACGGGTGGCGAAATACATCCGCATCCTGGAATTCGGAGATTTTCTGAACCTGGAGATCGGCACGTACTCCAAGGGCATGAGGCAGAGAGTCGCGTTCGCCTCTTCTGTCCTGCATGAACCACCGATACTCATCCTGGACGAGCCCACCAGCGGCCTGGACCCGCGGTATTCCAAGATGGTGAAGTCCTGGATTCGGGACTATGCCGAAAAAGGAAATACCATACTCATGAGCACCCATGTGACAGAGATAGCAGACAGCCTTTGCGACCGGGTGGCGATAATTCATGACGGCCGCATTGTCGGAATGGATACACCCACCAAATTGAAAAAGGAACTGGGAGCCGGAACCCTTGAGGACGTTTTCGTGATGCTGGTGGAGGGCAAGTAATCCATGACCTCGCCCATTCTTGAGATTTATTTCGCGGACGCGTTGACCGGGTACCGAAACATGCGCAAGCGGTTGAACAAGAACTGGCTCTACAGCGCCTGGTCAATGGTGATTATGCTCACGGCCTTCGGCGCGGTTGTGGCCATAATCGCATTCATGTCACGGTCTAAGGAGATAGAGGGATTTCCGCTGGACCTGAATGATGTCCTGTTCCTTTTCTTCCTGGTGTTCATGGGAAAATCGTTGCTCGATACTTACCACTACCTGGTGGAAAGGCCAGCCAGCGTTTTCCTGCTCATGCAGCCGTTCGGAAGAACGAACATAGTTCTGGGGAAAATGATGTCCATAACTGTGTTCAACCTGGCCCTGCTGGCCTTCGGTCTCGGGACCATGACAGCCATGACGTTCCTGCACCCGTTTCTCCACTTCGTCATACCACCGGACATAGTGTTGGATTTGATTCTTCTGTCCGTAACGGCATCCATTGTGGGATTCGCTTACGCGGTGCTCACCGGCCTGAACAGCTGGCCCAGAAAACTCATAGGCGGTGCGGCATTCAGCCCGGTCATGTCCATGATATACCTCGTCATGGGCCAGTTCCGTATGAGCGGTTGGGAACTCACCCAGACACTCGGGGTGCTTGCGGTCCTTTCCTTGATTGGCATACCGATTTCGACCTATTTTTTGCTGGAATCCTGGAACACCATGACCGGGTCCAGGTCTCCCCTGCATATCTCGCGGAAGAACGGCAGGGTCGGGCGAACAGTGATGATTGTGAAGAGATATTTCGGCGTCGCGGTATCGACGGTGTATGACAATGAAGTGAGAACTCTCCTCCGGAAGCGGGAGGGCGTGGGAAACGCCATAACACTGGCTGGGTTGCTGGTATTCGCCATTTATTTCTATGACAGGTTCAAGGATTTCCTGGAATTCCCAGGATTCTTTCTGGATTTCATACCCATACTGGTGGTAGGTCTTGCCCTTTACCTTTCTGTGGTATCGCTGGGCCTGGTTCCCGCACTGGGGGCGTTCAGCCATGACGGGAAAAGCGCTTGGGTCTACAGAGTGGTGCCAGTAGCCGAAAGAGACATAGTCAACGGGAAGGCGCTGGCGGTACTGCTGATGCTGCCTTTTGTAATCGTTTGCGTAGCGATACCCATACCGCTGGTTTCCGGTTTGACTCCGGTCGCCATGCTGTTCACTTCAATCGGTGCCGCGGTGATGTTCCTTTCCGCCACCGGAGTGGGAATATGGCATGGAGCCAGACGGCCAAATTACGATGAGTCCAGCGGTAACGCGCCGGACGTCATGACAATGTACACGTTCATGCTCCTGACTCTTTTCATGTCGACCGTTCTGCTGCTGCCGCCGCTGATTATTGCTTTCTCTGACAAGTTCCTGGGATTCCTGGCACTGGTCATGTCCCTCGACCTGGCGCTTCTGGTGTTCTACCTCGGTACCCGCGGGGCGGCAAAAGGGCTTTCCAGGCTGGAAGTGTATTCCTGAATATTCCGGAACGAATTTTTATACTGGCATGATATATCCGAATCCATGAGCGAGAAATCGGTTGTGTCCGTATCCGCTTGCCCGGATTATGATATAGAAAAGGTAAGGAAGGCTGTGAACGAAGCCGTGGAACGCCTGGGCGGCATGGGTAAATTCGTGAAACCGGGTGAAAAAGTCCTGCTGAAAGTCAATCTTCTGTTTCCCTCGGAACCGAGCGAGGCCGTCACCACACATCCTGCTGTGGTGAAAGCGGTAATCGAACTGGTGGAAAAGGCCGGCGGTCACGCAATCGTAGGCGACAGTCCTGGACTCGCATTCTCCAAGGCCAGGCTGGAAAAGACCTACAAGAAATGCCAGATGTACGAAGCCATCGAAAGAACAAAAGCCGAGCTAAACTGGAACACCGATTCTGTCGTCGTTCAGAATCCCGGCGGTAAATTGATGAAGAGTCTGGAAGTCATCAAGATCCTGGAGGAGGTGGACCGGGTTATTGCCCTTCCGAAACCGAAAACCCACAGCTTCACTGTTTATACCGGAGCCACAAAAGTTCTGTATGGAGTAATGCCAGGCCTGGTGAAGGCCGCTTATCATTCGAAACTTCCTGATAAAAAAGACTTCTGCGAGATGCTGCTGGACATCCAGGAATACGTTAAAACTGATTTGTTCATCATGGACGCAATCGTGGGCATGGACGGAAAAGGTCCTTCCGGGGGAAACGCCAGGAAAGTGGGGGCAATACTGGCAAGCTCGGACGCGCTTGCAATGGACGTTGTGGCCTGCTCCATGGTTGGGATCGACCCGCTCAGCGTGCCAACCATATCAAACGGCGTTGGAAGGGGTCTCACCACCGGAAAGCTCGGCGATGTGGATGTGGTGGGAACCGAACCGAAGAAATTTCCCTGGATAAAGTTCGAGCCGGCCATGAAAGCAAATATCAGAATCCCGAAGTTCATCATGAGATACGTGGGCAACAGGTTCACCAAAAAGCCGGTACCGGACCCGGCCAGATGCATCGGCTGCGGCGCGTGCGTCATGGGGTGCCATAAGCATTGCATCACCCTGGTGGGCAGGAAGGCCAGGGTCAATTCCAGGGAGTGCATCCGGTGCTATTGCTGCCACGAGTTGTGTCCGGAAAGGGCGATTGATTTGAAATAGGCGGGGACGAAAGCGCCTGAAATGGAGTCCAGCCAAAACCTCACCGCGGCACCCAGGCCCATTCCAAATGCCCAGGGCGTTGGATTATTGGAGGGGGTGAACACTCGAAAATGCTTGGAACATCACGGATGGATTCTCAGTATCGAGTGGGATAATTTTCCATCCTTGGTTCTGGCGCTCAATATCTCATGATTATTGAGAATGTGCCAATCATCATCCTGATTGGATGGTTCTGACATCACTATGATATTGTCTTTTTCTATAAGATAACTCATGGAATAATATCCCTGATTGGAGGAACATAAAGACTTCATCGGTTGATAGGTATAGCTGTTGTAGGCGTGAAATGTCTTGCCATCCGAAAAGATCATGTTGAGGGCAGTGAAGGGTCTTTTCCCTTTCTCCACGGTTGCATTGATTGTTCTTTCCATGGAAAGCAATGCTTTTTCTAAAGTTTCCTCTTCCTCAAGTTTTTTAACAAGAAGCCAGAAAAGTACCTCAGAATCATTATCACCCTTGACCGATGTTCCATACTTTCCAAGGTCCACACCATTCGGCTTGTTGACTGCTCCATTATGAACAAACATCAGATCCGGTACAGAGAATGGCTGTGTGTTCTCCATCGATATCAACCTCTTCCTTGGGAGCCTACGTGGATTGCTCATCCTTCTGATATGTGCCAGGACAATGGGGGAATTGATATTGCCGGCCAGGTTCTTGAATTGTGGTACTTCGTCGAATATCGTTCCTGGGCTCTTGACAACCTTCATCCCCTCTTCCAGGTATGCGAGGCCCCATCCATGTGCTTGTTTCTCTGAAGGATTTGCATTGGATTGATCAAGAAGGGAGCACCGGTCTTGGAAAAGGTACTGGCTGGGATTAAAAGCATTTATTGAGAACGAACCGAAAAGGCGACACATGTAAATGCGTATAGGCTTGATATTGATAATGATTTTGCAAGGGGTAAATATTCAGCGAAATGAAGCAATAACGATTGTAGATTTTAGATTTTCGATTGTAGATTTACGACGGATTGACTGGCCGAAGCGATTAGTGAAAAGTGTAAAGTGAATAGTGAAAAGTGATGTTTGGAGGTGAATGGTGGAAAAATCGATGCTCAAGGACAAAAATACTCAATTTTTCACTATTCACTGTTCACTAAAAACTACAATTTAACGAGCAAACTTCAGAAGAGTGAACTCTTACGCAAGGGCTCTAGGAATTATTGTGAATGACGTTAATGTCGAATCAAGTTTTTTAATCATCAGCAATCATACTTATATACAGAAATACCATACTGGGGATGATGAAAAACACAAGAACCGACATGTCAGGAAACAGACATGAAGCTCCCGAGGGCATTTTGGTCGCCGTGGGGGGAAACGAGGACAAGGAGAACGACCTCGATGTTCTTAGAAAAATTACCGAGCTAACAAATAAAGATGACCCGATTATTGAGATAATCACTACAGCCACCAGTACACCGAAGAAAACCGGAGAGGCGTACTTCAATGCTTTTACGAAAATCGGTCTGACCAATGTCAACCTTCTTCACATCAGGACGAGGGACGATGCAAATAACAATGAATATGCGGACAGGCTCCGGAAAGCAGACATTGTATATTTTACAGGCGGCGACCAGCTTAAGATTACCAGCATACTCGGAGGCACCCCCATTCTTGAAGAGGTTAGAAGAAAATACTTCAATGATAAATGTGTGATAGCCGGAACAAGTGCAGGGGCAACCGCTATGCCGGATACGATGATATATGGCGGTGAGAGCCACGAATCCCTGTGCAAGGGCGCAGTCCAGATGACTGGTGGTGTGGGCCTGGTAAGCCGCATGGTCATTGATAGCCATTTCATAAAAAGAGGCCGGTTCAGCAGGTTGATGGAGATTGTCTCTTCAAATCCCGGGTATATCGGCCTGGGCCTGGGGGAAGACACAGGAGTTATAATCCGGGATGGCCATATATTGGAAGCGATAGGCACTGGTTTAGTGGTAATATTTGATGGTCACGGCATAAAATATTCGAACATCTTCTCTTTAAAAGATGGTGAGGCGATAGCTGTCGAGGGTGTCCTTGTCCATACACTTGTAAACGGGCATGGATTCGATACTTTGACAAGAGAATATATGAAACCGCTGGACCTTAAGAAATCGTTGAGGTCAAATAAATGAACATTGAGGAAATAAGAGCACTTTGGGGTCCGAACTACTACAGTCGATATCCAGCGATTTACATGCTCTTGGATATAGGGGAATTAGAGGAAAGGCCATCCGATACAATCCCTGATATGAAAGACCGTTTGCTCAAATTGATACCAACTATGATGGAACATCGATGCTCCCCGGGCTATCCTGGCGGTTTTCTTGAAAGGGTTGGTGAGGGGACATGGGCTGGCCATATTGTGGAGCATGTGGCCATAGAGCTTCAATGCCTAGCACATATGGACGTTGGATTCGGCAAGACTCTGGGGACCGATGCAAAGGGTGTTTACAAGGTCGTGTTCAGGTACAGGGATCCAGAGGTAGGGGTCGAAGCCGGAAAGGCCGCAGTAATGATTGTAGATGCATTGTTCAATAACAAGCCAATCCAGATCAAGCCCATCATCACCCGGTTGAATGAAATCCGGGATGAGAACATGTTTGGTCCTTCGACCCACTCAATAATCAAAGAGGCGCAGAGCCGTGGTATTCCACATATTCGTCTCAACAAACATAGTTACGTTCAATTGGGACACGGGATCCATCAGCGGAGAATACAAGCAACCATGGTGGACAATACCTCAGCCATCGGTGTGGAAATAGCTGATGATAAAGAACAAACCAAAGAAATCCTGCTTGAAGCGGGAGTGCCGGTTCCCAGGGGAAAATCGACAGATAGTCTGGATGGGGCTTTCATTGTTGCCAAAGACATAGGGTATCCGGTCACCATGAAACCTCTGGTGGGACACCATGGGAAAGGTATCACAGCCAATGTGAAAAATGAAAGGGAACTTAAAATTGCATACAACAGTGCGAAAAAATTTCATGACCAAGTTATTGTTGAAAAGCATTTAGAAGGTTTCGATCATAGATTGTTGGTTATCAACGGAGAGCTTGTTGCTGCAGCTCGAAGGGAGCCAGCTAGCGTCATGGGCAACGGGAAATCAACGATACGTGAATTGATAGATATGGTCAATAAAGACCCAAGACGGGGAATCGGGCACGAGAAGGTTCTCACTAAGATAAAAATAGATTATATGACAAAGAGGCTACTCAAGCAGCAGAACTTGAAACTTACGGATGTGTTACCAGAGGGAAGGCTACTCCACCTCAAATCCACTGCCAACTTGAGCACTGGGGGCTGCTCGATCGACGTAACCGATGAAGTTCATCCCCAGATCAAAAGGATGGCAGAGCGAATATCGAAGATAATCAACATCAATGTGATGGGAATAGATGTGGTGGCACCGCATCTCAAGAGACCTTTAAAGGAAACCAACGGCGGGGTAATTGAGGTGAACGCGGCCCCGGGATTCAGGATGCATTTGGAGCCGTATTTCGGTAAGAAAAGGAACGTGGCCAAACCACTGGTCGATATGCTGTTTCCCCCCGAGAGCGAGAGCACAATACCCATCATTGCAGTAACCGGCACGAACGGGAAGACAACCACGGTCCGCCTCATATCCCACATTCTCAAATATGCCGGAAAAAGCGTGGGGATGTGCTGCACAGATGGCATCGAGATTGGGAACCAACTGGTTCTGGAGGGAGATTATAGCGGACCTTCTGGAGCGAGCCATATCTTAACGGAGCCGCTTGTTGACCATGCTGTCCTGGAGGTTGCTCGCGGGGGTATCCTTCGGAGAGGGCTTGGGTATGATGACAGCGATGTCGGCGTTCTTCTAAATATCTCGGCTGACCACCTAGGTTTGGATGGAATAAATACTCTCGATGAACTAGCGGAATTGAAAAGCATAGTTGTCGAAACTGTTAAGCCCGAGGGTGTGGCAATCCTTAACGCAGACGATGAACGGGTCATGAAATGCAAAGACAAAATCAAATCAAAAATTGTTTTGTTCTCACTCAATGAATCAAACCCAGCACTTGCGGTACATACCTCAAATGGCGGGATTGTCGTCACTGTTAAAGACGGGAATCTGATATTAAGAAAAGGCACGCTTGATATGATTATTGATAGGGTAAGCAATATCCCAATTACCTTTGGCGGCAAAGCAGCGTTCAATATTGCCAATGCCATGGCTGCTGTTGCAGCTGCTTATTCCGTTGGCATAGATATTAAATCAATCCAAACGAGCCTTGTTACCTTCAATTCGTCCACCGGCCAATTGCCAGGCAGAGTGAATTTGATCGATGTTGGCTCATTCAAGGTTTTGATAGATTACGGTCACAATCCCTCGGCCATTGAATCGCTTGCAGGCTTGATACCCCATCTAACAAATGGGAAAAAGATCAATGTCGGAAGCGGAACAGGGAACCGGATGGATGAAAGCCTGTTGGATTTCGGCAAGAACCTGGGAAAGATGTACGACCACATAATCATATGTGATTCGGACCCCAGACAGCGAAAGATCGGTGAGACCGCCGAGATGGTGCGCAAGGGTGTGCTCTCTACGGGGTTCCCCAAAAAGAATCTCCAGATGGTGCAGGATGAGAGTGAGGCCATACAAACTGCACTTAGATTGGCCAAGGATGGCGACCTTGTGGTGATCCAAGCCAACTTCATCAAAAAGGCAATTCAAATTGTATTGGAATACAAAGAGAATATATCGATAAAAGGTAAGAATAAGAAGCTGGCCTGACGAACTTTGAAATCTGGACAACTAGCTATGAATTAAGGGGATAGCGCGGGGGTTATTGTGAATACCTTGGGGGGCTGATTTTGTTAGTGATAATGGTCAAGAACCCTCAGGCGTACAGGCCTGAGATGAATTGACCAATTACACGAATTTAAGCAAAAGATAGGCCGCCGTGCTCATATGCATGACCTGCCATGCATCGTGTTCATATGCATGACCTGCCATGCATCGTGTACATATACCAGCATATGAAATCAAAGCTTATGAGCTTTGATAATCAGGTGCATGGCCCCTAGGTAAACTTCCAGCCCTGGCAACAAACGCCAGCCACTTTAGGGGCTGGTAGTTTACGAGATTGCGATTGAAGGATGAAAGAAACGAATTCTTTAAAAATATAAGCAGAAGGCGTATTCGTCGCACTTCCTTTTACAACTTCTTATTAATTCATATAAAAAAAGGAAGTGGGCCCAAAGAGATTTGAACTCTTGACCTTCCGGTTTCATCCGTGTTGTCGTTTCCGGCAACACGCTATCAGCCGGACGCTCAAGCCAGGCTAAGCTATGGGCCCTGTTTGCGTATTATTTACCGCACCGGTCTCCAATTCCTCATAACGATTGAGTGATTATCAAACTAGTGGGTCAATTGGCAAATCCCTTATTCGATTTAAACATTGCCATACAACAGCAGAGACTTTTTAATTTATTCGGGAAATGGTGCCAACCCTTCTTTTGAGAAATATACTGGCTTATGGTGCATCCATGCTTGATGCAAAAAATCCCGAAAATAATAAAAAGTCTCCAACAGCAAGGGCTGAATATGTCGCGCGGTCTCTTCTGTTATGCAATACAGGGAATTATGTTTGCCAGCATCCGAACGGCACATTCATCCCCTCAAACTCCCCAACTGCTGCGCGATAATCCCCATGGCTGTGGAGGTCTCCAGGGCGATATTGCTGCCAGTTAATTCTACATGAAATTCTGCGGAGTTCATAAGAGATATGGGAAGGCCTTTCTTGCCCAGGCCCATTATCAGGCAGAGACGCTTTTTCGGGTGGGCCATTGCCTTTTCCAGGGCCTTTTCCAGGCTTGTTTCCTTGCCCTTGGCAGGTCGGGAAGTGGTGGCTATCGGGAGGCCTATTTCCTTCCAGTTCTCTGCACTGGGCGGGACCTGCTGTGAACATGAAATCAGGGAAATTCGCCCATGCTTTTGAAGCTCTTTCAGGTACATGCCGCCCTTGCCGATATTCGTGTCATTGAGAACTTTTCTGACCAGATTGTTCAGGTCTCTTTCCGGAAATCCGAAAAGAGCCAGGTCGAGATTGTATGCGATGCACAGCGGTGCGGCGCGGGCCACCATGCGGATATGTACGGGCTTCATACCGCCCTCGTAGGTGTCGTAGAGGCCCAGGACATGCCTGTTTGCTTTGTCTTGATTTTTTGTATCGTGAACAGGCATTGTGTCTTTTCTGTCCTTGGGTTCATCGGGAGAAACGCCCATGGCCCTCTGCACCTTGGCGGTTGTCGTCTCATTCCCCTCTGCATCGGTCAACGCCAGGTTTAAGGTATTCTCGGCCAGTTCCGAATTTCCGAGCCGCTCCAGACCGGTGGCCAGTTTTATCCTGACAAGGGCACGCTGTTCCGGGTCATCCACATTCTCTATTATGTCCAGGCCGGTGGTGAACCAGTCCAGTGCCAGGTCCTTGCGTCCGGCTTTATCGGCATTTGCGGCCAGGGTCGAGAAAAGGCCGGCCTCGCTCGTCGGCTCGCCCAATTCGGTTATCCCCTTGGCCAGTAATTCCAGCGACTCCAGATTCGGGGACTGGTCAATGAGATATTTGATGGCCTGAATTCTGTCGTCTCCGGACAGTTTCATTGCATGGGAGAGCGCGTTTTCCAGAACTGCCAGCCCTTCGTTTCCCGCTCTCGTCAATTGAATATGAAGGTAACCGTGAAGTTTGACCTTGACAAGGCCTTCCGGCATGGCAGCCAGTAAGTTGGCGATATCTTCCGCGGAAATGCCTTGGGATGATGAACAATCCTTCACCCATTGGCGGATTACGGGTTTACCGGCCTCCATCTCGAATCCCGGATTGCCGATGGCCAGTTTCAGAAGCCCGTGAAAATACTGGCACCCGAGAAAATCCGCACATCCGATAACTGCGGCTGATTGGTCCTTTCCTTCGGGAAATGCCCATAGCTTTTCCATTATCTGACTTCTGATGAGTTCGTGAGTGTTCAACGGATGATTCTTGGCTTTCTGGCACATGAGGGTGAGAAGCTCGGCCTTCCTCCATAATCTGGCTTCTTTGTCGGATAGCTGAATGCTATCCTTTATCAGGTTTCTGGATTGGGCCTCGGATACGCGTCGGTCGCCGGAAATTCCGAAAAGTGCCAGTGCTGAAAAATATGAATCCGGCATGGATAATGCATCTTCCACGAGTTTTGCAACCGGCCTGCCCTTGCCGGACTTGGACTCCTGGATTATGGCCCTATATCTAGATGGCGTATGTTCTTTGCCGCTCATTGTTCTCCCACGAGAATCGGGGACTGAGGGTATATAGGTTTCTATGTTCCGCGATTAACAAGAATTTCAGAGCCAGGCCCCGGCCTTCTCCCGAATCAGCCGCCCCAGGGCCGGGTTCCCATAACAATACCGGCTCGATATGTCCAGGTTGAAGATGCGCTTTTCCGGGTCCGGCCAGTGCGTCTGAATATAATTCACCTGCTCCTGCTCGAAAACGAATATCTTATCGGTCCAGGCCAGCAATTCTCCGGTAACGGGTCTGTTGCTATTGTAGATTCCAGCATACCTGGTCTGGTACCCCTGCCCGGCAAAGACCTCGGCCCCGGTGCGGGAGCGGTTCTGGCCATAGTTGCAGATGAAGAGGAGATTCATGCTAGGGGATTGGTGCCAGGGCGATATTAATGTTGTGGAAGATGGGACCGGGTAGTGAGGTTCTGTATAGAGAGAGGGTTGCATGTCGTCAATTCCTAAACAAATATAATCAAAGCCAGTTGGTTTTGATAAATCAGGCATGTAACGTCTTGAACGCGAACTTCCGGCCAGAAGCCGGTCGTTCACGGGATTTCCCGCGTAAGTATTCAGTGAAATGAAGCAATAACGATTGTAGATTTTAGATTTTCGATTGTAGATTTACGGACTTATTGACTGGCTGAAGTGATTAGTGAAAAGTGTAAAGTGAATAGTGAAAAGTGACGTTGGGAGGTAATTGGTGAACGAATCGGCTCTCAAGGACAATAATACTTCGTTTTTCATTTTTCACTTATCACTATTCACTGTTCACTAAAAACTACAATTTAACGAGCAAACTTCAGAATACTGAACTCTTACTTTCCCGCCCAACTTTAATATACCTGATAGTCAATATTCATCAAAAAGGAGAACGTGAGGATGAAAAGAAGAGATTTAGTCTACTACGTGGGTTGGTTCACCCTGCTTATACTGCTGGGTGTGTGGATGCTGCTCTGGGCACTGGGAACCCTAAAATTCGGCGAAGCGATCCTTCTGTGGCTGCTCAGCGCGAGCATGCTGCTGGTGGTCATCGGTGGTATATCCGGCCGTAGGCCCGCTTCCAACGTGCAACTCGGGGCCGGGCTGGTACTCTGCGTGTTCGTACTGATAATGCTGGGCATCGTCAGCGACGTCCTCGGGGGATTCGTCGGCGCCGCCGTCGGAATAATATTAATAGGCATCATCGGATTATTGCTGCTGTTCAGAAACATAAAATTGGAGGCATGAAAATGACAGATTTGCGGGACAAGGTGGAATCCGACCGGGGCATCATCAAGATGATCCAGCTGGTCATTCCCGGATACAGGGGATACAGGATAAAGGAAGACCTCAGAATCGCCGACAGGCTTCTCAGGGAGGAACTGGCTAACAGACTAAGTATTGCCGAGAAGGGCTTTGAGGGTGCGAGAAAGGCGATTGCCAAGCGGAATGCCATTGACCTGATAGAGGACGCCGGCGAGATTATCACCAGGACCCATGCCGCCATCGAAAGGCTCAGGCACGCGGAGCAGGGATATACCGGCATATCTCCGGATTACCGCATCCAGGAACCGGAGCTCAACAAAATGTACGAGTGGGACAACGGGCTTCTCACACTCATCCAGGGACTGATGAAGATCGCAAACAACCTGAAGGACACGGCCAGGACCATGCCTGAAAAAGATATAGAACTGGAACTGACCAATGCCCTCCAGGCAATAGAGGATTATGAAACCATATTCGATCAGAGAAGAGAGGCCATTGCGGGCCTTAGCATAGGGTGATATCATGGCATTTGGCAGAGGAAAAAGCAGAGACGGGGACGTTGCCAGGAATACATACACCTGGCCCAACGAGTACAAGGGCGAGAACATCATGTACAGGTTGCCCACGAACATCTACTACAACGACAACATAATCGTCATGGAAGACGAGTACGCGGTCTTCATGAGAGACGGAAAGGCCATGCATGTGTTCGACCAGGCCGGAAGATACGCGTTAACAACGCAGAATGTTCCGATCCTCAGGACTATATTACCGGCCATAACCGGAATCAAGCAGCTGGGCGAGGTCTATTACATCCAGAGGCGCGAGATGAGGGGAAAGTTCGGAACCCCAGAACCGCTGACTTTCAGGGATGCTGATTTCGGCCTAGTGAGGCTGAGGGTGTTCGGCCAGTTCTCCTATAAGGTGGTTGATCCCCTGCTGTTCATCACACAGTTCGTCGGAACCAGGGGCTGGTCCGGCTCGGAAGAAGTGGTAGAATGGCTCAGGAGCGAACTCATTCAATCGGTGAATGACACCATGGGCGAGCTGAAGCGGGACAAGAACATGGCCCTGGTGGACATGCCTGCCTATATAAATGAAATAGAACAGCTTGTTCTGGGCAAGATAGACGGCGAGGCAAAGAGGTACGGGCTGGACATAATCAATCTCGCTGGCATCACCATCACCCCGCCGAAGGAAGTTCAGGATGCAATCGATCGCAGGGGCGCAATGGGCGCGCTAGGCGTTAACTACATGGAATACCAGACCGGAAAGGCCATCGAGGGCGTTGGCGAAGGCGCGGCAAAGGGCGGAAACGGAGCGGCGGCGCTGGCCGGTCTCGGTGCCGGTGCAGGCATCGGGCTTGGCATGGGCGGAGCCATGGGCCAGGGCATGCAACAGGGCAGCAGCGGCCCCAAGGAAGTCATGGTCAAGTGCCGGGAATGCGGAGCGCTGGTGGCTCAGGACGCAAAGTTCTGCAAGGAATGCGGCAAGACCATGGTCAAGGAAGAAAAGACCATCAAATGCCCCAAGTGCGGCGACCTCAATTCCCCTGACCAGAAGTTCTGCGATGAATGCGGTGCATCCATGAAGGCAAAATGTCCGAAGTGCGGTGTGGAACTGGCAAGCGATGCGAAATTCTGCAAGGAGTGCGGGGAGAAAATTACCGGTTAAAGAATTAGCTCGTAATGGATGCCTTCCTGTTCAACCGCGTAGCCCAGTGATAAGTAGAGATCAAGGGCCTTGCTGTTCTCAGCGTCCACACCTAAGTAGATTGTATCCATACCCTTTTCATGGAACCAGCACATTGCATCGGCCAAGAGCGCTCTGCCCAGGCCCAAACTTCTGAAAGGCTTTCTCACACCGAGAATGTTGGCCCAACCAGCTTTACTATTGTTCTGTTTGTTGTACTGATGGTTGATTTCGTAAAAACAGACACCGACTATTTCATCTCCTTTTTTGGCGAAGGTTAAACGCAGTTTGCATTCTCCTGTCTTCGCTTCCTCGTCGCGAACCTTGATGAAACGTTCTACTGGTGATGGCGAAAAGTTATAGTGATTGGCAAATGAATCGTTGAATGCGTCCACAAAATCCGATATTTCAGAGTCCGAGGACTCATCCAGCATCTTGTGATGAAATTGAAAACCGTCCGGAGTTGGTAAATTCAGTGGTTGCCCTTGGTTTTTACAGGTCATCAAGTAACCATGTCTGATGTCCTCCATTCCGATTTCCATGGCCATGTTATTTCTCCAGCCAGATGCCTCGGGTGTGAAAAATCTTGCTGAGTCAATGCCTCTTGATCTTAGAAATTTGAAGGTTGCATTGAACATATGGCCCTCAATGCTCTTGTATCTCCATTCTGGAATGACAGCCAAACTGACGCTTGCATCGTTGTGGCCATTATCAAGTCTTGATTTGGATATTGTGGAACCACCATAGACAACAGGTTGCGAGCCGGCGAATCCAATCAAATATCCCTTGGGGTCGTAGTCCTTCTCCCCGAAGGTCCAGGTTCTCACCAGTTCCACGGAATTATCCACGCTGTGCTTTAGGTCTTTCGCACTGCTGTTGATTATCTCGGTCATGGCTTCGACATCGTCTTCGGTTGGGTGGTGGTATTCGATGTTCATGAGATATGGTATGCAATTTCGGATAAAATAATTGTCGTTGCCCATATCCTTTTGGTAGATTGACGATTGTAGATGTATGACGATTTTCGATTTAGGGATTGTAGATTGTAGATTTACGACGGATTGACGGCGTTGCATATTCTCAACAAAGATCTAAAATCTAAGATCTAAAATCTACAATTTCAATAAATAGCACATTTCAGAAGACTGAATTCTTACGGGGGACTCATATCCTCTTGTAAATATCGGCACTCATCCCGCCGTGCTTCAGGTCCTTCTCCATCTCCTTGAGGTTCTGTATCCTCTTGAAAGTTGACGGATGGGTGGAGCGTATCTCAGAGTGACGACGACGTTTTGCCTCTTCCTCCATGGCCAGCATCAATTCTTTTTCATCAAGGACGCCGTCCCCGTCCAGGTCGTATTTGTGCCTGTTCTGCATTATGGCCCCTATTTCCCTTTTGGCTGTTAGTGGGTCACCTATGTAGAAGGAACGGGCCGGTCCCGGGTTTTCCTTGGAAAGGGAAAGTCCGTAAGTAATCTTGGCCAGGGCCGAGCTGAGGCTGTGGGGGTCATTGGTTGCGACCGCGGAAAATGCATCCGCAAAATATTCCCTCTGCCTGGAAAGCCTCAGAATCATCAGCTGAGAAACCACATACACCACGAAACCGATTACCGCGGCCACAATTATCGCCGCTCCGCCCTTCTTTCCCCCTCCCCGGGCGTAGAAAACCGAGCGCGCCATCATGTAAGCCAGTAGCGGAACGACGCTTACTACTGTCATGATGGTCATGTCATTGTGCTTTATGTGCCCGACCTCGTGGGCGAGAACGCCGCGTATCTCGTCCTTGTCCAGCTGTTCCAGGAGACCGACATGCACCGCCAGGGTGGCCGAGGATTTCGAACGGCCGAACACGAAGGCGTTTGGTGTTCTGTCCGGCGATATAGCCAGCTTCGGCATGGGGACACCGGATTTCTGGCACAGTTCCCTCACGGTGTTCTCAAGGAAGGGATTCTCTCCGGCCCGCAGGTACCTGAGCTTGGAGGACCAGCGGATTACGCTGGGCGAAATGGCCCACTGGAGCAGAACGAATAAAATTGTGATGAATATTATCACAATTATCTGGAACCAGAACGGGATGAAGGTTCCCGCCATGTACCACTGGAGAAGCGTGCTGATTACCACAAGAAGAAAGAACAGCATTCCGAATATCAGAATCAGTGTGAGTGCCATGCTCCTTTTCAATGCACCCAGGGATGCCATGAAAAAGGTTTATACCGCTTGGGCATATATTCTTATCGGTAAAATGCCGGAAATACTGCAGAAGCTGAATTGCCCCGATTGCGGCGGGCCGCTGAAGGTCCAGGCAGGTGATGCCATAGTCACCTGCGGATATTGCGGTTCCGATGTTAACCTGGCCGTCGGCTCGAAATACTTTCTCAAGCACAGCATCATACCGCCCAGGATAGGCCAGGATTCCATTGATTCGGTGATAAAGGCATGGATGGGCAGGGGATTCCTGAAGCCGGACGACCTGGCAAGGAAGTACAAGCTGGTCAGTAGGGAGCTTCAGATGCTGCCGCTCTTCATAGTCAATGCCACTGTAAGAACAGAATACGAGGGCGAGATCACCAGGACCGGCCAACCCGCGCCCAGAAGTGGTGTTCTGGAGAAGGAATATTACTGGAAGGTGCTGGGGCGCCGGGCTTCCGCATTCCCAACCAGGGAGTACCAGGTACCGCTGGCTGCCAAGGAGGATTTCGAGATTTCGAAGCTTGTGCCCGGGATAAAGTTCCTCAACTCGGAGATGGCGGAAGATGAGGCAATCAACATTGCCAGACAGGAGATGGAAGCACATCACAGATTCCTGCTTGAGAAAGAGCTGGACACCCTCAGCCGCTTCGAGACGAAATTCGATATCAGGAACACGGAATTTCTTCATGTGTCTGCGTGGTTCATCACATACCAGTACAACGGAAAGCTTTACAACCTGATACTTGATGGCGCCACAGGAGATGACGTGAAGGCCGATATCCCCCAGAAGGGAAAAGGATTGTTCGGCGGATTGCTGGGAGGTTGAACATGTCGGAAAAACTGTTGCAACACAAACATTGCAGGAACTGCGAAAAGGCCATACCATTGAAAGAGGATTACTGCGGAGACGAGTGCAAGATCCAGCACCAGAACATGCTGAGAAAAAAACGGAACCAGCTTTACATACTCATGGCAATAGCCATGGGACTCATGCTGGTGACCCTCATGGTCGGGTAATATGACAGTTAAGGTTTGCCTCGGGGGAACTTTCAACATAATTCATCAGGGCCACCTGGCGCTTCTGTCCAGGGCATGCATGGAAGGGGATGAGATTTTCATAGGGCTGACCAGTGATTCCATGGCCGGGATATCGAGAAAGGTCAAGGTCAACAGCTATGCCACCAGGCTCCGGAATCTTGCGGAAATCATTGAAAAAATCTGCCCTGACGGGGAAGTCACCATCCGCGAGATAAACGATGATATGGGACCGGCGGCCACCGGGGATTTTGATGTCATAATTGTTTCAAGTGAGACAGTGAAAGGGGCGGAGCGCATCAACAGGGCCAGGGCTGTGGTGGATCTTAAACCCCTGAGGATAGTTGTCATAGAAATGGTACTTGGCCCTGACGGGGAAAAGGTGTCGGCCACCCACATGATACAAGACAGAGGGCGTAACGCTTAATATCGGCAACCCCCATACAGGTATCATGGCCTCGAAGAAAGAGCTGGAGAAAAAATTGGAATACGCCAGAGGTTACCGCGACGCCTTAGTGGACACCTGGGAGAACATCATCAAGATGGTCACCAAGGGCTATTCGTCAAGGGAACTCCAGATAATGAGCAAGACCATAGCTTCCGATGCCAGGCACCAGATTGAGACAAAGATTTCCGAATTGGAAGCGGATTTCGCCCAGGACGAAATAATAGATCTCGACGAGGGAGCCAGAGTGGATGCGCCCCCGGCCAGGAAAAAGATGGAAAGCCTGAAGCCGGGAATGTCCATCATGTTCAGGGAGCCCAGAGCGGCAAAATGCTACCAGATGTTCGAGAAAGAGATTGCCGGCGGAATGGCCGGGCTGTGCGTTTCAAGGTCCGCTCCGAGGGAGATAAGAGATGCCTACGAAATAGGCAAAACCCAGGTGATATGGCTCACCAACACCGAGAAGGTGGACATGAACCTGCCGCCGTCCGCGCTTGGGCTCGCCACCGATTCCGGGGAACAGGGAAATGTCAATGACGAGCACATGCAGCCATCGGCACTGCCCATGATTTACTCCATGATACTGAATTTTCTGGACGGGAACAGGGGCGGCCTCGTGCTGATTGAGGGACTGGAATATCTCACATCCCACAATACTTTCCAGTCAATGCTGGCCTTTCTCCAGAAGGTCAATGAGGACGTGAAGAGGACCGGCTCCAGGCTAATAGTTTCAGTGAATCACTCCGCATTCGAGCTGAAGCAATTCAGCCATCTGGAGACCGAGATGAGCCAGGTTGTTTGATGCTCAGTTCAAGATTTTTCCGTCCGAGGATATTGTGACATCATTGAATTCCACATTCCTGCCGGCACGTTCCATGGCGGTCTTCACCAGTCGGGTCAGGCCGAAGCAGCACGGCACCTCCATGTGAATGGCAGTGACTGATTTCACGTCGTTCTGAGCGAAGATATCGGTGAGTTTCTCTAGGTAAGCGCCTGCATCATCCAGCTTCGGACAGCCCACCAACGCAACTCTGCCCCTCAGAAAATCCTCATGAAACTCCGGGTAGGCGAACGGCACGCAGTCCGCAGCCACCAGTATGTCAGCGTTCTTCAGAAACGGCGCATGGGCCGGAACAAGATGAATCTGGACCGGCCAGGTTCCCAGCCTGGAAGTTCGGCGTTTAGTTGGAACACTAAATGTTGCTGTTTCTATTGTTTTTACTTCGTCAGCACAGCAGCCACAGGCCAGTTTTTCTTCAATTTTGAAACCATCTGGCACAGAAATATTATTCTTTTCAAGATATTCGATTCCCTGATTCATTAAATCAACGGCATTATGGTCTTTCAGGTGCTGCAAATGTTCCCTGATTGTGTTTGGGCCCTTCAGAACTATGGTTTTCATAACTGCTTTTTCATCATATGGGACTGCTTCTCGAACTTCGATGGAAATCGCTCCCTCTGGACAATGGCCGATGCAGGCACCCAGACCATCGCAGAACAGATCGCTGATTAATCTGGCTTTTCCATCAACTATTTTCAGGGCACCTTCATGACAATTGGGAATGCACTGGCCGCAGCCATTGCACAGCCCTTCATCGATAATAATTATTTCTCTTTCGGACATTTTTAACCACCTTCAAATCTGTATCGGGCCAATAATATATCAAATTACTTTAAGTAAATTATTGACAATAATTAGAAATCAACAATTAATCATTGATAAAATTTAAATAGCATATTGATAATTGCTAAAACATGAAACGAAATATTGCTTTTGATGATAAAGACAAGAAAATTCTGACCATGTTCAGTCAGAATCCAAATGTCAGCCAGGAAGTAATTGGCGAGGAAATTGGAATGAAACAACCATCGGTTGCGGTACGCATCAGGAAACTGAGGGAAGCAGGCGCCCTGGAAATACAGGCGGGGGTGGACCCGTTCAGACTTTGCCTCCAGATTGCAAAAGTGGACGTTACCACTTCCGACCCGGGGAAGGTCCTGAAGCTGTTCAACAGCTGCCCGTACTTCATGAACGGTCTGATAATCTCCGGAAAGAACAATCTTTCACTGTTCTTCGTTGCAGAGAACATATCCACGCTGGAATCCATAGTGGACGGCCATCTCAGGAGGATGCCGGAGGTCCAGCTGGTGGATTTCAATATCGTTATTTCAGCTGCCAAAAAGATGATTATGCCTGTCGATCTGGTCTGGGAGAAACGAAACAGGGGCCCCTGTGAGCCTGGCGGCACGTGCAAGGAATGCGAAAGTTACAAAACCGGAAGATGCACTGGGTGTCCAATGGTCATAGCTAGGGACGGATGGTTCTTTTAACCTACATCGAGAAGACCCATATCTCCTGGTCATCCGGCATGTCCTCGGCAGTTAACTCTATCTCGTTGCCGACGCGAATAACCATTGCCGGGTCCGCCTTTTCCAGGAATCCTTCGACTGGCGCGATGGACAGAGATAGGCCGCCGGTCCTGAAATGCATAGGTACAATGACGCGAGGTTTCACTGCCCCGATAACTTTCCAGGCTGCAGCGGCATCCAGTGTGAATGTGCCGCCTACAGGGATGAAAAGAATATCCACGTGGCCCAGTTTTGATACCTGGGCATCCTCCAGCATCTGGCCGAGGTCTCCCAGATGGCAGAATCTCAATTCGCCGAGTTCGAACCTGAATATGACGTTCTCGCCGCGCTTCTTCCCCTCCACCTCGTCATGGTAGCTTCCGACACCCAGTATGGGAATGCCCTTGATGTGGTGACTGCCGACCTTGGTAACGACTTTCTTGTCCAGGCCCTGGACTATTCTGTCGCAGTTGTGGTCGAAATGGTCGTGGCTCATGAGAACTATATCAGCGGCAACCACAGGCGGCTTTATGCCTATGGACCTGCCGTCATGCGGGTCGGTGACTATGGTAATTGCATCCTCTTCGCCAATCTCGAAACATGAATGACCGTGCCATCTTATCAGCAATTCTTTGCCCCCTGTGCCACCATATATGAGGTGCATATAAAATTTTACCTGTAGACGCAGAAATATTTCAGGAGCTTGTAAAGCAGCTCCCTGGTTTCCTCGGTTATGACTTCCTCTTTGGTCTTCAGGTCTATGAAATCCATGGCAGCATCCATGTCAATCTTGTCGGCCTTGGCTATAATGGAGCCCTTCATGGTGCCGGTGATGTTTTCGGGTAAAGGGGAAAGGATCTTGGATAATTCGTACTTGAACTCTATCATTCTCCGGAGATTCAGGCGCTTCTTCTTTGGCGTCTGCACTTTTCTCTTCCGCCTTAACGGAGCACGCCTGGGTCTGGGATTGTTAGAAAACCGTATTCCCCCTTGTGCGCTCTTTCTCTCTGATGGAGTTCTGGAGCATTTTTTCGGTGTCCATACGACAGGCGACTTCCCTGTCCCTGGACAGCCTCATTAGAATGTGAGGTTGGTCCCTGTAATGGACAAACTCCTCGAAGGATATGTGGAGAGCGGCGGTTCGGAATATCTCGAAAGCCGCAAGGTCGGAATTTCCTGTGAATATGAGCCTGTTGTTGCCCAGGTCGAAGAACCCGTCGCGCTTCATCAGGTCGCTGACACCCCTTGCCATGCGCGGCTCGGTAAGCCCCAGCTCGGAAGCCAGGTCCGGGATGAACATGGGCATGTCAGGAGTCTCGCGGAGGCGTCTTGCAAGCATTTCAACTTCGTCAGTCATTGATTCACTCTGTCAGGCAATACCAAAACGTTACTATAAAACCTTTGGTTTGTCGTAAGAGTTCAGTCTTCTGAAGTTTTAGATTTTAGATTTTAGATTTTAGATTTTAGATTTTAGATATTTGCTGGCAGAATGTCCGTTCGTCGTAAATCTACAATCGTCAATCTACAATCTACAATCGTTACGCTGAATACTTACGTTTTGTCGAGATTGGAGAGAATCAAACCCGCGGCCTTCTCCCCCGAAAGGAGCATTCCACCGAAAATCGGTCCCATCCTTGGCGCGCCCATGACGGCGTTTGCTGCCATTCCAATAACAACAAGGCCTGGATAAACCTCCCCTGTGTTTTCGACAACGGTCTGTTCGCCGACTTCGGCCCACATGGAACGTTCTCCCATTACATCACCGCTGGGTGTGTTCAACTTTCCTGCTTTCTTCCGGGCCACCGTGCAGACGCTCGCGTCATGGCCGGTTCCGTCAACAACAAAACTCGCGCCAATGGTCAGAGGGTCAACATGCATCTTTGTCAGATTAACGCCGGTCCAGTTAATTACAACGCCGCTTATTCTGTCCTTGCGAATCATAACGTCCTCGACCGTAACGGCATTCCAGACCTTGGCACCGGCATCGATGGCCGATGCCAACAACTTTGCAACGCATTCAATCGAATCGGCTGTGAAATATCCATCAGCGGCATCCTCGACCCTCACACCGATTTCATCCAGAAGATGCCTGGATTCCGGCTGAATTACGATTACAGGATAATTCATACCGCCGCCCCACATCCCGCCTCCCGGGGCGAGCTTTCTCTCGATGATCAGTACCTTCTTTCCGGCCTTTGCCAGGATTCTTGCGGTCGTGAGTCCCGCGGGCCCGGCACCTGCGATTACCACATCAACCTGGGTCATGTTCAGGAATTCTCTGGAATAGCGTTCGAAAATCTTCCTTGTTACCTGAACATCATCAATCATCATCACACCTACTGGATTTTCCCGCACCTGATGCACTTCAGACGGCCCGAACCGGTCTCCGACATTCTGCCTCCGCATGAATTACACTTTATCTCCTGTTCGGGCGCGGGAACGGAACTCTTGATACTGTCTGAAGTTGACGCATGTTCGGGCGCACTTGCGGTGGGCGACGGCGGATACTGGTAGACCTGCTCGTGCCTAACTGCTTGGTACGGTTCCTGGGGCGGGGGAGCATACTTCGATTGCTGTGACTGGTAGATATGCTGGTCCTTCTCGGAAAGCGTGGAGGTGACTACCACAGTGGTACCTGCAACCCTATCAAGCCATTTCTGCTTGGGGTCTCCCTCGGAAACGAAGCCCACCACCCAGTCCAGTAAAAGAAATGGAAGATAAATCTTGGAAACGTTCCGGATCGCGGCCTTCCCCAGGTCCACGTCACCGCTCATGGCTATGACCCTGAGACCCATGATTCTCTTGCCGACGGAGGCCCTGCCGCCGGTGGATTCCAGAACAAAATAATAGAGGAACAGCAGAACGCCGGAATAGTTCGGCAGAAGAAGGGTCCAGACAAAGGGCAGTTCCCATTTCAGGAGCAAAAGTGTGAGCCAGGTGAGAAACATGCCGATGACAATGGCGATGATGCTGTCTACGAAAACCGCAACGATGCGTCTCAGCCAGTGCTCCTGGAGACTCCTGTCGCTGCCTATAATGTTGAGGGCCGAGACCAATGCATCACATCCTTGCGACATTATAATGAATATGCGTATTTCAATGTTATGTAGAAATCGGGGGCGGTAACATCATGGGGGAAATCCTGCCACACAAGGCACTCGAAATCTATAAATACCGCATCTCTATCCTAGATTCGGTTTGACGGTCATAGCGGTGGGGCCACACCTGGTCTCATTCCGAACCCAGAAGTTAAGCCCACCTGCGTTCTGCGTAGTACTGTGGTACGAAAGTCCACGGAAAGCGCAGAACGCTGTCAGCCACTTTCTCTCTGAAAACTATTTGTTAACAATGAAAGTGGCCAAGACGAACACGTATTCTCACACTCTGCAAACAGGGTGTTCGTCGATATCGCCAAACTAACTACTATTTTCTGTATCCGGCAAAGTCTGTTTGGCGATTATATCCTCTTGCACAGAAGCGATTTTACCCAGCTTCGCGTTGCATTTTGCAATCAAAACGTCTATCGCGTCGTGCACCGCGCCAGTTCAGCGTGCTTCACGCCTTTGATTGCTTGAATCTTGTCCGCAAGCCCCTTAATCTCGAACGGACTGCCCTGGACTATGATCGCCTCTATGCAGGCATGCTCGTCCAGCCGTACGATGGTGGTGTTGTGAATGAGTCTGTGGTTGGTATGCTGCAATTCCGCAAGTTTCTCCACGACGTCATGCTCGTCATAATTGTATGATAGCGTGATCGAGCCGACAACCGTTCCGATGCCCTTCTCCCATTCCTCGGCCACCAGGTTCTTTCTGATGATGTCACGGATCGCCTCCGAGCGATTCGTGTACTGCTTTTCCTCGATGAGCTGGTCAAATTTTTCCAACAGTTCCGGTTCTATGGATATTCCGATTCTCGTGACTTTTTCCATGTGTCCACCTACCAGCCAGAAATCGTGCTACGGATATTTATATCTTTGCTACGCCTCACGTTTTTATGGATAAAACGTAAATATCCATAGGCCGTGAGGGTATGTGTTACAATGAAAGAAGAGAACGCGAACATGATTAAGTCAAAGCTCGGAAAGGCTTCCATAGGCATAGCCGGCCTTGGCGGTCTCGGCTCCAATGTGGCCATGGCCCTGGCCCGTGCCGGTGTCGGCCGCCTGGTGATAGTCGATTTTGACGAGGTTGAAGCATCCAATCTCAACCGTCAGGCCTACACCCTGGACCAAGTGGGGATGAGGAAAACGGAAGCGCTCACTCAGAACATAGCCAAAGCCAATACCGATGTGGACGTTACTGCGATTCATCTGAAGCTGGAACCCGGTTTCATGGACGCGCCTTTCGCATCCGTCGATATCATCATAGAGGCCCTGGACAATGCTTCGACCAAGGCTACCTTCATCGAGGAGATATCCCTGAAGTTTCCAGATAAGCCGATAATTGTGGCTTCCGGTGTGGCCGGTATCCGCGGTACCGAGAGAATACAGATGAAACGCAGTGGGAACCTATACCTTGTCTATGACGACACTGCACCGTCATGCGATGAAACGGCTGTTCTGGCACCCAGGGTGGGTCTCTTTGCTTACTGGCAGGCCAGCCTGGCCCTTGAGATACTTTTGGGGTGTGAGAATGGCGATTGAGGTGAATTCTACCGAGCATAAATGGGTGGAGAACGAAACGATTACACAGCTCCTGGCCCGTATGAATTACGTGTTTCCCCTTGTGGTTGTCAAGATTGACGGCGCGGTGATTCCGAAGTCCTCCTATGAAAAGACCGCTGTCCCGGACGGTTCCAGGGTCGAGGTCATACACCTCATAAGCGGAGGATGAAACTTGTCGGTTTCGGGTCTTGATTCCAAGCCCTACACGCGCAACCTGATACCCGGCGAATCGGTTTGCTGGGAGGTGCACAGGAAGCTGAACGGCATCGAATACAGGTACTGGGACCCGAATCGCAGCAAGCTGGCTGCATTTCTGGTTAGCCGCGGAAAGACCTTTCCCTTCGAGGTGAAATCCACTGTTCTTTACCTGGGCGCTGCCAACGGGACGACCGTGAGCCACATATCCGACATCCTGCCTGATGGTAGAATATTTGCCGTAGAGGTCGCCAAGAACCCGTTCAGGGAATTGCTGGCCATTGCGGAAAAGCGGGGCAACATCATCCCAATACTCGAGGATGCCAACCACCCCGAGATTTACGAGCGCCTCGTGGGCCAGGTCGAGATAATGTACCAGGACATTTCCCAGAGGAATCAGACCGAGATATTCATCCGCAACTCCGGTATGCTGAAACCCGGCGGGACCGGATATCTCATGGTCAAGGCCAGATGCATCGACGTTACCGCGTCTCCGACCAGGACCTTCGAGCAATGCGGCATGGAACTGGAGAGCGCCGGTTTCAAGACGGTGGAAATGGTCAAGCTGGACCCCTATCAGAAGGACCATGCGGCGTTCGTTGTGAGAAAGTAGGTAAGTGGTCAGCCTTCTGAAATTTTAGATCTTAGATTTTAGATTTTAGATATTTGCTGGCAGAATGCCCGTCCGTATTTTAGATTTTAGATCTTAGATTTTAGATTTTTGTTTAGAATACGCCACGCCGTCAATCCGTCGTAAATCTACTATCTACAATCCCTAAATCTACAATCGTTACTCCTTCATTTCACTGAATACTTACAAAGCAGGACATAATTTTAATATAATATAGCTTATACATAGTACATATAATAACCGAGGGGAATACAAATGACCCAGAAAAAATACTTTGTTATGATGCTCGTCATCATTGTGTGCATGCCAGTGGGAATGATTATGCCCGTGAATATCGCCAATGCGCAACCGATTCAGGACAGCACGGCCACTGCGGAAATGACCGTTTACGGATGGATCAACGAGACCGGGACCGGGACACCGATCCAGGCAACCGTATATTTCGCGGACATGTACGGCTATGGTGCGACCAATTCCACGGTTTCGAATCTGGTCACCGGTTATTATTCGCTCAATCTCACGGTGACCAATTATCATTACTTCCTCATGCACGGTATCAATACAGCCTACAAGCTGAACCAGACCGATGCCTACATTGACGAGTCATGGCCATCCTTTCACATGGATATGCAACTTGAATTGGCACCTCCGAGGAGCTCGTCCCTGAGCGGTTATCTCCTGGATGCCGTCACCGGTCTTCCGCTGGTCAATCGGTCCATGACCGCAGCTTCCGAGGAATATCTCAACTCCACAGTCACCAATGCAACCGGTTACTACAGCATGGGCTTCATACCAGGAGAGTATACCATGGGCGCAAGTTCCGACGGATACGAATCCACATCCATTCGTTTCACATTGGCGGAAAACTGGACCATCTGGAGGAACATAACGCTGGAACCGCTGAACTGTACGCTAAGGGGTTTCGTGAAGGGTTCAGGTGGGCCGTTAGATAATGCCTATGTTTATGTGGAAGAACCCTGGAATGTGAATCCATACGGCGATGATTATTCCAATTACACCATTTCAACCGGCTATTATGAATTCAATTTGACGAGGGGCACAAAGAACGTGGGCTTCCGCAATGACGGCTATTTCACTACTTCAAGACCCATAACCCTCCAGGCTGGGGATAACTGGCTGAATGTAACACTGACCGAGGAACCGGCCGATGATTGCACCGTGCGCGGTTACGTGAGCGACCTTTCCACGTCCAACCCAGTCCACAATGCCAGCATCCGCGTGGGGAACATCAATAACACATGGGGCAACGGCACAATTGCCAATGCCACCGGTTATTACGAGGTGAATGTCATTGCCAGCGACCTGAGGATGGAAGCAGAGTACTGGGATTACGATGCACAGTATGTTCGAAACGGAACAAAACTGACAATCATGGCCGGCCAGACACTCTGGCAGAATTTCACCCTGACCAATTATTCCGAGCCCCAGGCAAGCCTGAGAGGCAATGTTACACTGGACGGCGTTCCCATCGACCAGGCGAGCATAAATATGAACACCTGGTCAGATAGATACGGCGTCAGTCCAGACCCGTCTGGCTATTACGAGATGGATTTTTATGCCGGGTATGCGGAGTTCTCCGCCAGGTCTTGGGTGTATGATAAAACCTCCAACATTGAGAGTCTGGTTCTGGTACTGCAGCCCAATGAAACATACTGGCATGACTTCGACCTGTACTCGCTAGATTTCGATTCCGTGCTTGTGGGCCGGGTAACGGACCAGGGCAGCCAGGCCGTTGAAGGATGCTTATATTATTTCACCAACGGCGTTAACAGCGAGTCTACATTCCAAACCGCTTCCATATCGGATTTCAACGGAACATACGAGATAGGGCTTCCCACGGGTGAAAATATCGCATACATGGCCCTTGCCCTGGGGTATGAGATGCAGACCGGCGAGTTCGTCCTGGGTCAGGAATGGAACTGGAATAATATTACTCTCCAATCCCTCGGTACGATGGTTACGATCAGGGGATATCTCACTGACCTGGAATATAATCCGATATCCGGCCATGAAATGATGACCGGCGGAACCGGGTGGATGAACTGGACAGGAACCAACACATCCGGATATTATGAAACGGAAGTACCCATGGGTGACGTTCTCATCAGCAGCCAGGTCGAGGGGTATTATGACCCCGGCAACCTGTACCTCAACACCGGCAGCGGGAACGATGTCTGGCTGAACATATCTGTTCGGCCGAAACCACTCACCTACGAAATAAGGGGCACAGTGAAAGAGAGCGACTCCACACCCGTACCGGACGCCACCGTGTTCGCGGAGTCCGGCGACAGCAGGTACCAGACCATGACCGATTTCGGCGGCAATTACACCCTGCTGATACCGGGTGATTCCATCGAAATTTCGGTCAGGGCGGATGGCTATGGCACAGGTGAACAGGCCTATGTCAACGCAAACCCCTGGAACACAGCACTCTCATGGCAGAATCTCACCCTGGACCGGGGAAATGCCTGGTTCGAGGGTCCCATGACCGAGTACCTGGAGGACATCGACGGCGACGGAAAATATGACTGGCTGTACCTGAATGTTACCGTTAACGCTTCCGTTGCCGGCAGTTATTCCATTGACGGCAATCTCTATCAGTCGGAATGGAACACCGGCGGCGGAGGCATGTTCGGCGGCAGTTCCGCCCGCGCAAGCAACGAGGATAAGGAACTGGGCACCGGCCCTAACACGGTGACATTGGCCTTCAGCGGCCCGCAAATATTTCTTGTCGGATCGGAGGTGAATTTTGTCGAACTGCTCGTCCGTGACAACAACTGGAACACGCTCGACCGCATGATCAAACCGATAACCTCGCATGACTTCACTGAATTCGACAGTCCGGATATAGAAATGGCAACCCCCAGGCATACGTTCGGTCCGATCGATACGGACTTTGATGGTCTTTACAACCTCCTGCTGTTCAACACCACAGTTGAAGTGCTGGAAGAAGGGGATTATGCCTTCATGGGCCAGCTTTACAATGTTCCGTCGGGGTCGAACAACAGGGACATGCAGGAACTGGACTCCCAGATGACCGTCATGCACCTGGCTCCTGGAAACCACACAATAGAATTCGCCTTCTCCGGAACGGCCATTTACAATTCGGGTTGGCACCTGGGCCTTGCGTCTTTCACGGTATTCAACAATTCTATCGGCATGAGCCAGAGTTCCATGGTGGCAGCAAGCCAGGCTTACGTTCCTTACGATTACAGGCAATTTCAATCATATCCTGTTGATTCCATGGTCTATGGCTGGGTAAATGATTCCGGCAATTCGCCCATCGAGAACCTCAGGGTCGAGATTTACAATGTTTCCAACAGATATGTCAATGTTACCCATACAAATGCCACGGGATATTACGAACTGGGCGGCTGGGAAGGCTCCTGGCTGCTGGTCATGGACGACGATGACGAAACATTCCGTTCATACCAAGGAAATCTGACAACCGTGCCGCTGACATCGGGTGTACCTCTCAGGAGCGACCGCATCATGCTTGGCGAGGTGCTTGACGGCAACATCCTGGGCATCACATTTGCTCTGGATGACTGGAACAATACAGTTATAAATTCACGCATGGACATGTTCAATGACAATCAGACCATAAGATATGATTTTGATGTCTACGAATTCGGGAACGGGGACGGTTTCATCAGCGAATCCGAAGTGGATATGCTCATGGGATTCCTGGGCGCCATGATAAACATGCCGGCGAACCTCACTGATTACATGAACGTTGACGGTTTCACTTACGAACTTGATGCCGGCTCCACGATTTACGATATCGGTCTGGTGGGTTCTGTAACTTCGAAGGACAGCGTCTACATACACCAGAAGGCCAATTATACCGCCACCGTGGGCATACCGGTCGCGGCGTCGCATGAACTGAACGTCAATCTCTCTTATGATGACACATTCATGGGTTCCATGTCCGAGGTAAATTCCACCTTCGTATGCCATGTTGTTCCACCCACTGGCTGGGGGCGGACCGGGAACAAGACAACCGCCAACATCACATTCTCCGGTACTGATTATATAACGGTTGACCCGGGCACCGACCCGAACCTGAACGACAGCTATGAATATGAATGGGCCAACATCACCATATCCGATTCCCAGGTCCCGACGGTTGGAACAATCTCCGGTAACGTCACGCTCGACGGCCGTACCGATCATTCCGGTGTTACTGTGAAGGTGGTCAATGCCACCACCGGCATCCAGGTTGCGAGCGGCAACACGGATTCCTTCGGTTTCTACACCATACCGGGAATGCCGCCGGGCACTTACAATGTCACCGCTGAGAAGGCCGGATATGCTTACAATACAACCAGCGGCGTCGATGTGACTGCCGGGAACATCACCTGGGTTCCGAACATGGTTCTCAACTCTTACCCACCAACTATCTCCAATCTTCATTACTTCACGACGGTGTCAAACGACACAGCCATCACCATATATGCCGACGTGATTGACGACGGCACTGTGGGAAATGTAACTCTCATGTACAGCGATGTGCTCGGAGTTAACCACTCCCTTTCCATGACCAAGCTGGGCGGAGTTACTTACAGAGCCACAATCCCGGCTCAGATATTCACCGGCAATGTGACATTCTACATAATCGCCAATGACACCATCGGCAATTCAGCCAGATTGCCAGTCATGGGCAACTTCACAATCACCGTGGAGGAGCATGTCCCGCCGGTCCTCTCAAACCCGGTCGTCATATCGAACCCCACCGAGTACGGCGATTCCACCAACATCACGGTATCGGTTTCCGATGCCTCTGCCATCTCCAGCATGTGGCTCTACAACTCCTACACATCTGCCAACACCAGCATGAATTCCACCGGCGGAGGTAATTACTATCTGAATGACACATACCTCGCTCTGGGCGCCTACAACTTCACAATCTGGGCAACAGATTCTTTCGGAAACGTGGCCAGTGTGAACGGTGCTTTCTTTGTGCAGGACACCGTCGCGCCAATCGCGGATGCGGGCCCGAACCAGACCGTTGATCAGGGTACAATCGTGACCTTTAACGGCAGTTCCAGTATCGATCTTGTTGGCATAGTGAATTACGCCTGGAACTTCATCGACAGTTCTCCTGTAACGCTGTGGAACGTCACCCCAACCCACCAGTTCGATACCCCGGGTATTTACATCGTAACGCTGACTGCAACGGACTCATCCGGAAATAACGACACCGATACCATGACCGTTACCGTGAATGATACCGTGGCTCCGGTGGCGAATGCGGGCATTAACCAGATAATCAACGAGGACACACTCATGAACTTCGACGGTTCTGCCAGCACAGACAATGTCGGCATAGTGAATTACACCTGGACCTTCACCGACGGAGTTCCGGTGACCCTTTACGAAGCTGGTCCGACATACCAGTTCGATGATTTCGGAATGTACGTAGTTACTCTCACGGTGACGGACGCCGCCGGAAACATCCACGCCGATACCATGACTGTAACCGCCTTGGACAACACACCGCCGGCCATTTCCGATGTCACGGTCAACCCCGCAGCTTCGGAACTTGGGGTTGTTGTGAACATATCCGCCAACATCAGTGACCTGGCAGGCATGGGCAACGCCCGGCTCCTGCTCCAGTACCCCAACGGCACGGTCATGAGCAATACCTCCATGACCCAGGGTGCCGGAGATGCTTACTATGAAACGTTCTCATGCGATATCATCGGAAACTACCAGTTCACCATATGGGCAACAGACACCAATAACAAGGCGGCATCCGCTTCGGGAAGTTTCTGGGTGAATGACACTGTTCCACCAACAATCGAGAACCTATCTGTCCCGGCCACAGTTGAGTTCGGCGACTCCGTTAACATAACTGTCGATATCACGGACAATGCAGGAATGAAGAACGTGACCATCCAGGTTTTCGATCCGGTAGGCATAGAATTGTTCAACAACACAATGAATATCGGTTCGTACTGGTACCTCTTCACTCCGGACGAAACGGGAACATACAATTTCACCATCTGGGCAATAGACGGAAACGACATGGTTAACAGTACCAAATCATCCTTTGCAGTGGTAGATACCATCGCCCCGGAGTTTCAGTCGGTGACTGTGATACCCCAGACCCAAGAGGTCTTAGATAACGTGGCAGTACGCGCTATCGTGGACGACCTGGATTCTGTTGTATCATGTTATCTGAATCTCACCGCACCGGACGGAACATGGCTATCCAACACCAGCATGACACTCACGGGAAACAACTGGTCCCTCAACCGGACCTATGGCATCCTGGGCGTTTATCACTTCACGCTTTGGGCCAGGGACCCGTCCGGTAACTTCAACAGCACTTCCGGCGTAATAACCACCGAGGATACCCAGAGCCCTGTTGCCAATGCAGGCATCGACAGGACCGTTCCGATAGGCACCCAGGTATCGCTGAATGCAAGTGCCAGCACGGACAATTACGGCATAGCGAATTACACGTGGACGCTGACGGATAACGGTGTCCAGACACTTTACGGCATGGCGGTTCCGTACACCTTCACTACAATAGGGACTTATGATGTGCTCCTCACAGTAATGGATCACGCGGGGCTCACTTCCACCGACACCAAGATAATCACCGTTACAGGCGTGCAGACAACCGGAACAGTGACAGGAACGGTACTGAACAGCGACGGTGTGCCCATTGCCAGCGTAACTGTCTACGTGAAGGATTCCGTTCCACGAATTGAAGATACAACCGACAACACCGGCAGTTTCATCCTGGAGAACGTTCCCCAGGGAAACCAGACCATAGTTTTCGTGCATGACGATTACAAGCGTCAGGAAATTGTGGTCACTGTGGTTGCAGGCGGTTCCGTTTCAACCGGCGACATCACCCTCTCCCTGAGCGAGAACGGTTCCCCGTGCGCCGTGTTACTGCTGATATTGATAATCATCGGCGCTGTCATTCTGTACTATCTCTACAAGAAAAAGAAGACTGCCGCCGCAGTAGCAGGTGCCACAGTCATTGACGAGATATTCTTCATGAGCACTGACGGCCGTTTGATAAAGCATTTCACACGACGGTTGAAACCGGACATGGACCAGGACATACTCAGCGGAATGCTGGTGGCTGTCCAGGACTTCATCAAGGACTCATTCCGCGGGGAGGAAGGCGGTCTGGAGGGGCTGAAGTTCGGCAAGTTCCAGATAGTGCTGAGCCGCGGAAAGTACACAATAATCGCCGCCCTCATCCTGGGCGACGACACGAAACCGTTCAAGCCCCAAATCGAGAAATGCCTCCGGGAGATTGAGATCAACCACAAGAATGCCCTGAAGGAATGGGACGGGGATGTGGATACCCTCAGCGGGTCTTTCAAGTACATCAACGACCTAATAGAAGGCAAGTACGCGTAAATCGAAGTTCAGGGAAACGGAAAACCTAATACCCCCATTGCGATTCCAATGCAGGTGAACTAAATGATGCCAGGCATGAGAGGAGTAAATCCGCGGCAAATGCAGCAAGCAATGAAGAAAATGGGCATTACCCAGGAAGAATGGGACGATGTGGATGAGGTCATTATCTCGAGAGCCGGAAAGAGCTATATTTTCAAGAAGCCGGCCGTAACCGCCATAAAAATGCAGGGCCAGAACACCTTCCAGATTGTGGGCGATTACAAGGTCGTTGAGGGCAAGGTCGCCCCTGCGGCCGAAGGACCCAGGAAGCCCGATATCCCCGAGGAGGACGTGGAACTGGTTGCATCCCAGGCCAACGTTTCCCATGAAGAGGCCCGTGCTGCGCTGGAGGAGTGCGACGGGGAGCCGGCCGAGGCGATTATTAAACTGATGAGCAGGTAGGCGCGGTATAGGCCGCGCCTGAGCGTATAATTTCAGCATGCCCCGTCTGGATGATATCAATATTACATCTGGAGGGCGGGGTACTGGAACCGTTCTGCAAACGCGTGACACGATTCCCGTAATCATCCTTTTAAAGCCTCGCCTGTAAGGGCGGGGTTAGCATAAACCGGCACACATCCCGGCTCCAAAGCTGGTTCCGGCCAACGACGTTTGTTTCCATCATGCGACGCGAAGGATGAGGGAATCGCTTCAGTGCAAGATCCGCGTAATGTGTTTCGCCTGACTCCGACTGGCCAGGCGAGTACCTGACATCCCCGCCCTGACAGGCGGGGTTTTCCAGTATACAGAAGCTTTGTATCACTCAGAATGCTGATCTAAAGTAACCCCGCCCTCACAGGCGGGGCATGCTGATTGCCAAATGCCGAACACGTCTGGATTGCGCTGAAATACCGATTACATCAGCCATTTTCCGTTCTTGTAGACGATTCGAAGCCTATCGCTTCAGCAACTTGGCAATCCTGTCCCCGTAATCTTTATCGGCCTTTCTGAAATGCGCAATCATCTTGTCCTGGATTTCAACCGGTACCTGGCCCAGGCTTGAGCTGATGTTCTGGACAAGCCTCTGCTTCTCATCTTCGGGCATCAATCTGTACAGATTTCCTGGCTGGACATAATCCTCGTCCACGCCGCGCTTCTGGTCGTACCAGTCCGCGTCGCCGCTTATTTTCAATGGTGGCTCCTTGAAGGCCGGGTCAGCGGTCGGGCCTCCGAAGCTGTTTGGTTCATAGACCACCGAAGGTCCGCCGTTCCCGTCAAACCGCATGTGGCCGTCCCTCTGGTAATTGTGCACTTCCACCTTTGGCCGGTTTATCGGCAGATGTTCATAATTCACACCCAATCTGTACCTGGCTGCATCGGCATATGAGAATATTCTTGCTTGAAGCATCTTGCACGGTGAGAAAGAAATTCCCGGAACAACATTTGCCGGTGAGAAAGCTGATTGTTCCACCTCTGCAAAGTAATTCTGAGGGTTGCGGTTCAGCTCCATGACTCCCACCTCATAAAGCGGATAATCTCCATGTGGCCATACCTTTGTCAAATCGAATGGATTCCACCGATAGGTTTCTGCCTCAGCTTCTGGCATAATCTGAACATACAATGTCCATTTTGGATATTCTCCCTTCTCTATCAGGTTAAACAGCTGTTCTGTATGGTAGTCAGGATTCTTACCAACTATTTTATCCGCCTCTTCCTGCATGAAGTTCTTGACACCCTGCTGGGTCTTGAAATGGAACTTCACCCAGAATCGTTCATCCTTGGCGTTTATGAAGCTGTAAGTATGGCTGCCGTATCCGTTCATGTAAGGTATGCCATATGGTATTCCCCTATCTGAAAACAGAATGGTGACCTGATGAAGAGATTCAGGAACTTTAGACCAGAAATCCCACCACATGGTGTGCGATCTGAGGTTCGTCTGGGCCATTCTTTTCTGGGTGTGGATGAAATCCGGAAACTTTATTGCATCGCGAATAAAAAAGACTGGTGTATTATTCCCCACCATGTCCCAGTTACCTTCATCGGTGTAGAATTTCAGGGAAAATCCTCTCACATCACGGACAGTATCTGCGGAACCTTTCTCACCGGCCACAGTTGAAAAACGGCCGAACATTGATGTCTTCTTGCCTATCTCTGAAAAGACCTTGGCTTTCGTAAATCGGGTAATATCATTTGTAATGGTCAAAGTACCATGGGCTCCGGCTGCCTTTGCGTGGACCACTCGTTCCGGAATTCTTTCCCGATTAAAATGTGCCAGCTTCTCCAAAAGGTGATGATCCTGGAGCAGTGTCGGGCCCCTGGGTCCTGCGGTCAAAGAGTTCTGATTGTCAGCCACTGGAATTCCTGCGGCAGTTGTCAATTTTTTCTTTTTATCTTCGGTCATAATAGTCCCCCTACTTGAATTACCAAATGATATAATACTTTAAAATATTAAATGTTATTGCTCTTTTAAGTAATATGCTGATATCGGGACAATAATAAAGAGAATTTACTGCATAAATGCCGAGAACGCTCAGTCCTTTAGTGATAAAGGTCAAGACCCATCTGGCTTTCAAGTCAGAGATGAATTGACAATTTACACGAATATAAGCAAAAGGTAGGCCGCCGTGCTCATATGCATGACCTGCCATGCATCGTGCTCATATGCATGACCTGCCATGCATCGTGCTCATATGCATGACCTGCCATGCATCGTGCTCATATGCATGACCTGCCATGCATCGTGCTCATATGCATGACCTGCCATGCATCGTGTACATATACCCGCATATGAAATCAAAGCTAGTCGGCTTTGATAAATCAGGTGCATGGCCCCCTGGGTAAACTTCCAGCCCTGGCAACAAACGCCAGCCACTTTAGGGGCTGGTAGTTTACGGCTGAGATGAATTGGCATCGACAGTAAAAACGTTGGAGATCGCCATGCTCATATGCATGGCCTGCCATGCATCGTGTTCATATGCATGACCTGCCATGCATCGTCCAATCTATTGCGCATGAAATCAAAGCTAAATGGCTTTGATAAATTAGGTGCATGGCCCCTGGGTAAATTTCCAGCCCTGGCAACAAACGCCAGTCACATTAGGGGCTGATAATTTACATATCTCATGAGATGGCAATCTGGAGGAAACCATTTGAGCAAAAAACCAAATAGCGCATTGAAACCCCTGTTTCTAGCATGCGGGTTCATTTTTGTGGGCCTTGGAATCATAGGCATAGTGCTCCCTGTGCTGCCCACAACACCCTTTCTGCTTCTTGCAGCCGCTTGCTTTGCCAGAAGCTCGGAGAAATGGAATAACTGGCTCATGTCCAACAGGCTGTTCGGAAACTACCTGAAGAGCTACCAGGAGGGACGGGGAATTCCCCTGAAGGTGAAGGCGACCGCAATAACTTTCCTCTGGGTTACTATTCTGATATCAATCCACTTTTTCATTGAAAATTGGATTGTAGAAATTATACTAATCAGCATTGCCATGGCAGTTACAATTCATATTATCACCCTCAAGACATGTCGAAAGTAGGATTTCGTTTGGTTCAATATTTCTTGCCGCAGAAATGGCATTTCTTTTCATGAACACTGACTCTCTTGCCACACTGACTACATGTGAACCTGATTTTTTCGGCCTCCAGAAATGCGTCCATGCCATGTTCTTTAATATATTCAAGGTTTTTTATAAAACTATATTTATATGACTTGTTGTATCTATTTTCCAGCAGTGTCAGATTATCGTATGGAAAGTCATCACATTCATGGCAGAACCTAATAGTACCTTTTCTCAGGGCCTCGCACAAGCCTTTCCTGTGAACACATCCTCTGCCCCGGGGAATACAGCCGGGGCATTTCATCTTGTATTTGTCAGGCTGGATTATACAATTGCAGACATTGCAGTTCATTCCGCAGGGTGCGATTAGTTCTGGTTTCACGTATCTAGATAATTTTTTTGGTATAAAATGCCTGACCCCCTCGGGTTCACACCCGGAGTCCCCAAAAACAGAGCTATAAAATGCTCTTTGCCAGTTATGTGTCCTGTCACCCGCTAATAACCCAGTACCCTCCCTCACAAGTGGGGCATGAGATGGGCCCCTGGAACTGAATGCAGGGGTGGTTAGCCGGTGTTCAGGCAATCCAATCTTTTGTGAGCAATATGCGACGCGAAAGATGAGGGAAAAGCCCTCCATGCAAGATCCGCGTAATGTGTTTCGCCCGGCATGCGAGGGCCGGGCGAGTACCTGACATCCCCGCCCTGACAGGCGGGGTTTTCCAGTATACAGAAGCTTTGTATCACTCAGAATGCTTGCACATTGTAACCCCGGGCTTACACCCGGGGCATGCTGCTTGCCAATTGCCTAACAAGCATGGATTATGCTGAAATATGTCTATTTCAGCCATTTTCCGTTCTTGTAAACCAAGATTCCATCAGCGTATATTTCTCCGCCAGTCTTCATGTCCTTGATGATGTCCCAGTGAATTGCAGACTTGTTGATGGTCTTGGCAGTGCCCTTGCAGTCCATGTACTCTGCACCAATGGCCATGTGTATTGTGCCACCCAATTTTTCATCGAATAGAATCTTTTTAGTAAATTGCTTGATGCCAGTGTTTGTTCCAATTGCAACTTCACCAAGGCGCTTTGCACCGTCATCTATTGCCAGCAAGCTTTTGAGCAGGTCTTCGCCTTTCTCGGCTTTGGCCTTTACAACCTTGCCTTTCTTGAATTCCAAAGTTATGTCCTCAATTTCCTTTCCGCTGTAAATACCAGGATATGTAAATCTGATGTGCCCTTCGACCTGATTCAGCCTGGGCGCTGAAAATACCTCGCCGCTTGGCATATTGTGCTTTCCATTGGAGTTGACCCAGACCTTGCCTTTAACAGACATTTTTAGCTCAGTATCCTCACCGTAAAATTCCAGCTTGTCAACCTTGTTGAGGTACTTCACCATTGACTCCTGGCTCTTTGAAACCTTCTTCCATTCGGCTATTGGGTCCTTTTTGTCAACCAGACAGGCAGAATACACAAAATTCTCGTATTCTGTAAGTGACATGCTGGCTTCCTGAGCAAGCCCATTTGTGGGATATGCAAGGCCACACCATTTCAGCTCGTTCTTTGCACCGACATATCCTCTACTCATCATTATCTTCCGCAGGGGCATGCTGGCAGCCGAAGTCCTGGCTATCTTTTTGGAATCAACACTGGACAGCGCTCTGGTATTGGAATCCGCAGAAATTCCAATTAAGCCGTTCATGTTCTCGTAGAGAAACTTGCTGTAGGGCGAAGTATGGTCCAGTTGATGATCCTTTGCCTCTTCATAAAAGATTTCCTGGGTGCGCTCAAAGTTCACGCTCATTATTGGATGGCCGCCAGCTCTCAAAATCTCGCGGTACATCTCCAGTGCCAGCGGTTCTGCCGCCGGTGGTGCTCGTACAAGGATTTGGTCGCCTTTCTTGCATCGTACGGAATAGTTCACAACAAGCTTTGCCAGTTTCTCGATTCGTGGGTCTGCCATAATATCACGGTAAGGGATAATATGGGATAGTATTTGCCAATTTCGGAGATAAAACAGACGCTTTTTAATTTATTCGGGAATTGGGAAACGGGGAATGGGGAATCGTACGGAATGGCTGCCAGGAACAGCCATTGACTCCGCCGCCGATTCCCGAACATCCAATAACTAATCAGATTCCCGAACATCGAATCCCGAAAATAATAAAAAATCTCATAAAACATTACTGCATAAATGCCGAGAAAGCCCAGCCCTGGGGGGCTGAGATGAATCGGCATAAGCAGTAAACTTCCAGCCCTGGCAACAAACGCCAGCCACTTTAGGGGCTGGTAGTTTACGATTCAATCTTTTATCTTCTGAAGCAATGTTCTCAGCCCTATCACATCTGTAAACATTAATCGACAATCACCGACCTGCAATGTTTCTTTACATGGTTTGTAGGACACTACAATGGCAACTTTTGATTTGTAACTGTCAATGAATGCACGCATGCTTCTTGTCACATGTCTAATATCTGGTTTCAGCTTAACTTCTACGGGTATGATGTTTCCCCCTATCTCCAGAACAAAATCAACCTCTGCCTTGGACTTTGTTCTCCAGTATTTTGTCGTATGCCCCATCTTAAGCAACTCGGACAACACATAATTTTCGAAAAGACTGCCACTGGATTTTGGATCAAATCGATTTGCTATCACATTTCTCATACCAGTGTCCAGAAAATAAATTTTGGGCTGCTTTGTTATCTCTTTAACTTTGTTGGTATAAAATGGCTTCACCTGAACTATGAGATAGCTTTTCTCCAGGGCATCGATATATTTCTTCAAAGTGGGATACGATATATTCAGTGCATTCGACGCACCGTTGTAGGATAACACTCCGCCAACAGTTTCAGAAAAATATCTGGCACATCGTTCAAGTGCTCCAATATCATCTATTGAAAATGTCCTGGCCACATCCTTCAACAACATTGTTTCATAGAGGCTTTTTAAAATGACCTGCTTAATTTCCAGACTATCTGTGAGGACCACCTGGGGATATCCGCCATAGGTCATATGCTCCCACACACTCCTTTCAATGATTTTTTCGGACAGTGCCCGCTGGCCCTTTGCACGGAGGAACTCATTCAAAGAAAACGGATAAAGCCTTAACACAGACACTCTTCCGACAAGATAAGAAAGAACCTCTTTCCCAAGAATCACCTCGGAGGAGGAAGTCACCCATAGTTTGTGATTGCTGTCCACCAGATATTTGAGTTTTTTGCCGGCATCCTTGCAATACTGAACTTCGTCCAACACAGTTAATTCATGTCCTGCGACATACTGCATCTCGAACTTTTTTATATCCTCATCAAACATTTCCCTGGCATCGGGGTCATCGAACATGACGTAGTTCGAATTAAAATTCCTGGCATGTTCTTTCAGGAATGTTGTTTTCCCGGACTGTCTGGCACCGACCAGGGCGATCATCTTCGAAACACTGTGTAACTTTTCGAAATGTTCCCGAATGTCTCTTTCAACGTACATGATGGTGAATAGAACCCGGATGTATTTAAACTTTACCCAAATTAAACTCCAATTCAATTTTAGTCTAACTAATCTTAAGCTGAGGTTTAATTATGTTCTATTCGCAGGATGAAGCAGAACAGAACTCACGCGCGCCCTCGGCTCTCCCCCCGGGCAATGGCCGTGGCAATGAGGTGCGCCACCCGCAGGGCCTCGGGAAGCGCGCCCTGCGCCGTGGAAGCAGCAAGAATTTCGGCCAGCTTCTCTCTTTCGATGCCGATCCTCCCCACAAATATCGGGGTGTGCTCTGTCTCGAACTCCTCCAAATCGGTGGCAGTCATCATGTTCAGGCGTTCCTGCCAGTCATCGAAATGCTTTATCAGTGCCTTCCTTATCTCATCGTAATTCGGCCTGTCACGGGTGACTGTCGCAACCGGTATGCCTGTTCTTTCATGGATGTGGTTTACATCCAGTACGTTGAAGCCGCCGAATGCCACGCCGTCCAGGATTATCAGCTTCACCTGGTCCATGTACCTGGACTTATGCAGCATTTCCAGAATCCTGTCGGTGGAATCCAGCCCGTCGATTTTCACATCCGTGACCATGACGCCCTCCACATAACCGGGAAGCCGCATTGCTACGCCTACGACTGTTGCGCGTTCCTCTCCGAAGCTGAAGGGTCCGTCGTCAATCGCCAGGATGCGGATTTGTGTCTTCATATAATCAATCCAATTTCAGGTGTCCGGTAATCTTGTCGATGGCCGCTTCCGGCCCCGGTCCGATGCCCAGGCAAGTAACAGTTCCCGGGGGAAGCTGGGTGTGGCCGGCATCTGTAATAAGTGAATTCGGCAGCCCAGCGTTTTTCGCCTGGAACTGAAGTTCATGCAGTTCCCCGAGAGATTTTGCTTTCACAACCACCTTCTTCTGGCCCTCATCATACCAGCCATCGAAATATTTCTTGTAATTCTTCTTGGCGGAAAAGGCGCAATTCACGGCTGCGTGGGCGACCTGGGCTGCCATCTTTCCCGGGCCGAGCTTTATGTCGTTTCTGACCACAATTACCATCTTGTATTCTTCATTCATCTGTTTCCGCCTCCAAATCTTCGTCATCAAATATCGCAATATCTTCTTTTTCCTCGGCCGTTGCCGCGGGAATGCCTCTCTCGATAATCTCTATATCCTTCTCTATCTCCGAGAGCCTGGTCATTAGCTTTTTCTTCCGCTCATCATAATATTTTCTCTGCTCCCCTGTGTGCGCGTCTGCCAGTTTCTCGGTCTTGGTTATCTCCTTCAGGACAGAAAATCTCTCTTTCATCAGTTCCTGATGCCTGAATCTCATCATCCTGTCGGTTATCCTGGGTATGTCGTCATCCTTCGGGTCCGCCGCCGGAAATCGGATGAGGGACGGATGAAGCCTGCCCAGCACCGGCCAGCCGCCGCGCAACCAGCCTACGGCAAAGAAAATGAGGCTCACCAGCACCAGTGTGGCCGTGATCGGCACCGCGGTAACGTAACCCCTGTCCGTGTCTGCATTTACGCCAAGTGCGTTCAGCCCGAAGTTCACGAGAATTGTGATGACAATGCTCAGCCCGATACCGAGTGCCAACCTGTACAGGCTGTCAAAGTCGCTGTCCAGTTCCCCTTTTCTCGGAAAAAGCGCCTGAACGAGCATGATGCCGGGTATGAAAAATAAAAGCAGGATGGCGGCAATCAGTCTCAGGTTGTCGAGCATTAATATTCCTCACTCTTTATATTTAACATCATATTCAAGAAAATCTTCCGCCACCTGGCTGTTCTCGAATACCGTTTTCGCATCCAATTCCAGTTGTACTGTGTCATCATATCGGGGGCTGATGTGGGTGAGGAACAGTTTCACCGCGTTCGCCTCCTTCGCCGCTTCCGCTGCCTGCCTTGATGAGGAGTGGCCGTAAAAATTGGCCTTTTCTTCCAAATCCAGGGCAGAAGTTGAATCGTGAATGAGCACGTCGCAATCCTTTGCCAGTTCAGTTATGGCATCGCAGGGTTTTGTGTCCCCTGTATAAACGAGTTTTCTGCCCGGTCTGGGCGGTCCCAGCACCATGTCCGGGGTGAATGTCTTGCCTTTGTGTTCCACGGTTTTTCCGGCCTGCAGCTGGCTGAAGTACTTTCCCTCAGGAATACCCATCTCCAGGGCCCTGGGCTTGTTGAATTTCCCGGGCCGCAGCTTCTCTTCCAGCGCGTAAATCACCGCGGGAATGTTGTGGCTGGCTTCCCCCACATTCACGGTATATTCTTCGAATTCCAGGATATCTCCGGGTGCCACATCGGTCATCTGCACCGGGTAACTCGGATTATAATAACCCAGGTTCATTATTGTGAGAATGAGTTCGGAACATCCTTCCGGTCCGTAAATCTCCAGTTCCTGCTTGCGGTCGTTGAGGGACATGCTCTGAATTAATCCCGGCAAACCCAAAAAATGGTCCCCGTGGAAATGGGTGATGAATATCTTCTTCACTTGCATGAATGAAACTGTCGATTTCATGAGCTGGCGTTGAGTGCCTTCTCCGCAGTCGAACAGCAGGACCTCTGAGCCGCGCTTCACTGCAATGGCGGAGACGTTCCGCTCAGGGGACGGCCAGCTTCCTCCGGTTCCAAGGAACACTATCTTCATGGGGGCTTTGTAAGATGCCGACGGCTATAAATGTTTTCGGGGGCGCTCAGAGGTTCAGGACTATGTAGACTATGAAAGGCAGCGCTATAGCGATTATGGCTCCGTAATAGTTCACCTGCTTCGAGTAATCCACTTCCTTCCAGTATTCTTCGTCGATGTATATCACAGTGGTGACCAGGAGAGACGCTGCCAAAAACGCGTAAGTTGCAATCATTATCTTGTCTATAGTCATCAGCATCGGCATCGGCGGAAGAGAAGACGTCTGGCTGATGTGAAACATCACGGCAGAGATGAGCATCGACGTGCCGAACCCGATGCGGTTGGTAATCTTGTCGGGCCTGAATGCGAAGCTCAGTCCGGAAACGATGCAGAATATTATCGGCGGCAGAAGCGTTTTTATGCCGGTGGTCATGACCGCCCTTCCAACATGGATGTCAAAAATCAGTCTGGAATATGACTCATCCCACTCTTCGTAGTATTTATCGGTCTCACTGATTGTCCACTCCTTGATCTGCCAGCCCGAGATGCCGACCTCGGGGTCCAGGCCGCTTATGCCCGTATCAGCCACATAGGTCATCTCATCCGAGGTCATCAAGGAATCTTCCATTATTATCCTGAGATTCTGCTCGTTGAACGGATACGTTGAGAAATCGGGTTCCGAGTAAAGCGATGCCTGTATCCTGTACCAGACCTCGCGCGTGTTCGTTTCGGGGTCGAAGTTGTCCTCAATCTTGGTTGTGGAACTCGCCCTTCCGTTCATGAACTCATATCCCATGCCGGTGAAGTTCTGGTCAGTGGTATCCCATGAGAGAATCAGATAGAAATCGATGACATATGTTCCCTTGTTGGCATCGAAGTTCCCGAATCCCACTACATAAATTCCCACATTCACCTGGCCGGGCGCGACCTGACGGGTCCCGGGCTGTGGCATTTCCTCGGCTGCTGAATTAACAGGTATCAAGGACATGGCCATTACCGCGATCAACATCACTGCCAATAATCTGTACATTCCGGTCGTCATATTATCACTGGAACCTGTGATGTTTAATGGGTTGATAAGGCTTGCGGGACACTGAACTTCACTGGGTCGTGGCGAACTGCAACATCACGTTCATGCCCTGGAGTTTCTTCTGGACCTTGTCAACGAGTTCTATGACTTCCCCGTCACTCACGTCCTTCTTGTTCCAGTGATAGACAAAATCATGTGTTCCCAGATTCACATCGAAGCCCATGTCGGTCAGTCTGTTCACAACCTGGCTCGCTGAGCCGCCCTCGCTGCTAAAAGTTATTATGACGAAAGTTCTCATGATTACCAATATGGATTTGTTAGGATTTATACCTGTCGCCGTTCTTTTCCTTTCTGATAACTGCCATGATGCATCTGATTGGCGATTGTAGATTTGGGGATTGTAGATTGTAGATGTATGACGATTGTAGATTTAGTGATTGTAGATTGTAGATTTACGACGGATTGACGGCGTGACGCATTCCCAACAAAAATCTAAAATCTAAAATCTAAAATCTAAAATCTAAAATCTAAAATCTAAAATTTCAGAATACCGAACTCTCACCGTTCCTGCAATAATCTTTATACCCTGTTCCGATTGCCCAATCGGTGTTTGAATGACCTCGAACGTTGACCTAGGGACAAGAGTTGAAAATTCGAGCCTCTCGAAGGACATGGCAGGCCAAAAAGTGACAGTCGCCGGCTGGCTCCAGGACACGCGCAATCTTGGCGGGATCGCTTTTCTGCTGCTCAGGGACCGGACGGGCATCGTACAGATAACCTGCCTCAAGAAGAAGCTCGGAGACGAGTCGTTCGCAAAGCTCACCACCATGCCCAGGGAATCCGTCCTGGCCGTCATCGGGGAACTGAAGCTCAACGAGCAAGTTTCTTCGGGTTTCGAAATTCTTCCGGAATCATTCGAACTCATTGCGGAAGCCCAGACCCCGCTGCCCCTGGGGGTTGCGGACAAGGTCGGTGTGGAACTCGATACCCGGCTCAACAACCGTTTCCTGGACCTCAGGAAGCCCCAGGTACTTGCCGTGTTCAAACTTCGCGAAATATTAATCCGTGCAATGCGCGAGTATCTGGTAAGCCTGCGTTTCATGGAAGTGACCACTTCCAAGATTGTCGCCGCCGGTGCTGAGGGCGGTTCAACGCTGTTTCCGGTCGAATATTTTGGCAAGAAGGCCTACCTGGCCCAGAGTCCCCAGCTCTACAAGCAGATGCTCATGGGCGCCGGTCTGGATCGGATATACGAGCTTGCTCCGGCCTTCCGGGCGGAGCAATCCGATACTGTCCGCCACATTGCCGAATTCGCATCCCTGGACATCGAGATGAGCTTCATCAAATCCGAGGAGGACGTGATGAATCTCCTCCAGGATCTCATGGTCCATGCCCTTGAGGCCGTTCTGGCCCAGGGAACGCAGTACCTGGAAGAGCTGGGCGTTGAAGTATCTGTACCGAAAACGCCTTTCCCGCGCATAACCTTCACGGATGCCGTGAAAATGCTGGTCCATGCCGGTCTCGAGATACAGGGCGACCTGGACACCGAGGCTGAGAAACGCCTCGGCGAGCTCATGCTGGCCCAACACGGCGCAGAGATGTATTTCATAACCAAGTTTCCCAGCGAACTGAAGAAAACCACGTTCTACGCCATGCGTGACTCTTCTGACAGCGAACTGACCAATTACTTCGACCTGGACTATCGCGGCGAGGAACTCGTTTCCGGAGGACAGAGAGAACATCGTCTTGACATCCTCATAAACCAGATGGAGGACATCGGTTACGTTCCGAAAGACTTCGAGTTCTATCTCCAGGCATTCAGGTACGGCATGCCGCCCCACGGGGGTTTCGGCCTGGGCATTGAGCGCGTTTTGCACATGATGCTGAGGCTGCCAAACATCAGGGAATGTGTAATGTTCCCCCGGGACATGTACCGCGTCGTACCCTGAATGGGACAAATATGATTTTCGAGCAGGTGAACCCGAGTTTCTTATTTTCCAAATTTTTTTCTTTGGAGGGTGAGCCAGCGGAGAAAATCATTAAAGAAAAAAACTTTGAGTGATGTTCCCACGTGATATGTACCGTGTTGTGCCGTGAACATAAAATACCTCTATGCATTTGGTGTGTGGAGTGAGAAAGGTTAGGCCATGAACATCATCGATGTGTTGATTATCATACAGCTCGTAATCGCATTCCCTGTTGGAGTTTACCTGTTCGCCGGAAAAAAGATGACCTGGGCGGGTTTCGAGAACATGTGCGACCGTTACAGGTACCACTTCTTCATTCTCATAGGAATTTATCTGTTGAAATCGTTCGTGTTTCTCTTTGAAAAGCCCATGGAGCAATACGCCACTAACTACACGCAGATGATTTACGGGTTCGAGGGCAACTCCATTTTCTGGGTGCAGAACGTCCTTCACAGCACACCCATGACCTATTTCATGGCCATCATCTACATAAGCAGTTTCCTCTTCATAATGACATTCTCCATGGGGCTACTCTCCTACATGAATATGAGGAAGGCCGCTTCAAAGCTGGCGTTCCTGTATCTGGTGCTGCTCTTCCTGACCATTCCGTTCTACCTGTTCGTCATCGTTTATGTGCCATCCTATCCCAAGATGTTCTACCCGGGCTCGGAATCAATCATCACCGGTATGGAACCGCTCATGTACAACCTGGGGCCGAACGTCAATCAGTTCTTCATGGATTATGATTCATTCAATAATTGTTTTCCCTCCATGCACATAGGTTATCCAACTGCCATTATCATGTCCCTGTACATCAATGTGAAAGGGTACCGGGGCTACAAATATTTCCTCATCGCCTTCCTGGCACTCATCGCCCTGGCCATAGTGTATCTGGGTATTCACTGGCTTTCCGACATTGTGGGCGGTTTCCTCATTGCGGTTATCGGTGTCATCATCAGCGAGAGATATGCCAAGGGCTTCTGGAAAAAGATACACCACTTCGACCGCCACCTGAAACGGCGGTTCAAATGGTGGTGAGTGACGATTGTAGATTTGGGGATTGTAGATTGTAGATTTACGACGGATTGACGACGTTGCATATTCCCTGCACAAATCTAAAATCTAAGTTCTAAAATCTAAAATACGGTTGGGCATTCTGCCAGCAAAGATCTAAAATCTAAAATCTACAATCTAAAATACGAATGGTAGTTTACGCATTTTCGTATATCTTCTCCATCATGCCCGCTATCCTGTCCCAGGTGTATTCGCTGGCTATCTCCATGGCCTTTTTTCCTGTGGCTTTTCTCATGTCATCGTTCTTCAGCAAGGTGTTGATCTTCAATGCGAGGTCCACGGGGTCCTTTGGTCTGGCCAGTAACCCGCCCTTTCCGACAACTTCCGGCAATCCTCCGACATTCGACGCCACAACCGGCTTTCCCCAGGACATGGCCTCCGCCGCTGCCAGTCCGTATGATTCGTATATGGATGGCAGAACGAACACGCTGCATCCGGCAAAGAGGTCAAGTTTCTTCTCCTCGCTCACTCTCCCGGGAAAGCTCACTTTTTTTCCCAGGCCGAGGCGGTTCGCGAATTTCACCAGCTTCTTCATATCAGGTCCGCCGCCGCACACCACCAGCTTGCTGTCTATATCCTTCATGGCCTTCAGAAGATAGGGTATTCCCTTGGTACCCACAAGCCTGCCCACGAACAGGATGTAGTCTCCGTCCGTGACGTTCATTTTTGGCGGCATATCTATGCCGCTTGGAACCGTGACCAGTTTCTTCGGGTCGAATCCTCTTTTCACCAGATCATTGCGCACGAAATCGCTCACGCACACAATCCTTGAAAATTCATTCAGTGGCTTCCTCCAAAAGTGATCATTGACCATGCTGGGTATTTTGGTAAGACCCACGCCTTCTCCGTAGGTGTTGTGGTAAGTGAAAATCTTCTTCCCTGCATACTGTTTTGCGGCTCTGTTGTAGGTGGGCGACCAGCGATAATGGAAATCAACAATGTCGGGTTTCAGCTCATCCAGTGCTTTCAAAAGACCAGGGGTTTTAATATGTGGTGGATTATATATATTTGTGTATTTAGAAGGCAGCCTCATTACGGTGTACCCGTCCATTTCCTCGGTACTGGCCGAATTCGGCAACTGGCCTGTGAGAACAATAACCTCGTGCTTACGGGCGAGCCGCCTGGCTACGTGGTGGACCCTGTGCTCGATCCCGCCCATATAAGGGTAATGGAATGCGTTGACTTCGATTATTCTCATTTCTGTCCCGTACTCCAATCCCCCAGGGCCGATATAAAACTAATCCCACGTACGTTCCGCAGGTAGGGTGCCAGCACCGCGAAGAACTCCGGGAGCGCGGGTATGACGGTCGAATCGGGCATGAATATGTTGGAAAAGTAAATTATACTTGATATGGATAATGGGATTTTATGATTAAGTTAGACGCCGCTTTAGGGATGCCCATACATATCAATCCGTCCCTGTTTGAAAAATCAACCAGTCTCGCTATATCTCAGGGGCATAATCGGGTTTTGCTAATTGTTACGGCAACAAAGCCTTGTTTTTACAAACTATGGGGCGTTATGAACGAATGCATAAAACAAGAATTACCTTTTATTATCCTTCATTCAGGTCAACATTACGATGAAATTGTCGGTCATGGTCTTAAAGAATTTTCATTTGATGAATTTTTGGGAATCGATTATAATCTGCGCGGAGACCTCGTAGATAAATCTGCTGAATTATTCGTAAAGACAAAAGTTTTTGCAAATTATTGTAAAACAGAATATCCAGATATTCTTTTCGTTCCGTATGTCAATGGCGATACAATGACTGCCGGGATATTTCCTGCGGCATGGTTATTTTCCACAAATCACATGTGCATACACGGAGAAGCCGGACTCAGATCAATGGCACCCAAACAATTTAATAAACTCACCGGATTTGAAAGCCCATCCGATTTAATTGAATGGCAATGGAATCCGAATTGGGAGGTTATCCGCAATGAGCCTTTTCCTGAACAGTACGATACGTTTATTGCCGGGGCCGGATGCGCTTGTCATTTTCCGCCAGTGAACCTCAATGCAGACCATCTGATTCGTGAGGGATATGACCCCAGCACTGTGCATGTGGTCGGAAACACCGTGGTGGATGTAATATCTGCAAAGGAATCCAAAAATGTCGGCATCAGTGTATTTGATGAATATCCCAAATTAAAAAACGGAAATTGGCTTCGTATGGATATTCACAGAAGAGAAAATTTAAATCCAAAACGATTCGAAACCATTGTATCTTTTGTTGAACAACTTGTTGAACAGGGCCATTATATTGCCTTTATTGAATTAACCGGTACCAAGTTGGCTATAAACAAGTACGGTCTGCGCGAACGCTTTGATTCATTGAATGAAAAAGATAATTTTATATTGACGCCCATTTGGAAAGAATATTGCCATGTTATTGAATTTTTAAGAAGTGAGAATTGTAAAGCTATTTTGACTGACAGCGGAAGTATGCAGGAAGAAATGAATCAACTTCAAAAACCTTGTTTCACTATCCGATTCTCTACAGACCGCCCCGAAACAGTCATGGCCAAAGGCAATTTACTTGTACCTCCTCTGCGCACCGAACAAATGGTTGGCATTGTTGAACATGTTTTAAACAATGAGGATATATTTTCCAATATGAAAACCGCACCTCGTTTATACGGTTCAAATGTTTCCAATTCAATCGTAAAGATAATCAAAACATTATTCAAAAACAAAGACCAATTTTTTTACTGGGCAACTGAACGGCTCGGCATCTACAAAGATGATGATTTTCCCGAATATTTGTGAGAGCAGTCACTTCATTCCGTCTTCCTCGTCCATGGCCGCAATCCTTCACACCCGATACAATATCAATCCCCGGCCGGTCCGTGCCTCTTCCGGTAAATGTAGGACGCCAGCATGCTCAGTGCGACCACCATTATTACCGCCATTATGCTCACCACCTGGGCAGTGTCCCTGTCGAATTGATAATCGAAAAGCGCCACCAGGGCGAACAGCGCCGAGTACTTCAGCAGGCATCCTATGGCCAGGTAGAGCATCGACTTTTTGTAATTCCAGTTGCAAGTTGCGATGAACGCGCCTGTGAATGGCATCACCGGCGCTACCCTGTTCAGGAGTATTATTCTCTCGTCTTTCAGTACCAGGAATCCGATCCACTTTTTGATTGCCCTCTCCACGAAGCCGGGGAGTCGCTTCCACTTCACAAGGGAATACATGATGCTGTTGCCGGCGAGTTCCGAGAGGCAGATGGCCACCAGGAGAATGCCGGCCCATTCCGGCGACGGCCGAATCAGGAATGCCAGCACAGCGAAGAACTCCGGGGGCGTGGGTATGACGGTCGAGTCCAGCATGAATATGAATGAGAGCCCCAGCACGGTGAAGGCCATGCCGAAACTCTGGAACCAGTCGAAAAGCCCCTCTAGCATATTTCACCCGGAGAACTTCAACGTTAATAAGTGATTTGGAGAGTGCGGTTACGCTTCTTCCTCAACGGGTCGGCACTTGACCAGTACCGCCCCGCAAAATTATGTATTCTGAATGCTTACTATAATTTTGCGGAAATTCCACACACGATGATTGTGATTGTTTTCATAATGACCAATCATGGCGAACGCTCCAGACTGCATAGATTTAGTTTCCGCATTCACCGTTTGCTTGCAAAATGAATGAAATTTTATGATGCTGGATTTAGCAATAAACTACCAGCCCCTAAGTTGCTAATATTTATTGCGGGGCTGGATGTTTACCTCCATAAGCCATGCATCTGATTTATCAAAGCTAATTTGCTTTGATTTCATATGTTTGTTTATTGCACGATGCATGGCGGATTCCCACGATGTTTCCGCATCATTGGCGAATGCGCCGTTTTCAACATGATGAAAGCTGCATTCACCGCACGTCGTAAATCTAAAATCTAAAATCTACAATCGAAAATCGACGAGAATTGCATTCAACTTGTGCCTGTTCAATAGATTAGAGTGACGATTTCGTTCGACCAGACGAAATATTCTAATTCGTCAGGCTCAACGGCCTGCCTCATTTCACATGCCCCAGAATTTGTCGTCCTTTCTTTTTATTTTACATACTTGGTCTAAAACGTCCTTATCATCGTAGGACAGTGTCCCCATCTCAGTGAGTTCCTTGCAGTGCGCCCCCGGGATGTCCACGTAAAGGACGGTATCAACGTCAATCTGACGGCCGGCCGTTGCTCCGTCAATGGAGATGGCCACTTCCTGGCCCATTATCGCTTCCTTGAGGGATTCCTTCTTGTCCCGGATGCTCTTTATCTTGCCGACCTCTTTTCCGTCCTCGCGGATGAGGTGCTGGCCCACGCGCAGTCTTCCGGCGAGTATCCGCACGCCGACTATCGCGGGCTTGCTCACCCTGAAGATGCAGTCCGGGAGTATGACCGCTTTCCCCGGATAGACGATTTCCTTGCGGCTGCCAGCTTCCATCTCCTTTTTCTTTTCGGCAAGCCATTCTTCGTATTCATCGATTATCCTGTACACGATGTCGCTCTGGATTATCTTGATGTCGTGTTCGATAAGCGCTTCCTTTGCATCCGGAAGAATCTTCACATTGAATCCCAGGATTATCCGCCTGGTGGGGTCCGTGCAGGCCGATGCCTCGACCACGTCCCGGCGAGAGATATCTCCGACTTCGGCCTTGCTGATTAGTATGTTCTTGGCCTTCGCCTCGAACGCTAGCCCTTCCAGTGAACCGATAGCGTCCGCCTTGACGACGATTCCGCCCTCGCAGGTCTCGACGCAGATCTTGCTCTCGGTGCAAACCTGGTCTATGACGTCCTGGATATCATCCTCGGCCCTCACGACCCGCAGCACCCCACCGGCAATAACATCCTCGATGTTCTGGGCGACTATTTTAACGCCTGCCGCGGCCGTGACGAATTCAACGGAATCGAATTTCTCCCTGGGGTCCCTTATCTCGTCCAGGGGCTTCGGCTTGAGTATGGCCTTGACCTTTGTTATCCTGGGCTGGTTCTTTGCCTCCAGAACTATTGTATCGCCTCGACGGATGCTGCCCTTGTAAAGAATAAAATCCATTGTCGGTCCAAGACCCTTCTCTTCCTTGATTTCGAGGACAGTACCTTCCCCCGGGCCTGTCTCGTCGGTCCAGAGTTTCTCTTCCAGGAATTTCTGTGCCAGGCCCACCAGTATCATCATTATGTCGGCAATTCCCTCGCCGGTCTTGGCGCTTATCGGTACCAGGGCGATGTTCTTCTGGAAATTGGAAATCCTGTCATAGCGGTCAGCTGAAAAACCGATGTCGTAAAGCTTTCCGACAATATTGTATATTTTCTCTTCCAGAAGCTGCTGGACCTGCTCATTCTGCTTGCCCATGGTGGATAGAAAGGATTCGTTCCTGTGAGCCCGCCAGCTGTATATCAAATCTATCTTGTTGAGTGCGACAATGAACGGCGTTTTTGCACGCTTGAGTATGTTTATGGATTCGATGGTCTGAGGCTTGAGTCCCTCATTGATGTCTATGACCAGTATGGCCATGTCCGCGAGGTTTCCGCCTCTCGATCTCAGGGTGGTGAATGAATGATGGCCCGGCGTATCTATGAACAGCAGGCCTGGAATGGAAAGTTTTCCTCCTTTGAGAAGCGGGCCGCAGATCTTGTATATGGCCTCCACCGGGACTTCGGTCGCCCCGATATGCTGGGTGATGGCGCCTGCCTCCCTGGAAACGACTGTCGAGCCCCTGATGTAATCCAGAAATGATGTTTTACCGTGGTCCACATGCCCGAGGACCGAAACTATTGGCTGCCGAACGGAGTCGCCTTTCATTGTTGCCCCGTAAACTGCCGACCTTTAAAAAACTGGCGTTGTAAACCTGGGACGTTCAGATTCCTAGCGATACCGATATATGCCCACTTTGATAGAAATGTCCAAAATTTACTGCACAAATGCCGAGAACGCTCAGTCCTTCAGGGCTGAGATGAATCGGCATAAGCAGTAAACGAAATAGACCGTTGCATGCCGTGCTCATCCAACCAAAGTAAATCGAAGTCAATGTTGCTTCGATTGATTAGGCATGCAACTTATTGTGTGAACTTCCAGCCCTGGCAACAAACGCCAGCCACTTTAGGGGCTGGTAGTTTACTTATTAACATTCCTACCTTAAGTTAACTAATGTTTTGTATCTCGATTATCGCGGTTCCACGAAGGACATCTGTGGGTGGATGTCGCATTTTGTGTCCGATTGCGACATCAAGGGTTCTATGGTGGGGGTGGCGGTGGTGGATATAGTTCCTGCAATTTTGGGTAACGCTGGCATTTCCGGCAGTACCATCGTGAATATTGCTGAACATATACCATATCAATACCGCATGTCGGACATGTTTTCATCTGCCCATGAGCCTGCGGCTGCTGCATCTGTGGCTGATTCGGTTGAACTGAGGAATATTGGGCGGGCTGCGAAGGCGGTGGGGGTGGGTAATTGGGAGGTTGGTGATACGGTGGCGTTTGCTCCTGATATGGCTGTGGGTATTGTTGCGAATATGCAGCCTGCGATTGTTGTGCCATCGGTTGTTGTGATACAAAATTTGCTGGCTCGGCCATCGCTTCCAAGTTCGGCGGGCACGTTATGCTAGCACCATGCTCCACCCCTTTATTATTGACCGACAAGACCGTCTTTAACTTCGGAATGCAGAGAACGATTACCTGCGCTCCTTCCGGGATAATGCTCGAATCCTTAAGCCCCATGGACATCGAGATGGATCCCACGGTGAATGACTGTAAGTTCCGATTAGTGGATTGACTCCTGTATGCGGGTCCATGCACCTCGATTGCCGTTCCATCCCTCAGGACATCCGACATTTTCTTACGGTATTGAAAGACGCCAATGGACATACCTATTATCACGACGCTCAATATGATGATTAGGAGCGTGATAAAAAGTGACAAGACATTGTCGGTCGTGGCCACTAAATAGTTCATTAGGAAGAGAATGATAGGGATGGACGCTATCATTTTCAATGGTTTCTGAAGGTTCTGGAAGTTTTTGGTGACCAATCCTCTCTCTACATCAGTCATAGGCCGTTTGATTACCCGGTTAATCGCCGGAGCCATCTGGGGAGTGTATCCGTAACCCATGCTCTCAACTCCCCTTATACCAGGATTGAACCGGCGTTGGGTTAATCTGCGTTGCATCGAAATGCCCCATTCCCTCCTGCCCTCTCCAGGTCATATTGTTGAACTCGTGGCGCGTGTATCCTCTAGTAATACGATCTCGGCGCGCTGGACACTGAGAGTTGGTGCAGAACCAACCCGTGGTGAAGGGCGAGAGCGTGGGCATCCCGCAGAACTGGCATGTCATCGAGCCATTCGTTCCCGGGGATCCAGGATAGTTCGCAGGATAGCCTGTGCTCGGAGCCTGCATAGGGGCATCAACAGGGACTAGGTGGTTGCCGGCGGTGGTTCCTGGTTGTTGGAGATCCATCTGGAGGGACTGCTCCGGAGGCCGCAGTGGCGGTGGCCCAGACATGAACTGTGCTGAGGCGGGTTTTGGCGCAGACAGAGATGATGCCACTAGACCAATCACAGTTGCGGCTCCTGCAAGCCCCGCTATGGGGACTGAGACGGACGACCCTATCCCACCCAGAATGCTGCTGGATTTTTCTACACTCCAAGTCCCCTGTTCCCCATCGACTCTAGACCAGGTACCTGATCCAGTTCCATCGGATCTAATTACGCCGATGTATGTGTAATCTAAATTAAGGCCTGCAACAAAGCATCCTCCATGCCAATTTGCGTTCCCACTGGAGTCCACACTTCCGGTCCATGAAAGCCAAATGCTTCCTCCAACCGGAGACGGAGGCGACGGCGGGGGAATCTGCTTCGAGGCGGGGAAATTTTTAGAAGTTCCATCATATCCCGCATCTGATATCCGGCCGTTCGATATTATGAGAAAATCGTGCTTGGTATTTCCTGATAATGTTATATCGTAAGTTCCATCGAATGTAGCTGCCTTCGCGGGTGTTGCTACCATGGCGAAGCAGGTACAAAGAATCACTGCAACTCCCAAAATCATAATTAATGGCCTTCCACCACCTATGGATATTTTCGCACGTCCGGCCTTTGTTTTCATAGACCTTCTCTTTATTGTATGTGTATGCAAAAGGCCCATATTATAGCTTTCGTTAACAGTAAGAGGTCACTACTGTGAAGCCTCTTACAACGGTAAGTGGTCCGTATCCCCAAGTTCTCCTCTATTACTACAGATAGCTATGCCAATAAATTATTACATTTTGATATAGCTGATACAGAAACAGATTAGAACAGCCAGTCAGAAAATCAAATCTGTTATTGCGGGATTATAACTTCTGAAGGTTGACCACTTACCATTAACAAGAAAAAGAGAAAAAGAGGGCCGATTTATCTGTGCATTCCGAAAGTTAATTCACGAGTGAACTAAAACTTGGCCAGTGTATCGAAAATCAGACCCCGTCGGTTCCATTTTTCTGGCACCATTAAAAATACGAAAACCTTGGTCTTTATCCATCGGATAATCCATCTGTTATTGCTGAATATTAACTTCTGAAGGCTGACCGCTTACATGGGTTCCCGGGGGCTGGCAAATCGGGCATGGCCCATTCTCTGTCTCAAAGCCGCATGTGGGGCACTTGACTTTAACCGCAGTTGGCGGAGGTGGCAGTTTCACATTCTTGGGTGCCTTGAGGTACCAGATGATGCCCGCGCCTATGACTACGCAGATTATCACGATTATCAGGAAGCAGTTTTCCTGCAGGGGGTTGAGCGGCCTTACCACGTCAAGTCCCACGTCGATGTCATAGGAGACGGTTCCTGTGGGAATCGTGCCCGACTCGGACACATAATCATTGTCTATCACCAGATAATATCCCTGTGTTAATTTCTTTGACCAGCTGAAAGATGTTTTCCTTTCTGCCGTTTCTTCGGGGTGAAAATACGCTGCCGATTCGTCACAGTACTCGTCATAGCCGGATTCGGTGAATATGTAGAAATCTGCTGCGCTATCGGTTGTGACCTTGAGTTCCAGGTAAAGGTCGTTTCCCGGAAAATGGAATATCTTTACCTCGCCGGACTTGATGCTCCCGGAATAATCGAAGCTGGCAGTGATATCCGTGACCTGGCCCTGCACCAGTATGGGCATGCACAGGATTATCAGCAGAACGATTATCGGAATCAATTTTCTGAGATATCCGGAATATGTCATGAATCCTCCTAATACTGATTGAATGGTGCTTGTTGCGCCTGCTCGTTGATTCTCTGTCTGTAAATCACGACCTGCTGATTGGCAAATGTCATGACTTCCTTGTGCATGAACACCCTCTCCTTGTAGTTGTGATCGGATACCTCGGCAGACACCGATGCCCTGTATATGGCCCGGCCCAGAAACACTCCTACCGCCAACCCGCCCACCGCAGGCGCGATGGCAAAAAGTATCGGAAGCAAGCAGCAAACCAGACCGGATGCAATGGTCACTACCCAGAATTCCCAGAAATATATTGTAAGGCCATACAGGAGAACGCACATGAGAATGCATGTGAGCGCCACGATATTCGTCTTTCTTGGCGGCTCCTCCTCGATATTTATCTTCAGGATATCCAGCTCTTTCTCCTTCCAGGTAAGTTCCACCGACGTGCCGAACTCGCTTCCCTTGGTGAATGTGAGCTTGTAACCCTGGAGGGCCCGATAGTGCGGCGGCACATCCTTGTTCTTCTTGAACGGCTGTGTGACCTCGGTTTCCAGTTTGTAGCCTCTGGCCGTGTAATTATCCTTAATCTTGCTGTTCAGAAGTTGATATATCTCGTCAGTGTAGCGCTGCTGAACATTGGTCGGAAACCCTCTCAGAAGTATGGATTCTTTAACAGACTCGCTCACCAACTCACCGCTACTGGAACAAAATATTCCTATTTAATAAATTGGTTTACTGGTAAGTATTCAGTGTAACGATTGACGATTGTAGATTTACGGATTGTAGATTGTAGATTTACGACGAATGGCTATTTTAAATTGAGTAATTTTCGATTTAATAATTGACGGCGTGGCATATGAGAAACAACAATTAACAAATCTACAATTTCGTGTTCACTGGCTCAGTTCCGATAAAATGGTTTTAATTTCCGGGAGGCTGGCATTCGTCTTGAATCCTTTCCGTGTGTAATGCACCCCGGAGGATGCGAATCCCACTTCACCCAGATGCTGGATCAGCCTGTCCGTTCCCACCGGGTCCGTGCCTGTCATGCTGGCCAGATGGTCTATGTGGTGGTAGTATGGCGGCTGAAGCAGCTCGCCGTCGATTGACCTCAGCACCTTCACGGCCTCCCTCCCGATATCATCGTCCAGCGACTCAAGCATGCGATTCACCGTGTCCTTGTCCCAGAGATCCCCGGTCCAGAGCGGCCCTGCGAATGTTCCTCTCACGGGCTCTTCTCCGGTGACAGTGTACCCCTTTTTCTCATCCCAGGTGACGTAACCCAGCCCTTCCAATGCGGAGTTTGCCAGTTTCACGCCTTTCAGCTTCCGAAAGAACGCCCTGAAATAGTGGCCGTGGTAATACGCCAGCATCGGCACCAGTCCGAAATCGAATACGGCCGCCCGTCGCACCGCGTTGCCCACCAGTATCCGCAATCCAAATTCGTGAGCGCACGGCCCCCTCATGGGTCTGGCAAGGTATCTGCGCCGGCATGTATCCGTTCTGGTGCCGCACAGCGGGGCCGTGTCAGTCGCCGTTATGGAAATTATCCCGTTCCTGGAAACGCGCCTGAAGGCCAGGTCCATGAATCTGACGGGCGAGCCGTAAGGATCAATCTCTATCCAATCGTAACCGCAATTGCTGAGAAGCGCATTGTACTCCTGATTGCTGGCCCGGACATTCTTCAGCTTGTTGGCCCTGATGTTCTTCTTTATGGTGCCGAAAGCATCCTTGGAACTGTCATTGACTGTGATATCCAGTTCCAGGCCGGTTTCAACGACCAGACGTATCCCCTTGGCCCCGGTTCCGCCCAGTGCGTCCAGAACGGTCCAACCGTTCTTTGCCACCGCCCTGGCGAAAAGTACCGTGATGTCCCTGTTGGCCCTCATTGCAGGGTTGTAGAAAATTGTGGATTTGGCGGCGGGACCCAGCTCCTTTGCATAACCCGGCACCACCAGCTTCGTGCTGCCCTCGACTATCTTCTCAAGGGCGGGCAAATCACAACACTTCCCCTCTCATGAGACCCATTATCTTGTAGGGGAGGAGATTTCTGTTCACCGGTGTCACTTCCAGTATCCGCAAATCGTCCCGGCGCCTGATGTCCTGGAGCAGCGGATTTCTGGATTTCTTGTGCAGTGTCATTATTAGCGGTTTATCGGAGTCCATTGCTTCGTTCACTGCCGCGACAAATCCGGGGCTTTCCACTTCCATCTTGCCCACCTCGTCAATGATTATGACATCGGCGGATTTTATGGCATTTCTAATGGCCTTGACTCCGACTGCATCGAGAGCACGCATGTCCACGCCGTATTCCTCGACATGCACGGTGGATTCGATGTTCGCGTGGGCGAACTTCCTTTTCTTCTTTGTCATCCAATCAACGACGTAGAACCCAACCTTTCTGTTCCTGAAAATTATGACCTCGGTAATCATTCCGCCGACGACCTTTCCCTCGGTCTCCAGCATCTCGATTATCTTCAAAAGTAACTGTGTCTTCCCCGAATTGGGCAGCCCGGTGATGCCTATCTTCGGCACCTCCGATGCTATTGCCTCTTCCTGGTCGGGGTCTGTAATGTTTTCGTCTGGCATCCCAATAAACGCTCCTGTTAATGCCATCCATGAAGCGTTTATGGTTTATATACTATGCGGATAAATATAAATCCGCATAATAATTCCAAAGGTTGCCGATATTTTACAGACAATGGCCTGCTCACGGAAACTTCTCGGAGCGTCGACCCGAAATTAATCAATGTCCGCAGGAGCAATCTCCGCAGCATTCGTCCTTACAGAGTTCGCCCTCTTTTATCTCGATGAGCTTGAGATTGAAATTCAGCACCTTTCCGGCAAGGGGGTGGTTCATGTCTATGGTCACACTCTCGTCTGTTATCTCGGATATGGTGACCGGGACCTGGGCGCCGTTGGGGAGGCTGGCCATGAGGGTCATGCCGACTTCGAGGTTCTCCGGGGGCATCCTGTCCTTCGGAATTACCTGGTTCATGTCTTTCTGGTACTCCCCGTAAGCATCCTCAGGCTTCAGGCAGACTTCCTTCTCCTCGTTGAGTTTCATCTCGACGATTGCCTTTTCGAAACCCTCGATCACCTGCTGGGCGCCTATCTGGAATTCCAGCGGGCTTCCGGCCTCCTTGCTGCTGTCGAAGACGGTGCCGTCCTCCAGTTTGCCGACATATTCAACTTTCACGTGGTATCCTTCTTTGATTGCCATAATATCAAGAATGGCGAATAATGGGGCGTACAAATAGTTTGTGGCGGAAAAATCGGCGCTCAAACTGACCAAGCGGCTGGTTCCGGGCAAACGACCGGAATTTCATTAACGTTTGTTTCCAAAATGCTACGCGAAGGGTGAAGAACCGCTCCTGTGCAAGATCCGCGTAATGGGTTTCGCCCGGCCGGTCCGCGCCGGGCGAGTACCTGCCACCCCGCCCTTACAGGCGAGGATTGACAGTTGAAGAATGCAAAATGCACCATTTGTTTGGAAGAATATCACTTGATGCCAGAATAGTATAAAACCCCGCCCTCACAGGCGGGGCATGTTGAAGGCTGTCTTAGCGTTTGGAATTCGCCCTGTTCCATCTGTTTGGATAAGATGCATTTACGTATGTATCAAATGCGTAAGAGTTCAGTCTTCTGAAGTTTGCTCGTTAAATTGTAGTTTTTAGTGAACAGTGAATAGTGATAAGTGAAAAATGAAAAACGTAGTATTTTTGTCCTTGAGAGCCAATTCTTTCACCATTTACCTCCCAACGTCACTTTTCACTATTCACTTTACACTTTTCACTATTCGCTTCGGTCAGTCAATCCGTCGTAAATCTAAAATCTACAATCCCCAAATCTACAATCGTTATTGCTTCATTTCACTGAATACTTACTCAAATGCGAAAGGTATATAATAGAGACCAGAATGTAGGGAGACCCTCACGGGTGAACAATATGAGATATACCAGATTTGAAAGAGCTAGAATTATCGGGGCCAGGGCTCTGCAGATCAGCATGGGCGCTCCGGTGCTCATGAAGGTCCCGGACAACCTGATAGACCCCATTGACATCGCTATAATGGAATTCGAGAAAGGAATGCTCCCCATCACGGTAAGAAGAGGCTGAGTTCCGGAGTTGCAATTTATGACTATTATTGAGAATGCCGCAGCCAGAAAGATTCTTGACAGCCGTGGAAACGCCACTGTCGAAGTTGAAATCCTTACCGAATCCGGATACGGCACGGCGGCCGCTCCCAGCGGTGCCAGCACCGGAGAGCATGAAGTAATGTCTTTCCCCGAGAAGGGCGTTGACGCTTCCCTGAAGGTTTTTGAGGATGAAGTGCTTCCCCAGCTTATCGGCATGGACGCTTCCGAGCAGAGGTTCCTGGACGCTTTGCTGCATCAGATAGACGGTACGCCCAATTTCTCCAGAATGGGCGGGAACATGGCCGTTGCAACTTCCCTGGCCGTGGCCAAGGCCGCTGCATCCGCTTACAGCATGCCACTTTACAAATATGTGGGCGGCGCGCTTTCCAACAGTATTCCTAAACCACTTGCCAATGTCATCGGCGGAGGCCGGCATGCGATAGGCGGAACCGATATCCAGGAATTCCTTGTCATCTCCCAGGCTGATAAAGTCTCGGACTGTGTGTTCGGCAATGCCCGGACCCACAAGATAGTGGGCCAGATGCTCAAGGAGAAGCTCCCCGGCCACGCCATCGGAAAGGGCGACGAGGGTGCCTGGGTGGCTGCTCTCAGTAACGAAGATGCTCTTGCACTCCAGGTTGAGGCCTGCGACCGCGCGAGTTCAGAACTGGGCTTCAAGGTCCTTCCCGCGCTGGACATGGCCGCATCCGAGTATTTCAGAGAAGGAAAATACCATTACAAGGACAAGTCCTTTACACCCGAGGAACACGTTGACTTCGTTGCCGGCCTGGTGGAGCAGTTCAACCTTCACCTTGTGGAAGACCCCATGGACCAGAACGATTATCAGAGTTACGTGAGCCTTACGGACGCCGTGGGCTCGAGATGCATCATTGTGGGTGACGATTTGTTCGTCACCAACCGCCAGCGCCTTGAAAAGGGCATAGAGATGGGCGCGGCAAATGCAGTACTCATAAAACCGAACCAGATTGGCACCCTCACTGACACGCTGGAAACCGTTGAACTGGCCAAGTTGAACGGCTATAAAACTGTCATTTCCCACCGCAGCGGCGAGACAAGTGACGATACGATAGCGCATCTCGGCGTGGCTTTTGGCTCCTACGCGATAAAGACAGGAGCCGTGGGCGGCGAGAGGACAGCGAAACTCAACGAACTCATCAGGATAGAAGAAGACCTGGAGGCATAGTATGGACGAAACAGAACAAACAGTGCAGGAACATGAAACGAAACAGCCATTGTTGATACCGGAGGAGAACTATCTCAGTTCCGGTGTGCACATCGGTACCCAGCAGAAGAGCGCGGACATGAAGCGCTTTCTTTTCAAGGTCCGTTCCGACGGCCTTTACATGCTGGATTTCAAACTGACCGACCAGAGAATAAGGATTGCATCGCAGTTCCTTTCAAGGTTCAGCCCCGATGAAATACTGGTTGTCTCCGCAAGACAGTACGGCCAGAAGCCGGTGCGCACCTTCGCCAAGAAACTGGGCGCCTTCTATTTCGCGGGCCGCTTCGTTCCGGGGACGCTTACCAACCCCAGGCTGGCCGATTATATTGAACCGCAGGTGCTGTTGGTCACAGACCCCGCAGCGGACCAGCAGGCCGTCAGGGAGGCCATCAACGCCGGCATCCCGATAATCGGTCTGTGCGACGCCAACAACGAGACCAGGAACATGGACGTCATCATTCCTGCCAACAACAAGGGTCGCAGGGCACTCGCAACCGTTTACTGGCTCCTTACAAGGGAATATCTCAAGAACAGAAACTTGATAAAGTCGGATGAGGAATTCGACATGGCAGTGGAGGATTTCGAGGCGACCATTTAGTCGCCTGGCAATACCTTTAAGTATGCAATCGTTTATGGACGGATGTGGTAGATATGAACACGGTAAAGCCGCTTTCAATGCTGAGCAAGGCCCTGAACAAGCCTGTTATTGTCGAACTCAAGGGAAACAAGGGATTCAGAGGTACGCTTGACGGATTCGATCCGCACATGAACCTCGTTCTCAAGAACGCAGAGGAACTGAACTCTGGCGAGGTCACGCAGAAGGTAGAGTTGGCCATAGTCAGGGGCGACAACGTAATCTACATCTCACCTTAAGGAGGTCTAACAATGAGCAAGGGTACACCGTCAATGGGCAAGCACGCATCGAAGAAGACACACATAAGGTGCAGGAGATGCGGCGGCCATTCATACCATGTCAGAAGAAAGACCTGCGCATCCTGCGGATTCGGAGCCACGGCAAAACTGAGAAATTATACCTGGGCCAAAACGCATTGAGGTTGATTTTGTGGGCACAGACGCCGATGACAAACCCCGTGAGGCATGCGGTGTCGTTGCCATGCGATGCATCAACAAGGATGCCGCCACTTACATTTATTATGCCCTGAGAGCGATCCAGCACAGAGGTCAGGAAGCGGCCGGCATTGCCGTGAACTCAAAGGGCCTCATAGTCAAAAAGGGCCTGGGCCTTGTTGCGGACGTTATCTCTTCGGAGGACATCGAGAAACTGTCCGGCAAGGTGGGCATCGGCCATACTTATTATTCCATCAAGGTTTCGAAGCCGGAAAATATCCAACCGCAGTTCCTGAAGACCGGCGTCGGGGACATTGCCATTGCCCACAACGGTATCATTGTTAATTCCGGGCTTCTGATCACAAAGCTCAAGAACGAGGGCAAGAATTTCATCATCGAATCCGAGGAAGAGGCCATCATCATGATGCTTGCGGACGCCATCCGCAGCACCAACGACATACCGAAATCCATCAAGGCCGTGTGCAAGGAACTGATAGGTTCTTACGCTTTTACGCTCATGATAAACGATCGCGTGTTCGCCATTCGCGACCCCTACGGGATACGGCCGCTCTGCCTGGGCAAGCTGCCTGACGGAAAGGGCTATGTTGCCGCTTCCGAGTCAGTTGCCCTGGATGTATTGGGCGCCAAGTTCGTCAGGGATGTTCTCCCGGGCGAGGCCGTGGAACTCACGGATGACGGTTTCAAGTCCACCAATATCGCTCCGTCCATCAACCGCGCCCATTGCTTCTTCGAATGGGTGTACTTCGCCCGCGCCGATTCCGTTATCGACGGACTGAGCGTTTATGATGTGAGGAAGCGCATCGGCTGGAGGCTCGCCAAGGAAGCGCCCGTGGTCGCGGACGTGGTGGTACCGATACCTGACTCCGGGCGTGCCCATGCGTACGGTTTCTCCATGGGCTCCAACATCAAGATGCTCGAAGGTCTCATGAAGAACAGGTACATTCACAGGACCTTCATCATGCCGTCCCAGGCTGCGCGGGATATTTCCGTCCGGGAGAAGATTAATCCGGTCCGGGCAGTTGTGGAAGGGAAACGCGTTGTCATTGTTGACGATTCCATAGTCCGCGGAACCACCATGAAGCGCATAGTCTCCATGCTCCGGACCAATGGCGGCGCATCCGAGGTTCACGTCCGCATCGGTTCCCCGCCTTTAATCGCTCCCTGTTACCTGGGAATTGACATGACCAACCGGGACCAGTTCATTGCGGGCGGAAACAAGGAGATAGACGAGATTCGGAAGGAAATCGGCGCCGATACTCTCGCATACATTTCGATTGACGGGCTCGTTGAGGCCATCACCATGGACAAGGATAACCTGTGTCTGGGTTGTGTCTCCGACGAGTACCCTGTTTCTATTCCAGGGGAAAGGCGTCGGTTCCAGCAGACGCTGGCTAATTTTGAGTGAATGCTGCCCATCCGGGCATGACCTCGCAACGGTTTTTGATTCACCCGGTTCGCAAGACACGCAGTGGCTTGCGCTAAGACGATTTTTGAATTCATCTGTTTAGGGCCTGGTAGTTTACAAATTGTCTAACGATTACGTTTAAATATCCCCGTACTGCTTAATCTTCTGTATGGCAAAACGCGAAGAGAAAGCCGGGACGATCCTCAGAAGAACTTATCTGAAAATACATAATATCATATGCGACAGGATGGAGCAGATAACCGGCCAGAGACCCAAAGATTACAAAAAAATGGACACCAGAGTTCTTATTCGGTTCTTCAACAGCCTTGAAAGAAAGCAGATGGACGGTTTTGAGTTCATGACCTATGTTCTTTCGACGCTTATAGTGGAACAGGCATTGCCGAACACGAACCACAGAACGACCCTATCATTCGTCGCTGTGTGGCTGGATACGGCAGGCTTTGGTTTCAAATTCGAGCTGGAGACGCATGACCGGCGAATGACCCAGTACATCCTTGATTCAAAAGTAATAATCGAAAATCGCGGAACAGATAAGAGGTACCGGGCGAACCATGTAAACTACCAGCCCCTAAAGGTCTTTAGTGGTGTCGTGCAATAATTTAGTATAGAACCCCTAAAGCGTCTGGCGTTTGTTGCCTGGGCTGGAAGTTTACCCAGAGGGCCATGCACCTGATTTATCAAAGCCTGACAGCTTTGATTTCCTGTGCAATAGATAGAACGGTGCATGGCGGTCTTCCTTTTGCTTATATTCGTGTAAATGGCCTCTCATCCCCGGCTTAAAAACCGGGGGGTTCCCGGCCTTTATCACTAAAAATCACCAGGGAGTTCCTGATGGAATTCTTGGGCGAAGCTCAATCTGGGAGATTGGGAAGTATCTCTTCCATCTTGCTCATAACATCCTTCAGCGATTCCTCGAAGGACTTCGGTTTCTTGGCAGACAGTTCCGGCATGGATGATGAATAGGCGTGAGGCTGTATATAAACATAGCGAACCTCCGATACCAGGCTGCACGTATGTTCTGAAATTACAACGCGAAGGATGAAGAGACATTGTTGGAATATACTCAAGGCATGCTGCCGTGAAAATGCCTATTTGTTCCCATTCTTGTTCTCAATAATTTCCTGGCGCTTGTCGATGCGCTCCAGCGTTTTTGTAACTTTTCTGGCAAGGTAGGTGAAATAAATAACGAACGGTACAAAAATCAGAACCGAGAACATCACATCCAGATGGGTAAATCCGAACGGCGACACTTCCTTGACAATGAGCATCTTTGCAGCGGTGGTGTTGCTGGCACCAAGGACATCGGTGCATTTGAAGGAATATGTGTTAACTCCGGAATCGAGGCTTGCTTCGACATAGTAAACCTTGCCGTCAGTGAGAATCGTATCCTGCGGATCAAGTTCCTGCATGGGGGTTGAGGCACCATTGATGACTACTGAAACATCGCTCGCGGTAGTATTGCCTTTGTAAGTCACAGTGAACACATAATTAGTACCCGAGCCAGTTGCAGCAGCTCCGCCTGTGAGAAGCTGCGGCTCCATTGCTAAGGCGGAGGAGGCCAGGAGTGCCACGAGAACTGCGATGAAGAGGATGCGCATGCTGTAGCTATGAGGGATGCGGAATAAAATGATTTGGGTGGCTCGGGGCGGGGTGGGGACGGGGCGTGGGTGACCGGGCTGAACCGGAATCCCGCGCGGCCGTCATCAGAATGTCGGCTAGGCCGGATGCCGTCGTTACCCCGCCCTTACAGGCGAGGTTTGACAGTTGAAGTATGCAAAACGCATCATTTGTTTGGAAGAATATCACTTGATGCCAGAATAGTATAAAACCCCGCCCTCACAGGCGGGGCATGCTGCCGTGAAAATGCCTACTTCTTCTTCTTGCGCCGAAGAAGAATTATAACGATTATTATAATCGCCAGTATCAGCGGAATGACGAGGTAGGGGATTATTTCTGCCCAGTCGCTCTCCGGTCCAACAATCGGGGGCGCGGGCGGCGCCGGTCCGATTGTTACCTCGGGCATGGTGAAATGGTTGTTGTTCTCGTCCAGCTCCGCGATGGCATTGTCCGGGTCCACCTCGAACCTCAGGATGTGGTTTCCCTCGGTGGGCAGCCAGTAGAACCTCACCGGCGTGGAATCGATATTTGGGCTGGCAAGCATCACGGTTGTATTCCATATCGGCGTTTCATAATCATACACCCTCACCACGAAGCTTGTGGCGCTCCCCCTGCCCAGGTTGCGGACCAGGATGTAGATGTTTGTTCCCTCGGTCTCGTTCATGGTCTGGTTCCTGGGGTCTATCGGGAAGTAGGAAATCGCGTCCTCGGTTATGGCCAGGTCCGGCATGTCCGGAGAAAATATGTAATAACTGTAAGCGCCCGTGACAGGGTCCCGGTCTGAATAAGCGCCGTTGACCGATGTGACCCAGTAGGTAATCGTGGAAGACATTGCCTGGGGCGGGATCGATCCGGCGAACTCCCCGGCGGCATAGACCATCTGGGCTGTGATTTCCGTGCCATTGTTCACGCGCCAGTGCAACGTTACGGTTGAATCGGAACTCGCCACCACCGCATACACTGCCACAGTGTCGGCCGGAAACGCCTGGAGCGGGTCTCTTTCTACCGAGATTATGTTGGCCGGCGAGGGAATGGTGAACCCCATGGCTTCCTCGTCCATTTTCTCACTTGCATCGGAATATACCAGGGCAGTGATGACATAATCGGTGCCCAGCGGGAGATTATTCTGCCAGATCTTCCCGAATGTAACGCTTCCCGCAACGCTCAGGTTGGTGATATCGAACACCCGGTACTCGTTCACGGTACCGCCGGCCAGCGTGAGATTCAATGTTCCGTTGAACGTTGCGTTACCCGCATTAACCACGCTCACATTGCTGCTCCACCCATTGCCCCAAATCGCGCTCTGCGCATCAGGAAATCCGAGTGTGTGAGTAATGAGATTGAATATCTGAATCTCGCTGGGAACATCCACAACGATGTTGAGTCCCACAACCGGCTTGCCTATTGCGCCTGTGGCATTATCCGTCACGCTGGCCGGGGGCGTGCCGATTGCCTGGATTGTCCCGGTGTACTTCCCCGGTTCCGAGGCAGGCATGTCAATCCTGTACAGCACCTTCTTGTTCTGGCCTGGGAAAAGAGTGAACGTCGGCGTGCCAGTATATTCCGGGAAAGAGACGTACGGCGCCAGGGTTCCGTCGGCGCCCATCTCTATGGACAGCGAGGATGGCGAAGTATCTGAAAGGTAGATTCTCACGTAAATGTCGGTTCCGTTGAAAATCTGGGCCTGGAACGGCGTGGCAGTGAAATCGCCACCGCCCGATATCGCCATGGAATAACCCGCTTGGACACCCGTGGGAATCAGCATCGCTAGGAAGAGAAACGTGACTGCGACAGCCATTAATTTGAACTTCATCGAATTATGAGAATACTTCGGGGTTAATTATTCTTTCGATGGCCAAGGCCGGAAACAAAAAAATGAAAAGGACGGGGTTAGCTTAAATCGGCGATCAAACTGGCCACGGGGCTGGTTCCGGCCAACCCCCAAAGCACGTTTCCCCAGGTTATATGGCAATAGGGGCGCGGCCGTTCCCCAATTGTCGGCTAGCCTGGGTGCCGTCGTTACCCTGCCCTCACAGCCGGGGCATGCTGCTTGCCAAATGCGCGTGCGGGTGAGGATGGCGAGGGGGGCGTATTCAATTTTTAATACTTTCAGTTACCCTGGTAATATGGTTAATACTCTGGTGAGGATAGTTGATATGGGTTGAATATGGAAAAACCAAGCATAACCGAACCAATGATAAATACTGAAATCCAGAGCAGAATTCACACCATCCGCGGCGTCCAGGTGATGCTGGATAGCGATTTGGCGCAATTGTATGGCGTTGAAGCGAAAAGACTGAACGAGCAAGTGAGGGCTCCCCACGGCTAAAGCCGGGGGCATCCTAACCATTTCACACTGAATGACTATTATTCATTGATTGAGACTTGTCACTCAGTTTATTTCACATTTGCCAGCAACAGATAGGGGCCCGGGGAGCCCTTTAACTAAACAATCTTCGCCTTCTGACATTTGCTTTGAAATATTATTCATCGTCTTTCATCCGCAGACCTCAAGGTCGCGGCATCCAGGCGAAGCATGTTTAGTGAAGCGCAACATAGAAAGATTTCCAAATGAATTCATGTTCCAATTGACTTCTGAAGAATATAGTTTTTTTAGGTCGCAAAACGCGACCTTAGACATAGATGGCGCTTTAACATCACAAATTGTGACCTTAGAAAACGGTAGAGGCAAGCATCGTAAGTATCTACCATATGCCTTCACAGAACAGGGAGTTGCCATGCTGTCCGCTGTGTTGCGAAGTGAGACCGCCGTGAAAATGAGCATCCAGATAATCAACGCTTTTGTAGCCATGCGCCGTTTCATCGCTTTGAACGCCCAAGTATTTCTGAGGCTGGACACGTTCGAACTGAAGCAATTGGATACCGATAAAAAGATGGAACAGGTGTTGAATGCCATAGAGTCCAAGGACATCCAGCCGAGGCAGGGCATCTTCTTCGATGGCCAGATATTCGATGCTTACAAGTTTGTATCAGACCTGTTCAGAACCGCGAAGGAATCCATTGTCATCATCGACAACTATCTGGATGACAGCGTTCTCACTCACCTGACCAAGCGAAAGAAGAACGTCAGGGTACTCCTTCTTACCAAGAATCTCTCCAAAACCCTGGCTCTGGACGTAAACTACCAGCCCCAAAGTGGCTGGCGTTTGTTACAGGGCTGGAAGTTTACGAGCATAGGCCATGCACCTAACTTATCAAAGCCAACGTGCTTTGATTTCATATGCTAAGAATTGCACGGTGCATGGCGGATTCCCACGGCCCCGGAAGAGTGGCCGTTAGGCCGATTAGACTGATGCCCGGATGTAGATGGTGACGCCGGTGTAGGTGAGGGACGGGGAGGACTGCTTCATAGTCCAGGTAGAGGGTGTGGGTGGTGGTCTCGATGGTACCTTATAACATGGCATGGACAACATCGACCCCGTGAAATGGATGGGGCGCTGGACGGGTAATTGCTCTTTCCTGGATTTAACAAGCTTCCAGACCCTCGGGGCGACCATCAGGTTTATTCGAGAAGCCACTTCCAAAGCGTTTTATAATGAATATTTTTGTCGTCAATCTGTTCGAGACCTTCCCTGTCCCATGTGATGATTGTCCCATCCTTCATCTTGAAATGTTCCATGGCTTTCAGCAGGCTTTTTATTTCTCTTTTTTTGGTCTTTTCGTCCTTTACATCATAACAAGACTGAATAAGCTGTGAGATTGTCTTTCCCTGCTTCAGAACGAAGTCTATATCGTCATCCCTGTCTTTCCAGTAATAAACGTCTCCCATCTTTCTCAGTTTCAGGTACACGAGATTTTCCATAAGATGTCCATCATCCTTGCTGAAGCTGAAGCCCACGGCATTTTTCATGCCAGTGTCAACACAGTACACCTTTCTTGGGTAAGTGAACTGCGCTTTCAGTGAATAGGAAAAATGGTTCACGAAGAAGAACAGATATACGCTCTCCAGGTGCTCAAGATATTCCTGTACGGTTTTGATGTTCAGGTCCACAATTTTCGAGAGCGATTTCGCGCTTATTTCGCCTGATGAGTTCGTCAACAGATATACTGCAAGTTTCTCAAGCTTGGCGCGTTCCTTCACATCATACCTGGCCAAAACGTCCCTCGAGAGAATAGCAGAGAAGTATTCCTTCAGAAGTGTGAACTTCATTTTTTCGTCGTCCTCCAGAACAACCTCAGGATATCCGCCGAATTTCATGTACGATTCCAGATGATGGTTAATGACGGATCTTGATATCAGCAGTTCAGCCTCGTTTTTCACAGTCACGCCATTGAATGCAAGGTGCTCCGGGAAAGAAAGAGGGAAAACCTCGTGCGTGAGATTTCTGCCTGCCAGATATGTCGAAAATTCGGATTTCAGCAATGAAGAGTTCGAGCCTGTTATCGTTATCTTCACCTTTTTCCGGGAATCGTACATCTTTTTCACCCACTTCTCCCATTCCTCCTTGTTCTGGATCTCGTCCAGGAACAGGTATTGGCCGTCGTCAGGCAGCATCAGTTCCTCGAAACCTCTGTAAATTTCTTCCAGAGTTGCGCGTTCGAACGTTGGGTCTTCGAGATTAACGTACATTATCTGTTTCGGCTCGACCTTTTGCAGGAGGTCTTTGACAATCAGATGCATCAAACTCGTCTTGCCTGACCTGCGCACACCGGTCAGGGCCAGCACTTCTTTCCTGTCGAACAGCGGCTGAATATCAATGTTGCTCTGTCTCTCTTTGATGTCCTTTATTTTGTAATCTTTTTCCGTCCACCAGGGATTCCAAAATGTTAAACCTTCTTTGAGCATTGTTACCATACTCCACCATATTACGTATTAAGGTGTAGTGCGATAGACCTTATAAATGTTCCCCCCCGCAAAATTATGCATTCTGATTGCTTGCTATAATTTTGCGGAAATTCCACACACGATGATTGTGATTGTTTTGAATATGACCAATCAGGGCGAACGCTCATTGTTGCATAGATTTAGTTTCCGCATTCACCGATTGCTTACAAAATGAAGGGAATTTTATGATGCTGGATTTAGAAATAACATGTTTCCGCATCATAGGCGAATGCGCCGTTTAGATATGGCTATAATTGCATTCACCGCGCGTCGTAAATCTAAAATCTAAAATCTACAATCGAAAATCGACGAGAATCGCATTCAACAACCGCCATTGAGTCGACTTGAATTTTCACCGCGGCACCGATCAAATTGGTCCGGCGGCTGGTTCCGGCCCAGGCAATCATGCCCCGTCTGAATCTCTACTCATGAAACCTGGAGGGCGGGGTACTCGCCATCGAATCCGGGAAATTCGATGTCGTGTGACCGATTTCCGCATCATCCTTTTAACGCCCCGGGTGTGAGCCCGGGGTTAGCTTAAACCGGCGACCAAACTGGCCACAGGACTCCGGCATCTGGTCGGTTCCCAAAGCACGTTTCCTCAGGTTATATGGCAATAGGGGCGCAGCCGTTCCCCAAATGTGCGTGCGGGCCAGGATGCCGAGGGAGGAGTGTAAATCGGCGCTCAACTCGGCCAAGCGGCACCGGCACCGGCCAGCCGCTGCGCTGGAAACAAAAAATGAAAAGGACGGGACTCGGGTGAGTCCCGAAAGAGTGGCCCGTAACTACCGGACAAGCCGGAAGTCACGGCGAGTCAGCCGCATGCCTGAGCTTCCGAACCCAAACGGTTCGGATTCCTGCGCAGATATCTGCACGGCACGCGGCGGATTCCCACGGCCGATTAGACTGATGCCCGGATGTAGATGGTGACGCCGGTGTAGGTGAGGGCGGGGTAGCCGTGACGTTTCGCCGCGGAGGCGCTCGGACAGGCGACGTTTCCCCCTTTTTCTGCACCAGAGTGCCTTTGTAATCCAGCCCATGGTTATAGCACCATTTTGGTTATTTATTATCTAAAATATCTCTTAATTTGTTTTCCAACATTTTTTTATCTGGGAGATATAATTGATATTTGGAAACGAACAAGTGATTTGAAATTCCGCCAAGTGCATATTTTACCAGAAAGGCATCTTTTTCTGCTGATAAAATTATACCCACTGGCGAGCTGTCTTCTGGAACATTTTCCTCTTCTTTAAAGTAATTCAGATACATGTTCATTTGCCCGATATCCGTGTGATTGACCTTGCCTATTTTCAGGTCTATGAGGACAAAACATCTGAGAATCCGGTGATAAAAGACCAAATCGACATAATAGCTATTATTGTCCAGAGTAATCCGGAATTGCCTTTTTACAAAAGCAAATCCCCTTCCCAGTTCAAGAAGAAACATCTGCAGATTGTCAATAATTCTCTCTTCCAATTCTTTTTCTGAATATCTATAATGCTCAGGAATATTGAGAAATTCTAAAACATAAGGGTCTTTGACCATGTCTTTTGCCTCGTCCAGAACAATTCCTTGCATTGATATTTCCAGAACTCCTTTTTTGTCCTTGCTCAAGGCAATTCTCTGAAACAAGGATGTATTAATCTGTCTTTTCAATTCTCTTACAGACCATTTCTCTTTAATAGATTGTTTCTCATAAAATTGTCTAGCCATATCGTCATCAATCGAGAGAAGCTCCGAATAATGGCTCCAGCTCAATTTTCCAGACGCCGTCTGGATTATTGGATATTTAAGATAGAACTGCCTCATGAGGTAGAGATTGCTCCTGCTAAACCCTTTTCCATACCTTCGTTTCAGGTCCTTTGAGAGAGTGTCGAGCAGTGCAGAACCGTATTCGGCCTTTTCTCTGCCTCCCTGTTCGTACTCCACTACCTGTTTTCCTATTTCCCAGTATGTTTTTACAAGAATGGAGTCGATTGCCCGATATGCCTGTTTTCTTCCCTGTTCCAGCAGCATACCAATTGAGTCAATCAATGAGGAATATTCTTTTTTAGCAGATTCTATTTTCTTCACTTTTTCCCATCCTCAATTCCAACATTCAGATATTTTTCACAGTTCATTCATGTGCACCTTGGTATGAACATATTCTCGGGTGCATTTAAAGTATTATGGGGGGTGGGTGAAAGTACTTGCCCCCGCAAAATCATGCTTTCAATTGTTTTTTATGATTTTGCGGAAATTCCACACACGGTGATTGTGATTGTAACAAAATGTTCAATCAAGGCGAACGCTCATTATTGCATAGATTTAGTTTCCGCATTCACCACTTGTTTGTAGAATGAAGGAAATTCTATGATGCTGGATTTAGTTTGTAATCGTTTCCGCATCATGGTCGAATGCGCTGTTGGAAAATTATGTTAGTTGCATTCAACAACCGCCATTGAACCGACTTGAAATTTCACCACAACACCCCGATTGCCAAAGACTGCAAACTGGCACCGCCCTGAGCAATCATGCCCCGTCTGAATCATTTCTCATATTACCTGGAGGGCGGGGTACTCGCCATCGAATCCGGGAAATTCGATGTCGTGTGACACGATTACCGCATCATCCTTAGGAAACCTCGTCTCGAGCGCAGCGAGGGGCGGGGAGGAGTTTAAACCGGCACACAACCAGGCTCTCGAAACTGGCACCGGCCAGCCGCTGCGCTGGAAAGGAAAAAATGAAAGAAGGGGACCGGAACCGACCGGTTCCCGTACGGTTCCGCAAGTCAGCCGCATGCCTGAACTTCCGAACCCAAACGGTTCGGATCCCTGCGCAGATATCTGCACGGCACGCGGCGGATTCCCACGGCCCCGGAAAAGTGGTTCAGAGAACCGGATTAGACTGATGCACGGATGTAGATGGTGACGCCGGTGTAGGTGAGGGCGGGGAGGAGTGCTTCATAATCCAGGTAGAGGGTGTGGGTGGTGGTCTCGATGGTTATTATCCTCTAATCGGCATGGACAACATCGACCCCGTGAACCGGAGAGGGGGCTGGACGGGTAATTGCTCTTTCCCGGATCTAGCAAGCTTCCAGCCCCTCGGGGCGACCATCAGCTTTATATGATTACTTCGGAGCAACGTATTTGGTCAGAGCTTTGAAAGGTCATCCTGTTCCAACAAGAGGAACAACCATGCAGGTATTCGGATGATCTTTTTGTCTCCTATATTTTCTTCTGCGAAAACATCCTTCGTGACCAAAACACCCTTTTTGACTCCGAATTTGTCCATGAACTTGTTGATTCCCCTCAAGTCCGTGGTTCCCAGCAGTCCCCTGTACTTTACCTCTATCGGAAGAGGGACCGCACCTGGAATAACGATGTCCACCTCATATTTTTGCGGCGTTCTCCAGAAATTCGTACCTTCCAAACTGTTTGCAATAGTTGTTTCAACCAGATAGCCCACATCACTTCCGTCCATTCCTGTAATTTTCAGGGAATAGCCCATTATGGCAAGCGGGATACAACTATGCGCGATGTATGCCTTTTTGCTGGTCCTTGCCTGCTTGAGGGCGCTTTTCGTGTAATTGTAATCTACTTTGATCAAAAAAGCGTTCTTCAGAGCGTTGATATATTCTGCCGCGGAATTCCTGTCTATGCTCAGGGTGTTGGCGATGTTGGTGATATCGTACAATCTGGCGGTATTCCGCGAAAAAATCAGCAGGAGATCGCTCACGATGTCCTCGCGACGAGGTCTTACGTGCCTCGATATGTCCGAAATGACCTTCTCCACTATCGACTCTTTAATGTATCGCGTGATGTACGTTTCATCCTCCTGATCCAGCAGTTCCGGGAACGCACCTTTTGCCAGGTAACTCTCGAACAGCGAGCTGTATTTTTCCTTGTTCATCAGGAATTTCATGTCGTATTCCCTGGCCAGGTTTTTGGCATCAGCGAAGCTTTCCAGCCCGAAATATCTTACAAATTCCCGGAAAGTCAATACCGGCAGGTAATGGGTCATTATTCTACCGGCGAGCGTCTCCCTGTAGCCCTTCATTTCCAAGCTGGACGAACCGGAAATCACCATCTTCAGATTCTTTTCGGTATCGTACAGCGTCTTCAAAAGGTCTGGCCAGTTCGGGATTTTCTGTATCTCGTCGAGGAACAGATATCTCATTTTCTCCCTGTCGGAGAATGTGAGAAAGTAATTGACCAGCTCGTCGGCCGTCTCGTATCTCTGAAAATCCCTGTCATCGAACGATATGTAGCCCAGGTTCAGCTTCGGAACGGTGCCATCCAACTCTCCCATAATCTGTTTCAGGAGCACGGTCTTCCCTACCCTCCTGAGCCCCACTACCGCCAATATCTGCCTGTGCTTCAGGTCCCGGGCAATCGTGTCGTAAGCATCCCTTCTGAACTCATATGTGTCCAGTGATTCATCGCGCCATTGCGGGTTTTGCCTGAGCAGGACCCGTCTGTGTCTTTCCTCCATGGACCTACATTGTTCTGCACATTTATATATTTTGTGCATGGGAAAAGGTGCATAAAATCGATTATGCGCTTCACCCCCGCAAAATCATGCTTTCAATTGTTTTTTATGATTTTGCGGAAATTCCACACACGATGAATCAGATTGTTTGCCAAATGTTGATTCAAGGCGAATACTCTTGATTGCTTACATTTAGATTTCGTATTCACCATTTGTCACCAAAATGAAGGAAATTTTATGATGCTGGATTTAGCAATAACATGTTTCCGCACCATAGGCGAATGCGCCGTTTAGATATGGCTATAATTGCATTCACCGCGCGTCGTAAATCTAAAATCTAAAATCTACAATCGAAAATCGACGAGAATTGCATTCAACAACCGCTATTGAGCAGATTTGAATCACCGCGGCACCGATCAAATTGGTCCGGCGGCTGGTTCCGGCCCAGGCAATCATGCCCCGTCTGAATCATTTCTCATATTACCTGGAGGGCGGGGTATTCGCCATCGAATCCGGGAAATTCGATGTCGTGTGACACGATTACCGCATCATCCTTTTAACGCCCCGGGTGTGAGCCCGGGGTTAGCTTAAACCGGCGACCAAACTGGCCACAGGGCTCCGGCATCTGGTCGGTTCCCAAAGCACGTTTCCTCAGGTTATATGGCAATAGGGGCGCGGCCAATTCCAAAATGTCGGCTAGGCCGGGTGCCGTCGTTATCCCGCCCTGACAGGCGGGGCATGCTGGTTGCCAAATGTGCGCGCGGGGAGGATGCCGAGGGAGGTGTTGGAGCCGGGATAGCGGGGAAAGGGGGAGACCATCCGGCTGTGAAATGGAGGGGGGCGGAGGGAGGGCGCATCAATGGCCCTCTATCCCCATATTTATATACGCGAAAACACCTATCTACCATCGATGAAAGCAAGCGGTCTCGATTCAATTAAATTAACTCTTAAGAATCGCAAGCCTGTGCTGAAACGTAAATTCAAGGTCAGCAGAATAGGCATCTTCGGGTCGTTCGCCCGAGGCGAGCAAAAGCGCGCCAGCGATGTGGACGTGCTCGTGGAACTCTCGGAACCTATAGGCCTTGATTTAATTGCGCTGAAAGATTATCTGGAGGACGCGCTGGGACGCGAGGTCGATCTGGTCACTGTCAAGGCCCTGAAGTCGAGGATGCGCGATGGAATATTGGCGGAGGTCGTTTACGTTTGAGCGAGAGATCTATCTCGATGTACCTGGCGGACATGCTTGAAGCGGTCGACAGGATATGCGATTACACCTCTGAAATGAAATATTCCAGTTTCTCCGAAAACGATATGGTTGTGGACGCAGTCCTGCGTAACCTTGAGGTATTGGGTGAAGCGGCGCGGTACGTTCCCTCGGAAACCCGAAATAAATATGCTGAGATACCGTGGACTAGCCTGGTCGGTCTCAGAAACATCGTGATACACCATTACCACGGTGTCGATCTTGAAAACATCTGGCAGATAGCCCGCAAGGATCTGCCGCCTCTAAGGAAAATATTGAAGGCAGCGTTGGCTGAACAGGAATAACCCCGGTAATCTCATCGCCGCCGCAAAATCATGCTTTCAATTGTTTTTTATGATTTTGCGGAAATTCCACACACGGTGAATCTGATTGTTTGCCAAATGTTGATTCAAGGCGAATACTCTTGATTGCTTACATTTAGATTTCGTATTCACCATTTGTCACCAAAATGAAGGAAATTCTATGATGCTGGATTTAGCAATAATTCGTTTCCGCATCATGGTCGAATGCGCCGTTTAGATATGGCTATAATTGCATTCACCGCGCGTCGTAAATCTAAAATCTAAAATCTACAATCGAAAATCGACGAGAATTGCATTCAACAACCGCCATTGAACCGACTTGAAATTTCACCACAACACCCCGATTGCCAAAGACTGCAAACTGGCACCGCCCTGAGCAATCATGCCCCGTCTGAATCTCTACTCATGAAACCTGGAGGGCGGGGTATTCGCCATCGAATTCGAACAATTCGATGTCGTGTGACACGATTACCGCATCATCCTTTTAACGCCCCGGGTGTGAGCCCGGGGTTAGCTTAAACCGGCGACCAAACTGGCCACGGGGCTCCGGCATCTGGTCGGTTCCCAAAGCACGTTTCCTCAGGTTATATGGCAATAGGGGCGCGGCCGTTCCCCAAATGTGCGTGCGGGCGAGGATGCCGAGGGAGGAGGCGCAACCGGGATGAAACCCGGCCCAGGGTTCCGGCACCGGCCAGCCGCTGCGCTGGAAAAGGGAAAAAATGGAAAGAAACGGGACCGGAACCGACCGGTTCCCGTACGGTTCCGCAAGTCAGCCGCATGCCTGAACTTCCGAACCATCCCGGTTCGGGCCCTTGCGCAGGTATCTGCACGGCACGCGGCGGATTCCCACGGCCCCGGAAGAGTGGTTCAGAGAACCGGATTAGACTGATGCCCGGATGTAGATGGTGACGCCAGTGTAGGTGAGGGCGGGGAGGAGTGCTTCATAGTCCAGGTAGAGGGTGTGGGTGGTGGTCTCGATGGTACCTATAACATGGCATGGACAACATCGACCCCGTGAACCGGAGAGGGGGCTGGACGGGTCGCGCATAGTGTAATTGTGGGGCGTAGCGATCGGGGGTGGCGCGATAAGGCTGCGAGCGGAACATGCTACTGGGTGAATACTTGTGTGATAATGCGTGGTAGGTGGAGGAAAACACTTTCGGAAACCCCCGACATCCTCTTATATGGCTCCAGGAACATGCTTATTCATGGTGAATTAGTGTGGGTAAAATCGTCTCAAACCAGGAATTCAATCACGTTATCGAACTGATAGAAAATGCCCGAACCCGAGCATACAGGGCGGTGAACACTGCCTTGATAGACTTATACTGGGATGTAGGAAAATACCTCAGTCAGCAGATAGCCACAAGGGAATGGGGTAAAGGGGTTGTGGATACCCTGGCCATTCATATCAGACAGTATGATCCGGCCATCCGCGGTTTCTCGGCGCAGAATCTCTGGCGCATGAAGCAGTTTTATGAAACGTACAAAGATTCTGAGAAACTCTCATCACTGTTGAGAGAATTAACTTGGTCCGGAAATCTGGTCATCGAGTATTTTTCTTTTAGCCTCGCTGCGCTCTCAGCCGAACCTGCGATTTCGGCTTTGCCTCGGCGACCCAGTCGTCTCGGGGCCGACCCCCAAAAGAAAAATATTCAGTAAACAAGAAAAATCAGGTGAGCCTGCTCGCTCGGCAACCACTGGCGCGTTGGCGCGCCAGACCAACGTTATCCATGCCTGGGAATGTGTGTGTTCTGGGGGGTGGCGCTCGGAGGACTGAGACGCGAGATGGGCGACCATCAGGTTTATGAAAGGAAAGGATATTGATGGAGGGTGAATATGTCTAAAATACCACAATTTGAAGAATCCGAAACTGTCGAAATCAAATCATCCCTCATTGAACTGAAGAAAATTCTTGAAGCGCTGTCAGCGTTCTCGAATAGTAAGGGTGGCAAAATTTTTGTTGGCATTGACGACTCGGGCCAAATAAAAGGTGTGGATATCGGTAAAAACACCCTTGAAAACCTGGCCAATGACATCAAGAGGAATACTGACCCGCCTCTCTTTCCGTCGATAGTCGTCGAGGTTCTGGAAAAAAAGAAGATTATTTCCATTGAAGTAAATGAAAGCCCGATAAAACCGGTCTTCGCCTTTGACAGAGCGTTCAAGAGAGTTGGAAGGACAAACCAGAGACTGACGAGCGCGGAATTGCGGGAAATGACAAGAATCGGCGTAGGTTACTCTTTCACAGCCCAGGATGCGAGGGTCGCCAAGCTTGACGACATAAGCGACGAAATCATCAAGCGCTTCATTGAAAAGGCCAAAGAGCGGCGCGGTTGGGTCATCAGTTATCGTAGCAAGTCTGATTTCCTTGGAAAGATGGGCCTCTTGAACGATGTGGGCATCACCACCGCCGCGGTGCTACTGTTCGGCAATAACCCGCAGCAGTATGTCATTCAATCCGAGGCGAAATGCGGTCGGTTCAAAGGCAATCAGCCACTGGAGTTCGAGGATTTCGACGTCATCGGCAGCGATCTATTCGCTCAGGTCGACGGATTGATGAATTCGATAAAAAGGAACCTGAAACTTGGAGTCAAGATTGTAGGCAAGCCCGAGAGGATAGAGCAATGGGAATATCCGTTGGAGGCCATCAGGGAGGGAATAGTGAACGCGGTCTGCCACCGGGATTACGGGGAAACGTCCAACGTTCAGGTCCGGATATTCGATGAGCGACTGGAAATATGGAGCCCCGGAAAGTTGCCGCCTGGGATAACCGTGGAAAAGCTGAAGGGCGAGCACGAGTCAGCGCCTCCGAACTCCCTCATCGCCAAGCCTTTTTTCCTTGTCGGCCTGATAGAGAACTGGGGGACAGGCACCAACAGGATACTGGAAGAATGCGAGAAGGCCGGGATGCCGGAGCCGGAGTTCAAAGAGACCGGTACGTGCTTCATTATTATATTCAGGAAAGACATTTACACGGAGAAATACCTCCGCGACCTGGGGTTGAACGAGCGGCAGGTCAAGGCCGTCATATATGTGAAAGCGAGGGGAAAGATAACGAACAAAAATTATCGGGAGATAAATGACATATCCAGACAGATGGCGACAATCGATCTCTCAGTTCTTGTGGACAAAGGCATCTTCATACGCATAGGCAAGGCCGGAAAAGGAATTGCCTATCAATTGACCAAATTGACTAATAAACGACCAACAGATGACCAAAGCCGGTAGAAACGCGCCAAAGACGTCACGAAGGCGTCACAAAGAAGCAAAAAAGAAACAACTGGAACCCCCCCGGCCCTCCCCGTCCGGGGGCGCGCTGGGCGGGGGCGGCCTCGAACGGGAGGGCGGGGGCGGGGCAACCGCTCATCCGGGCACGAAAAATCCAAGAACGCAGAACGCCAGCGTCATAATGTACATAGAATACACGACCTGCTTTTCGGTCATCCTGAAATAATATGGCAGCAGCCATTTCAGCGTGAATCGGTTGGGAACTTCCAGGGTCCCGTCCTCCCGAACCTTTCCGAATTTGGCAATCGTGTATTTGGGGTCCTCGGGATGCCTTTTGTTCATCAGTCGCCAGTACACGTACATAAGGAAATTGATTATGTGCGGTATCAGCATGACAACACCCGCAAACAGGTAATGCTGGACGACGAGCGCCGCGCCAATCGCGCCCCCTACTGCCAGCGAACCGATATTTCCTTCCAGAATCTTGGACGGGTACTTGTTGTACCAGAAGAATACGGCTTGCGCGCCTATGAGCGCGGCAATCGTGTACATGTTCTCCAGATTGCTGTCAATCCAGGATTTCAGAAGTATGAAGGAGAGGATAATCAGCGCGCTTCCGGATTGCAGCCCGTTGAACCCGGAATGCATGTTCTTGAGGTTGGCCACCACCATGATGTAAATCGGGATTATGGCGTACCTGAGTATCATCGAGCCGCTGAGCGTCCCGAGGCCCGGAATTCCTATATTAAAGGCCTCCAGGGAAGTCTCGCCCACAAATGGAACCCAGGGCGACCAGCCGCTCAGCGCGATTACCAGCGGGTAAGCGAACATCAGCGGCAGCAGGATCTTAGAGGCCCTACCCACGTCAATATAGTCGTCCAGCACGCCATAGAACGCATACAGCAATATCACCATCAGAATGGCCGTATCAAGCTCCGTGAACTCCCTGGGAAAGTCCATTTCGAATTTGAACAAGATTCTGAATACCAGCGGCACTACGATTATCGTTGTGAATACCGCGAACAGCGTCAGTATCCCGCCGTTGTTGGCCAGTTGCGTCTTGTCAGGCTTGTAATAGTCCTTTACGGTTTGGTTCTTCTCCCGCATCTTCCTGATGAACCAGGGTGCAGCCAGACCAGTGATGGCCAACGAGAAGAGGAGCGTTACGGCAATCGGAAGTTCCCACATTGTTTTGGCGGAGGCGGGAAATGGTATTTATTGGTTTCTGTAATCGGTAGGCTCCTGTATTATCCGCGAATTATTTCGCCAAGATTTAAGAATCACTATCACATCACGGGTTATGGCACTGAACAATGAAGACCTACGAGCGATAGTGATTCGTGTTGTGGATTATGAACTTAATACACAAT
>Ga0180732_1000062_pt1 | contig 121471 bp, 108 predicted proteins | sample KR11_01MetaG_FD_148674 | JGI IMG/M metagenome (GOLD analysis project Ga0180732, IMG submission 148674) | Groundwater microbial communities from the Olkiluoto Island deep subsurface site, Finland - KR11_0.1 MetaG | ecosystem: Environmental > Aquatic > Deep subsurface > Groundwater | place... | reverse complement strand
TAGACCAAAATTGCCAGCAAGGTGGCTGGGTGGTGTGCTTTGGAGCCGCGACCGGCATATTGGCGTGTCAGGCGGGAGAGATCAAGGCCGTCGATGACTTCAACGACGAAGCGCGCCAGATGGTCCTAGGTGAGCCAGTCATCAACCGACGGGGGCAGCAAGTAGTCGGTCTTGCGGTCAGTCAGAATGAAGTTCGACATGGTGGTTAAATCCTTCTTAAGCCACGTGTATTATAGCTTTAACACTATGTATTTAGTAGCAAATAAGAGAATATTTAAGTCCGACAGGCTGCTAGAGACCGAAGTCAACCAGCCGCCGTGCGCGCGATCGTGCAGGAGCGCTGCGTGTCGCATATCTTCCGAAAGTCACTCGCAACCGCAAGCTGACCTTCCATGACTGTGTCTATGGCCCAGTTGCCCGGTTTTCGGCGATCTAATTTAACCAACAAAAACAAACACTTAAAACGGCCAATAAGGGTCTTCCCGGAGTCATGTGCGTGTTGGTGCGTTAAATGCTTTACCTGCTAGCACTGCGCATGACAGCAGGACCTATGCCCCGAATGCTTTGGGCAGCAAAGTAGTCGGAATGAATCAAGAAAACAACTGGAGACATTTCACGATGGAGACCTTTTACGCGGTGATGCGCCGACATGGCATTTCACAAGTACTGATAAAGCCAACAGCCACGTTGTTGGGACTGGCGCCGCCTTTTGTGCGGCAGATTGCGCACCCCATGAAAGCCAATCCGCATTACTAATGCGCTGGCTGCACGGGCTGAAGAGCCCCGTTTTTTAAGGAGACATTCAGGATGAAAAAAAGTAACTTTCTGCAGTCACTGGGCGCTGTAGCTCTGCTGCTCACCACCGCCTCTGCGCAGGCGCACACGGGGCACGGCACGGAAGGTTTTGCCGCCGGGCTGTCCCACCCCTTCATGGGGTTGGACCACCTGCTCGCCATGGTGGCCGTGGGAATCTGGTCTATGGCCATTTTGCCTAAGGCCCTTCGCTTCGCGGGACCGATGGTGTTCATCGCCATGCTGCTCGTGGGTGCTCTTACCGCCATGGCGGGCGTGCTACTGCCCCAAGTGGAGTCGGGCATTGCTGTCAGCGTAGCAGTGCTGGGCGCCATGCTGCTGATGGCGCGCCGTATCGGTCTTGTGGCGGGGCTCACCATTGTGGCGGTCGCTGCTGTGTTCCATGGTTATGCCCATGGCGCCGAATTGGCCGCTGGTCATTCGTTTGCCGCCTATGCCGCTGGTTTCATGCTCGGGTCTGCTGCACTGCATGGCGCAGGTTTTGGTGCGGGTGTTGTTCTGCAACGTTTGCCCGTGTGGGTCGGCCGCAGCGTCGCCGCGCTGCTGGGCGCGTCTGGCCTGCTGATGCTGGCGACACGTCTTTGAGTGCCGGGTGTGATAACTAATCGGAAAATTTCATGAAAAAAATCCACGAAATACTTGAGAATCACAATTCGGACAGAACCCGTTTGATGGATATTCTTTGGGATATTCAGAATCAGTGGGGCTACATCCCCGATGAGATTCTGCCAGAAATGGCGGACAAACTCGGTTTGACTGAGTTAGATATTCGGGAGACCTATTCATTTTATCATTTCTTTCTTGGCAAACCTCCCGCCAAGCATCAGATATATTTAAGCGACACGGTCATTGCAAGAATGCATGGTTATCAGGCGGTCTACGATGCACTTGAACAAGAGACCGGATGTATCTTTGGTGAAAAAGATGTCACAGACACATTTGGCCTGAAAACAACATCTTGTATCGGTCTAAGCGACCAAGAGCCCGCGATGCTGATTGGCAAAGAGGTCTTTACACGATTGACACCTGAAAAAATTTCGCAGATTATCAGTCGCTTGAAAAGAGGTGACTCCCCTGCCGATATTGTCAATCCCGATGGCGTGGCAAGTGACACGCTGGCTTACATCAACACCATGGTGGAGTCTGGAATTCGTAGCAAAGGCGCTGTATTTTTCCAGAACAAAACTGATTTCAAAGCTTTGCTTAATCAGGTTATTAATACCCGTCCGGAGGTGATTATTAACACTGTTTCTGAATCCGGACTACGAGGACGCGGCGGCGCAGGTTTTTCAACGGGCTTGAAATGGCGCCTCTGCTCTGATAATGATGAAAATACAAGATTTGTCATCTGTAATGCTGATGAGGGTGAACCAGGCACATTCAAAGACAGAGTTTTGTTGATGGAGTCACCCAAGGAAGTAATTTTCGGAATGATCACTACCGGACATGCGATTGGTGCGCAGGAAGGAATTATTTATCTGCGTTCTGAATACTACTACCTCAAGGACTATCTTGAGAAGCAGCTGGCAGACTTCCGTGCAGAGGGTCTGCTGGGCAAGTGCATTGGCGGTAAACCGGACTTCAATTTCGACGTTCGCATCCAAATGGGTGCAGGCGCGTATATTTGTGGTGATGAAACCGCCTTAATTGAATCCATGGAAGGCAAGCGCGGCACGCCACGTGTCAAGCCTCCTTATCCTGTCAATATGGGTTATCTGGGCAAACCAACCAGTGTCAATAATGTAGAAAGCTTTGTTGCCGTCACTCGAATTATGGAAGAAGGCGCACTCTGGTTCAAGGCCATGGGTACAGCTGAGTCAACCGGTACCAGGCTATTGAGTATTTCCGGTGACTGCGATGCGCCAGGAATTTACGAAATTGAATGGGGAGTCACGTTAAACGAGGTTTTGAAAAAGGCGGGTGCCAAGGATGCTTGGGCAGTTCAAGTCAGCGGTCCGTCAGGAGATTGCGTTTCGGTAAAGAAAGATGGTAACCGTGCAATCGCTTTGGAAGACCTCTCGTGTAACGGTTCATTCATGGTGTTTAATCGTTCTCGTGACCTCCTGGCTATCGTCAAACATTTTATGCAGTTCTTTGTGAATGAATCATGCGGAATTTGTGTCCCGTGCCGCTCTGGCAATGTTGATTTATTGAAAAAAATAAGCCGCGTCATCGAAAATAAAGCATGTCAAAAAGATATTGATGAGGTCGTTGCCTGGGGGAAACTGGTGCGCAAGACGAGCCGGTGCGGGCTAGGGGGCACCTCACCTAAACCCATTTTAACGACACTAGAGAAGTTCCCTGAAATATACCAGGAAAAATTGGTAAAGCAGATTGGCCCGCTACTGCCGTCCTTTGACCTGATTGAAAGCCAAAGGGGATACCTGGAAGCGGTCGCCACATTAAACAATAGGAGTACATGTTCATGATGATTCAACTCAAAATTGACGGAAAAAACATCAACGCCCGAAAAGGCGAACCGTTGGTGGATGTTGCCTTGAAGAACGATATTTATATTCCGACTCTTTGTTATACGACAGGGCAAGCGTGTCTGGGCACCTGTCGAGTCTGCTCGGTGAAAGTGGATGGCGTAGTCACTGCCGCCTGTACCGTTCCGGTTGCACACGGCATGGACGTCGAAGTCAATGAGCCAGAAGTCACGGATATGCGCAAAGCGCTGGTTGAAAGCCTGTTTGCTGAGGGCACTCATAATTGTCCAAGCTGTGAAAAAAGTGGCCGCTGTGATTTACAGGCAGTGGGTTATGAGGTTGGGATGATGGTGTCTCGCTTCGAGTATCGATTCACGCCACGGCGAAGAGATTACGCATCAGACAAGATTCTGCTCGAACGAGATCGTTGCATTTTTTGTCAGCGTTGCGTGGACTTTGTTCGTGATGAAGAAACTGGTCAAAAAATATTTAGTATTAGCGGCCGCGGTGCTAACTCCCGCATTGAAATCAATGCGGAATTCGCCAATAAGATGACTGCCGAGCAAGTTACCCGTGCGGTAAATCTCTGTCCGGTCGGCACAATTGTTGAAAAAGGCGTTGGCTTCAATGATCCGATCGGTAAACGAAAATTCGAAATCAAGTCGGTACGCGAGCGCGCATTGGAAGGAGGCCCCAAATGAGCAACCATGCTGTGAAGCAAGCCGATTCTGCTATTAATGAGATGTACAGTCACGATCTACCCAGAACCCCTGTGGATGCAGAATTCCTGGCAAGTCAGGAAGGGAAAATTAAGGTATCGATGATAGGCTTGTGCGGCTGCTGGGGCTGTACGCTATCAGTGCTTGATATGGATGAACGGCTTTTGGGCCTCTTGGATAAGGTCACCATTCTCCGCTCATCACTGACCGACATCAAGCGCATTCCGGAACGCTGTGTCGTCGGGTTTGTTGAAGGCGGCGTGGCGAATGAAGAAAACATCGAGACACTGGAGCATTTCCGCGAGAATTGCGACATCCTGATCTCGGTCGGTGCCTGCGCGATCTGGGGAGGCGTGCCAGCCATGCGTAACCAAGAGTCGCTCAGCGATTGTCTTGCCGAAGCCTATATCGGCTCTCCCACAGTCGTACTCGGTGTCATTCCTATTATTCCTGATCATCCTGATATTCCAAAGTTGACGACCAAAGTTTATCCATGCCATGACGTGGTCAAGATGGATTACTTTATCCCCGGTTGTCCACCCGATGGAGACGCCATCTTAAAAGTACTCGATGACCTGGTAAATGGCCGTCCAGTGAATCTTCCGACATCGATCAATCGCTACGATTAAAGGGATATCTAATATGAGCAGGAAACTGATTATCGACCCCGTTACCCGTATCGAAGGTCACGGGAAAGTCGTCATCCAGCTTGATGATGACAACAAGGTCATTGATGCGAAATTGCACGTGGTTGAATTTCGTGGTTTTGAAAAATTCATTCAGGGGCACCCTTACTGGGAAGCACCGATGCTGTTGCAGCGTATTTGCGGCATCTGCTTTGTCAGCCATCACGTGTGCGGAGCCAAGGCACTGGATGATATGGTGGGCGTCGGATATTCGACACATAATCTGATTACCCCCACTGCGGAGAAGATGCGTCGACTAGGGCATTACGCACAGCAACTGCAGTCTCACGCAACGGCATATTTCTACTTGCTCGTGCCGGAAATGCTGTTTGGCATGGATGCGGCGCCCGAAAAGCGCAATGTACTGGGTTTGGCGGTCGCCAATCCGGAGTTGGTTAAAAGGGTCGTCATGCTGCGCAAATGGGGACAGGAACTGATCACGGCAGTACTGGGCAAGAGAATGCACGGGATCAGCTCCATTCCGGGTGGTGTGAATAACAATTTAACGGCTGAAGTACGAGATCGGTTCATCAAAGGTGACGCTACCATCCCCAGCATGGAACAGATGCTCGATTATGCTCAAGAAGGCCTGCAGCTCTTTTATGACTTCCATGAAAAGAACCGCGTCATGGTCGATAGCTTCGGGGATGCGCCGGCATTGGATATGTGTCTGGTTGACGATAATGGTGATGTCGATTATTACCATGGCAAGTTGCGCATTATCGATAACGACAAGAAGATCGTTCGCGAATTGGACTATCACGACTATCTTGATCATTTCTCTGAAGCGACCGAGGAATGGAGTTACATGAAGTTCCCGTTCTTGAAGGAACTCGGCAGGGAAAAAGGATCGGTGCGGGTGGGCGCCTTGGCGCGGGTGAATATTACAAAATCATATTCAACGCCACTGGCGCAAGCGGCTCTGGAAAAGTTTCATGCTTATAACAAAGGCAAGTCCAGTACCAAAGCCATGCACACCAACTGGGCCAGGGCAATTGAAATAATTCATTCAGCCGAACTGATTAAAGAGTTGCTGAACGATCCAGACCTGCAAAAAGAGCAGTTGGTCGTCGCTGCCACGGAATCCATGTGGAAAGGCGAAGGCGTGGGCGTGGTGGAAGCGCCGCGCGGCACATTGCTGCATCACTACAGAGCCGATAAGGAAGGTAATATTACCTTCGCCAACCTGATAGTTGCCACGACACAAAATAACCAGGTAATGAATCGTACCGTGCGCAGCGTGGCCGAAGCATACCTGGATGGGCAGGCCGAAATCACCGAAGGCATGATGAATGCAATCGAAGTGGGTATTCGTGCCTTTGATCCTTGCCTGAGTTGTGCCACCCATGCCCTGGGTGAAATGCCTCTGGAGGTGACCTTGCTTGACGCGAAAGGAAATCAAATTGATGAACGCAGAAAGTGATCTCACATTGGATTATTTCAATGATGATTCAGCCCTGATCTACGGCATAGGCAATATCGGCCGCCAGGATGATGGTCTTGGCTGGGCCTTTGTTGACTGGCTGGCAAGCACATCGGCCTGTGCCAACGCGGAGATGGTTAAGTTTTATCAGCTCAATCTGGAAGATGCAGATTTAATCAGCCATAAGCAGCGGGTGTTATTTGTCGATGCCTCAAAGGACACGGCGATTAACAGCTTTCGCTTGTATAAAGCTGAGCCAAAAATGGATTTCAGTTTTACCTCGCATGCCATGTCCATAGAAGTCATTATGGCAACCTGTCAGATGTGTTTTGGAAAAATCCCTGAAGTCTATGTGCTGGCCATCAGAGGCTATGAATGGGAGTTGCGAATCGGTCTGACGGAGCAGGCTAAAAGCAATCTTAATCTGGCGAGCACCCACCTCTATCGCACTGCAACGGCGCTGACTTCAAAGACTGACTATTGTTTGCAGTAGTCAATATAGACTCACAATCACTTCCATACTTGATGAACTAACTGGAGATAAATAATGAAAACTAATATTGAAGAAATAGCAACATTAATCTACAACGCACCTATTGGCCAATACATTGGTGAAACTGGGGCAAAGATACTTGCGGAGCACGCGGCACAGAAGCTTGATTTGAAAGATAATGAGATTCTGTGTGAAAAAGGCGTTTCTACCAATTGCTTTTATATAGTGACAAAAGGACGCCTGGCAATCACCAATGAAACAAAGGATAAACCATTTCCGACCATTTTACATATATTGGAAAAGGGTGATCTGATTGGAGAACTGAGTTTTATTGATAACTCTCCACATGCTGATACAGTACGTTCTTTGGGGGATTCTGGTGTTATCAGCTTCAACAAAACTGACATCACGCCATTAATTAAAGGTCACCCGGAGCTTATGTTCAATTTCATGCAGGCGGTCATCAAACGTGTTCACAGTACATTAACAGCCATTAATCGTCAGCAAAACGAACTGCTGACCTACATCCAGACAGGTGGCCGAGGTCGGTTGTAATCAATCACCGCGTCCGTAGCCCGGATATTCAGGGCGGATACCATACACACTGGGATATTCGGATGTATTTGCGGATGCTGGTAGTGCTTGTCGCATGGATGCTTTGCAGCGGATCTGCGTTGACACGCTGGGGCACGGTAATCGGAGTTGCCCTGGCGCACGCCCTTGGCGCTAACCCGACGGAGGGCTGCCATGCATGAGGCCAGTATTGCGGGAGGCATTCTCAAGCTGGTGGAGGACGTCAGGCAGCGCGAAGGGTTTCGCCGTGTAACCGTCCTGCGGATTGAGGCGGGGCAACTCGCCGGCGTGGAAGGGCGTGCGCTGCGGTTTGCCCTAGAGGCCCTGGCGCCAGGGACCTGCCTGCAGCAGGCACGCATTGACATTGACGAGCCCTCAGGCCAGGCTTGGTGCCTGCCCTGCGGTGAAACCATCGCGATCAAGCAGCGCGGCGACGCCTGCCCGCTATGCGGCCTCTACCAGTTGCAGGCCACGGGGGGCACTGAGCTGCGCGTGGTCGAGATGCTGGTGGATGACTGACATGACAAACAAGGAGACAGCAAGATGTGTGTAGTTTGCGGTTGCGCTGACGCCGGTACGGCTGAGGCTGTGGTGGAGGCTCCCGGCCATGCTCACGGGCATACCCACGGTCCCGAGGGGGATCATTCCCGCGAACATGCCCATGATCATGGGCAGGGCCACGGCCACATCGATCCCGGTAGCGGTGACCTGCATTTTGGTGCAGGTAAGGCACGGGTTTCGGTGCCTGGCATGAGCCAGTCGCGAGCCATCAAGCTCGAGACGGACATTCTGGGTGCTAACAACCGCATCGCCAGCCAAAACCGTCACCACTTCGAGTCGCATGGCGTCACGGCCCTGAATCTGGTCTCTAGCCCCGGCTCGGGCAAAACCACCTTGTTGTGCGCCACCATTGAAGCGCTGAAGGTCCGCGCGCCAGGCCTGCATGTGGCGGTGATCGAAGGCGACCAGCAAACCAGTTTTGACGCCGACCGCATTCGCGCCACCGGCGCGCCAGCCGTGCAAATCAACACGGGCAAAGGCTGTCACCTTGACGCACCGATGGTGGCACAAGCGTTTGCGCAACTGCACCAGCACCAGCACCACGATGCAGGCCACCATGATCACTCGCATGCTGACCCACGCAGCCTGCTGTTCATCGAAAACGTGGGCAACCTGGTATGCCCCGCTGTCTGGGACCTGGGCGAAGCGGCCAAAGTGGCTATTTTGTCGGTGACCGAGGGCGAGGACAAGCCGCTCAAGTACCCCGACATGTTTGCCGCTTCGAAGCTGATGATTATCAACAAGATCGACCTACTCCCCCATGTTCTCTTCGACGTGCAGCGCTGCATTGAATTCGCGCGTCGGGTCAACCCGAGCATTGAGGTGATTCAACTCTCTGGCACCACTGGCGAGGGCATGGGTACATGGCTGAACTGGCTTGGTTCAGCCATGTACCCGGCATGAAGCCTGGCAACTTGCCCCCCGTGCTGGCCTGCGGTGCGTGGCTCAAAAATGCGGCGTGTCTGCTCACGTCGGGGCAGCCCCAGTGGTCTGTACTGCACGGTGATTTGAGCCACCCCGACGCGTGTCGTGCGCTGGAAGTGTCGGCGCGTGCACTGCTGCACGATGCGCACCATCCGGTGGTGGCGGTGGCGCATGATCTGCATCCTGATTTTTACAGCTCGCGCCTGGCCACTGAACTGGCGCATGAACTTGGTGTACCGGCCATCGGCGTACAGCACCACCATGCGCACATTGCCGCCGTCATGGCCGAACATGGCGTGCAGGGTGCGGTGGTGGGCCTGGCGCTCGATGGCGTGGGCCTGGGTACGGACGGCGCCGCCTGGGGCGGCGAACTTCTGTGGGTGGATCAAACCGCTTGGCGCCGCATGGGCCATCTGTGGCCGCTGGCCTTGCCCGGTGGCGATGTGGCGGCACGCGAACCCTGGCGCATGGCCGCTGCGGCGCTGCACGCATTGGGCCGCACCCATCAAGTGGGCTCACGGTTTTCGTCGGTAGCAGGGGAAAGCGCTGCTCACATGGTGCAGCGCATGCTCGAGCGCAACATCAACTGCCCAGCCACCAGCAGCACGGGGCGCTGGTTTGATGCCGCCGCCGGGGCCTTGGGGCTCAGCGTGCACCAGGCCCATGAGGCCGAGGCCGCGATGGCGCTGGAGCAACAGGCAACCGCATGGCTGGCGCAAAACCACACGCCAATTGTTTTACACGGCGTGGACACACAGGCCATGGAGCAACTCGATATCCGGTCCCTGCTGACACGACTTCTTGAAACCCCTGCAGATGGCGATGGCGTGCCCGCTGCTGCGGCCTGGTTTCATCTGGCCTTGGCCGATGCGCTGGCAGACTGGGCGGCACTGGCCGCTGAACAGACGGGCACCCGCACCGTGTGTCTGGGCGGTGGCTGCTTTTTAAACAAACTGCTAACGAGCCATGTCACGGCCAGCTTGCAACAGCGCGGCCTGCGCGTCCTGCTGCCTCAATCGTGCGGCGATGCGGGGCTGGCACTGGGCCAGGCCTGGGTCGCGGCGCATCAGGTCGTTGCCGGTCACCCTACTCACCCTGAAACCGAAAGCCTGTCATGTGTCTAGCCATCCCTGCCAAACTCGTCGAGCTCCTGGCCAACGACCAGGCCATTGTCAATTTGGGCGGTATCTGCAAAAAAATTTCCGTCGCCCTAGTGCCAGGTGTTGTGGTCGGCGATTACGTCATCGTTCACGTCGGTCACGCCATTGGGCGCATAGACCCTGAAGAAGCCGAACGCACGCTGGAATTGTTTGGTGAGATTGCGAAGTTCGAAGCCCAGCAGGCAGAGCTTGCCCCATGAAATACATCGACGAATTCCGCGATGGCGCAATCGCCCGGAAAATTGCCGAGCGTCTGGCCGCCGAGGTGCAGCCCGGCAGGAACTACAGCTTCATGGAGTTCTGCGGTGGTCACACCCATGCAATTTCGCGCTACGGCGTAGCCGAACTGCTGCCAATGAACGTGCGCATGGTTCACGGGCCGGGTTGCCCTGTGTGTGTATTGCCGATTGGCCGCATCGACCTGGCCATCGGGCTGGCGCTGGAGCTTAATGTCATCGTATGCACCTATGGTGACACCATGCGCGTACCAGCGTCTGACGGCCTGTCACTGGTGAAGGCCAAGGCACGGGGTGGCGATATCCGCATGGTGTATTGCGCCGCTGATGCATTGACCATTGCGCGCCAGAACCCGGAGCGCGAGGTGGTATTTTTTGCCATCGGCTTCGAGACCACCACGCCACCGACGGCCTTGGCGATTCGTGATGCGCAGCGCCAGGGATTGAAAAATTTCACAGTGCTGTGCTGCCATGTACTGACGCCCTCGGCGATCACGCACATCCTGGAATCGCCTGAAGTCCGGCAATACGGCACGGTGCCGATTGACGGCTTCATAGGCCCGGCGCATGTGAGCATCATCATCGGCTCAGGGCCCTACGAGCACTTTTCCGAGGAGTACCGCAAGCCGGTGGTGATTGCCGGGTTTGAACCCCTCGATGTCATGCAGGCTGTGCTGATGCTGGTGCGTCAGGTCAACGAGGGTCGCTGTGAAGTTGAAAACGAATTTACACGCGCCGTTGACCGCGATGGCAACCTCAGCGCCCAGGCACTGGTCTCCGAGGTGTTTGAGCTGCGCACCAGTTTCGAGTGGCGTGGCCTGGGCGAGGTGCCCTACAGTGCCCTGAAAATTCGCCCCGCCTTTTCCGAGTTCGACGCCGAGCGTCGGTTTGAGCTAGCCTACCGTCCCGTGGCCGACAACAAGGCATGCGAGTGTGGTGCCATTTTGCGCGGCGTCAAGAAGCCCACAGATTGCAAAATTTTCGGCACGGTCTGCACACCGGAAAACCCAGTCGGTTCCTGCATGGTCTCCAGTGAGGGCGCCTGTGCCGCCCACTATTCCTACGGGCGCTTTCGCGACATTGCCATCGTGGCAGAAACAGCATAGCAAGCATGGCCAAGAAAAACTACATTCGCCCACTCGACATCAAAAATGGCCGCATCGACATGGGCCACGGCGCCGGCGGGCGTGCCGCCGCCCAGCTGATTGAGGAGCTGTTTGTGGCCGCGCTGGACAACCCCTATTTGCGCCAGGGCGACGACAGCGCGTCGTTTGCCATGCCCTTGGGGGCGCGCATGGTGATGGCCACCGATGGCCACGTGGTGTCGCCCCTGTTTTTTCCGGGCGGTGATATTGGCTGTCTGAGCGTGCATGGAACCATTAACGACGTGGCCATGTCTGGGGCACAACCCCTGTACCTGGCAGCTAGTTTCATCATTGAAGAAGGTTTTCCGCTGGCCGACCTCAAGCGCATTGTGGACAGCATGGCGGCGGCCGCGCGTGAGGCCGGCGTGCCGGTCATTACCGGCGACACCAAGGTGGTGGAGCGAGGCAAAGGCGATGGCGTGTTCATCAGCACCACCGGCGTTGGTGTGGTGGCGCCAGGTGTTGACGTAGCAGGGGTCAATGCGCGCCCGGGCGATGTCATCCTGTTGTCGGGCACCATTGGCGACCACGGCGTGGCGATTCTCTCAAAACGCGAGTCGCTGGAGTTTGAAACCACGATTGAGTCCGATACAGCGGCCCTGCACACTCTGGTGGCGGCGATGCTGCAGGCCGCGCCCGGCGGTGTGCGCGTGCTGCGCGACCCGACACGCGGTGGGTTAGCCACCACGCTCAACGAAATCGCGGGCCAGTCTGGCGTAGGCATGGTGTTGGAAGAGGCCGCTATTGCGGTGCTGCCGCAGGTCGATGCGGCCTGCGAGCTACTGGGCCTGGACCCCTTGTATATCGCCAACGAAGGCAAGCTGATTGCAATTTGCAGCCCCGAGAGTGCCGATGCCCTGTTGCTGGCCATGCGTGCCCACCCGCTGGGGGCTCAGGCTGTGTGCATAGGGACTGTGACCGAGGACCCGCACCATTTTGTGCAGATGAACACCCGTTTTGGGGGTCGTCGTGTGGTGGACTGGCTTAGCGGAGAGCAGCTGCCCCGCATCTGCTGACCCCATGCGCATTTTGTTGCTCAGTCACAGCTTCAACAGTCTTTCGCAACGGCTGTTCGCGGCCTTGAAAGCACTGGGGCACCAGCTGTCTGTGGAGCTGGACATTTCGGACTCGGTGACCGAAGAAGCCTGTGCCCTGTTCCAACCTGATCTGCTGATTGCGCCGTTTCTCAAGCGGCGCATCCCTGAATCGGTCTGGCGTTCGGTGGTGTGCTTGGTGGTGCATCCTGGCCCGCCGGGGGACCGAGGGCCGGCCGCGCTGGATTGGGCGGTACTAGAGCAGGCGCCGCAGTGGGGCGTCACCGTGTTGCAGGCCAATGCCGATTTCGACGCGGGTCCAGTTTGGGCCCACGCCGACTTTGCGATGCGGGCAGCGAGCAAGGGGAGTCTTTACCGCGCCGAGGTCACCCAGGCGGCCGTGGTGGCGGTGCTTCGCGCTGTGGAACGATTTGGCGTCAACGAGCCGCTGGCGCCACCAACCGCGGTAGATGCAGCCAGCCCGGACGCATCTTGCGACCACTGGCGGCCCGCCGTGCCTCAAGCAGCCCGCCGCATCGACTGGCTGCGCAACACCACCACCGAGATACTGGCGCGACTGCGCAGCGCCGATGGCCAGCCGGGCGTGCACGATGAACTGTTTGGCCTCCCCTGTTATTTATTTGACGCTCATCCTGCCACCGGAGCGGCCCTGCAGGCGCTGGCTGGTGCTGCTGTGGGGGCAGTGGTGGCCCAGCGCGATGGCGCCCTGCTGCGGCGCACCGTGGATGGCGGCGTCTGGATTGGACAGGTCCGCCTGGCCCGGGCCTGCGGTGACGGAACAGCATTCAAGCTGTCGGCCACTTTGGCATTTGCAGCCGAGGCGGCTACGCTGCCAGTGTGGTCAGTGCCACTCGAACGCGACGACGATGAGTGGGCCGAGCTGCGTTATTGGGAGCTGGGGCCTGCGCTCGCTCGCGTGGGCTGTCTGTCTTTTGACTTCTACAACGGCGCCATGTCCACCGAGCAGTGCGTGCGTCTGCTGGCTGCCATACGACATGCGAAACAGCGTGACACCCGCGTGCTGCTGCTGCTCGGCGGGCGCGACTTCTTCAGCAATGGCATCCACCTGAACTGCATCGAGGCCGCAGCGCATCGGCCCTTGAGCAGCGCCGCCGACGAATCCTGGCGCAACATCAACGCGATGAACGATGTGGCACAGGAGATCATTGAAGCCACAGACCGGATCACGGTGGCGGTGTTGCGCGGCAATGCCGGAGCGGGCGGCGTGTTTCTGGCTTTGGCGGCCGACGAGGTGTGGGCGCACCAAGGCGCGGTGCTGAACCCCCACTACCGCAACATGGGCAACCTCTACGGCTCGGAGTACTGGACTTATCTGTTGCCGCGGCGTCTGGGGCCAGAGCGGGCACGCACGCTGATGACGCAGCGCCTGCCCCTGTTGGCCGTAGACGCGCAGCGCATGGGGCTGGTGGACCGCTGCCTGGACAGCGCCCCTGCAGCGCTCGAACGTGACGTTATCCCTGATGCACTGGCGCTGGCCCTCACCTACAATTTACCGGAGAGAATCCTGCAAAAACAGCGGGTTCGCGCCGCTGATGAGGCCACCCGGCCACTGGCTGACTACCGCAAAGAAGAATTGTCCCGCATGTACCGCAATTTTTACGGCTTCGACCCCAGCTACCACGTGGCTCGCTATCACTTTGTGCACAAGCTGCCCCACGCCTGGACACCACGGCATCTGGCCGTCCACCGGCCATGAAGCGGGCTGATACCTTGTCGACGGTTCTGGTGGTGGACGACGAAGTGCGTTCGCAAGAGGTCATGCGCCGCACGCTTGACGAAGACTTCACCGTTTACACCGCCGGCGATGCCCAAGAGGCCCGTGAGCGACTGGAGCGCACCGACATCAGCGTGATCCTGTGTGATCAGCGCATGCCCGGGCTGACCGGCGTGCTGTTCCTGAAGGAGGTGCGTGAGCGCTGGCCCGACACGGTGCGCATTGTGATCTCGGGCTACACCGACTCTGAAGACATCATTGCCGGCATCAACGAGGCGGGTATTTACCAATACATCCTCAAACCCTGGATCCCCGACCACCTGCTGGCCACCGTGCGCAATGCCGTGGAGGCGCAAACGCTGCAGCGCGACACCAACCGGCTGCACCTTGAGTTGCGCACCAGTACGCCGGTACTGCGCCAGCGTGCCACGGCCAAGCTCACAAAGGCTCGCAGCATCTTCGACTTCGACCGCATTGAGCGTGCGCCCGGCAGTCCGCTGGACGCCGTCTGCGAAGTGGCGGTGCGCGTGGCCCGCTATGACCTGAGCGTGCTGGTGCTGGGTGAATCCGGCACGGGCAAAGAACTGCTGGCGCGTGCCATGCACTACGCCAGCTCGCGTGCGGGTGGCGCCTTCGTGATGGAAAACTGCGCCGCCATCCCTGACACACTGCTTGAGTCCGAACTGTTCGGCCACAAGCGTGGCGCGTTCACGGGGGCCTATGAAGACCACCCCGGCCTGTTCCAGCGGGCCAGCGGTGGCACGATATTTCTCGACGAAATCGGCGAAACCTCACCGGCGTTTCAGGTGCGACTGCTGCGCGTGCTGCAGGAAAGAGAAGTGCGTCCGGTAGGGGCCGCGCACTCGGTGCCGGTGGACGTGCGCGTGATCGCGGCCACCCACCGCGACCTTGAGCAGCGCGTGCGTGAAGGGCTGTTTCGTGAAGACCTGTACTACCGCATTGCCGGCGTCTCGATCACCGTTCCATCGCTACGCGAACGTGCGGGCGACATCGCGCCGATTGCCCGGCGTCTGGTGCAGGAGGTGGGCGCCGAGCTCGGGCGCCCCGAGGCCACCCTCAGCGATGAATCCCTAGCCTGCCTGATGGGCTACCCCTGGCCCGGCAATATTCGCGAATTGCGCAACGAGATTGCGCGCGCCATCGCGCTCAGCGATGGCGCTGTGATCGCCGCCCAGTCTTTCTCCTTACGCGTGCTGCACGGTCAGGCCGGCCTGGCGACCGCCAGACAGGCGGGGGCGCAAGGGACGGCGCTACCGCGTAGTGGCACTTTAGGTGAGCGGCTCGATGCCATCGAAGCCATGGTGCTGCGTGAAACCCTGCTGCGCCACCGCTGGAACAAGACGCGCGCTGCCACTGAGCTGGGCTTGTCGCGTGTCGGCTTGCGCGGCAAGATGGCCCGCTTCGGGCTGGAAGGCTGAATATGGACGGTTCTGTAAAACCAGACGCCGCGTTCAACGTCCTGTGGCTGCAATCCGGCGGCTGTGGCGGCTGCAGCATGTCGCTGCTGTGTGCCGACACCACCGACCTTCACGGCCAATTGCGCGACGCCGGCATTCACCTGATGTGGCACCCTTCCCTCTCGCTGGAAAGCGGCCACGAGTTGATCGCCATGCTGAAGGACATCGTGGCCGGGCGCTTGCGGCTCGATGCCCTGTGTATTGAAGGCTCACTGCTGCGCGGACCGCACAACACCGGCCGCTTCCATGTGCTGGCCGGCACTGGCATACCGTTTATTCACTGGGTCACGCGACTGGCCGCGCGGGCACGCCATGTGCTGGCGGTCGGCAGTTGCGCCGCCTGGGGCGGGGTAACGGCAGGCGGCGCCAACCCCACCGATGCCTGCGGGCTGCAGTATGAGGACGACCACATCGGTGGCCTGCTCGGCGTCGAGTTTCGCTCGACCAGTGGCTTGCCGGTGATCAACATCGCGGGTTGCCCCACGCACCCCAGTTGGGTGATCGACAGCCTGATGGCGCTGGCCGCCGAAACGTTTGGCGAGGGCGATCTCGACACACTGGGCCGGCCGCGCTTTTACGCCGACCAACTGGTGCACCACGGCTGCACGCGCAACGAATACTACGAATACAAGGCCAGCGCCGAAAAGCCGTCCGATCTGGGCTGCATGATGGAACACATGGGTTGCAAGGGCACGCAGGTACACGCTGACTGCAACACCCGGCTGTGGAACGGTGACGGCTCGTGCACGCGCGGTGGCTACGCCTGCATCGCCTGCACCGAACCCGGTTTCCAGGAGCCGGGCCACCCTTTCCACGAGACGCCGAAGTTAGCCGGCATTCCGATTGGCCTGCCCACCGACATGCCCAAAGCCTGGTTTGTGGCCCTGGCCTCGCTGTCCAAGTCCGCCACGCCCCGACGCATCAAGCTCAACGCCGTGGCCGACCACCTGGTGGTGGTGCCGGTGGCGCGCAAAACCCGTCTCAAATGAATCGCCTGCCATGTCCCGTTTGATTGTTGGCCCGTTCAACCGCGTCGAGGGCGACCTCGAAGTCACGCTCGACATCGAGGCCGGCCGGGTCTCCTCAGCCCATGTGAATGCACCGATGTACCGGGGTTTCGAGCATATCCTGCAAGGCAAAAGCCCGCATGATGCGCTGGTGTATGTGCCGCGCATCTGCGGCATCTGCTCGGTGTCGCAGTCGGTCGCTTGCGCGCGGGCACTGGCCAGCCTGGCTGGCATCACCATGCCGCCCAACGGCCAGCACGTCGCCAATGTGATTCTGGCCACCGAGAACCTGGCCGATCACCTCGCGCATTTCTATTTATTCTTCATGCCCGATTTCACGCGGCCAGTGTATGCGCAGCAGCCCTGGCACGCGGAAGCGGTACGCCGCTTCGCCACGCAGACCGGCGAGCAAACGCGCGCGGCAATTGCGGCACGCCAGCGCTGGTTCACCCTCTTGGGTACGCTGGCCGGCAAATGGCCGCACACGCAGAGCATCGAACCCGGCGGCTCGACGCGCCCGATAGAACTCTCCGAGCGCATCCGCCTGCTGGCCAAGGTGCGCGAGTTCCGGAGCTTTCTGGAGCGCCAACTGTTTGCGACCCCGCTCGAACAAATCACCGCGCTGAACAGTGAAGAAGCCCTGTGGGCCTGGCATGCTCAAGACCCTTGGAGCGGCGATTTCCGCCTGTTTTTGAGCATGGTGCAAGACACCGCGCTGACCCGCCTGGGACCGGGGCCAGGCCGCTACCTCAGTTACGGTGCTTATCCGCAGCCACAAGGCGGCTTCGAATTTGGCGACGGCGTGTGGCACGCGAACACCGGCGCATTGGCGCCACTGGATGAGCGAGGCATCCGTGAAGACGCCACCTACGCCTGGCTATCCGATACAGCGGGGCCACGGCACCCGATCGAAGGCATCACACTGCCCGATGCCGATAAGACCGACGCCTACACCTGGAACAAGGCGCCCCGCCTGGCCGGCGAGGTGATTGAGACCGGCGCCATTGCGCGGCAACTGGCTGCGGCAAACCCGCTGGTGCTGGACGCCGTGGGCCGCCAGGGTGGCACCGTTTACACGCGGGTGCTGGCGCGTCTGCTGGAGCTGGCGCGGGTGGTGCCAATGATGGAAAACTGGCTGCAACAACTGCGACTCAACGAGGCTTACTGCGTGCCTATCCCGGCTTTCACCGAAGGTGTTGGTATTGGCTTGAGCGAGGCTGCGCGCGGTAGCCTGGGCCACTGGGTGGTGGCCAGCCGGGGACGCATTGCCAATTACCAAATCGTGGCACCCACCACCTGGAACTTCTCGCCGCGCGACGCCGCCGGCACGCCCGGCGCACTGGAGCAGGCGCTGGTGGGCGCCCCGGTGCAGGATGGTGAAACTACGCCGGTGGCGGTGCAGCACATCGTGCGCTCCTTTGATCCCTGCATGGTGTGCACCGTGCATTGATGACTCGGCCTTTTTACGCCATGGTTAAACCGTTGCCTGCGAACACGCCAGCCCCGCGCCCCCAAGGCCTGGAACGGCTGATGCCAAACGGCCCCATGGAAGGCGTGGACGAGTCCACCTGGATGGATGTGATCCAGAAAATGGACGAGGTTTACTCGCAGTTGATCCATGACGAGATCGAGCTGGAGAAGAAAAACACCGAGCTCGAGCAATCACAGCAGTTCATCTTCAGCGTGCTCGCGGCCATGTCGGACGTGCTGCTGGTATGCAATGAGCGCGGCGTGATCGAGGAAACCAATGCCGCGCTGTGCGAGTTGGTGGGCCGCAACGACGCCGAGTTACGCGGCACCTCGATTTATGACCTGCTGGCCGATACCCAGAGCACGGAGCGTGCGCGCACCGTGCTGGACAACCTCAACCCGCCGCGCCGCGGTGAAGGGCTCGAGCTCAACCTGCTCGATGCCCAGCGCCAGAGTGTGCCGGTGGATGCCAACTGCACACCCCGTGTGGCCGCCAGCGGACGCCGGGTCGGCACCGTGTTTGTGGCGCGGCCCACGGCCGAGATCAAGCGCGCCTACCATGAGCTGCGTGCCGCACACGATGCGCTCAAACGCGCGCAGCAACAGTTGCTGCACTCAGAAAAAATGGCCTCGCTGGGCCGGCTGGTGGCCGGCGTGGCGCACGAGCTCAACAACCCCATCAGCTTTGTGCTGGGCAACGCGCATGCACTGAGCCGCTATTGCGAACGCCTGCGCCGCTACCTGGCGGCCGTGCATGCCAGCGAACCCGCCGAGCAGCTTGACGCGCTGCGAAGAAAATTGCGAATTGATAACCTGCTGGGCGACCTGCCCTCGCTGATTGAAGGCACGCTCGAAGGCGCGCAGCGCACCGCCGACATCGTCAACGGCCTCAAGCGCTTCTCCGCCATGGACCCGCAGGCGCGCGGGCCGGTGAACTTAAACGAAGTGATCGAGCGCGCCATCCATTGGGTGCGCAAGGGCGTAGCCCCCGGCTTTGAGGTGAAATGGCAACCCGGCGAACCCTGCAACGTGACCGGCAGCGCCGGACAGTTGCAGCAAGTACTGATGAACCTGCTGCAAAACGCGCTGGATGCCGCCACCGGCGTAGGCCGCGCCCACCCAGTGGTATGGATAGACACCGACGCGGGCAACACGCATTTGCAGTTGCGCCTGCGCGACAACGGACCCGGCATCGCGCCAGAACACCTGTCGCACATCTTCGATCCGTTTTTCACCACCAAGCCCGTAGGCCAGGGCACCGGCCTGGGCTTGTCGATCAGCTACGGCATTGTGGAGCAGCATGGCGGGGTTTTGAGCGCGCGCAACCATCCAGAAGGCGGGGCTGAGTTTTTGTTGGAACTGCCGTTGGCAAGGACGCCGCCCGAGCCTGTGCGCACGAATCGGGGTAGTGGCACTTTTGGTGCGGTTGTCATGGAAAGTCTCTACAAAACAAACACATAGTGAAGTCCGTTATTGCGAACCGACAATTGCCAAACCCGCCAAGTTCAGGATAATTTCTGGTCACAACTTTTGCGGGAGACCGACCATGTTCGCAGGTGACCAAGACATCGCGCGTGCCATCCTGGAGCTCGAGGCCTTTTTGCCCGAGCCGCTGCGTGCGCTCGCACGCGTGGCCTATAACTACCGCTGGTCCTGGACGACCGATGGCCCAGCGATGTTCGAGGCGATCGATCCGGAGCGCTGGGTCCGCTGTGGCCGCAACCCGCGGCGCCTGCTATCCGAGGCGCCGCCGCCCATGTTGACGCACGCCGCCGCCGATGCGGGCTTTGTCGGCTGGGTCAACCGGGTTGCGGCGGAATTGGTTCTTGACGCTGCCCGGCCGTGCTGCGACGGCGGAGTCGAACCGGCGCACCCGGTGGCGTTTTGCTGCTCCGAATTCGCGGTCCATGGCTCCTTGCCGATCTATTCGGGCGGCCTGGGCGTGCTCGCCGGCGACATCTTGAAGGAAGCCTCCGATCTCGCCTTACCGATGGTCGGCATCGGTCTGATGTACCGCACCGGCTATTTTCACCAACGCATCGACGTTACCGGCTACCAGCACGAGTACTGGCTCGACGCCGACCCTGACCGGCTGCCCTGCGTCAAAGTCACGGGCGAGGATGGCCGGCCGGTCACGGTGCTGGTGCCCGTGGACGATGAAAACGTCACGGTGCAGGTGTGGCGCGTTGACGTCGGGCGGGTGCCGCTCTACCTGCTCGACACCGATCTGGCGGTCAACAGCCAGCGCGGACGCTGGATCACCTCGCGCCTGTACGAAAGCAACCGCGCGATCCGTCTAGCGCAGTACGCGGTGCTGGGCGTCGGCGGGGTGCGGGCCCTGCGCGCACTCGGGATTGAGCCTAGCGTCTACCACTTCAACGAAGGCCACCCCGCGCTCGGCGTCTTTGAGCTGCTGGCGCAGGCACAGGCGCGCGCCGTCCCGGACAACCCGTCAGACACCGTGTGGGAGCAGGTGCGCGAGCAAGTGGTGTTCACCACCCACACCCCGGTGCCGGCGGGCAACGAGACCTACCAGCGCGCCGAGGTGCTGGCCATGCTCGGGCGCATTGCCGATTTGGTCGGTGAGCGTGAGCGCTTCCTGGCGCTCGGTCGCATCGACCCCAACAACCCGAACCAGCCCATGGGCATGAGCGCACTGGCGCTGCGGGCCAGCCGCCATGCCAATGCCGTGAGCCAGCGCCACGGACAGGTCGCGCGCGCCATGTGGCAGCCGCTGTTTCCGGGGCGTTCCGTGCAGGAAGTGCCCATCACCCACATCACCAACGGCGTGCATATTCCCAGCTGGCTGCGCGGCCCGATGCGCGCCTTGCTGGAGCGCTACTTGGGCGAGGACTGGCTGCGCCGCGCCGACCAGAGCGCTACCTGGGCGCCAGTGCAGGACATCCCCGGCGCCGAACTGTGGGCCGCACGCTGCACGGCGCGAACCCAGCTGGTTGAGATGATTGCGCGTCGGGCCACCAGCGACCGGCTGCGACGCGGCGACCGGCTGGACTACGCGGAGGCGGCCGGCACCGGCTTCGACCCCGAGCGCCTCACCATCGGCTTTGCCCGCCGTCTGGCCACCTACAAACGCCTGCACCTGGTCGCCTTGTTGCCGGAGCGCGCTCTAGGGTTGATTGGCGGTGCTCAGCCAGTGCAGTTTGTGTTTGCCGGCAAGGCCCACCCGGACGACATCGCCGCCAAAGAAGTGGTGCGCCAGGTGTTTGCGCTCAAGAGTGAACCGTCTGTGGCCGGGCGCGCGGCGTTTCTTGAAGACTACGACATGGCGCTGGCGGCGCAGTTGGTGGCAGGCTGCGACGTGTGGGTCAATCTGCCGCGCCCGCCGAATGAGGCCAGCGGCACCAGCGGCATGAAGTCCTGCCTGGGTGGCGGCCTGCAACTCTCGGTGCTCGACGGCTGGTGGGCCGAGGCCTTTGACGGCAGCAACGGCTGGGCCATCAATGGCGATGTGATGGAGGACACCCAGGCGCAGGATCAGCGCGACGCACGGGCCTTGTTTGATCTGCTGGAGCAGCAGGTGGTGCCGATGTTCCACGAGCGCGACGCGCAAGGCGTGCCACAGCGATGGGTCACCATGATGCGCCGCAGCCTGCTCACCTGCGGCCCGCGCTTCTCGGCCAGCCGCATGGTCCGTGAGTATGCGGACCAGGTCTACCGGCGCGACTGATGCCAAAAACCATCATCTTTAGCGACCTGGACGGCACCTTGCTCGACGAGGCGACCTACACCTTTGAGTCTGCGCTGCCCGCGCTGGACGTGATCCGCGCACAAGGCATTGCGCTGGTTCTGTGTTCCAGCAAAACGCGCGCCGAGCTGCTGCATTACCGTCAACGCCTGCATAACGATCACCCCTACATTTCAGAAAACGGCGGCGGAATTTTCGTGCCGGCCGGCAACTTCACGGTTCCGCTTGACGCCGCGCCTTGCGCCACCGGCGAATGTTTGATCACGCTGGGTACGCCGCACTCCGAGATACGGCGCCAATTTGTTGCACTGCGCCAGCGCTTGTGTGTCCCCGTGCGCGGCTTCACCGACATGACGGTGGGCGAGGTAGCTGCGCTGACCGGGCTCGATCTTGAGGAAGCGGCGCTGGCAAAAGCACGCGACTTTGATGAGCCTTTTGTGTTTGGCGGCGCCCCGGAGCCGGCGTTCTTGCAGGCCATTGAGGACGCGGGCCTGCACTGGACCCAGGGGCGAATTTTTCACATCATGGGCGCGCACGACAAGGGGTTGGCCGTGCGGCGACTGTTGGCGCTGTACAAGCAGCAATATGGAAGAGTGACCAGCATCGCACTGGGCGACAGCCTGAATGATTTGCCAATGCTGCAAGCGGTTGACCGGCCGGTGCTGGTGCGACACGCGAACGGCAGTTTTGACCCGCGCATCGACATCGCCGGTCTGACCCGCACGCACAGCCCTGGCCCACTGGGCTGGAACGAGGCCTTGCTATCTATGCTGTCAAGTCAAAATAGTCACCAGGAATAGCGGATGGCTGTTAGCATTTCTCAAACTCGTTCTTGGCTGCGCGCTTATCCTTTCACGGCATAGCGGCGGCTTCCAGACGCGCACTATGGCAGCAATGCCACCCATCAGAGCAACATCGGAGGGTCAGCCGGACGATGAATAGCCTATCCCTGCGCGGCGACGTGCGCGAACAGCTCGTTGCCATCCATCATGCGGACATTGTGGTGGGGATTCCGAGCTTTAATAACGCGCGCACCATAGGCCATGTGGTGCGCGCGGTCCAGGGCGGGCTGGCCAAATACTTCCCGCAGCATCGCGCAGTCCTCGTCAATTCTGACGGTGGTTCGGTTGATGGCACCAGCGCCGTGGTGCAACAGTCCACCATCGAGGATTTCAGCGCCATCTTGCTGCACCACCGCATTGAACCCGTCACCAAGCTGGCTTTTCCTTATTTGGGCCTGCCCGGCAAGGGCAGTGCATTCCGCAGTATTTTTGAGATTGCCCAGGCGCTTGATGCCAAGGCCTGCGCCGTGGTTGACTCCGACCTCAGAAGCATCACGCCCGAGTGGATCGAACTGCTGCTCAAACCGGTTCTGGTCAATGGTTTTGACTACGTTGCGCCGCTCTACCACCGCCACAAGTTTGACGGCACCATCACCAACAGCATCGTCTATCCGCTCACCCGCGCGCTCTATGGCAAGCGGGTGCGCCAGCCCATTGGCGGAGATTTTGGCTTCTCCGGCGAGCTGGCCCGCTTCTACCTGAGCAAGGACGTATGGGACACCGATGTGGCGCGTTTTGGCATTGATATCTGGATGACCACCACCGCCATTGCCAACGGCTTCAAGCTGACGCAGTCTTTTCTCGGCGCCAAGATTCACGATGCCAAAGACCCCGGCGCCGACCTGAGCAGCATGCTCTACCAGGTGGTCAGCGCTACCTTTGACCTGATGGAAAATTACGCCGCGCTCTGGCGCCCGATCAAAGGCTCCGAGCCGGTACCGGCCTTTGGTTTTCAATATGCGGTGGGGCTGGAACACGTCAACGTCAACACCAGCCGGATGCTGCTTTTGTTCCGCGAAGGCCTGGTCAATCTGCACGACATCTGGCAGGACATCCTGGGTGCCGGCGACTTTGCCGAGCTGCAGCGGCTGGGGACTTTGAGCGATGCCGAGTTTGATTTTCCACTGGACCTGTGGGCGCGCATTATTTACGATTTCGCCATTGCCTTTCACCGCAAAAAAATGACACCCTCACACCTGATCAAGTCACTGACGCCGCTCTACATCGGAAAAACCGCCTCTTTCATCCTGGCCGTTGAGCCCCTGGACGCGGCCGGCGCGGAAGTCGAAATCGAGAAGCTTTGCGAGGCTTTTGAGCGCAACAAGGACTATCTGGTGAGCAGTTGGACCTGATTTTGAGACGACCTGAATAGGAGATGCACCATGCCTGAATTTTTGAACTTGATCCTCAGCCCCTTGCAGGAGGTATGGCTGAATTTCCAGGTGTTTTTACCCAATCTGCTGGCCATGCTCGTGATCCTGTTGCTCGGGCTGGTGCTGGCCAAGCTGATCCGGATCATTCTGGTGAAAGCTTTGAACGCCATCAACTTTGACAGCTTGTGCGACCGCGTCGGCATAACCGCGCTGATGCGCAAAGGCGACCTGTGGACCAAACCCGCGGTCGCACTGGCCACTGTCGTCTTTTGGTTGCTGATTGTCGTCACCTTGATGATTGCACTGAGCGCGCTCAGGCTGCCTACCGTTGACCATATGGTGACGCAATTCTTTGGGTATCTGCCGCGGGCCTTTTCTGCCGCGCTGATTCTGATCGTCGGCTTCCTGCTGGCGGGCTTCATCAGCCGGGCCGTCCTGATTGCGGCGGTCAACAGCGCGTATCACTATGCCAAGCTGCTGGCCGAAGCCGTGCGCATGCTGCTCACGGTACTGATTCTGGCCATGGCGATGGAACAGCTGCAGGTGGCGCCCAGCATTGTGCTGGCGGCCTTTTCCATCATTTTTGGCGGTATCGTGATCGCGCTGGCCATTGCCTTTGGTGTGGGCGGCATTGACGCGGCCAGGCGCATGATCGAGCGCGAAAATGCCACCGACCAGAAGGACGAGATCGAACACCTCTGACCGGGAGCGCAACCCATGTCCGACTTCTACCAGTCCGGCGTCATCACCACACTGCATCAGCTGGGAAAACCGTCGCTTGACCGGCTGGAGGCAGAGCTGGGCCGCTTTGCCAAAGCGCGCCCGATTGCCCTGGTGCTGCCGGCACTCTATTCCGAATTTGAAGGGCCCGCCATGCCGGGCATCGTGCAGGAACTGGCCAAGGTCAAGTACCTGCACGAGATCATCCTGGTGCTCGACAAGGGCTCGGAGAAAGATTTTCAAAGGGTGCGCAACTTCATGGCGCCGATTGCCACCGACGTCAAGATCATCCACAACGACGGCAAGCGCATCACCGAAATCTATGAAACCCTGGCGCGAAATGGCTTTCATGTCGGTGAACGCGGCAAAGGCCGTTCCGCCTGGCTCGCATACGGCTATGTGCTGGCGCGCGGCCAAAGCGCTGTCATTGCCTTGCACGATTGCGACATCGTCACCTACAGCCGCGAACTGCTGGCGCGCCTGTGCTACCCGGTGGCCAACCCGAACCTGGACTATGTGTTTTGCAAGGGCTACTACAGCCGGGTGTCCAGCAAATTGAATGGGCGCGTGACCCGTCTGCTGATCACGCCGCTGGTGCGCTCGCTGCTGCAGATCATCGGGCCTAACGGCTTTCTGAGCTTTCTGGACAGTTTTCGTTACCCGCTCGCGGGCGAGTTCTGCATGATCACGGACCTGGCGCGGGTCAATCGGATTCCCTGGGACTGGGGCCTGGAGGTCGGTTCCCTGGCCGAGGTGTACCGCAACTATTCACCGCGCCGGGTTTGCCAGGTCGATATTGCCACCAACTACGAGCACAAGCACCAGATTCTCTCGGCCAATGACGCTGCCAAGGGCCTGATGCGCATGACAGTGGATATTTGCAAGTCGATGTTCCGCACACTGGCGTCTGAGGGCGTCGTGTTCTCGGACGGCCTGTTCAAGACCCTGCTGGTGGCCTACCTGCGCCAGGCGGAGGACACCATCATGAAATACGAGGCTGATGCGGCCATCAACGGGCTGGCCTTCGACCGCAACGAGGAAGCCATGGCGGTGGAGGCCTTCACGCGCGCCATTGGCATGGCCAGCCAGACCTTCATGGAAAACCCGATGACCACGCCGCTCATTCCCAACTGGAACCGGGTCAGCGCGGCCATTCCAGACATTTTTGAGATGCTGCAACAGGCCGTGAATGAGGACAACAAGTAACAAAACCATTCTGTTACCGATCTTGCAAAACCGGTGGCGACTTTTGCACTTGTGACCCGTACCATGCGTCCTTTTCAAGGAAATCACATGGCCATGTCCCCACACTTTTTCAATAAACGCGAACCTGAAACCTCCCCTGTACGCCCAGGTAACTCAGTATCGAACGTCAACAGTTATGGCCCATCGGGAACGACCGGCGTCCAACACGCAAGCACCATGAATTCAGCAAACCCTGTCAACACCGCCCCGGCTGCCCCAGCCGCGTCTCAAAGTGGCAGCAAGCTCACGGTCGGACCGAACATCAAGCTCAAAGGCGTTGAAATCACCGATTGCGACACGCTGGTGGTGGAGGGCCTGGTCGAGGCGACCATGGATTCGCGCGTGATTGAAATTTCGGAACACGGCGCGTTCAAGGGCTCGGCCGAGATCGACATGGCCGAAATTCATGGCCAGTTTGATGGCAACCTGACGGTCCGCCAGAAGTTGACCATCTATGCCACCGGCAAAGTCAGCGGCAAGATCCGCTACGGCAAAGTCGTGATCGAAGAAGGCGGCCAACTCACCGGCGAAATCCAGTCTGGCGCCATGCCAGCCTCAAAACCAGCCAGCCAGTTGCAAGCCGCTTAGGGATGCAGAAATGCCAAATATCCCATTTCTGGCTGCACAGGCGGGCACATTGCGTCGTTGCTACTCGCTTGTGTGGCATAGCCACACGGCGCTCCCAGCGCCTAGCACTCCCGCCAGCGCTTGCCATAAACGGGACATTGGCAATTTTCGCATCCCTTAGGCCTGTCAATTAGTTCAGGGAGTAGTTGAAGTAGAGCGCGTCGGCGAGCATCACGTCGCGTGCGCGAAAGCCTTTGAGCAGACCGTGCACCAGCCCGAGCTCGCGCGTACCTTTGCCGTTCACCCGCTTGACCGCACGGGCACTGCGCAGTTTTAACGTGATGGTGTCCACCCCATCATGCTTCACTTTGTAAATGATTGCCTATTAATTGAATCGCTGTTTGCGCGCTTGCCACACGCTGTCTGCGCTGTAAAGCGCCAACGCCGCCCAGATCAGATAAAAGCCGATGGCGCGCGCCGGCTCAAACGCTTCGCCGTACAGCCACACACCCAGCAGCATCTGAAGGCTCGGTGAGATGTACTGCAGGATGCCCAACGTGGCCATGGGTATGCGCCGTGCACCGGCGGCAAACAGCAGCAGGGGAACAGCGGTCAGCGGTCCGGCCAGCAGCAGCCACCCCAGGGTCGCCGGATCGCCTTGCACCAGAGCGCCTTGCCCGTGCCACGTCCACCACCCCAGCAGCCCCAGCGCCATGGGCGACAGCAGCAGGGTCTCCAGCGTCAGGCCTTCCAGCGCGCCCAGCGTGGCCAGCTTGCGCAGCAAGCCATAGATGCCAAATGAGAGCGCCAGCACCAACGCCACCCAGGGCAGTCGCCCGGCCTGCACAGTGAGCCATAGCACGCCGGCTGCGGCCACCGCCACCGCCAGCCACTGACCAGGGCGCGGACGCTCATGCAAAAAGGCAAAGCCCATCGCCACATTGACCAGCGGCAAGATGAAGTAACCCAAACTGGCATCGACCATATGGGCGTTTTGCACCGCCCACACGTACACCGACCAATTGACCGACAAAAGCAGGGCCGACACCGCAAACGCCAGCAGAACCCGTGGCTGGCGGGCCACGCCGCGCAGCCAAGCCCAGCGCTTGAGCACGGCCAGCACGCACAGCAGGAAAACCAGCGACCACACCATGCGGTGCATCACGATCTCAAACGCATTGACCTCGATGAGCTGTTTGAAAAAGACCGGCAGCAATCCCCAGGCCGTGTAGGCCAGCGCGGCGTAAAGCACACCGGGATTCATGGTTGGGAGGGGGTCATGTGTTGCGTCTTGCTGGCGTGGGTGCAGTTCAGAGTCTAGTGGCAAGAACATGACACATTGACGGCGCTGCCGATTACAGTAGACCACTCACGCCCCATCCCGCCTCGCCCGAGAGGCCACAAGAAGACCGTCACCATGAACTTTGGACTTGTCGCCCATCGATTGCATCGCCTCGGCCCGGACAGCAGCCTGCTGCGCTGGGCGCGCGCCTGTGAGCCCGGCCTGCGCGCGCTGGGCCTGAGCTTGCATGCCACCGGCGGTGCCTATGCCGCGCTGAGCAAATACAAGCTGCTGGACGGCCAGCTCCACCCTGTGGGCAATGGCCGCGACGGCGGGCTGATGCGCCTGGTGTCGCGCATGGCCGGTGGCCTGGCGCCGCAGGCCGCCCTGGACGGCGTGTTTTTTCTGGTGGACCCGGTGGACCCGACCTCGATCTACCCCGAAGCCCAGGCGCTCAAACGCCAGTGCGTGATTCACGGCAAGCCGTTTGCATCCACCCTGGCCGGGGCCATGGAATGGGTGGCGGTGGAACTGGCCAACGCCGGCCTGCACACGCTGCACGCGCCCGAGGCCGCGCCGCTGTTTGCGCTCGAATCCCAGGTGGCGGCGCTGATCGCCCACGACGCGCTGAAAGACCAGATGGTGGCCTTTGCCGTCGAACATTTCGTGACCTTGTCGCGCTTTGCCGGGCGCGTGGCCACCGGCACCACCGGCAAACGCCTGAACGACATGGCCTGGTCGCGTGGCTGGCCGCAAGCGCAGCCCTGGGTCACCTGCTACCAAAGCGGCCCGCTCGGTGGTGACGCGCAGATTGCCGAGCTGGTGCTGGACCAGCGCTGCCAGAAAGTCATTTTTTTTGAAGACCCCCATGTGGCCCGCCAGCACGAGGCTGACATCCAGCTGCTCGAACGCGCCGTGTGCAGCGCCCAGCGCGCCACCACCTGCTTCAACACCCCGGCCATGGCCCGGCGCTGGGCGCAGGCGGTGATGCGCGAGCCGGGGACGCCGAATAAATCCTGATTTGATAGCATATAACGTAGCTTCTACGTGGGCTAAAGGCTCATTCTTCTTGAATTCTTATGGCTTTTCAGCTGGCGCCTCAGCGACCTGACCCAGGACTTGAACCAGCAGAACGAATTGAGGAAGATGGCGCTGTGCGCTTGGTGCGCCGGCAGAAAGAGCCTTGGGCGAGGCCCGGCGCCTAGCGCGTGACCTGGCCATTGCACCGGCGCTGCTTGCAAGCGTCATCCGGGCGCTTGCCACGCGAACTCAACCGAGATTGGACCAAAAGCGGCGTTTCTTGCCTTCTTTCAAAGGAGGAAATCGCTCGCTTTTCCTTTTAGAGGGGAGGGGCTCATTGAGCCCAATACATTCTTTCTGTGTCGCTCCAGGGTTGTCAGTCGCTCGCCGGGGGGCAATTTCACCAGTAGCCGAGCGCGCTCCACCAGAGTCCGCCAACCAGCACCCAAACGGCCAGATTCACCAGGCTCATCACAAAGCCCACTTTCCACCACTCGCCCAGCGAAACATAGCCCGAGCCAAAGATGATGGGCGACGTGCCCGTGGCGTAATGCGTCAGCGTCATCATGATCGACGAAACTGCGGCCAGCAGCAGCGCAAACGCCATTGGCGGTGCGCCCAGTGCGATCCCGGCGGCAAAGAATGCGCCGAACATCGCGGTGATGTGTGCGGTGGTACTGGCAAACAAATAATGCGCATACATGTACACCAGCGTCAGGAGCGCCACCGCGCCGACCCAGCCTAAACCCAGCCCGAGAATCCCGGTCTCAATGCTCTTGGAAAACCAGGTAATCAGCCCTAGCTTGTTCAGAAAAGTGGCCATCATGACCAATGCTGCAAACCAGGTGATGGTGTCCCAAGCCCCTTTTTCCTTCAGCACGTCATCCCACTCAAGGACACTGGTGACCAATAGCAGTGACAGGCCAAGCGCTGCGGCAGCGGTGGCGTCCACTTCATAGGCCTTACCCAGCAACATGGCGGGCACCCCGGCCCAGAGCAACAGCATCAAGGCAAACACGCCCAGCAGTATTTTCTCGTTCCCCTTGATCGAGCCCAATTCGGCGATGCGGTCTCTTGCAAACTGGCTTGCCGCCGGTGTGTCCTTGATCTCGGGCGGCGACAACCAGTAAAGCACCAGCGGCATCAATGCCATCGCGACCAGCCCCGGCAACAGCATCGCGAGGGCCCAGGTGCTCCACGACAGGGAAATCTGCGCCCCCGTCGCCTCGGCCACGAATTTGACCACCAACGGGTTGGGCGCTGTGGCGGTGATGAACATGGCCGAGGTGATGGGGTTGGAATGGTAGTTAACCAACGCCAGGTAGCGCCCGATCTTGCTCGAGCTGCCCTTGTCGGGCGTTGACTCGAAACTCTCCGCAATCGAGCGCATGATCGGGTGCATGATGCCGCCCCCGCGTGCGGTATTGCTGGGGGTGACGGGCGCCAGAACCAGCTCCGACAATCCCAGCGCGTACCCGATACCCAAAGTCTTTTTGCCGAACAATCGGATGAAGGTGTACCCAATGCGAGCACCGAGCCCGGTCTTTATCAGGCCGCGGGAAATCATGATCGAAATGCCAATCAGCCAGATCAGCGGGTTGGAAAAGCCGCTGAGGGCATCAGCGATGGCTGCTCCCGGCTTGTTGTTGGTGACACCGGTAAGCGCCACCAGGGCAATGGCGATCATGGCCAGCGCGCCGATCGGCATCGCCTTGCCGATGATGGCGGCAATGGTACCGATGAACAGCGCCAGCAAGTGCCAGGCTTGCGGCGTGACACCCTCGGGCACGGGAATCACGAACCAGATGGCGAGCGTAATCCCAATGGCCAGCAAGGCAGAACTCACGCGAATAGAAGAATTTTCATTCATAAACACCTCCTTATGCCCAGCAGTATCGAATGCCAACCGCACTTGCGCATCCGTGCGATTGGCACCTCTGCTCTGCGTAAAACTACGCAGACGAAGCTGACTGCGTGCATCACGCCTGCGATTAGCGTTATGGTTGAGGCCGTATTTCTGGTTGAAACCCCATTGAAGATGTTGCCTGTGTCCTTTGTTCGGAGTTTGTCCTGGCGCCAGCTTTGGCGCTGGGGGCTGCTCGCGCTTGCCGTCGGTCTGTCAATCATTTTGGTGGGGCGTTGGGCCGAACGCCATGCCTTGCAGATCAAGACCGATGCGCTGCAACAGGTCGCTCAGGCCAATGCCCTGGGTCTCAGAGGCATTGCAGAAAAGCATGGCTATTTGCCCTATGCTGCGGCTCGCCATCCCGACGTCCAGGCATTGCTGCAGCATCCTTCAGACCGCATGCTGCGCGACAAGGTGAACCACTACTTTTCAGATCTCAAAGACCGCACCGCATCTGCCGCGCTTTTTGTGATGAGCACCAGCGGCATGACGCTCGCCGCCAGCAACTGGAACAGTGCCGACAGTTTTGTCGGTCAATCCTATCAACAGCGCCCCTATTTCAAGCAGGCGCTGCAAGGTCAGCGCAGCTTTTTTTACGGCGTTGGCTTGACCACCGGCACCCCCGGCTTTTTCATTGCCGAGCCGGTGCTCAGCCAAGGCCAGGTGATTGGCGTGATTACCGTCAAAGTCAGCCTGAGTCCCCTGGCGAACTCTTGGGCCAATAGCACCGATCCGGTGGTCTTGCAGGACAGCCGTCGCATTGTTTTTCTGAGCTCAGAGCCGGAATGGCTGTACCACAGCAGTGACCTTCTTTCGGCCAGCGATCTGGCCTGGTTGCAGTTGAATGGCCAGTACGGTGTGCGCAGCCGCTACGCCATCTTGCCCTGGCGGGCCGTGCGCACGCCCGACTCACCCACTTACGAGTTTGATGCCACCGTAAAGCATGCGCCGCGCTCGTTCCTTGCCCTGGAGACCAGTTTGCCCGAACTAGGCTGGACGCTTACCGTGACCAGCGACCTGAAAAGCGTTGAGCGAGCCCGCCAGGAAGCGCTCGCACTGACCACTTTGCTGGCCGCAGTTTTGTTGCTGGCCGGTTTGTACTGGCGATTGCACGAACAGCGTTTTGTCGAACAGCTGCAGGCAAAGCGTGAACTCGAGCAACGCGTCAAGGCGCGTACCCATGACCTGGAAGAAGCGCACGCTTTCCGCAAGGCGATGGAAGATGCGCTACTGGTCGGCATGCGGGCACGCGACCCCGAGGGGCGCATCATCTATGTCAATCGGGCCTTTTGCGACATGGTCGGCTACAGCGCCGAGGAGTTGCTGGGCTGCAAAGCACCTTATCCTTATTGGCATCCAGATGATCTGGACAAGTACATGCGTCAGCGCGAGGCCTCTCTGCAAGCTGAGTCCTTGCCGCACGGTTTCGAATCGCGCGTGCGACATCACGACGGACATGATGTGATCACGCAGGTCTACACCGCACCATTGATCGACGGCCAAGGCCAGCAGCAGGGCTGGATGAGTTCGGTGGTCGATATCACGGCGCAAAAGATGGCCGAAAACCGCCAGCACGAACAGGATCGCCAACTCCAGCGCAGCGCACGCCTGGCCAGCGTGGGCGAGATGGCATCAACGCTGGCGCACGAGCTCAATCAGCCGCTGATGGCGCTGTCGAACTTTGCGGTGGCCGCGCGCGCGATAGCGGCTCAGGCGCATCAGGAGCTACTGGTTTCTGCGCTGGACGACATCGTGGAGCAATCGCAACGGGCCAGTGAAATCGTCAAACGGGTGCGGGGCTTCATCAACCCCCAGCGCGGGAGTTACGAAGATTGCGATGTGCATGCGGTGATCGCGCATTCGCTGGCCCTGCTCAAGCCAGAGTTACAGCGCAACCAGAGCGCGGTAACAACCCAATTGACCGAGAACTTGCCGCACATCCGTGGCAACCGTGTCCTGCTGGAGCAAGTGCTGATCAATCTTCTGCAAAATGCCATGCAGGCGACCCAGGATCTGCCCCCGGCGCGCCATGTGATCGACATCGCCACCACCTTGCTTGAACGCGCCATTCTGATTCAGATCGGCGACGCTGGACCCGGCGTACCGGAAGCATCGCAAGAGCAGGTGTTCACCCCCTTTTTCAGCACCAAGCCCGATGGCCTTGGCCTCGGACTCAATATCTGCCGCACCATCATCGAAGCGCACGGCGGGCACTTGAAAGTTGCCAACCGGGCAGAGGGTGGTGCGGTTTTTTCCTTTACTTTGGCTTTGAGCGTATGACTGATGCGGCACTCACCCTCTACGTTGTCGATGACGACGAAGCCCTGAGGCGCTCGCTGCTGCTGTTGCTGTTCTCGCAAGGGCTGGCGGTGCAGGGCTTTGACTCTGGCGAGTCGTTTCTACAAGTGCTTGACCCGCAACGACCGGGCTGCGTGATCCTTGATCTGCGCATGGGCGGTATGAGCGGTTTGGCCGTGCTGGAACAATTGCGCATGCGGCACAGTCCGCTGGTGGTGGTGTTTCTGTCTGGCCACGGCACCATTCCCATGGCACTTGAAGCGGTGCGCCTGGGCGCCTTTGACTGGGTCGTCAAGCCTGATACGCAGCAACTGCTGGACAAACTACCCCTTGCCATGGCCGAAGCCAGGGCGCGCGCCAACGCGCTGGTGCGCTGGCTGGAGCTCACACCACGCGAACGCGAGGTCGCACGGCAGGTCGGCCTGGGGCATTCAAACAAGGAGGTCGCCCGCCAACTGGTTCCCGCTTGCAGCCCGCGCTCGGTGGAGACGCACCGGGCCAATCTCTTCATGAAGCTTGAACTGGCCAATGACAACGAACTGGGACGCTGGCTTTCGCGCCACGCATGGTTGCAATAGTTTGGCCCACCTATTGGCAAGGGCCTGGCGTCACCTGTTGACGCAGGGCAAGCCATTTGATGGGGCTCGCTGTTCATCTGTTGCGAGACACAGCTCGGCAATACTTTGATCCAGTCAGTCCAGGACGGCCACGGCCGTCGCGTCGCCTGTCGCGGCCCCTGCCCGCATCAGTTGAGTCAACTCCGGTGCCGGCATCGCCTTGGCAAACAGCCAGCCCTGGTAAGCCTCGCAACCGTATTGACGCAAGAACGCCAGTTGCGCGTCAGTTTCAACCCCCTCGGCCACCAGCGCCATGCCCAGGCTGTGCGCCATGGCGATGATGGTTTTGGAAATGGCCATGTCGCTGGCATCCAGCGGGATACCGTCCATGAAGCTTTTGTCAATCTTGAGCTTGTGGATCGGCAGTGCCTTGAGGTAGGCCAGTGACGAATAGCCGGTGCCAAAGTCATCGAGCGCCACGCGGCAACCCAAGGCCACCAGCGCGCCCAGCTGTTCACGCGCCTGCTCGGGGTTCTTCATGGCCACCGACTCGGTGATTTCAATCACCAGGAGGTGCGCCTGCGCACCGCTGCGCGCCAATGCCGCGCCCACTATTTCGGCCAGGTCCGGCTGGTTGAATTGTTGGGCTGAAAAATTGACCGCCACACGCAGCGGCGTACCCGCCTGGGCCCAGGCAGCAATTTGCGTGCAGGCGGTCTCCAACACCCAGTCCGACAACTGCAGGATCAAGCCAGTCGCCTCGGCCACCGGAATAATACGCGCCGGCGACACCTGGCCCAGCACCGGGTCAAACCAGCGCAGCAGGGCCTCGGCACCCACGATGGCATCGGTCGCCACATCCACCTGCGGCTGGTAGTGCAGTTGCAAAGCGCCTTGCGCCAGCGCCTGCTTCAGGTGCGTATGAAGCTCCATATCCTCACGCACCTGGCCGTCCATCTCCTTGGAATAAAGGGCATAAGCACCGCGCCCGGCCTGCTTGGCCCGGTACATTGCCATGTCGGCGTAGCGCAACAGCGTGTCGCTGTCCTGCGCATCGTGCGGATAAAAGGCCAGCCCGACGCTGGCACCCGAATAGAGCTCCCGCCCCGGCAACTGGTAGCTTGCCTGCAGTGACAGCAAGAGCTTGCTGGCCACAATCACGGCCTCGTCCGCGCTCGCCAGATCGGTCAGCAAAATGCCAAACTCGTCGCCGCCCAGGCGCGCCAGCAAGTCGGTGGTGCGCAAGGTGCTGCGCATGCGCGCGCTCACCTGCACCAGCAGGGCATCGCCCATGGCATGACCATAACTGTCGTTGACGTTTTTGAAGTGATCAAGGTCCAGAAACAGCACCGCCACCCGCGACGCCGCGCGCCCGCTGCGCGCCAGCGCCTGATTGAGCTGCAGGTTGAACAGCCAGCGATTGGGCAGGCCGGTCAGCTCATCGTGGCTGGCTTGGTGCTTGAGCGATGCTTCAAATTCTCGGCGCTCGCTCAGGTCGCGTACATAGGCTATGGCGTGCTGCGTACCCTCATCGTCCCAATAGCCCAGCGATATGTCTACCGGAAGCAGTTGGCCATCGCGGCGCAGCAAGTTCAAGTCCATGGAGCCCATCGGGCGAGGGTGCGGAGCCTTGAAGTTAGCCAGCATGGACTGCGCGTGTTCGGCGCGCAAATGCTCAGGCAGAAAGATCGACACGTTTTGGCCCACGAGCTCGCCAGTGGCATAACCCGAGAGGTTGTCCATGGCCGGATTCGCCATCAAAATACGGCCCGCTTGATCCACCCACAGCACCCCATCGGGCGCCGCCTTCAGGGTCACCTGCTCGCGCAGATGCTGCCCGGCCAGTTGCGCCAACGGGCGCCGCAAAGCTTCATTAAAGGTGGCATGGAGCAAATACAAATAGGCAGCGCCCTTGTAGAAATGCCCCACTGCATTGGCGCCGTCCTGGTCATTGACTCCGAGCTGGGTGAAAAAAAACTCTGACACCGCCGACAGGGCCAAGGCAAAACCCAGTGCCATGCCGCACTCCTGCGCCAGGGCAGCGCGGCGCTGCCACAGCACCGCCAGTGCGATCAGGTTCAGGCTGATGACCAGCCATTCCAGTCCAATTTTCAAAGGGCTCAAGCCCTGCCCCGGCACAAACAGCGCTGGCACGCGCTCGGGCCAGCGCAGCCCGATCAGGCCCAGCAGACCTACAAGCGCCAGCATCAGCAGCAGCGCCAGGCGTTTTTTTGACAAACCAATTTTTGATCGCTTGGACGACCCCACATAGGCGAGCAGGGCGAGGGCGGCCAGCAGGCGCGCGGCCAGCCAGAAAAACATCGACTTGTGCGGGCTATTGGGGCTGAGCGCGTCGGGCATGCCCACATAACTCAGGGCGTGCAGCAAATCAAGCAGCCCGACCCCCAAAAACATCACCCCCAAGAGCACCACCGCCCCTTCGCGCGCTGACAGGACGGCGCGGTAGCCGGTCATGAAGATCAGCATGGCCACCACCACCGCGAACAACTCCAGCAGGTTGTGAAAGAACACAAAGGTTCCGGGGGCAAAGACGTGCTGGCGGGCCGGACTCGAGACCCACCACAAGAGCGGCAGCGCCAGCGCCAGCAAGCACAGGCCAGCGGCTTTTTGGTAAGGATGGGAGTGGGTGGCGTGCATGGATACCAGCTCAGTCTTTTTGCATCCTTGTTTTAAGCCGAAAACACCTTGACTGCCTCCACCAATCGCTGCGCCTGGTCGCTCAGGCTGTTGGCCGCGGCACTGCTTTCTTCCACCATGGCGGCGTTTTGTTGGGTCATCTCGTCAAGCTGCGCCACCGCCTGGCCGACCTGTGAAATGCCCAGCGTCTGCTCCTTGGACGCGGCTGAAATCTCAGTGATCAGATCGTTCACGCGGCTCACCTGCGCCACCACTTCGGTCATGGTCTGGCCGGCCTGCGCCACCAGGCGGGTACCCGAGCTGACCTTGTCGACCGAGTCGTCTATCAGGCCCTTGATTTCCTTGGCCGCTGCGGCCGAGCGCCCGGCCAGGGACCGCACCTCGCTGGCCACCACGGCAAAACCGCGGCCCTGCTCGCCGGCCCGCGCCGCCTCCACCGCGGCATTGAGCGCCAGGATGTTGGTCTGAAAGGCAATACCGTCAATCACGCTGATGATGTCGGCAATCTTGCGGCTGGACGCCGAGATCAGGCCCATGGTTGCCACCACATCGCTCATGGCCTCGCCGCCTTGCGTGGCGACCACGGTGGCCGCGTTGGCAACCTGGCTGGCCTGTTGCGCAGTGTCGGAGTTCTGGCGCACGGTGGCAGTCTGTTGCTCCATGGCGGCAGCGGTCTGTTCCAGATTGGCCGCCGTTTGCTCGGTGCGGCTCGACAGATCGTTGTTGGCGGCGGCGATCTCCCGGCTCGCCACCTGCACGCCCGAGACCTGCTCGTACACATCGGCCACCAGGGACTGCAAGTTCAGGCCCGACTGGTTGACGGCGCGCGCGATCAAACCGAGGTCATCACAGCGGTTGAGGTTCAGGTCTTCGCCGGCTTCACCGCTGGCCACCTGCTGCGCCACCCCCAGTATCTTGCGCAGTGGCGACGTAATTTGCGCCTCAATGAACCAGTCGGCCAGCAACAGGCTGGCCGCCACCACGAGCCCGGTCGCCGCCAAGGCGGCGGCGCCAATGCCGCTGAGCGACAACGTGGTGCCAACCGCCAGCGCCACGCCCGCCAGGGGCAGCCGCACGCGCCAGGCGGTGGGAAGGAGTTGCAGCGCGCTGGCCCAGCGCATGAAGCCGGTGCGCACGATCAGGCCGCGGTTAAAAGCCAAGCCGCCAGCACTGCCGGCCTTGAAGCGGGCGTAAAGCGTTTGCGCAGCCTCCACTTCGGCGCGCGCCGGCTTGGTGCGCACCGACAGGTAACCCACCACCTGGCCGTTGCGGCGCATCGGGGCGGCATTGGCGCAGACCCAGTAATGGTCGCCGTTCTCGCGCCGGTTTTTCACCAGCGCGCGCCAGGACTCGCCCTCTTGCAGGCTGCGCCACATGTCGGCATAGGCCTCGACCGGCATGTCCGGATGGCGCACTATGTTGTGCGGCTGGCCCACCAACTCGTCCAGGGAAAAGCCACTGGTGCGAACGAAAGCCGCGTTGGCGTAGCTGATGTGGCTGGCGGTATCCGTGGTCGAGAGCAAGGTTTCACCCTCTGGAAACTGGTACTCGCGCTGGGTCACGGGTAGATTGGTTCTCATGCGGTTGGTCCTTGGGTCAAGAGTTGGGGTGAGTCAGTGAAAAGAAACCGCGCTTAAAAGCTGGTCCAGTCATCGTCGCTGGCCGCCGCGGAGCTTTTGCTCGTGCTCGTGCTCGTGCTCGTGAGCCTTGGCGCGGACGCGCGCGCTGGTGCCGGCGGCGGCAAGTTGCTGGCCGGGCGACTCAGGGCGGGGCCTTTTCGCTTTTCAACGCCTTTGAAAGGCAAAGGCTTCGGGGCGCTGGCGCGCGCCACGGACCGGGTCGGGGCGGCAGGCGCCAGCGCACGGGCCCGCTGACCCTCGCCTGCGGCCAGCTTGAACACCGCCACCGTGCCCACCAGCTCCTGCGCCTGGGCCTTGAGGCTGCTGGCGGCTGCGGCCATTTCTTCCACCAGGGCGGCGTTTTGCTGCGTCACCTGATCCATTTGCACCACCGCCTCGCCCACTTGCGAGACGCCCTGGCTTTGCTCGTTGCTGGCAGCGCTGATCTCGCCCATCAGGTCGGTCACGCGCCGGATGCCGGCCACCACCTCGCCCATGGTGACGCCGGCCTGATCCACCAGGGAAGTACCTTGCTCGACCTGCTCGACGCTGGCGTTGATCAGGCGCTTGATCTCCTTGGCCGCCTCCGCCGAGCGCCCAGCCAGGCTGCGCACCTCGCTGGCCACGACGGCAAAACCGCGTCCCTGCTCCCCGGCGCGCGCCGCTTCCACGGCGGCGTTGAGCGCCAGGATGTTGGTCTGAAACGCAATGCCGTCGATCACACTGATGATGTCGGAGATCTTCTTGCTCGAATCGTTGATGCCCTTCATGGTGTCCACCACCTGCGCCACTACCGCGCCGCCCTGCACCGCCACGCTGCTGGCGCTCACGGCGAGTTGGTTGGCCTGGCGTGCGTTGTCGGCGTTTTGCCTGACGGTCGAACTCAGCTCTTCCATCGAGGCCGCCGTTTGTTCCAGCGCGCTGGCCTGCTGTTCGGTGCGGCTTGAAAGGTCGTGGTTGCCCGCTGCAATTTGGGCGCTGGCGGTGGCGACACCTTCGGAGCCGTTGCGCACGTCAGAAACAACCCGGGCCAGATTGGTCTGCATCTGTGCCAGCGCAATGAGCACCTGCGCGACTTCGTCTTTGCCGTCGGGTGTGATGCTTTGGTTGAGATCGCCCTGCGCAATGCCGTTGGAGATATCGACCGCATCGCGCAGCGAACGCGTGACGCTGCGGATCAGGGCGGCGCCAAACAGCGCAGCGATCAGTACACCGAGCACGATGGAGCCGATGGCCACCATGCGGATGGTCTGGTAGCGGGCGATGGAGGCGTCATACTCCTGCTTGGCAACATCGAGCTGGAGTTGCATCAAGGCCTCAATATCCGCGCCCACCGTCGTGTAGAGCGGGCGAATCTTCTCGATTGCGATCCGTCTGGCTTCATCGATCTCATTGGCGCGCAAGGCTGCCAGCGCCGGGCTCTGGCCTTCTTGCACGAAGCGGGCGCGGTCTTCGCCAAATTTTTTCGCCAGAATCGCTTCATCCGCCGTTAACGTGGTGGCCATGTAGGCGTCCCACAGCTTGTCAATCGCAGCGGTGTTGGCCTCGACCTCGGCCGTGGCCGGGGTGATGACCTCGGGCGTGGGCGTGACCAGTGAAGTGGCAATGGCCAACCGGTTGCGCAGCAGCCGGCGCTCGATTTCAGACACCTGCCCGGCCGGTATGAGACGGTCTTCATACACCGTCTTGAGCGCATCGTTAGCGCGCGCGATGCCAAACAGGCCAATGGCGCCAATGCCGATCAGCATCACTGACAGCAAGCTGATGAGCAGAATCAGGCGCGTGGAAATTTTGAGATTGTTCAAGGTGCGTCTCCGTGATGAAAAATGAAGCAGGCAGCGCAGCGCCGGCACAGGTGCACCGGGGCGCGTTGCGCAGGGGGTGTCAAGCCGGGATGGCCTTGCGCGATTTCAGGCAGTTGGAACACGTGCATCGCAGTCCTTCACGGGGCTGGTTCGTTGTCTTCAAAGACGCGCACACAGGCACGCTTGAGGGTTAACAAGGCGTGTTCAAGGCCTCAGGGGCTTGGGCCGCCAGGGGCAGGGGCGGGCCAAGTAACTTACGTTTTGATTCTATATCGACAACTTTTGACTTTAATCAATACGATTGTTACAAAGCAATAAATTTAATTTATCGGCCGCCGCAATGGTCTGCTCGGCCAGCGCCGCCAATTTGCAGCGCTGGCGCCGCGCCGACTGGCGTAAGAGCTCAAAGGCTTCGCTGCGCTGGCAGTGTTGCTGCATCATGACAATGCCAACGGCCACGCTGATACTGCGTTCGGCATCGAGCGCGCCCTGCAGTTGCTGGCGCGCCAGCCGCAAATCCTGCAGCTCATTGGCGCGCGCCAGCGCGGTCTCGATGGCCGGCACCAGGTGTGCGATGTCTTGGGGTTTGACCGCATAGCCCAGGGCGCCGCTGGCGGTGGCTTGGGCCACCAAGTGCAGATCGCTGTAGGCGCTGAGCATCATGAACGGAATGTGCTCAAACTCATGCAGGCGTTGCGCCAGTGCCAAGCCACCTGAGCCCGGCATGCGCACATCCAGAATGGCAAGATCCGGGCGGTCGCCGCTGGCCAGCGAAGCTTCGGCTTCCTCAGCGGACTCGGCGCTGGTGACGGCATAACCGGCCGCCGTGAGGCCGCTGGCCAGCGTGGCGAGCACCAGGCGGTCGTCATCGACCAGCAGCAGGCGCCGGCCAGGGGTGCTCGGCGCAATGGAGGGGTTGCTTGTCATGTGAGGATTCTCAAGTCCGGCCCCAGGGTGGGAGGCTCCAGGTGCAAGCAGGTTATCACCCGCCCGTCTTGTTGTTCCCTGAGCAGGCGCGCACCTTGGCGCGGCAGCAGCGCCGCCACCAGCTTCAGGCCGTGCGCCTGTTCGGTCGACGTGGCCGCCTGCGTGAACTGACCGGCGTTGCTGATGCTGATCTGCACCTGGTCGGGGCGCTCGCCTTTGCGCACGTCAATGCGCACCGGCGTCTGGCCGCCGTGTTTGACGGCGTTCACAATCAGCTCGTTGAGCACCAGGGCCAGCGGCACCGCCTCTTTTTCCACCACCAGGCAGGGCTGCCACCCGGGCGGTATTTCCACCAACACCGGCGTTTGCCACAGGCCGGCGACCGCGTCGGCAATGGCGCCGGTGAGCTCGCACACCCGCACCTGGGCGCTGTCGGCGCGGCCCTGCAGGCCGTGGATGACGGCAATGCCCTGCACCTGGCTGATCGCCTGCTGCAGCGGCTCGGCCAGCGCCGGGTGTTGGCGCGCCGACTGGTGCAGCAAACCACTAATGCCCTGCAGGCTGTTCTTGACGTGGTGATGCACCTCGCGCACCAGGGCGGCGCGCTGGGCTGCCTCGGCCTGTTCGCGCTGACGCTCCTGCAAGGCGCTGTCGGTGCTGTCGGTCAAGCTGGCGACGTAATGGGTGACACGGCCGCGTGCATCCGTGACCACCGTGGTGCTGACCCGGGCCGGGTAGACCGCGCCATTTTTGCGACGCTGCCACATCTCGCCATGCCACGTACCGGTGCTGTGAATATCACGCCAGACAGCGTCATAAAACGCGGTGGAATGGCTGCCCTCGGGCCGCAGCAACTCAGGCGTCTGCCCCTGGGCCTCTTGCTGCGAGTAGCCAGTGATGCGGGTAAAGGCCTGGTTCACCCGCAAGACGCGCCTGCACGCATCCATCACCACCAAAGCATCCTGGCATTCAAAGGCAATGGCGGCGATGCGCATCGCCTCTTCGGCCCGATTGCGCTGACTGCTGTCACGGCTCACGCCGATGAAATGCGTCAGCTGCCCGTACTCGTCGCGCACCGGGGAGATGCTCAGCTCGTTGCAGAAGGTGCTGCCATCCTTGCGGTAGTTGAGTAGTTCACCCGAAAACTCCACTTGCTTCGTCAGCGCCTGGCGCATCGCGTCCACGGCTTGCGGGTCGGTCAACGGGCCCTGGAGAAAACGGCAATTCAGGCCCAAAATCTCGGCTTCGCGGTAACCGGTGATCGCCACGAAGGCGTCATTGACCGAGACGACGCGCTGGTCGGGCGTGGTGATCATCACGCCCTGCGAGACCGCCTTGAGGGCATGGTGGCTCACGCGCAGGGTCGCATCGGCCTGCTTGCGCAAGCTGATGTCGCTCAGCACCAGTCGCCAAACCGCTTCGCCATCGCCCTGCGCAGCGACGGCCCTGATCAGCACCCAAAAGGCAGTGCCGTCGCGCTTGCGCAGACGCAACTCGGCCTCCTGCGGCGCCCCGCCCAGCGCCATCTGCTGCGTCAGTAGGTAGTAGCGATCCTGGTCAGGCGCGCAGATAAAGCGGGTGATGGGCTGGCGCAGCAATTCGGACCTGGGCAGCCCGAGCATCGCGGCGGTGGTGAGGTTGGCTTGCAGGATCAAGCCGCCCGCACTGACGGTGCAATAGCCCACGGGCGCCAGGTCATAGAAGTCGAAATAGGTCGTTTGCGAGGCGGCCAGCTCAAGCTGGGTGCGCCGTAGTTCCTCATTTTGGATTTTCAGGTCATTTTGATGCACGCGCAACGTGTGAATCATGGCCTGCAGCGTGGGTTGCGACGGCTCGTCGCCCTGGCGCGGTATGGCCTTGGTGCTGGGCGCAGCAGCGGCAGGGGGGGAATCAGGGTCAAGCGGCATGAGCCTGGATGGTACCCGAGCGGCTGCTGTTGCCGGCCTAGCGCAAGCTGTGATTCAAAGTGTGTGCGCTTCTGATGAATGGTTCTTTTCAGAAGCACTCAGGTGCTTCTATTGGGTCGGGGCTGATATCACGGTGGTGGGTGAATCAGCCGGGCGATACGCTTTGCTACGTGTCCCGGCGCCCGCTTCGCGTTCTCCTCCTTTACCTTCGCAAAGCGCATCACCCGGCTGATTTTTCCAGCGGTTGGGTACGCCAACAGGGGAAGTAAAAAATAGCCTGCGTTGGGGTGGCTCGAATTGATGTGCGCCGCTTGCTGCAGAAATTCTGACTTCGACGGCTTCAGGCACGGTGATTGGGCGATGCGACCGGGCTTTGGGGTGAAAGGCGCGCGCCCACAAGCGCTTGCATACCCCAGCTTCAATCTCGCGCGTGCTTTCACCCCAAAACCCCATGCACCCCAGCTGCTGTCACGGGCTTGACCGGCTTGGCCCGGCGTTGGCCGCAAAATCTCCTGATGATTGAAATACGCTCCCCCCTGCAGGCCCAGATCGTCCAATGGCAGGTGCAAGCCGGTGACCACGTCCGGGCCGGTGACCTGCTGGTGATTCTGGAAGCGATGAAGATGGAGCACGAACTGCGTGCCAGCGACGGCGGGCGCGTGAGCGAGCTGTTTTTTGTCAATGGCGAGCTCGTGGCAGAAGCCGATGTACTCCTGAAAATAGAGCTACTAACGCAGGAAATACGTGGGCTAGAGCCTGATTTGGCATATAAAAGTGCTGAGAATGCGCCAGCTTCGGTGCAGCAGCCCACCCAAGGCTTCCAAGGGCCTGCAGCCACAACGGAGGGGCAAGCCGCAGCCCAAGCCGGCAAAGCGCCACCGGCGCAGGCAGCCCCCGGAGACGCTGCGGCGCGCCCTGACCTGCAACGCCTGCTGGCGCGCCAAGCCCACACGCTCGATGCCAGTCGCCCTGAGGCTGTCGCCAAGCGCCACGCGCTAGGCTTGCGCACAGCGCGCGAGAACATCGCCGATCTGGTCGATGCCGACTCCTTCATCGAGTACGGCGCGCTGGCCGTGGCGGCGCAAAGCCGGCGTCGCTCCGAACAAGACCTGATCCAGAACACCCCCGCGGACGGCATGGTCACCGGCATCGGCAGCATCAATCAAGCGCTGTTTGGCGCCGATCAGAGCCGCGCGGTGGTGCTGGCCTACGACGCCACGGTGCTGGCCGGCACGCAGGGCATCCGCAACCACCACAAAACCGACCGTATGCTCGGCATTGCGCTGCAGCAAAAGTTGCCCGTGGTGCTGTTCGCCGAAGGCGGCGGCGGACGCCCGGGAGATGTCGATATGCCGATCGTGGCAGGGCTGCATGTGGGCACTTTTGCCAGTTTTGCGCGCCTCAATGGCCAGGTACCGGTGCTCGGCATCGTGGCCGGGCGCTGCTTTGCCGGCAACGCGGCGCTGCTGGGTTGCTGTGACGTGATCATCGCCACGCAAAGCAGCAACATCGGCATGGGCGGCCCGGCGATGGTCGAGGGCGGCGGCCTGGGCGTGTTCAAACCAGAACAGATTGGCCCCAGTGAGGTGCAACACGGCAATGGCGTGATTGATATTTTGGTGGCCGATGAGCGGGAGGCGGTGGCGGCGGCGCGGCATTACCTGTCGTTCTTTCAGGGCCGCTCGAAAGAATGGCAGGCGCCAGATGCGCTGGCTTTGCGCGACGTGGTGCCGGAAAACCGCGTGCGCGTCTATGACACGCGCGCCGCCATCGCAGGGCTGGCCGATGTGGGCAGCGTGCTCTTTTCGCGCGGCGGCTTTGGCCAAGGCATCCACACCGCGCTGGCGCGAATCGAGGGCCGCCCGGTTGGCATCCTGGCCAACAACCCGCTGCACCTGGGCGGCGCGATTGACGCCGCTGCGGCCGACAAGGCGGCGCGCTTCATGCAGCTGTGCAACGCGCACGGCCTGGCGCTGATCAGCCTGGTGGACACGCCCGGCTTCATGGTCGGGCCGGACACGGAAGCCCAGGCACAGGTGCGCCATGTGAGCCGGATGTTCATCGCTGCCGCCCATTTGCGCGTGCCGTTTTTCAGCGTGGTGCTGCGCAAGGGCTACGGCCTGGGTGCAATGGCCATGACCGCCGGCGGCTTTCACTCGCCGCTGATGACGGTGGCGTGGCCGAGCGGTGAATTTGGCGCGATGGGCCTGGAGGGCGCCGTGCGCCTGGGCTACCGCAAGGAACTTGAAGCGCTGCCAGAAGGCCCGCAGCGCGAGGCCTTGTTTGAGCAACTGCTGGCCAAGCAGTACGACAACGGCAGCGCCATCCACATGGCAGCCACGCTGGAAATTGACGCGGTGATTGACCCGGCGCAGACCCGCAACTGGCTGCTGCGCGGGCTGCAGATGCAGGGGCAATTGCCTGGTGCGCAGAACTTGTCTATTGACGCCTGGTGAGCCCTGCCCCTGGCGGCGCCAGTGGGCGGCGCCGGTGCGCCATGTCGCGCAATGCACGACAAACGCGCGACTTGCCGGGTGTGCCGACGAGCCGCGCGTTGTGCTGCAAAAACCCTAGGGCTTAAGCGCGCACCTCATTAACGTACGGCTTTGTTCCATAGTAGTCATGGATGCTCTTCTCCCACGCTGAATCGGCCATATTTGGCCAGCTGTCCTGGTCGAACCCTGGCGCGCTTTCGAGACGGTCTTTCTCTACATTGAGCGTGAAGCGTTTGTTCTCGGTATCAAGCGTCAAGGCAGTCCACGGCACGGCAAAAAGCTTCTCGCCCATACCAAGGAAGCCACCAAAGGACAACACGGCATAGCTCACCCGGCCGGTGCGCATGTCGAGCATGATTTCTTTGATATCGCCAAGGTCTTCCTCTTTGAGGTTGTAGACATCGTTGCCGATCAGCGTGTCGGCGCCCATCAGCTCAGGACCAGGTCCTTGGCGCACGAGCGAGCCGGACTCGATGTTGGTGCCGACTTTGTACATACCATAGGGGTCGCGTTCTTCGTAGTTCATGTGAATCTCCAGTTAATAGCCTGTGTCAAATAGTGACCTAAGTGACGGACCAAATGCCCGAAACTTGGGCGCGAAGATAAACGCACAGCGCGCATTTGTCGGTGCGGCAGCACACAGTCACTTTGAAAACGAAGTCACATTGCCGCACCAGCAGAAACACGGTGCGCCTGCTCGAAGAACGTGGCGCAAACTTCATCCAAAAGTCGATGAAAACCACCCCGGGCGCGGATTGTTTGTCACCCCCCGGTTCTCACCCCCGTTGTCACCCAGTGGGATGTGCCTGCGTATCACGCCTCAATGCGCGTGTGCAGGGTCGTGGTCGTGCGCATGCGGGTGTTCGTGTGGCGCTGCAATGGTGGGCTTGGCGCCGGGGCCGTCCCCCGGCAACTCGCCACAGGGCACCGTGAATGCCTGCTGCATCACCTGCAGCGTGACGTGCGTGATCTCAAAGCGATCGTGCAGCTGCGCTGTGGCGTCTTGCAGAAAAGCATCGTCGGCACGGCCTTGCGGCATCACCAGGTGGGCGGTCATCGCGGTTTGCGAAGTGCCCATGGCCCAGATGTGCAGGTCATGCACCCGGCTCACCCCGGGCAGCGCCGCCAGGCAGTCGCGCACCGCCAGCAGGTCAATGCCTTGGGGCACGCCATCAAACAACATGTGCAGGGATTGCTTGAACAAGTCCCAGGTGCCCCACAAGATAACAGCGGCAATGCCCAGACTCACCACCGGGTCGAGCCAGTTCCAGCCCATCCAGAGCGTCAGCGCCCCGGCCACCACGACGCCAGCGGACACCAGGGCGTCGGCCGCCATGTGCAAAAAAGCACCGCGAATGTTCAGGTCGCTCTCGCGCCCGCGCATGAACAGCAGCGCGGTGGCGGTGTTGATCACAATGCCAATGCCCGCCACCACCATGATGGTGACGCCTTGCTCCTGCAGGGATACTTCGCCGGAGAGCAAGCGCCCGATGGCCTCCCACGCCAGCGCGCCCATGGCCACCAGCAGCAAGAGCGCGTTGGCAAAGGCCGCCAGAATCGAGGCGCGCTTGAAGCCATAGGTGTGGCGTGCGTCCGGTGCGATCTTGCCCGCCAGCGCGCCGCCCCAGGCCAGCACCAGGCCGGCCACGTCGCTCAGGTTATGGCCGGCATCAGCCAACAGCGCCAGCGAGTTGACGCGCCAGCCATAAAAGGCCTCAATGCCGACGAACGCCAGATTAAGCACGATGCCAATGGCAAAGGCGCGGTTGAAATTGGCCGGGGCGTGGCTGTGCTCGTGTTCTGCGGTCATCTACTTGCTGCCTTGTGGGGGCCGCAGCGCAGCGCTGAGCTGATCGACCAGCAGGGCCCAGTCGGCATCCTGGGCGATCGATTCGCGCAAAAACATCTTTTGCGCCGGCGTCCAGAACGGCGCATCCGCCAGGCGCACCTCGGTGTCAAGCGGCGTGTGCGCGGCCAGAAATTCACGTATCTCTGCAGCACCGCTGGGCAAGCCCAACTGGGCAAAGAGTTCGCTGAAGTCGTGGTTTGTTTTGGTCATGGGGGACTGCTTTCAATGGGATTGAGGGGCTGCGCCAATGGGTTGTGTCGCGGTAAGACGTGCCTGACAATGACGGCACAACCGAGACAACCAAGTTAGCGATGATAGGCGAGCTGCGCGAAATGCTTCATGCAAGTCACCCGGCGCGGCCCCTCAGACGTATGCCAGCTCAAACGCCGCCGCCGGTCGCTCGCCCGCCAGCGCCTGCAGCAAGTTGCTCGTGGCCAGTGCGGCCATCGCCTGGCGTGTCTCGAACGTGGCCGAGCCAATGTGCGGCAGGGCCGTCACCTTGGGATGCGTGCGCAAGGGCGAGTCCAAGGGTAGCGGCTCGGTGGCAAACACATCCAACCCGGCGGCACGTAAGGTGCCGTGGTCCAGGGCAGCAAGCAGCGCCTCTTCCTGCACGATGGCGCCGCGCGCGCCATTGACAAAAATGGCCCCAGGCTTCATCAGGGCAAATTCGCGCGCGCCCATCAGTCGCCGGGTTTCGCTGGAGAGCGGCAGCACAGCGGCAACGATGTCGGCGCGTTGCAGCAGTTCATCCAGGGGTGTGTGACGGGCTTTGCCGGCCAGCGCCGGCAACTCCTGGGCCAGATCGACGGGGTGGCGGCTGTGGTACAGCACCGGCATGCCAAAACCCAAAGCGGCACGCCGCGCCAGCGCCTGGCCGATGCGACCAAAACCCAGAATGCCCAGCGTTTTGCCGTGTACGTCCCAGCCGAACAGCTCTTCGCCGATGTTGCTCGTCCAGCGGCCCTCGCGCACATGGTTGGCCAACTCCACCAGGCGCCGGCTGCTCGCCATGATGAGTGAAAAAATGGTGTCGGCCGTGGTCTCGGTCAACACGCCGGGGGTGTGGCACAGCAGAATGCCGCGCGCGGCCAGCGCGGGCAAATCGTAGTTATCGACCCCGACTGACACGCTGGAGATCACTTGCAGATGCGGTGCGCCCGCCAGCAGGGTCGCGTCCACCGGGTAGCTTGAGCCGATCATGCCCTGGGCGCTGGCCAGTGCGGCGTGAAAGGCAGCAACTTGTTCTGGCAGGCGCGGGTTGGCCACCGTGACCTCATGCAAGGCTTGCAGGCGGGTCAGTTGCTCGGGCGGCAGTTCGCGAAAGACCAAAATTTTTTTGCGTGCGGTGTCAGCGCCTGGGTTCAGCATGATTCAAAGCCCTGCATGATTGAGTTCGGTGCGGGTCGGCAGGCCTTCACTGTCGCCCAGCACTTGCACGGCACGCGCGCCAATCCAGGCGGCGCGCTTGACGGCGTCGGGCACGCTCAAACCTTCAAGCAATGCGCTGATCACGCCCACCGCAAAGCCGTCACCGGCGCCCACCGTGTCCACCACCGCAGCCACCGGGAAACCGGCCACGTAGCCGCTGCCGGCCTCGCCGTCATAGAAAGCGCCCTCGCTGCCCAGCTTGACCACGACCAGTTGAGCGCCGCGTTGGCGGTAATAGCGGGCAATGCCTTGCGGCGTTCTCTCACCGGTCAAGAAACGACCCTCCGCCAGGCCGGGCAAGACCCAGTGGGCACGCGTGGCCAGGTCGTTGATGGCCTCGCGCATCGTCTCGGGCGTGGCCCACAGCGTCGGGCGCAGATTCGGGTCGAACGAGACGCTGCGCCCGGCGGCGCGCATCAGGTCCATGCTGTGGCGGGCGGCGGGCAGGGTCGTGGGAGAGATCGCGGCAAAGACGCCGGTGGCGTGTAGATGGCGGGCGCCCAACAGCCAGGTTTCGTCGATATCGGCCAGCCCCATGTGGCTGGCGGCGGAGCCGCTGCGGTGGTATTCGACCGGCGGGTCGCTGCCGTCGCTGACCTGGCCCTTGAACTGAAAGCCGGTTTTTTGCGCCGCATCACACACGACGTGCGAGCAATCGATGCCCTCGCGCGTCATGGCGGCGAGCAAATAACGGCCCATGGAATCCGTGCCCAGGCGACTGGCCCAGCCCACCTTGAGGCCCAGGCGTGCCAGGCCGATGGCGACGTTGGTTTCGGCCCCGGCCGTGCGTTTGTGGAAGGCTTGGACGTGCTCCAGCGCACCGGGCTGATCGGCGACCAGCAGCATCATGGCTTCACCAAAGGTAATGACGTCCAGCGCACGGTTCATGCTGTGGCTCTCTGGTTGCTTCATGTCAGGATGGGCCGACGTGCAGGGGCAACGCCGGCCGTGCTGGCGGCGACACCGCGCAGCTGTTCAATCTCCCGGCGCGTGACATTCAGCAGGTCGTCCCCTGCCAGCGGGTATTCGATGGCCCACGGCACATCGGTCGGCAAGGCGCGCAGCACGGCGCGCCAGGGGGCGCCAGACTCAGTCAGCGGCACGGCCACCCAGCGCTGCGGCAGGCGTTGCACGCCTTTGCAATGCACATACCGGACCTGCGGTGCCAGCGCGGCGGCCGCCTGCAAGGGGCACTCGCCAGTCCAGTGCCAGTTGCCCATGTCGAAGGTCATGCCCAGAAAAAGCCCCTGGGCATTGGCGGTGCTAAAAAAGTCTTGCAGCGCGGCCAGCGTGCCAGCCGCCGCGGTCTGGTCGTTTTCGATCAGCAATTCAGTTCCGCTGGCCTGCAGGCGCGCTTGAAGCTCGTCCAGGCTCCTGTGGGAGGTCGGGCCAAAGCCGCCAATCGCCATTTTCAGACGCGCGGCGCCCAGGGTTTGCGTGGCCGCCAGCGCACGTTCCAGCGCTGGCATATTCAGCGTGCCGTCGGCCCCCCAGAGGTGGTGCGCGTCCGAAAAGACCAGACTTTTGCCTGCGGTCCGCACGGCTTGGGCGATGGCCGGGAGTTCGCGCGCCGGCTCCACCAGTAGTTCACTGCGCACTTCCACGCCGTCGGCGCCAGCGGCCAGGCTGAGCGCGCTAAACCACTGTTGTCCGTGGCGCCGCACTTCGGCGGCACCAAAGGCGGACAGTGAAATCAGCACCGGCGTGGGCGGCTGGGTAGTGCTTGTGACGCTGGTTAAATGGGCCGCCATGGCGGTGCTTGCTCCCTCAGTGCGCATGCTGCGAGTTCAGAATTTGCCCCAGGAAATTGCGGGTCGTTTCGTGCTGCGGATTGCTGAAAAACTGCTGCGGCGGCGCCTCCTCAATGATCTGGCCATTGGCCATGAAAATCACGCGGTCGGCCACACTGCGGGCAAAGCCCATTTCGTGGGTGACGCACAGCATGGTCATGCCCTCTTGCGCCAGGCTCACCATGGTGTCCAGCACCTCTTTGACCATCTCCGGGTCGAGCGCCGAGGTGGGTTCGTCAAACAGCATGATCTTGGGTGTCATGCACAGGGCGCGCGCAATCGCCACGCGCTGCTGCTGGCCGCCCGAGAGCTGGCTCGGGTATTTGTGCGCCTGCTCCGGAATGCGCACGCGTTGGAGGTATTTCATGGCGATGGTTTCGGCCGCTTCCTGGCTCAGGCCGCGCGAGCGCATCGGCGCCAGCGTGCAGTTCTGCAAAATGGTCAGGTGCGGAAACAGGTTGAACTGCTGGAACACCATGCCCACCTCCTGGCGCACCGAGTCCACGTTTTTGCCACCGGCCGTCAGGTCAATGCCGTCCACCACGATGCGGCCTTTTTGCACCGTTTCCAGCCGGTTGATGCAGCGGATCAGGGTGGACTTGCCCGAGCCCGAGGGCCCGCAGACCACGATGCGTTCCCCAGCCCGCACGTTCAGGTTGATGTTGGTCAGCACCTGAAACTTGCCAAACCATTTGTCCACCGCTTCAATGCGGATGATGGGTTCGGCGCCGCTGGCGTCAGGGCTGGGCGATTGCATTGTGTCTGTCATGGAGAAGCACCGTTGTAGCGGACTCGGGTCTGGCTTATTGCATTTTTGGCAGGTCGGTTTCCAGCCATTTGCGGTACAACTTGTTGAGCTCGCCGTTGGCGGTGTTGCGCGCCACGAAGTCGTCCACCGTGCTCAGCAGTTCAGCCTGGCCGGGGCGCATGGCCACGGCCATGACCTGCTGGCGCAGCAAGAATTTGTTCTCGTAGGTGTTGGCGGGGGCGCGCTTGTCGATCTGCGCCGCCACTGTGGTCGAGCAGCCGATGGCGTCCACCTGACCCGACATCAAGGCCTGCATGGCCGAGGCGTCGTCGTCAAAACGGCGAATCTCGGTGCCCTCGGGGGCGACGGCGGTCAGGGCCACGTCCTGTGTGCTGGCGCGGGCGACACCAATGCGTTTGCCTTTGAGGTCGGCAGCGGCTTTGATGCCGGCCTTTTTATCGCCGTACACCACAATGCTGGCCGCCGCATAAGGTTTGGAGAACTGCACCTGCTTGGCGCGCTCCGGGGTGATCGCCAGGGAAGCCACCAGCAGATCGACCTTGTTGGTCAGCAGGAAGGGAATGCGATTGGGGCCGGTCACGGGGACCAGATTGAGCTTCACGCCCAGGTCCTTGGCCATCAGGCGGGCCACGTCAGCGTCGTAGCCGTCGGGCTGGTTGCTGCTGTTCATGGTGCCGTAGGGCGGAAAGTCGACCAGCATGCCGATGGTCAGCTCGCCCTTTTTCTTGATTTCGGCGACGGTCTGCGCGCTGACGGCAGGTACCCAGCTTGTGAGCGTGGCGGCCAAGGATAGCGCCAGGGCGGCGCCCGTGAAGGTTCGACGTTGCAGATGCTTGATCATGGTGAAGTCTCCGGTAGTGGTGGTGAGAAATGACAGGGGTGAAAGAAGGGCGGGCGCTTAACGCGCCAGCGCAGCGGCGTGCCGGCGTTCCATGCGGGCGGCCAGCAGGGACAGCGGCCAGCACAGCACAAAATAGATGGCTGCCACGACGCTGAACACGATGAGTGGCTGGAAGGTGGCGTTGTTGATGATCTGGCCAGAACGCGTGATCTCGACAAAACCGATGATGGCGGCCAGCGAGGTGCCCTTGATGATCTGCACCATGTAACCCACCGTGGGCGCCAGCGCAATTTTGAAGGCCTGCGGCAAAATCACGTCCCGCATGCGTGACACATAAGGCAGGCTCAGCGCCTGCGCCGCCTCCCATTGCCCGCTGGGAATGGCCTGGATACAGCCGCGCCAGATTTCGCCCAGGAAGGCGCTGCTGTTGAGAATCAGCGCTACGCCCGCCGCCACCCAGGGGTTGACTTCCAGCCCCAGCACGGGCGCGCCAAAAAACACCAGGAAGAGCTGCAGCAGCAACGGCGTACCCTGGAATACCTGGATGAAGGCGCCCGAAAGCAAGCGCGCCACGTTGTTGTTCGAAGTGCGGCTGAGTGCAATGATCAGGCCACCGATGGCGCCGCCGACAAAGGCAATCATGGAGAGCGCCACGGTCCACTTGGCCGCCTCCAAAATGAACAGGAACTCGGAAAAACCAAAAGTACGCATCAGCGGCCTGCCGGGTAGTTGAGGGCCAGGCGGTAGATCACCCGGAACAGTGCAGAAAACGACAGCGCCAGCAGCAGGTAGATGGCGGCCACGACGATATAAATCTCGAAACTGCGAAAGGTCTGCGACTGCAGGTTGGCCGCCACCGAAGTGAGGTCGTCCGCCGAAATCGCCGACACCACGGCCGAGCTGAGCATCAGCAAAATAAACTGACTGGTGAGCGCCGGGTACACGGTGCGCAGCGCCGGTTTCAGAATCACAAAGCGAAATATTTCGTGGCGCTTGAGGTTGAGCGCCAGGCCGGCCTCGATCTGCCCCTTGGGAATGGACTCGATGCCAGCGCGGATGATCTCGGTGGCGTAGGCGCCCAGATTCACCACCATCGCGACCAGCGCGGCGGCGTAGGCGGACCAGCGCAGGCCCAGCGCCGGTAGCGCAAAAAAGAAGAAGAACAGCTGCACCAAAAACGGCGTGTTTCGGATCAGCTCGATATAGGCATTGATGACCCAGCGCAGCGGGCGCGGCCCGGCGGTTTTACCCCAGGCGCAGACGATCGCCAGCATCAAGCCCAGCAGCATCGCCAGCAGCGACAGCTCGATGGTGTTGAGCGTGCCTTTGAGCAGCAGCGGCCAGGCCGCGAAGACATCACCAAATTGAAACGAATAGTTCATAAGCGGGCGCAAACGCCAGGTTAAGCACAAAAAGTTAGCGGATCGGTGGACTCATTGCTCACTGCATGGTCAACAAGACTGAAACCGGTTTCAGTTTATTATAGAAGTAGTCTGACACCCAGTAACTATGGAAAACCCTAATACGGATTAGGTGACAGCGCGCACCGACGAGCCGCGCGGCACCAGGCGGCCAGACAGCAGAATCTGCCGCGGCGGCAGCTCCAGGCCCTTCAGTCGCTCGATCAGGCAGCCAGCCGCAATGCGCCCCAGCTCGTCGGTGGGCTGCGCGATGCTGCTCAGGCCCGGGCCAATGTAGGGTGACCACTCGGTGTCATCAAAACCCACCAGGCCGACGTCGCTGCCGAACTGCCAGCCCAGACGCGCCATCGACGCCACCACACGCAAGGTCACCACGGCGTTGCTGGAGACCACGGCGGGCAGACGCGACCCAGCGCGCTGACGCAGGCCGCACAAGGCCTCGTCCAGCGCTTGTAGATCATCTGCGGCGCTCTCGAAAGTGCGGCCCTGCAAGCCTGCCACGCTGGCCGCCGATTCGCTGATGAAGCTGCGAAACGCGGCCTCGCGCTCCTCGCGCGAGCTTACGTTCTTGATGGGCTCCGAGATAAACAACAGCTCGCGGTAGCCAGCCTCCAGCAGGTGGCCGGCGCCCAGACGCACCGCGCCAGCATTGTCCAGTGAGACAAAGTCGGCCTGCATGCCGTGGTGGCGACGGTCCACCAGCACCACCGGCTTGCCATGGCGCGCGGCGGCGGCGGCGGCCTTGGCATCGCGTCCCAGGGTGTTCAGGATGAAACCTTCCACCTGGTAGGCCGTAAGCGCCTCGATGGCCTCGATCTCGCGCCGGCTGTCATTGCCCAGGTTGAACAGCATGAGCAGGTAGCCGGCGTCCTGGCAGGCTTTTTCGGCGCCGCGCAGCACCGCGACCGAAAACGGGTTGGTCACATCGGCCACCACCAGGCCAATCAGGCGCGAGCGGCCCCGTTTGAGCGCCTGCGCCATCGGGCTGGGGCTGTAGGCCAGGGTTGCAATGGCGACCTCCACGCGCGTGGCGATGTCTTTGGTGAGCAGCTTGTCGCGGTGGTTCAGGAAGCGCGACACGGTGGCTTTGGAAACGCCCGCGACCCGGGCGACATCCGCGATGGTGGGGCGTGTCATCGGCAAGCTGGTGATGGTGGTGGGGGAGTGACTAGGGGAGGACATTTCAAATGCAGCAAGCGTGGAACAGAACAACTGAAACCAGTTTCAGACAATGGTAGCACCCGACCGCATCGCCGGGAACCGCTACGCTTGGCGCACCCATGGCCGGGCCGAACGACGCTGGTTGATTTTGTCGCATGGGTCACAAAAGGCCAAACGATTATGCCAAGTGGCCGTCAAATTAACTGCAGCTTCGCCATGCTCAATGCCAATGAAACGATGCAGAAGCGCGGAGTTGCAGTCAATCATTCTTCGATCAACCGCTGGGCGATTCGATTCCTGCCGTTGCTGAAGAAGGCGTTTCGAGATCACAAGCGCCCAGTGGCTTCGAGTTGGAGGATGGATGAGACGTGCATCTTGCTCAAAGGCGTTTGGAAATACCTTTGTCGAGCGGCCGACAAGTCTGACAAGACCTTTGAGATTTTGCTCACCGCCAAGCTTGACGAGAAGGTCTCAATGCTTTTTTTGAGAAGGCCAGAAAGGCCAACACCCTCCAGAGAAAGTGACGATGAACAAGAGCCGAGCCAACAAGGCAAAGGCGCAGATTGGCCAACAATTTATGCCAAATCGGCCTCTGGCCCACGTCAATAGGACTTGAGTAGCTATCAAAATAATGCAAAGGCCCCTACCGACGTGTTTCAAAGCAGCACGGAGCCACTGTGACGGGCATTTGTAAAACACTGTAACGCCAAGCCGTCCTGCAACGTGGCGATGCAAAACAGTGCTTTTGCGCAACACCAAACTGACAAGGGCGCGCTCAAATGAGGCCAAGAAGCGCAGCCAGAGCCAGCAGCGCTGCGTCTTTTTAGCCACGAACGCGTCTTCCAGTTTAGTAACAGCGACGAGTTGCACCCGCGCAATCCAACGGAGAGAAAAATATGCCCTTGATACAGGCCCAGAACATCAGCAAAAATTACCGCGTGGGTGACCAGGAGGTGCCCGCCCTCAAGGGCATCAGCTTTGAAATCGGCGAAGGCGCGTTTGCTGCCTTTGTCGGCCCCTCTGGCAGCGGCAAGTCCACCCTGCTTAACCTGATCGGTTGCCTGGACCACCCCAGCAGCGGCACTTTGCGGGTGCACGGCACCGACATCAGCACGCTGTCGCGCAGCGCCGCCGCCACCTTTCGCGGTGAGAACCTGGGCTTTGTGTTTCAGGACTTCAACCTGGTGCCGGTGCTCAGCGTCTATGAAAACATTGAGTACCCGCTTTTGATGGTGCGCGGCTGGTCGCAGGACAAGCGGCGCGAACAGGTCAACAAGATGATTGCCGCCGTGGGCATGACCGAGCAAGCGAACAAGCGACCGGATCAACTCTCGGGCGGGCAGAAGCAGCGCGTGGCGGTGGCGCGGGCGCTGGTGGGCGAGCCCAAACTGGTGCTGGCCGACGAGCCCACTGCCAACCTGGACCATGACACCGCTTACAAGGTGCTCAACCTGATGAAAGCGATGCGCAACGACTTTGGCACCAGCTTCATCTTTTCCACCCACGACCCCAAGATCATGCAGGAGGCCGAGCAGATCTTCACGCTCGAAGATGGTCGCCTGAGCGCCCAAGGAGTGGCAGCATGAGCTCGACCCTGAAATTGGCCATGCGCAATTTGCTGCGCTATCGCCGCCGCACGTTGCTCACCGCCTTGCTCATCACGCTGGGGGTGGTGGCGCTCTTGCTGTTTGTGGCTGCCGCCGGCTCCTTCAAGCAAACCATGGTGGGCTCAATCACCGACAGCATGCTCGGGCATCTGCAGATTCACCGCAAGGGCTATACCGCGTCCATGGACAACTTGCCGCTGACCATGAGCCTGCAGCCCAAGGCGGTTGAAAAGGTCGAGGAATTTCTCAAAGCCGACCCGGCCGTGGCGGCCTACTCCAAGCGCGTCAAGCTCGGCGCCATGTTCAGCAATTTCACCGAGAACAGCAGCATTCGCTTGAACGGCGTTGACGCGGCAGCCGAAGACTTGGCTGTGCCCGCGCTGCGCCAGCGCATCAGCGAGGGCGACAAGACCGGCCCGCTGGTGGCACCGGGCAAAGTGCTGGTGCCCGCCCTCTTGGCCAAAGGCATGAAAGTCAAACTCGGTGACTCGGTGGTGCTGGTGGCTACCAATGCCTCGGGCTCGGTCAATGGCAAGACCTTCATCGTGGGCGGCATTCTGGAGGGCATCACCGGCCCGGGCGGGCGTGACGGCTACATCGACATCAAGGATGCGCGCGAGTTGCTGCGCATGGACAAAGACGAGGTGATGGAAGTGGCGGTGCGGCTGAAAAACATCGACCAGCTCTCTGCTGCGCAAGAACGGCTGGCGAGTGCGCTTGAGACCATCCGCAACAAGGAAGACAAACCGGCCACCGAGCTGCACACCTGGGCTGAACTGTCGCCCTTTGCGAACATTGTGAAAATGATCGACATGATGACCTTTTTTATCCGCATCATGCTGGTGGCCATTGTGCTGGTGAGTGTGATGAACGTGATGCTGATGGCCGTTTATGAGCGTATCCGCGAGATCGGCACGCTCGCTGCCATCGGCACCCAACCGCGCAAGCTGATGGCGATTTTTCTCAGCGAGGGCCTGCTGCTGGGCCTGGCCGGTGCGGCAGTGGGTGTCGCGCTGAGTTACGCCGTGGTGGCTTTGCTCAACCTGTACCCGATCGTCTTCAACTTTGGCCGCGAGCAAATAACGCTGCGCCCGATGCTGGCCACGGTGGAGGTGCTGGGGGTGCTGGGCCTGGCGGTGCTGGTGTCGGGCCTGGCCAGTTTGCAGCCGGCCTGGCGCGCGGCCCGCATGGACCCGATTGATGCACTGCGCCATGTTTGAGGCTTTAAAAATTAGCGAGAAAAGCAACATGAAATTCCTCAAACTGATCGCCCTGTCTGCGCTGTGCGCACCCTTGCTGGCCTTTGCCGTCGATGGCGTTGCCATTCTCAAAAAACTCGACCGCAACCTGGAGCCTGAGTCTTATGAGTCGTACCGCAAGTTGATCAACATCGAGCCCAACGGCAACAAGAAGGAATTTGTTCTGTTCTCTGTGAAAAAGGGCAAGGACCAGACCGCCAGCGTGTTCCTGCAGCCCGCCAGCGACAAGGGCCGCAGCACCTTGCGCCAGGGCGACAACATGTGGATGTACCTGCCCAGCGTGGGCAAGCCGATGCGCATCACCAGCTTGCAGTCGATCACGGGCGGCGTGTTCAACAACGCCGACATCATGCGCCTGGACTATGCGCAGGAATACGACGTGGCCAGCGTTGACGAGGCCGATAAGACTTACACCCTGCACCTGAAAGCGAAAACCGCTGAGGTCGCCTATGACAAGCTGACGATGACGGTGGACAAGCAACTCATCTTGCCGGTTGCCATTGAGGCCTACGCCAGCAGCGGCATGCTGCTCAAAACCCTGCATTTCAAAGACATCAAGGACTTTGGCGCTGGCATCAAGCGCCCCGCCATGATCGAGACCGACAGCCCGCTGTACAAGGGCTATAAGTCGGTCATGCTGTATTCGGGCCTGAAGAAACGCGACTTTTCCGACGAGGTGTTTACCCAGGGCTTCATGCCCCGGCTGGAGGAGCTGCGCAAGTGAGTAGCACCCTCGGCCAGGGGCGTGTTGCGCTGGCGGCGCTGAGTGGGGTGCTGCTGCTCGGGAGCGCCTGCGTCAGCGCCGAAGAATTCAGCTTTGATGCGTCTGAGTTCGCGCAAAAGACCTTTGAGTTTTCGGGCTTCGTCGAGCAAAAAGAAGAAGGGCTCAAGCTGCGTTCAGGCAGCCCGGCCTTCAAACTGGCATACCCGGGCGAGCCTGGGCGCGATGGCTTGCTGCGCAGCAGCAGCACGCTGGAGCTCAGCGGCAAGGCCAATCTGGGCGACTTTGTTCTCGATGCGCGCGCCCAGGCCAGCTTGGCCGACGATGCGCTCGTGAGCAGCACCCGCAAGCCCAGTGTGATGGAAGGCGGCCTGCGCTGGAGCGCCAGCCCCGGCTTGAGCTTTGATGCGGGCAAGCGCGTGCAGCGCTGGGGCAAGGGTTACGCCTGGAGCCCGGTGGCGATGGTGGAGCGGCCCAAAGATGCCAATGACCCGCAAGCCTCACGCGAGGGCTTTGTGATGGCCAGTGGCGAATGGACCAAAAGCCTGAGCGGGGGGCCGGTCAGCACGGTCAGCTTGATGGGCCTGGTGGTGCCAACCGATGGCAGCATGAACCGCGATTTTGGCCAAAGCCAGGACCTGAACCCTGCCGCCCGGCTGTATCTGCTGGCGTGGGACACGGACATTGACCTGATGTGGCGCGCCAAGGGCGCGCGGCCCGCCAGCTTTGGCGTGGACTTTTCACGCAACCTGAGCCCGGCGCTGGAGATTCACGGCGAATGGGCCCGCACACTGGACGCGCCGCGCACCACCGTGAGCGCCAGTGGCATCACCAGCAGCGATCGCGTGGATGTGGACTCGTACCTGCTGGGTCTGCGCTACCTGTCGCAGTCCGAGGTGACCTGGATCGCCGAGTACTACCGCAATGGTGCCGGTTACAGCGCACAGGAGTTCGATGCTTACTACCAGTTTCTGGACCTGGCGCTGGCGCCGGGTGCCCCGGCTGCGCTGGCCAGCCAAACCCGTAGCGTGGCTCAATCGGGCTACGCCAGGCCCAACCCGGGACGGGACTATTTGTACCTGAAAGCCAGCGTCAGCGAGCCCTTCAACTGGGTCTACGGCGCGGCCTCGGTGAGCACCATGGTCAATTTGAACGACCACAGCTATCAGATCACGCCGGAGTTGAGCTACACCGGCTTTTCCAACTGGGAGTTGCGCGGGCGGCTGATCTTGCTGGCCGGGTCGGCGCGAACTGAGTTTCATGAAAAGACCGCCAGCCAGCGCCTGGAGGTTTATGCGCGTTACTTTTTTTGAGTGCAACCAAGCGGCGAGCATGATCCAATGCCGTTGGCGAAAATGCTGCGCTAAGGAGTCGAGAAAAAATAAATTGGACAAAGACCCGCTTTCAGACGAGATGCCAGACAAGGCGCAAAGCGCGCCGTTTGGCGAGCCAAACAAGCGATTTGCAACGCCGCATGGCGCTCGTATGGAAGATGGGGAATGTTCAAGTTATTTTTTCTCGACGACTAACTATGTTTTACAGGGAGTTTGAAGGCGATGAAGACTTTATCTTTAATTTTTTGCGCTCTGCTGGCCGGCCCGGCACTGGCCACCCAGGTTGACACTGTGCTGATGGTGTCGATTGATGCATTGCATCCGGCCGCTTTAAGCGAGCAGGCCTCTCCCACACTGCAGCGCCTGATGCGCTCGGGGCGCTACACGCTGCAGGGCCAAAGCGTCAGCCCGCCGCAGACCTTGATCGCGCACACCGCCATGCTGACCGGCCTCGCGCCTGCTCAAAGCGGCAAGCAAGACAACAACTGGAAGCCGGGCCAGCCGCAGGTAGCGCGAGAAACCCTGCTGGACGTGGCGAAACAGCGGGGCTTTCAAACCGCATATTTTTATGCCAAGCCCAAACTGGGCTACCTGATCAGCGCCGCGGTGGACGAGCACGCGCTGGCGCGCGACGATGGCATCGACCGGGCCCAGGCTTTTTTCAGTCAGCCCGGTCAGCGCTTTGTCTTTCTGCACATCAGCGGGCTCGAAGACGCCGGAGCCGACTCGGGCTGGCTGTCGCCCGACTACGTCAATGAGCTGACGTACATCGACCGCACGCTGGCGCCGCTGCTGGACGCCGTTGCCCAGCGCGGCAGTTACCTGGTCGTGGTGACGAGCGACCACGCCGGCCATGAGCGCCAGCATGGCACGCTCCATCCTGAGGACTTCAAGCTGCCAGTGATCATGGTCGCCGACCGAACGCTGCCAGCGCTGGCCCCGGGCGTCTTGCACCTCACCGAGCTCAAGGGCCTGGTGCAAAACCTGCTGCCAAGCGCCGCGCGTTAAGGCCCTTAGCGCAGCGCGCGGCGCGCCCGCCTCAGACTGGTTCCTGGTACTGATCTTCCAGCAACTTGGCCTGCGCCGCTGCCAGCCGCGCGATCGGCACGCGCGGGCCCGAGCACGACACGTAGTTGAGCTTGATGTGGTGGCAAAAGCGGATCGAGCCGGGGTGACCGCCGTGCTCGCCACAGATGCCCACTTTAAGCTCCGGATTGGTCTCGCGGCCCTTTGTTACCGCCATTTTCATCAACTGGCCCACGCCTTTGATGTCGAGCACCTCGAAGGGGTTGTCCTCCAGAATGCCGGTCTCGTTGTAGAAGGGCAGGAACTTGTTCTCGGCGTCCTCGCGGCTGAAGGAGAAGGTGGCCTGGCTCAGGTCGTTGGTGCCAAACGAGAAAAACTCGGCCAGTTCGGCCAGGCGCCCGGAGCGCATGCAGGCGCGCACCACCTCCAACATGGAACCGAACTTGAACTGCACGTCGATGCCGTGGGTGGCGCGCACTTCTTGCCGGATGCGCTGCACATAGCTGTGGATGCGCTTGAGCTCTTCGACCGTGGCGACCTGCGGCACCATGATTTCCGGGTAAATCTCGATGCCCTGTTTGCCGCACAGGGCCGCGGCTTCCAGAATCGCGCGGATCTGCATCGAATAGATTTCAGGGTAGGTGATGCCCAGACGCACGCCGCGGTGGCCCAGCATCGGGTTGACTTCGGCCAGCGCGCGCACCTTTTTCAGGATTTTTTCCTTCTTGGCGATGACCTCGTCTTCCATGTGCGACTTCTTGAAGGTGCCCAGCGCGCGCATCAGCGGCGTCAGGCCGTCAGCGTACTGCTGGTATAGCTTGGGATTGAGCAGCTTGAGGGTTTCGGGCAAGTCCTCCAGGCCCTTGATGGTGTCGCGCAACTGGTGCAGGTGCGCAATTTCGACTTCCAGCTGCGCCGCCGTCGGCAGGAACTCGTGCATCGGCGGGTCCAGCAGCCGCACCGTCACGGGCAGGCCCTTCATCGCTTTGAAGATGCCCTTGAAGTCGGCGCGCTGGATCGGTAGCAGCCGGTCCAGCGCCGACTGGCGCTCTTCCGGCGTTTCGGCCAGGATCATTTCCTGCACGATCGGCAGCCGGTCGGTGGCGTTGAACATGCGCTCGGTGCGGCACAGGCCAATGCCCATGGCGCCAAACTCGCGCGCCCGCAGCGCGTCCACTGGCGAATCGGCGTTGGCCATGACTTTGAGCGTGGCCACCTCGTCGGCCCAGCCCAGCAGCGTGTTCATTTCTTCGGAGAACTCGGCTTCCACGGTCGGGATTTCACCGGCATAGACATGGCCGGTGCCGCCGTCGATGGTGATGACATCGCCCTCGCGCAGCACCGTGTTGCCGACCTGGGCACTGCGCAACAGGTCGTTGATGACGATCTGCTCGCAGCCCGACACGCAGGGCTTGCCCATGCCGCGCGCCACCACCGCCGCGTGCGAGGTCTTGCCGCCGCGGCTGGTCAAGATGCCCTGCGCCTGGAAGAAGCCGTGAATGTCTTCGGGCTTGGTCTCTTCGCGCACCAGGATGATTTTTTCACCGGCGCGCCCGCGCGTCTCGGCCGTGTCGGCGTCGAACACGATCTTGCCGGACGCCGCGCCGGGCGAGGCAGACAAGCCTTGCGCCAGCGATTTGGCGTGAAAATTTGGCGCCAGTTGCGGCACCAGCAACTGCTCCAGCACGGCGGGCTCGGTGCGCAGGAGCGCGCGCTCCTTGGTGATCAGCCCCTCGTGAAACATTTCGACCGAGGTGCGCACCATGGCGCGCGCGTTCATTTTGCCGTTGCGGGTTTGCAGGCAGTACAGAACGCCTTTCTCGATGGTGAATTCGAAGTCTTGCACCTCGTGGTAGTGCGACTCGAGACGGCGGCGCAGCTCGATCAGCTGGCGGTGAATCTCGGGCATTTCCTGCTCCATCTCGGCAATCGCCTTGGGCGTGCGGATGCCCGCCACCACGTCTTCACCCTGGGCGTTGACCAGGTATTCGCCGTAAATCAGGTTCTCGCCGGTGCCGGGGTTACGCGTGAAGCCCACGCCAGTGCCCGAGTCGTTGCCCATGTTGCCAAACACCATGGTGCACACGCTCACCGCCGTGCCATTGGCCTGCGCCTTGGTGATGCGAAACTGTTTGCGGTAATCGACCGCGCGCTTGCCCATCCAGGAGCGAAAAACGGCACCGAGCGCAATTTCAAGCTGCACAAAGGGGTCTTGCGGAAAGGGCTGGCCGGTCTGGCGCTGCACGATGGCCAGGAAGTCACCGGCCAGTTCCTTCAGGTGTTCGGTGCTCAGGTCCACATCCTGCGGCGCGCCGTATTTGCGTTTGATCGCGACCATGCGTTCGTCAAAAAGCACGTCGCTGATGCCCAGCGCAATCTTGCCGAACAGCTGGATGAAGCGCCGGTAAGCATCATAGGCAAAGCGCTCGTTGCCGGTTTGCGCGATCAGCCCCTTGAGCGAGACCTCGTTGAGGCCCAGGTTCAGGATGGTGTCCATCATGCCCGGCATCGACATCGCAGCGCCCGAGCGCACCGAGACCAGCAGCGGGTTGCTGGCGTCACCGAAGCCTTTGCCGGTTTTAGACTCCAGTGCCGCCATGTGGCTGCGCACTTCGTCCATCAGCCCGGGCGGCAACTGGTTTTTTTCCAGGTAGGCGTTGCAGGCGTCGGTGCTGGCGGTAAAACCCGGCGGCACGTTCAAGCCGATCTGCGTCATCTCGCACAGATTGGCGCCCTTGCCCCCCAGGAGCATCTTGTTTTTGCCATCGCCCTCTTCAAAGGCGTACACGTATTTTTTGCTGCTGGTCATGGGGACTCCAATTCAAAAAAATGAGAAAGTTGAAAAGCGAAATCTATTGATTCTGAAAATTGTGCGCCGCGCGAGCGCGCCGTGCTTTGACAATTTCGGGCTAAAGCGTGCCGTCGCGCTTGAACTGGTCGGTCGCCCGCACCAGCGCGCTGGCGATGCCAGGCTCAAAGGCGGCGTGGCCGGCGTCTTCGATCATGTTGAATGTGGCTTCGGGCCAGGCTTCATGTAAGCGCCAGGCCGACACCGGCGGACAGACCACGTCGTAGCGGCCCTGAATGATCACGGCCGGCAGATGGCGGATGCGGCCCACGTTGCGCAACAGTTGATCCTCGCTCAAAAATGCGTCGTGCAGGAAATAGTGCGCCTCGAGCCGGCCCAGGCCCAGGGCGACCGCCGCCGAGCCAAACTGATCGGCAACATCCGGGTGCGGCAGCAGGTGCAGGCAACTGCCTTCATAGCGGCTCCAGGTGCGCGCGGCCTGCAGGTTTTCTGCCGCGTCGCTGCTGAACAGGCGCCGGGCATAGGCGTGCAGCAGGCCTGCGCGCTCCGCCTCGGGGATGTCGGCGACAAAGCGCGCATGCTCCTGCGGAAAGAACATCTTGACGCCGTGCAGAAACCAGTCGATCTCGCTGCGGGTGCACAAAAAGATGCCGCGTAGCACAAAGCCGGTGCAGCGATCCGGGTGCGCCTGGCCATAAGCCAGCGCCAGCGTCGAGCCCCAGGAGCCGCCAAACACCAGCCACTGTGCAATGCCCAGCAGGGCGCGCAGGCGCTCAATGTCATCGATCAGCAGGTCGGTGCTGTTTTCCAGCGTTTCCCCCAGCGGCGTGGACTGGCCGGCGCCGCGCTGGTCAAACAGCACGATGCGGTAATACGCCGGGTCAAAAAATTGCCGGTGCTGGGGCGACAGACCGGCGCCCGGACCGCCATGCAGAAACAGCACCGCCGCGCCGTCGGGGTTGCCGCATTCTTCCCAGTACAGGGTGTGAAGGTCACCAACCGGCAGGCGGCCCGTGCGGTAGGGCGCGATGGCCGGGTACAAAGGGCTCAGGGCAGGCGTGGCGGACATGAATGACAGACTTTCTTGGACTGCAACCCTGCCATTGTGCTCCGCCCAAGAGCAGCGCCAGACGCAGGATACGGGTGCGGGTGCGGGTGCGGGTGCGGGTGCGGGTGCGGGTGCGGGTGCGGGTGCGATTCAAAGTAATGTGGCACGCTGAAGAAATCAAGGCCTCAGGTCAAACCCGGCTTTGCGTATGAAACCGGCCCGGCGACTGGGCCATGCGCATGCGGTTTTGGGGTGAAAACACACGCGAAATTGAAGCTGAAGTAGGCAACCGCTTGTGGGCGCGCGCCTTTCACCCCAAAGCCCGGTCGCATAGCCCAATCACCGTGCCTAGCGTTGTGAGGGTCAGAAATTTTGAGTCAACGGCCCACATCCGTTCGCGTCACACCCACCGCAGGCACCATTTGAATTCCCCCTGCCAGCGTGCCCGGCCGCTCGCAAAATCAGTCGGGTGATGCGCTTTGCGAAGGTAAAGGAGGAGAACGCGAAGCGGGCGGGGGACACGTAGCAAAGCGTATCGCCCGGCTGATTCAACAACCAAAGTGATATCAGCCCCGATCCCATAGACGCACCTGAGTGCTTCGGAAATGAACTTTGATCTGAAGTCCACGTTGAATCGAACCCCACGCGTGCCGGCAGCTGGGTGGACATGCGCTTGGGCCGCCCACAAAATAGTCTCTATCAATTGATTAGTTAAAGTCAATTAGCTTCTTGTATTTATAAGACCTATGATTGCGGTCACGTTGATTAACTCTGTTGATCAATCAACCCTTCAACCCACAGGAGCACCCTATGACAACGCAACAACGCCCCGAGATCAAGACCCTGGCCAACCTGGAAGCCGCCTTTGCCGGCGAATCCATGGCGCACATCAAATACCGCTACTTCGCTAAATTGGCGCGCGAGATGGGTGACGAAGACACCGCCCGCGTCTTTGAAGCCACGGCTGACCAGGAAGTGATGCATGCCTTTGGCCACCTCGACCTGCTCTACCCCAAGGCCACAATGACGCCGGACAAGGCCCTGCAAATCGCAATCGACGGCGAAACCTACGAGTACACCGAGATGTACCCCGGCTTTCGCGCCACCGCCGAAGCGGAAGGTCACGCGGCCGCCGTGGCTGAGATGGACGAGCAGATTGGCGAATCCAAAGAGCACGCAGCCCGGTTCCGCTCAACGCTGGAAAAAGCGCAAAAGCGTTTTTCTGCGCTGGCCAAGGTGGAAGAACGCCACGCCAACCATTACAAAGCGCAACTGGCCAAAGTGCAGGCCTAAGTGCCAAGCTGCTGCGGCGTCATCACGCGCCGGCAGTGACGCCAATCTACTTCATTAACGATAGCTGCTTAGGCAATATCCACGCGGGCTAGAGCCCTGTTTTACTTAAATTTATTTGGAAGTACCCATGAAAACTTATCTTTGCATTGTTTGCGGCTTTATCTATGACGAGGCTGCTGGCCGCCCTGAAGACGGCCTTGCTGCTGGCACCAAATGGGCCGATGTTCCCGAGACCTGGGCCTGCCCGGACTGCGGCGTTGCCAAGGCCGACTTTGAAATCGTCGAAATCTGAAACTCAAAGGCCAGTCATGACGCTCCCAATCATCATCATTGGCGCCGGGCTGGCCGGCTGGACCACCGCGCGCGAGCTGCGCAAGCTCGATCCGAGCACGCCGGTGCTGCTGATCACGGCCGACAGCGGGGACTTCTACGCCAAGCCATCGCTGTCAAACGCCTTGCAGCAAAAGCGCACGCCAGCGCAATTGGTGAGCACGCCAGCGGCCAAAATGGCCCAGACGCACAACGTGCGCGTCGTGGCGCACACCCGGGTGCTGGCCATTGACCCGGCCACGCGCTCGCTGCAAACCTCGGGTGGCGACTTTCAATACAGCCAGTTGGTGCTGGCCACCGGTGCCCAGCCGATTCGCGTGCCCCTGGCGGGGGATGCTGCTGACCAGGTGCAGTCGATCAATTCGCTGGATGACTTCACCTCGTTTTACCAGCGCCTGACGTGCGCTGATCAGGCAGACGGTCAGCTTGAGAGCCGCCCGCGCCAGGTGCTGATCATGGGCGCCGGTCTGATCGGCTGCGAGTTTGCCAACGACCTTGCGGCCAGCGGTTTTGGCGTCACGGTGGTGGACCCTTCGGCTGGGCCGGTGGCGGCCTTGCTGCCTGAGGCGGTCAGCGCACAGTTGCAGCAGGCACTGTTGGACTTGGGCGTGCGCTGGCATTTTGGCGCCACCGTCAAGGCGGTCAACTGGGTGCCAGCGGCCTCAGCCAACTTGGCTGGCGCCGAGCCCGCGCTTCAGGTTGAGCTGTCAAATGGGAAGTTAATCCAGGTGGACATTGTGTTGAGCGCTATCGGTTTAAAAGCAGACCTGAGCGTGGCGCAGACCGGCGCGCTGGTGTGCGAACGCGGTATCGTGGTCGACAGCACCTTGCGCACCAGCAGCCCAAGCATCTACGCCTTGGGTGACAGCGCGCAGTACGCGAGCGGGCGCTGGGGCGAGGCGCTTGATGCCGCTGCGGCGCCGGTGTCAGGCGGGCGCACCCTGCCCTATGTGTTGCCGATCATGAGCGCCGCGCGTGCACTGGCCGCCACACTGGCCGGCACGCCAAGCGCTGTGCTTTTCCCGCTGATGCCGGTGGCCATCAAGACCCCGGCGCTGCCGATTGTGGTGGCGCCGCCTTTGCCGGGAACGGCTGGAGAGTGGCGCAGCGAGGAGCCTGGCCTGTGGCAGTTCATCGATTCTGAGCAGCATATGCGTGGCTTTGTGCTGAGCGGCAAGCACAGCGCGCGCCGGGCCGAACAAGCCAAGCTGGTGCGGGTCTGAGGCCGTGGCGCCTTGCCGTTTAGCACGAGCGTGCTAATCGGCAAGGCCTACAATTTCAATCCCGCAGCGCCGCCTTGACATTGGCCGCGCGGTTCTACGGCTTGAAAAACAGGAGATTCCATGTCCAATACGTCGGCCAATGCCGCAGAGAAACGCGCTGAATTGCGCCGAGCCACCCTCGAATACCACCAGTTCCCCACGCCCGGAAAAATCTCCATTGCGCCCACCAAGCAGTTAATCAACCAGCATGATCTGGGCCTGGCCTACACACCGGGCGTGGCCATCCCGTGCGAAGAAATCGTCAAGGACCCGAACAACGCCTACAAGTACACCAGCCGTGGCAACCTGGTGGCGGTCATTACCAACGGCACGGCGGTGCTGGGCCTGGGTGACATTGGCCCGCTGGCGGGCAAGCCGGTGATGGAAGGCAAGGCAGTGTTGTTCAAGAAATTCGCTGGCATTGACGTGTTTGACATCGAGATCGACGAAAAGCACGATCTCGACAAACTGGTGGACATCATTGCCTCGCTGGAGCCTACCTTTGGCGGCATCAACCTGGAAGACATCAAGGCGCCCGACTGTTTTTACGTCGAGCGCAAGTTGCGCGAGCGCATGAAGATTCCGGTGTTTCATGATGACCAGCACGGCACCGCGATCACGGTGGGCGCGGCCATCCTGAACGGCCTGAAAGTCGCGGGCAAGGAGCCCAAAGACGTGAAACTGGTGACCTCGGGCGCGGGCGCCGCAGCGCTGGCCTGCGTCGGCCTGCTGGTCAAGCTCGGCATCCCGCGCGAAAACGTTTGGGTGACCGATCTGGCCGGCGTCGTGTACGAGGGCCGCACTGAGCTGATGGACCCGGACAAGATCATTTACAGCCAAAAAACATCCGCGCGCACGCTCGGTGAAGTCATTGAAGGGGCCGACGTTTTTCTGGGGCTCTCGGCCGGCGGCGTTCTCAAGGGCGAGATGGTGAAAAAGATGGCGCCGCGTCCCATCATTTTTGCGCTGGCTAACCCGACGCCCGAGATCACACCCGAAGAAGTCAAGGCCGTGCGCGGCGACGCCATCATTGGCACGGGCCGCTCGGACTACCCGAACCAGATCAACAACATCCTGTGCTTCCCCTATATTTTTCGGGGCGCGCTCGATGCGGGCGCCTCCACCATCACGGTCGAGATGGAAATGGCCGCCGTGCACGCGATTGCCGAACTGGCGCAGGCCGAGCAGAGCGAAGTGGTGGCTGCCGCCTATGTCGGTGAGCCGCTGGCCTTTGGACCCGAGTACCTGATCCCCAAGCCCTTTGATCCGCGCCTGATGATCAAGGTGGCGCCTGCGGTGGCTCAGGCCGCTTTTGACAGCGGCGTGGCCTTGCGCCCGATCCTCGATATGGATGCGTACCGTGACAAGCTGCAAAGCTTTGTCTATGCCTCGGGCACTTTGATGAAGCCGATTTTTGCCGCTGCGAAAAGTGCGCTGAAAAAGCGCATCGCTTATGCCGAGGGCGAAGACGAACGCGTGTTGCGCGCGGCCCAGATCGTGGTGGACGAAGGCGTGGCCATGCCGACCCTGATTGGCCGGCCACTTGTGATTGCCGAACGCATCCAGGAATTTGGCTTGCGCCTGGAAGAGGGGCAAGACTACAGCGTGGTCAATGTGGAGCACGATCATCGCTACCGTGATTTCTGGCAGACCTACCTGCAGATGACCGAGCGCAAGGGCATGACCGCGCAGGTCGCGAAAATCGAGATGCGCCGGCGCCTGACCTTGATCGGCACCATGCTGCTGCACAAGGGCGATGTGGATGGGCTGATTTGCGGCACCTGGGGCACCACCAGCATGCACCTGCAGTACCTGGACCAGGTGATTGGCAAACGCGCTGGCGTCAACACCTATGCCTGCATGAATTGCCTGATGCTGCCTGAGCGCCAGTTGTTCATCGTGGACACCCACGTCAACTACGACCCCAGCGCCGAGCAGCTGGCAGAGATCACCATCATGGCCGCGGAGGAAATGATGCGTTTTGGCATTCAGCCCAAAGCCGCCCTGCTGTCGCACTCCAATTTTGGAAGCAGCAACCAACCCAGCGCCGTGAAGATGCGCGAAGCCCTGGCTTTGCTGCGGGTGCAGGCGCCCTGGCTGGAGGTGGACGGCGAGATGCATGGCGACGTAGCGCTGGACGGCGCTGCCCGGGCCACCCTATTGCCCAGCAGCACGCTGGCAGGCGATGCCAATTTGTTGGTGCTACCCAACATTGATGCCGCCAATATTGCTTACAACCTACTCAAAACTGCCGCCGGCGGCAATATTGCCGTGGGCCCGGTGCTGTTGGGGGCATCCAAACCGGTGCATATCTTGACCGCCAGCGCCACAGTGCGGCGCATTGTGAACATGACAGCCCTCACGGTGGTGGACGCAAACGCCAGTCGTTAAGCGCTAACGCCGAAGCTGGCGCTAACTTAGCCCCCTTTTCCAGCTTTTTGCACTGCCTATTTTTTGGGCAATCGCTTGCATTTCTGGCGTAAATAAGCGACACTGCGTCTCTTGAAATTACCGGGTTAACCCGGAGTATTGCGAGAGGTGTTTTCTTCATGTTGCGTCTGAAAAGCGCCAAGTTACTGCTCACCGGCATTGTTCTTGCTGCGATTTTTACCAGTTTCGGGGTTTTCGCCAAAGCGCCTGCCTTGGCCGATACAGCCTCCGTGATCGCGGTAGCGGCCTTGCCACAGCAGGGCGTACAGACCTACATCCTGATTCATCAAGGCGGTCCGTTTGCCTATGAAAAGGATGGTGTGGTGTTTGGCAACCGGGAACGATTGCTGCCACTCCATAAGCGTGGCTACTACCGTGAATACACCGTCGCAACGCCGAATTTACGCGCCCGGGGAGCCCGGCGCATTGTGTGTGGAGGGGCGCCCAAGACGCCTGACGCTTGTTATTACACCGCCGATCACTACGGGAGCTTCCGCCGGATCGTGCCGTGAAACTGGTTTATTTCTTACGAAAAGTGGATCGAGGATGAATATGTCATTGAGTCAAGAAACCGCCGTGCTGCAGCGTGCTGCAGCAGAGGTGCCGCTGCGCGGTGTGCGGCCAAATATCGTCCAGTCCATTCGGGCCTTTCGAGTGCCCGAATTGCAAGGGGCAGCCCAGTCCCTGGGCCAGCATTTTCTTTATGCCAATCTGGCCAATGCCCAGACCAAGCAGGATGTGTTGGATCTGATTGGCCAGCAGTTCATGCTGTCCGTGCACGTCGGCAAGAATTTTGATGCCCTGTATGACAGCATGACCGACCCGCTGCACAAGTCCGGCCCACAACCTGGCTTTATCGTGGTGCTGGAGCACATTCCCGCCCATGCCAAGTTCGACAAGGAAGCGCGCGAGCAACTGCTTGACATCTTCCGTGACGCCGCTGACTACTGGGCCGATCGGAAGATTCCGTTTCGATGTTTCTATTCTTTTCTGTAGCCCGTTCTGCACACACCAGCCAAGCAGAACGGGCGAACGAGGCAAAAGGCACCGGCGGCGCGAGCCAGCCCTTGTCAGGCATAGAGCTCATGACCGAATCGGGCGAAAAAATGCCAACAGACAAGCTCTTGGACATCTCGCCACTGGCGCTGCGCATGAGCAGCCCCTTCAATTCCGGGTATTGGTTGACTGCGGCCTGATCGCTGCTCCAAGTTTCCGAAAGCAAGAGGCCCGTCGAAAGACCGGGCCTTTTTTTGTCTATGCGGCGTTCGTCGGCGGCCGCTGCTGCGCCAACTTCAAGGCCAAGTCCAGGTATTGAGCCACCGGCACTTCTTCGGCCCGGCGCTGCACGTCAAAACTGTCGGCGTAGGCTTTTTCCTGCAGCCACTGGCCCAGGGTATGACGCAAGAGCTTGCGCCGTTGGCTGAATGCGACTTGAACCAGTTCGCTCAAAAGCGGTCCATCCACCGCCACCGGGCTCTGGAGCGGCACCATGCGCACCACGGCACTGTTGACGCGCGGGGGCGGCTCAAAGCTCTCGGGCGGCACCAGCAACACGTTTTCCATGGCGTAGCGCCACTGCAACATGACACTCAAACGGCCGTAAGCCGCCGTGCAAGGGCGCGCCACCATGCGGTCGATCACCTCTTTTTGCAGCATGAAATGCTGGTCTTCAATCAGATCGATGAAGTTCAGCAGGTGAAACAGAATCGGCGTCGAGATGTTGTAGGGCAGGTTGCCAACTACTCTTAATTTTGTAGCGGCCAGCTGCTGCGCCAAATCGGCAAAGTTTACGCGCAGCACGTCGGATTCAAGCACCCTGAGCTGGGGATGCGCGCGCAGGCGCGTCGCCAGATCCCGGTCAAGCTCGATCACGGTGAGCTGACCCAATCGCTCCACCAGCGGCTGCGTCAATGCCGCCAGACCCGGCCCGATCTCCACCATGGCTTGCCCCGGCTTGGGGGCAATGGCGTCGACGATGGCTTCAATCATGAAGCCGTCGGTCAGGAAATGCTGACCAAAGCGCTTGCGGGCAATGTGTTTCATGAGACTGGTGTGGTGGCCGAATTGGCCTTACTGCGGCGGCTCGCGCAGCTCGACATAAGCGCGGCCCCGTACGTCTTGCGCCCAGCGCCCGTAGGTCTCGTCGAGCTTCTTCTCGCGCAACATGGCGCGCACGCTCTCACGCTGCTCCTGCGGGCTCAGGCTGGCCTGGCGGCGTTCCATCAGCTGGATCAAATGCACGCCAAAGCGCGAAACCAGGGGCTCGCTGATCTGGCCGGGCTCCAGCGCGTTCATGACGGTCTCAAACTCCGGCACAAACATGCCCGGGCTGGCCCAGCCCAAGTCACCTCCCTGGGCGGCGCTGCCATCTTGCGACTGCTCGCGCGCCAAATCGGCAAAGTTGGCCTTGCCGGCCGCGATATTCTTCTTGAATTCGTTCAGCTTGTCCCGGGCTGCGCCCTCACTGAGCTGCGGGCTCACGCGCAGCAGAATGTGGCGCGCGCGGCTTTGTGTCACCGTCATCGCCGCCAGGGCGGCACTCTTCTTTTCGACTACCTTGAGAATGTGAAAACCCGCGCCCGAACGCACCAGCGCGGACAGCTCTCCCAGCGCCAGATTCTGCGTCGCCTGCAGAAACAGGGGTGGGTAGCGATCAAGGGTACGCAGCCCGAGCTCGCCGCCTTGGGTCAGGCTGGCATTGTCCGACGCGTCAGAGAACTCGCGCACCAGGGCGGCGAAGTCTTCACCGGCTTGCGCCCGCACCAACGCGCGCTGCGCCCGCGCCTGCAAGGCCGCAAGCTGCACCGGGGTGGCGGTATCGGGCACCGACACCAGGATTTGAGCCAGATTGATTTGCTGGGTCGCGGGGTCATTGCTGCTTTGCTGCTCACGCAGGTATTGATCAACCTCCAGGTCCGACACCCGCACCCGCGCATCGACCTCGCGTTCCCGCAGGCGCGCCAGCACAATCTGATCGCGCAACTGGCTGCGGAACTGAGCGGGCGTTGTGCCTTGCTGAGCTAGGCGGCGACGCAACTCTGGCACCGTCAGTTGATTCTGCTGGGCGATGTTCTGCTCGGCCTGGTCAATGGCCGCTTCGTCCGCGTTGATGCCGGACTCACGCGCCTGCTGCATTTGGGCTTTTTCATTGATCAGGCGCTCCAGTACCTCGCGCGCCAAGGCTCTGCTGTCCACCGCTGGGCGGCCATGCTGGGCCAGTTGCTGCTGCAGGCGTTGCGTGGCCGCACGCACCTCGTTGTTGGTGATGGGTTCGGAATTGACCACCGCCACAATGTAGTCGGCGGCCAAGCCGCTGGCCGCTGGCGGCTCCACGCTGGCCGCAACGACGCTGCCGGTTGACGGTCGCAAGCCCTGCGCCGGGGCAATCAAGGGAGCGAGAAGGGCAAGGCTGGCCACACTGAGGGCCACAAGGCGATGGGTCATGATGAATTAATCGTAGTTGCTGAAACGACTGGGAGGACTGGTGGTCTCTCGCAGATACTGGTAACCGGGAATATTGTCTTTCAAAGACTTCAAGGGGCTCACGCCCAGACGGGTCAAGCCAATAAACTCAAGCTGGAACATGATTCGCTGATTGCTTGATGCGCTGCTGGTTTGCAGTTGTTCCAGCACAATGCGACCGAGCCAGCAACCTGCATCGTACTCAAAACCGAGCACAGCATCGACCAGCTTGCTTTCTTTCATACTGTAATTGAGGCGCCCGACACTGTACCAACGGCCCGCGCCTTGACCCCGGCCGACGCCCATCTCCTGGCCGCGATCACCCCAGAGGTCATTGATGGGCCACTGCCAGCCGATGTCGATTTGCTCACTGGAATCGCGCTGGTAGCGATACGCCGCGCTCACCGTTCTGTAGTGACCCGCGCTGTAACGCGCGCCAATAGTGGAGCGCACCGACTTTTGGGTGGTGGGATTGAACTGCACGGTCGAGTCGAAAGCCCATTTCGGATCCCAGTTGATGGCCGCGCCCAGCAGTACATCGCTGATCCGGTCGGTCACAGGAACGCCAGTGATCGCACTGCCCGGCAAGGGCGGCAAGGTGACGTTCTGGTCTCTAAAACGCAAGCGCTGTGCAACGCCAAAACGCGCCACCTGCGCCCCGGTAGCCGGATCCAGCAGGCGCGTGCTCACACCCAGCGTAAGCAAATTGCTGTCGGAGATCCGGTCATTGCCAACGAAGGCGTTGTCGGTGTAGATGGTGGCGAAGTTGAAGTCGTGCGCGCCCGAGTCGTAGTTGGGCAGCGCACTCTGGTCACGAAATGGCGTGTTGACGTAAAACGCCCGGGGCTCCAGCGTCTGGCGAAAGCTCTTGCCAAAGTAGCCGGCATCGCGCTCAAACACCAGGCCGCTGTCCACACTGATGGTCGGCACGAACCGGGTGGCGGCGGTGGCGCCGTTTGCAAGGGGACTGTCAAACTGGTAATTGCTGGCATGCAGCTGCAGCTTGGGCGTGATGAAACCGGCCGCACCCAGCCATGGCCTGCTGAGCTGCAGCACCGAAAAAACGCGCTGACCGTTGGGTTGCAGCGTCAGGCTGCGTTCGGACTCAAACCGAGTGAGATCCGCCTCTACCGAATAATCAAAACCGCTGACATTGCTGCGCGCGTAACGTGTCGTCAGCTGCGGCAAGCGGTCATAGGGCGGAACGATGGGCGAGTTGACGTCCTGCAGCGTTTGCCATTTGAGCGTGCGCACACTGTTGGAAAAATCGCCGCTGCGCCAGCTCAAGGTGGCATCACTGGGCAGCAGGCGCTGGGTTAGCGAGGTGGTGGAAGCGCGGGCGAAGTCACGCCAGTAATTGTCATCGCCGACGCGGTTCAGGTTGAGGTTCAGGGCCATGGCGCCCTCGGTCAAGCGCTCGGTCCAACTGTTCTGCACCACGGCCTGGTGCACATAAGCCAGGCCCCAGCGGTTGCGCTCACGCAGCTGGTCCGACGGCATCCAGTCCAGGCGCAGCTGCCCCGCATAGTCCGCCTCGAGATACCGAAACTCACTGCCCAGGTTGACGCCGCGCTTGCTCATGAGCGTCGGGGTGAAAGTGGCGTCCCGGTTCGGCGCGATGTTCCAGTAGTAGGGCACACTCACTTCAGCCCCATTGACGTTGTCCAGCCCCAGCGTAGGCGGCATGACGCCCGACTTGCGTTTGTCGCTCAAGGGGAAACTCAGGTAGGGAATCGGCAGCAACGGCACCCCCTTGAAGCTCAGCACCGCGCCTTTGGCCGTGCCCACGTCTTCCCCCTGGTCCAGGCTGATGCTGGTGGCCCGCAGAATCCAGTCGGGCAGCCAGCTCGGGCCCGGCAAGCGCCGGCAGGTGGTGTAGGTGGCGTTGTGAATGACGGCGCGTTGCTCGTCGATGAAGTCAATGCGATCCGCTTCGCCATGTGCCTCATTCTTGATAAAAAAGTAGCGGGGGTGGTCAAAAAAACCCTCAAACGCATCGAGCTTGAGCTCAAGCAGCGGCCCCTCATACACATTGCCGGCACGGTTGATCAGGACACCCCCACTGGCCTTGGCCAGGTCACTGGGCTGGTCATACTCCAGCCGGTCGGCTTTGATCACCAGGTCGCCGCGGCGCAGCTCGGCGCGACCTTCGAGCACGGTTTCCAGGTCAGGGCGCCCGAAGATGCGCTCGGCAAAGATGAAGGTCGGCAAGCCGGCGCGCGATGCGGGGTCGACCTGCTCCTGCAACACCGGAGTGGCTTTGAGCGGCAGGGGCGCTTCGTCGGGTGCGGCCGGAGCCACTTGCGCACCGACGCTTGCCCCCTGCAGCAACAGCCAAGCCAGCACGGCCAGCGGGCGCGGGACGAAGCAGGCCGGGGGTGCTCGCAAGACGGGATCGTGCATCAAAAAGCGCATCAGGCAGGGGCAGTCACGGTGGTGAAATCAGGTTAAAAAGAAACGGGGCGCAATTGGCTTTGTAGAATGGATTATCCATGAGCTCACCCCCCCGACCCGAAACCACCCCCGTCATCGCCTCCATTTGGGCTGATGCCCAGCGCGAAGCTGATTTCAACGCCTGGCTGGCCCGACTGGTGCCGCTGCACGGCCTGCTTCTCCAGTCCGTGCGCAGCGCCTCGGCTGATGCCAGTTTCCGGCGCTATTTTCGCGTGGACGGCCGCCAGGGCAGCTACATCATCATGGACGCGCCACCCGACAAGGAGGATTGCCAGCCTTTTGTCAAAGTGGCCCAGTTGCTGCACCAGGCGCAGGTGCATGCGCCCGAGGTTCTAGACTGGGACGCCGCCCACGGCTTCATGCTGCTGAGCGATCTGGGCGCGCAAACCATGATGCAGGTGATCAATCGGGACGACCCGCAGCTCAACCAGGGTCTGTACCTGCAGGCGGTAGACGCCCTGATTGCCTGGCAAAGCGCCTCCACGCCGGGCGTTCTGCCGCTCTACGATGAAGCGCTGCTGCGCCGTGAGCTGGAGCTGTTTCCTGACTGGTATCTGGCCCGGCACCGCGGCGTTGCGGTTGACACGCAGGTGCGGCGCACGCTCGACGAAGCTTTTGCGCAGATCGTGGCGCACAACCTGGCGTGGCCCGCCGTTTATGTGCACCGCGACTTCATGCCGCGCAACCTGATGGTGGCGCCGCCCGGCGCAGTTCAGCGCCTGGGCGTGCTCGACTTCCAGGACGCGGTCTATGGCCCCATCACCTATGACGTGGCCAGTCTGATGCGCGACGCTTTCCTGAGCTGGGACGAGGACTTCTGCCTCGACATCACAATCCGTTACTGGGAAAGGGCGCGCAAGGCCGGCCTGCCGGTGGGTGATGACTTTGGCGAGTTCTACCGCGGGGTCGAATGGATGGGCCTGCAGCGCCACCTCAAAGTGGCCGGCATTTTTGCGCGCCTGAGCCTGCGTGATGGCAAGCCCCAGTACCTGGCCGACACGCCGCGTTTCATCAATTACATTCGCGCCACGTGTGGCCGCTACCGCGAGCTCAAACCCCTGTTGCGCCTGATTGAGCGGGTCGAGGGCCTGGTCGTTGCTGATGGTTACGCTTTTGGCAGAATTTAAGACAAATCAGGCTGTATCCCACGTTCTATATGCGTTTGTCGCTATTGTTTTTGCATTGATAACGGACTTAGCACATAGGCGAAGCGCGTCGGCAGATCGCTGAGAAGCAGCTCTTGGGGCGACCACAGGCTCCGCTCCACCGCGTCCGCCACATAGCCCATGTCCAGGCTGTGCACCAGGCCGAAGCCGATTGAGGTTTCCAGATAGACCCGTCCCAACTCGTCGAGCCAACAGTGCAGCACCGACGCTGGCCTGCCACAATGATCTTGAACCGACAAATCCTGATGCACACGCCAGATCAGCGGCGTCGCCTCCAACTCTACATACACGCACTGCGGCCCGTTCTGGAAGAACCACTGCCCGCGCGCATCGCTCTGGTAGTTGCGCCCGATGAAGTCAATCAGCTTGTCGTGCTTGAGCATCGAGCCCTTGCTGGGCGCGCCGTTGCCGGCAAAGGGCCCGAGCGCCTGTGCGCGCTCGTCGCGCATGAACCAATTACCGCGCGCATCCAGGCCGAGCCAGCCATAGCAGGCGGGCACGTTGGGCCATTTGAGTAAAGCTTGCTTGACGATGTCATCCATAAATAAGTCCCGGTATCAGGTGGTGCGAATTTGAGCTGCAAGCCAACCCGCCACGGCCTCGGGCATCGCTTGCAGATGGCCGGGGGCGCGGCCCTGCGCAAAGCCGACGTGGCCACCCTGGTCTGGTTGCCACAGCGTTACCCAGCGGCCCACATCAACCGGGCGCGGCAAGCTCCAGGCCGGTACAAAGGGGTCGTTGCGCGCATTGAGCACCAGCGCTGGAATGCGAATCTGGTGCAAATGCGGCTTGGCCGAAGCGCGCCGCCAGTAGTCCTGCGTGTCCCTGAAGCCATGCAGCGGCGCGGTGAATACATTGTCAAAAGTATACAAATCCTGGGCAACGCGCAAGGCATCGGCGCTGAACAGGCCCGGATGCTGAGCCAGCTTTTGCATCGCCTTGGGCTTCATGGTCGCCAGAAAGCGCCGGGTGTAAACCAGCCGACTGAAACCGCGCCCGATCGTGGCGCCGCTGGCCGCCAAGTCAACGGGCGCGCAGACGCTGGCCACAGCATCCACCAGGCGGGCCGCCTGCTCCCCGAGTTCTTCGGCCCAACGCAACAAGGCATTGCCGCCCAGCGAAATTCCCACGGCCAGCAACGCGCCTTGGTGCTGCTGGCGAAACCGGGCCAGAATCCAGCCAATTTCTTCAAAGTCACCGGAGTGGTAGGCGCGCGGACCGTGGTTCAACTCGCCACTGCAGCCACGGAAGTGCGCCACGGCAAAACCCCAGTCGTGGGCTCGGGCGCAGCCTGCAAAAGCCTGCGCGTAGTGACTGCTTGATGAGCCCTCCAGCCCATGAAACAGCACCAGCAGGCGGCGCTGCGCTGGGCCCGGCAACCAGTCCACATCAATGAAGTCACCGTCGGGCGTGTCCCAGCGCTCGCGCCGGTACTGCAGCGACACACCTGCAACCGGGCGGGCATACAAAGCCGACCAAATGGTTTGCAAGTGACCGCCAGGCAACCACGCAGGTGCTTCATAATTCATAGCTAGGCAAGCACAGTGGTCAAGGGCTGCAGGCCATTTTTCAATGGAACACGGGAGACGCCTCAAGGCCGTCCTGCGCTTCTTGCGGCGAGCCCGGGCTGGCATGGTGCGCCACCATGCGCCAGCCCTGCGCCGTGCGGTGGTAGACGTTGGTGGCAATGACAAAAGCCTGTACCGGGCCGTCCTCGGTCAAGACCTCAATGCACTCGCGCACGTTGTGCACCACGCTGGCAAGCGACTCAATCTTGCGCACCGACTGCGGCTGCACCCGGATGCTGCCATGACTGAAGATCGCATCAAAAGCAGAGCGAATGGCGCCCAGACCGACCAGCCGGGGTCCGCCCGGGTGGACACACACAATTTCATCCTCATCGGCCCAGCAGGCCATGAGCTTTTCAATATCACCCACCTGCAGTGCCTCGTAAAAACTGGCCTCGATTTCGTCGGCACTGCCGCCCACGGTGGCGTCTTGTTTTTTGGCTTTGGACATGGTGACCTTGAGTTGCATTTGCTTGGCTTGGGTGATGATTTTGCCGTGCTTTGGCCTGGCTGCACCGGCGCAGCCGCTGAACTGACTTAGCGTGCACACATCAGGCAAAGTTGCAATGCGTGTTTATGCTAAGGTTGCGCCCTTCACGCTGGAGATTTATATGACCCGCTGGTTCCTGATTCTGTTGACTGCCCTGTCCCTGACTGGCTGTGGCTATAACGATTTTCAACGCCTGGACGAACAAACCAAGTCAGCTTGGAGCGAGGTGCTGAACCAATACCAGCGGCGCGCTGACCTGGTGCCCAACATTGTGGCTACGGTCAAAGGCGAAGCTGCCTTTGAGCAGGAAACCCTGACCAAGGTGATTGAGGCGCGTGCCAAGGCGACCTCGATCCAGGTAACGCCCGAAACCCTGAACAACCCTGAGGCCTTCAACAAGTTTCAGGCGGCACAGGGCGAGCTGGGTTCGGCCTTGAGCCGCTTGATGATGGTGTCCGAGCAGTACCCCAACCTCAAGGCCAACCAGGGCTTTTCAGATTTGCGGGTGCAGCTTGAAGGCACCGAAAACCGGGTTACCGTGGCGCGAAACCGCTATATCCAGGCGGTGCAGGCCTACAACGTGCTGGCGCGCAGTTTCCCCAGTAACCTGACGGCCATGGTCTTTGGTTACCAGCCCAAACCCAGCTTCAGCGTGCAAAACGAGGCTGCCATATCGACGCCGCCGGTTGTTGACTTCAACAAGAAGTAACTCGGCGCCGGTCACCCCGATGTGTGCCATTTTTCTCCGGCAAAGCGGGCCAGCGCCACTGCGACGATTCGGGCAATGGCTGCTGCTGGCGGGGCTGGGCTGGCTGCTAGCGCTGTCCCAGGCGCAGGCGCAATTGGCAGTGCCGGCACTCACAGGCCACGTCATCGACAGCACTGGCACTTTGAACGCCGCACAGGCGCAGCAGTTAGAGGCCAAACTCAGCGCGTTTGAGCTGAGCCGAGGCACCCAACTGGTGCTGCTGCTGGTGCCAACAACCCAGCCCGAGGACATCGCCAGCTACGGCAACCGGGTCGCCAACAGCTGGAAGATCGGCCGCAAGGAAATCGGCGACGGCCTGCTGCTGATCGTGGCCAAAGACGACCGCCAGGTTCGCATTGAAGTCGCCAAGACCTTAGAGGGCGCTATTCCCGACCTGGCCGCCAAACGTGTCATTGAGCAGGCCATCACGCCGCGCTTCAAGCAGGGTGATTTTGCCGGGGGTCTCAACGCGGCTGTGGATCAACTGATAGCGCTCGTAAGCGGCGAGGCGCTACCTGCGCCGGTGGCAGCAGTCGGGGGCGGGCAGGCCGGGTTTCAATTGACCGATATGGCCATCTTCATGTTCTTCGCCGTGCCGGTTTTGGGCGCGGTGGCACGTCGCATTTTGGGCAACAAGCTGGGCTCCCTGGCCACGGGTGGCGTGGTCGGGGGCATCGCCTGGTTTGCGACGGCCAGCCTGGTGCTGGCCGTGCTGGGGGCCATGGCGGCGTTCCTGTTCGCGCTTTTCTCGGGATCAATGCCCACTGGCGGACGCGGCGGCGGTCGCCGTGGCGGCTGGGGTGCGGGCTCAGGCGGTGGTTTTGGCAGCGGTGGATTCGGTGGCGGCGGCGGCTTCGGCTCGGGCGGTGGTGGTGACTTTGGTGGCGGCGGCGCCTCGGGGAGATGGTGATGCTGAGCCGAGTCAAACGCATTTTCAGACACCACTGGGTCGATGACGCAGCGACCCAGCGCGTCATTGCGCCCGGCATGCTCGAGCGACTGCAGCAACGGGTGGCGGCGAGCGAACAGCGCCATTCAGGCGAGGTCCGTATCTATATTGAAGTCGGCTTGCCATTGGGCTACCTGTGGAGCGATGCGCCGACACAAGCGATTGCCCGCCAGCGCGCGCTCAACCTGTTTAGCCAGCTGCGCGTCTGGGACACCGTGGCCAACAATGGTGTGCTGATCTACCTGCTGCTGGCCGAGCATGAAATTGAGATTGTGGCGGATCGGGGTTTGAATGACCGCGTTGCGCCAGCGCTCTGGCAGGCTCTGGTGACGCGAATGAGTGGCGCTTTCAAACAGGCGCAGTTTGAAGAGGGACTCACCACCGCGTTGGCTGAAGTTTCTGCCCTGCTGGTGCAGCATTTCCCGCTCGGCGCCAACGAGGCGAACCCAAACGAACTGCCAGATGCGCCGATTTTGAATTGATTGAGGCGGGTGCCTGAAAGCAGCAAAGCCCGGCTCTTTTCAGAGCCGGGCTTTGCATTTTGAGCCGCTAGCACTGGCCACCAGATGGCAGCCCGCTATTTTTTCTGACGGTACTTGCGCAGTGCCGCAATTTGCGCGGCCATGACAGCCAGCTCGGAGGTCGCCCGTGCCAGATCGATATCGGTCTTGGCATTCTTCATAGCTTCCTCAGCGGCCAATTTGGCGGCGTTGGCCTTTTCTTCGTCCAGGTCTTTGCCGCGAATGGCGGTGTCTGACAAAACCGTCACGCAATGGGGTTGAACCTCGAGCAGGCCGCCGGCGACAAAGACAAATTCTTCGCTGCCGTCCGCCTTTTCAATGCGAACCGAGCCCGCCTTGATGCGCGAGATCAACGGGGTGTGGTTCGGGTAAATGCCGAGTTCACCCACTTCACCGGGCAACACGACAAAACGCGCTTCGCCCGAGAAGATGGACTCTTCGGCACTGACCACATCAACGTGGATGGTATTCATATCAAATTTTCTTTGCTTTTTCGAAGGCTTCGTCGATGGTGCCGACCATATAGAAGGCCTGCTCCGGCAGATGATCGCACTCGCCTGCCACAATCATCTTGAAGCCGCGAATGGTTTCCGCCAGGCTGACGTATTTGCCGGGCGAACCGGTGAACACTTCAGCCACATGGAACGGTTGCGACAGAAAACGCTGGATCTTGCGGGCACGCGCCACGGTCAGCTTATCTTCAGGTGCCAACTCGTCCATGCCCAGAATGGCAATGATGTCGCGCAGCTCTTTGTAGCGCTGCAAGGTGCCCTGCACCGCGCGAGCCGTTTCGTAATGGTCCTGCCCGACCACGTTGGGGTCGAGTTGACGGCTGGTCGAATCGAGCGGATCCACCGCCGGGTAGATACCGAGCGAGGCGATGTCACGGCTAAGCACCACGGTGGAATCCAGGTGGGCAAAGGTGGTGGCAGGGCTTGGATCGGTCAAGTCATCGGCAGGCACGTAAACGGCCTGAATGGACGTGATGGAACCCACCTTGGTGGAGGTGATGCGCTCTTGCAAGCGGCCCATTTCTTCGGCCAGCGTCGGCTGGTAGCCCACGGCGGATGGCATCCGGCCCAACAGCGCCGACACTTCGGTACCGGCCAGCGTGAAACGGTAAATGTTGTCGACGAAAAACAGCACGTCCTTGCCTTCATCGCGGAAGGACTCGGCAATGGTCAGGCCGGTCAGCGCCACGCGCAGACGGTTGCCCGGGGGCTCGTTCATCTGGCCGTAGACCATGGCCACTTTGGACTCGCCCAGGTTCTCCAGGTTCACGACGCCGGAATCGGCCATTTCGTGATAGAAGTCATTGCCTTCGCGGGTACGTTCACCGACACCGGCAAACACCGACAAGCCGGAGTGTGCCTTGGCGATGTTGTTGATGAGCTCCATCATGTTCACGGTCTTGCCCACGCCAGCGCCACCGAACAAGCCGACCTTGCCGCCCTTGGCAAAGGGACACACCAGGTCGATCACCTTGATACCGGTTTCCAGCAGTTCCTGCGACGGGCTGAGCTCGTCATAGGTTGGTGCGGTGCGGTGAATCGAGGCGTATTTTTCAGCGTTGACCGGGCCACGCTCGTCAATCGGCGTGCCCAGCACGTCCATGATGCGCCCTAGCGTGGCGGTACCGACCGGCACCATGATCGGGTGCGCGGTGTTGGACACCATCAGGCCGCGGCGCAGGCCGTCGGAGGAACCCAGCGCAATCGTGCGCACGATACCGTCGCCGAGTTGCTGCTGGACTTCCAGCGTCAATGACGAGCCTTCGAGCTTGAGCGCGTCATAGATCTTGGGCATCTTGTCGCGTGGAAATTCCACGTCAACCACTGCGCCAATACATTGAACAATTTTTCCCTGAACGGCGGCGTTCGTTTGTGTATCTTGAGCCATTTGGCTTTGCTCCAATCAGTTTGAATCTTGCTAGCGGACTGCGTTGTTGGCCTAAGCCCCGATCGCGGCAGCCCCGGAGACGATCTCGGACAATTCCTTGGTGATCGCGGCTTGTCGGGTCTTGTTGTAGACCAGCTTCAATTCGCCAATCACGCTGCCCGCGTTGTCGGTCGCCGCCTTCATGGCGACCATGCGGGCCGCATGTTCCGAAGCCATGTTCTCGGCGACGGACTGGTATACCAGCGCTTCGACATAACGCACCAGCAGGTCATCAATGACCGCCTGCGCGTCGGGTTCGTAGATGTAATCCCAGCCATGCTTGGTGCCAGAGGCGGTGTCGCTGGCCCGGGCTTCGGCTTGCATACGCTCAGCCGACAAGGGCAACAACTGCTCCAGCACCACTTCCTGCTTCATCGTGTTGATGAACTTGGTATAAGAGAGGTAAACCGCACTGATCTCACCGCGGGAGTAGGCATCGAGTAGCACCTTGACCGGGCCGATCAGACGCTCCAGATGCGGCTTGTCGCCCAGTTGGGTCACATGCGACACCACCTTGGCACCGATGCGGTTGAGAAAACCAAAGCCCTTGTTACCAATGGCAACGGTTTGCGCCGTCATGCCCGCACCCTGCAATTCGCGCAGCTTGTTGGTCACGCTGCGCAGCACGTTGGTATTGAGGCCACCGCACAGCCCCTTGTCGGTCGTGACCACAATCATGCCCACCACCGGGGCTTCATTGGTCTTCATGAAGACATGAATGTACTCAGGATTGGCCTGGCCCAAATTGGCAGCGATGTTGCGCACCTTGTCTGCATACGGGCGGGCTGCGCGCATGCGTTCCTGGGCTTTGCGCATCTTGGACACGGAGATCATCTCCATGGCCTTGGTGATCTTCTTCGTGCTCTCGAAGTTTTTGATCTTGCCGCGTATTTCCTTGCCTGTTGCCATAAAGACTCCTTCGCTTAGGGTTTCAGGGGTCTTAAGCGAAGGTCTTTTTGAAGGCTGCGGTGGCGGCGTTCATTTCGGCTTCGGCGGTTTTGTCCATGGCCTTGTCGGCTTCCAGCTTGGCCAGCAACGCAGCGTGCTTGTCCTTGAGGTAACCATGCAGGCCGTGCTCAAAGGCCAGTAACTTGTTGACAGCGATATCGTCCAGGTAGCCATTGTTCACGGCAAACAGCGTGGCGCCCATCAGGGAAATCGGCAGCGGGCTGTACTGCGCTTGCTTGAGCAATTCAGTCACGCGGGCACCGCGCTCCAACTGCTTGCGGGTCGCTTCGTCCAGATCTGATGCAAACTGCGCGAACGCGGCCAACTCACGGTACTGGGCCAAGTCGGTACGGATACCACCCGACAGGTTCTTGATTAGCTTGGTCTGGGCCGCACCACCGACGCGCGACACCGAAATACCGGCGTTGATGGCGGGGCGAATACCGGCGTTGAACAGCGAGGTTTCCAAAAAGATCTGGCCGTCGGTGATCGAGATCACGTTGGTCGGAACGAAGGCCGACACGTCACCGGCCTGGGTTTCAATGATCGGCAAGGCGGTCAAAGAACCAGTCTTGCCTTTGACGGCACCCTTGGTGAAGTCTTCAACGTACTTTTCATTGACGCGAGCGGCACGTTCCAACAGGCGGCTGTGCAGATAGAACACGTCGCCGGGGTAGGCTTCACGCCCTGGCGGGCGACGCAGCAACAACGACAACTGGCGATAAGCCACGGCTTGCTTGGACAGATCGTCATACACGATCAGCGCGTCTTCGCCGCGGTCGCGGAAAAACTCGCCCATGGTGCAGCCCGAATAGGCGGCAACGTATTGCATGGCGGCTGATTCGGAGGCGGTAGCGGCCACCACAATGGTGTACTCCATGGCGCCGGCTTGCTCGAGCGAGCGCACCACGTTTTTGACGGAAGAGGCCTTCTGGCCAATCGCGACATAAACGCAGGTCATGTTCTGACCTTTTTGGTTGATGATGGCGTCAATCGCGACCGCGGTCTTGCCGGTCTGACGGTCACCAATGATCAGTTCGCGCTGACCGCGCCCGACCGGCACCATGGAGTCGATCGACTTCAGGCCGGTTTGCATCGGCTGACTCACCGACTGACGCGCAATCACGCCGGGGGCGACTTTTTCGATCACGTCGGTCATCTTGGCGTTGATCGGGCCCTTGCCGTCAATCGGCTGACCCAGCGCATTGACCACGCGGCCTTTGAGTTCGGGACCGACCGGTACTTCCAGAATACGGCCGGTGCACTTGACGGTATTGCCTTCCGAGATGTGCTCGTAAGCACCCAGAATCACGGCACCGACCGAGTCACGCTCCAGATTCAGCGCCAGACCGTAGGTGGGCTGGCCCTCGGCGTCGGCCGGAAATTCGAGCATCTCGCCCTGCATCACGTCCGACAGGCCGTGAATGCGGACAATGCCGTCGGTCACGGACACCACGGTGCCCTGGTTGCGAATGTTCGCCGTGGCTGTCAGGCCTTCAATTCGGCTCTTGATCAGTTCAGAAATCTCTGCGGGATTGAGTTGCATGACTCTTTCCTTCTTTCGTTAAATGGGCCCGACAACGAGAGGCGTATGCCTCAGGCGGTCAATGCCACTTTCATTTGTTCCAGACGGGCTTTGACAGAAGTGTCAAGAACCTCGTCCCCCACCACCACGCGAATGCCACCGATCAATTCAGGCTGCAATTGAACCGACACATTGAGCTTGCGCGCAAAGCGCTGCTCCAGCGTTGCCGCCAGATCGGCCAGGGCCGCGCTGTCAATGGCAAAGGCACTGTAGACCACCGCGTCCGAAGAACCACTTTGGGCGTTCTTCATCGCACGAAACTGCGCCGCGATTTGCGGCAAGGCACTCAAGCGCCCGTTTTCAATCACGGTGCGCAGAAAGTTCTGTGCCATCTCTGGCAAAGGCCTCTGGGCGACACCCGCAACCAAGTCAAACACCTGCGTGGCTGTGACGTTCGGGTTGTCGGAGAACTGAAGCAATTGCGGGTTCTTGGCAATCGTCTCCAACTCTTCGACCCAAAGCGCCGCGGCGTTGAGGTCGGATAGCGAAGCCTTGAACAAGGCTTCGGCGTAAGGGCGTGCAATAGTGGCGAGTTCAGCCATGGTTGCGCTCTTACAGTTCCAGCTTCAAGCGGCCAAGCAAGTCAGCGTGCACGTTGGCATTGACTTCCTTGCGCAGAATTTGCTCGGCACCCTTGACCGCCAGCGCTGCCACTTGCTCACGCAAGACTTCACGCGCCTTGTTGCTTTGCTGCTCGGCTTCAACCTTGGCAGCCGCAATGATCTTGTTGGCTTCTTCGGTCGCTTTGGCCTTGGCTTCTTCGACGATGCTCTGACCGCGACGGTCCGCATCGGCCAGGCGCGCGGTCGTCTCGGTGCGCGACACGGCCAATTCGGCTTCAACACGCTTGTTGGCGGAAGAAAGCTCGGACTTGGCTTTGTCGGCGGCCGCGAGGCCGTCGGCTATTTTCTGCGCCCGCTCGTCCAAGGCCTTTGTGATCGGCGGCCACACGAATTTCATCGTGAACCACACCAAAATCGCAAAGACGATGGCCTGCAGGAACAGGGTTGAATTGATATTCACTGCTTATTCCCTTTCAAGCGTGAAAGTTTAAGCAAACTTAGATGGCGAAAGGCTTGGCAAAGGCAAACAGCAGGGCAATCGCCACACCGATCAGGAAGGCGGCGTCAATCAGACCAGCCAAGATGAACATCTTGGTTTGCAGCTCATTCATGAGTTCAGGCTGACGTGCCGAGGCCTCCAGAAATTTGCCACCCATCAGCGCGATGCCGATGGAGGCGCCCAAAGCGCCCAAGCCAACGATGATGCCGCAAGCCAGTGCCACGAGGCCGAGAATGTTTTCCATGATTGCTCCTAAAGTACAGAAAAGAAAAAGAAAAAGAAAAAGAAAAAGAAAAAGAAAAAGAAAAAGAAAAAGAAAAAGAAAAAGAAAAAGAAAAAAAAGAAAAAAGAAAGCGGTTAAACGATCAGTGTGAGCTGTGGGCCTGACCCACATAAATCAGCGTCAACATCATGAAGATGAAGGCTTGCAGCGTGATCACCAGAATGTGGAAAATGCTCCAGGCAGTTCCCGCAATCACATGCCCAATTCCTAGCCAGAACCAACCCGACATGGGGTTGAACTGCCAGGCCCATGCGCCGCCCATCAAGGCGATCAACATGAAAATCAGCTCACCGGCAAACATGTTGCCAAAAAGTCGCATACCGTGCGACACGGTCTTGGCTGCAAACTCGATCAATTGCATCAGCAGGTTGATCGGATACAAGAAAAATTTGTCACCGAAGGGCGCCGACAGCAATTCATGAATCCAGCCGCCCAGACCCTTGATCTTGACGTTGTAAACCAGGCACACCAGCAGCACGCTGACCGACATGCCCAGCGTCGTCGAGAGATCGGCGGTAGGCACCACTCGCATGTAATCCATGTAGCCCATTGCCGGGCCAACACCATGCCACAAAGCCGGAAGGGCGTCGACCGGCAACATGTCCATCGCGTTCATCAGGAAAATCCAGACAAACACCGTCAGTGCCAGCGGGGCAACCAGCTTGCGACTGGTGGCGTTATGAATCACGCCTTTGGCCTGGGTGTCCACCATCTCGGCCAAAATTTCAACTGCGGCCTGGAAACGCCCGGGTACGCCGGAAGTGGCCTTGCTGGCCGCGCGCCACAAAAAGAAACAGGCAATAGCACCCAGCAAGATGGAGAAGACCAGCGAGTCAAGGTTAAAGACACTGAAGTCGACAATGCTGTGCTGCTCAACGTTTTCAAATGAAAAGTTTTTTTGCAGATGATGCAAATGGTGCTGGATGTACTCTCCAGCCGTTTGGGCATTTCCTTCAGCGTTTTCAGCAGCCATATTTCACCAGTCAGTCAATTCTTGTTAATTGGATCGCGGCGCGCCGGGCGCAGCCACATGGCCACCCAGTACACCTTCATCGTCACCACAAAACCAGCCAGCAGCGCCAGCCAGTTCAAATTCGAGATCAGCCTTGGGGCAAGCACCAGCATTGCCACGGTCACGGCAATCTTGACCATTTCCCACACAAAAAAACCACTCAAGGCGGCGCCTGCATTGGGGGCGCGTCGCTGCCGCAACAAGCCCCGCGCAAACAGCGCAGCGGGTAGCACCACCGCCATCGCGCCGTACGCCGCTGACACACCGGCCACCCGGTTTTGCGTCAAGCCCCAGGCCAGCAACGCCACCAGCAAACCCACTGCAGCCTGCCAGACCACCACGCGCCAGGGCGACAGTGGCGGATTGCGTTGCAGCAAAGCCTGCGCTTGTTCGGCGCTGAGCGGCTTGAACCCCGACTCGTCCAACTCGTCTGCGTCAACTTCGGGGACCGGCATGATTATTGACCTCTCAAATTACACGCAGGTTACACGCGACATTTGTCACAAAAGCCTCGCATTATAGGTAGAAACCAGCCGTGTTTTGGCCTTGAGGCACCTTCCAGGCTGACAGAATGCGGAATTTTGCGGAGGCCCAGGCGCAGCACAAGACCACCGGCTCTCGATGCGGTTATCACGCCGTATGGGCAACTTGATGCCGTTTAAGCGTTTTTTAAGTATTTTTACAAGTTGTTTGCATGGATAACTCGGATTCAGCTCACGACCTGGATGCCGCTTCGCCGAGCCATGCGATGCCTCGGCGCCACGCCTGGGAATCGGGCGGTTTGAAGACGGCGAGCGGGCCATGATATTTCGCAACGCCTCGTTCAGAGGGTCTGCTAAGTTGACATGCAGGTTCGGCATTAAATGAACAGTCAACAGACAGGGAGTACCTATGGTTTGCGCGCATAGCTTGATGACATGGTTACTGGCGGCCGGGGGCTTGCTTTGCCTGCCCTTCGGGTTGACCGGCTGTGGCGGCGGGGCGGCAGGAAGTATGGACGCACCCCTTGCCGTCAGCCTTCAGCCCCCGGCCAACCTCACTGCCGATGCCGGCAAGGAGCGGGTTACGCTGAACTGGTCCAACGTGCCAACGGCGACCTCCTTCACGATCTATTACGGCACCGCGCCCGGCGTCTCCAAGTCCAACCCCAAAGTTCGCGACGCCCACAGCATCTACGTGATGCGCGAGCTACTCAATGGCACGCGCTATTACTTCGCCGTGTCTGCAGTCGGGGTCACGGGGGAAGGCGCGCTGTCGGCCGAGGTCTCGGCCACCCCGAGCGCGAACCCGACGCAGCCTGCGCCAGTGAGCATTCGGGCTGACGCAGACAGCCAGCAAGTGCGCCTGAGCTGGGAGCCCGGCTTCCTGGCGACCAGCGAGGCCACCAGCTACACCATTTACTTCAGCACCACGCTTCCGCTGAGCAAGACCACGGCAATGAAGGCGGCGGCCGTAGCATCCCCGCAGACCTTGACCAGACTGGTCAACGGGACAAGCTACTATTTTGCAGTGACCGCCAATACCGTCAACGGCGAGAGCGCGCTGTCCTTCCAAGTTGCCGCCACGCCAGTGGCCAGCCCGCCACCGGCGGCGCCAACAGGCGTCAGCGCGACAGAAGGCAATGGCACGGTGACCCTAAGCTGGAATGCCGCAGCGGGCGCGAACACGTACAACCTGTACTACGGCACCGAGTTCGGTGTCGGCAAAGCCAGCGGCATCAAGCTGGCGGGTGTCAACAGTGCGTTCACCTTGAACGACCTGAGCAACAACACCGCCTATTTCCTGGCGGTCACTGCCGTGGGGCCCGGTGGCGAGAGCGTTGAGTCGGTGCAGGTCGCCGCCACGCCGATGGCAAGCACGCCGGTGCCCGCCATGGTGTCGATCCCGGCGGGCAGCTTCCAGATGGGCGACAACGTGGCCGACCCCAGCGCGAGCGCTCCCTACGCCACACCGGTGCACAGCGTGAGCCTGAGCGCATTCTCCATGGCGCGCTACGAAACCAGTTACGCGCAATGGCGTGCGGTGCTGGACTGGGCCGTGGTCAACGGTTACGTTTTTGACTCACCCGGGCGCAACGGCGCGTTGCAGCTTGGCACCCACATGCCGGTCACGCAGATCAGCTGGTACGACGCCGTGAAGTGGCTCAACGCCCGCTCCGAAAAAGAAGGGCGCAACCCGGTCTACTTCACCGATGCCAGCCAGAGCAACGTATACCGCAGCGGCAACCTTGACCTGAGCAACGCCGCAGTGGCCTGGCAGGCCAACGGCTACCGCCTGCCCACCGAAGCTGAGTGGGAATACGCGGCGCGTGGCGGCTTGATGGCTCAGCTCTACCCCTGGGGCAATGTGCTCGACGCCAGCCGCGCCAACTATGACCGCGGCACCTCCACGTCCATCGGCAGCTACGCGCCAAACGGCTACGGCCTGTACGACATGGCTGGCAACGTATGGGAATGGACCTGGGACCGCGACTCAGCCAACTACGGCCTTGATGCGGCCGGCGTCACCAATCCGCATGGGCCAGCGACTGGCCTGCTGCGCGTTCGGCGCGGTGGCAGCTACGTGTACGGTGAACGTTACCTGCGCAATTTCGACAAGATGTTTCGCACTGCCAATTACAACGGACCCTACTTCGGCTTTCGCGCAGCCTCCAGCCAACCGTAAAGCCCAACCCAGTGGCAGCTACTCAAGGTAACGGGTTGGCAAACAGCCAGACAAAGCCACTGTTATAAAAGACATGCAAGGCCACGGACGGCCCGACGCGTCCGTAGCGATCGCGAAAGTAGCCGAACACCAGACTGGGCAAAATGACGACCAAGGCCTGCGGCCAGCTGTGCCAGGCCAGGTGGCTGGCAGCAAACAAGAGAGTCGTGAGCAAGTTGGCCGCGCTCAGGCCAGCATAGTGCGCAGCGCCCCACTGGCGCTGGTAAAGCAGGGGCTGCAACCAGCCCCGGAACGTGAGTTCCTCCAGCAAGGGATAGACCAGCACAGGCAGCAAAAAACGCATTGAGTCCTGGAGTGGCCACAGCAGGTCTGGGGCCGGCGCGCGAAAGAAGAACAGCAGCAGCCAAAAAAAGGGGGCAGCCCCAAGAGCCACCCCCAGTTGTCGGTCTTGCAAGACCTGCATGCGCGGCTTAATCGCGGCGGCGCCGCACCAGGTAAGCCACACCACCGGCCAGCAGGATCAGGAGCGTCGGGTCTGGGCGCCCATTGCCTACGCTACAGCCGAACCAGTCGCTGTCACTGTCACTGCTCGTGACAACGGCCGCTGCCTCAGCCCCATAGCCTGGCGCGCCCGGGTCGACAATTTTGCCGTCGGCAACACCGTCTGCATCTTCCGGCCCGCCGTCCTTGAGCGTTACCAGAATCACACCTTTGGCCAAATCCACCGTGATCGGTACGCTGGACAAGCCCTGCCATGCGCCTGCGGTGATCTTGAACCAGCTCAGCCCCGCCTTGAGGGTCGTGCCGTCTGCATTGACAAAGCTATTGGCGTTGGTTGGGTCAAGTGCGCCGGCCGGTGGCGCGATCGACAGCACGGCAGTGCCGCCCACAGGCACCACATTTTTCAGCGTGAACGAGACGGCCCCAATAGGCAACACCACGTTTTGACCCAGATTGGCTGCGGCCACATTGCTGCGGCCGGCCGCGCTGATGGTTACACCGTCAGTGGTGTGCAGCGTCAACAGGCCCTTGACCACGTTGTCCAAGCCATCCTCCTGGGCCAGCAGTTTCTCCGTCGACTCCGTGCTGGTGCTGGCAAACGCCAGGGACATCAGTACCCAGGAGGTCTTGCCGACGGTGTCAGGGTCAAGCCCGGTGTAGCCGGCCCATGAGTCGGTGGCCGCAGCGCCGCCGGTAACGGCGTCTGTGTGGACCCGATACGCACTGTTGAGCACCTCGGACTTCATGTCAGCTGCCCAGTCATGGGTACCGATCAAAGCGCCCGGGCCGATCGTCGCTGTCAGCGCCTTGGCCATGCCGTAGATGAAATAGACGTAGGAGCCGTTGTAGTTCCAGCTGTAATTGCTGGCCTCGCCATACCAGTCGATGGCGTTTTGCGCCATGGTTTTGGTATCAGCCGGTAGGCGCTTAGCCGTGTCTTTTTGGCCAATCATCGACAGTATCCACAGGCCGCCGGCCGTTCCGGTGATGCTGGGATATTCGTAGCCCTCGCCGGCATACACCGTGAAGCCGCCACTGGCACCCTGCTGGCTTTTCAGGAAGTAAAGCACAGCCTTGGCCCACGGCGCGGTGTCGATGGCGTCGCCCAGGTAGCGCGAGCCGTACCACAGGCCCATCACGACAAACTGGGTGTTGGACAGGTCGCCCCCAGAAACACACTTATTCCCGGCGTTGGAATTGCCTGGGTAATAGCCCCAGGCACCATAGTAGGGCTTGTAGCTGGCGCCGCAGGCGGTGGTGTTGGTGCTGGTGGCCTCGCCGTTGGGCCCGTAGTCACCGCCTCGGGTTGATCCCTCGATGTTCTGGTAGCTCTTGAGGAAGTCAACCGCGTTGCGCACGATCGTCTTGTAGGCTGCATCGGTGGTGGTGGCCTGGCCGTACAGGCCCAGCGCGACCAGCGCCAGGCCGGTTTCATAGGCGTGGTGGGAGGTGTAAATGCCGCCATCGAGCTTCACCTGGGCCTTGATGTAGTCAATACCCTTTTCGATCCTTGCTTTGTAGGCGGCGTCCTTCATCATGCCCGACTCGACCAAGGCCGCAACGGCGGTAGCGGTCGCGGTGAGGCCGCCATAATTGGGATCGTTCCAGTAGCCGCCAGTGCCGCCACCGGTCTCGATGAACTGGTTGAACAAATAGTGCTGCCCCCCTGCAATGGCGGCAGCCACATTGGCATCTGTTGGTTCAAGGAGTACCGCCTGCGCCTGAAGCGGCGCGGCAAAAACGCCACCCAGGGCAAGTGCGGCCGTAGCCAGCATCAAGCGCGCTCGGGCTCTACCCTCTACAACCCCTGGCACCCGGCATAGCCTTTGAAATCTTACCGGAAAACTCAATTTCATAATATTCTCCTGAAGTGAACGTCAGCGATAAAGCTGGCCCTTCAATTCTGGTGATCGTGGTCCTGGTGGTGTTGACAAAGCGCAAGCGCTGCAACGCAGCCGCGCTGCCCGGTCAGTAACGGGCACCACCGCGTACTGGCCGCCAGACTGGGAACCCGGCAGACCAGGAGGGGGCATGGCGTCCTGGTCAATCAGCACAAAGACACGCTCAGTTCAATTTATTTTTATAGCTACTTAGGCAATATGTACGAGGTCTAGAGGCTGATTTGATATAAATTTTTATGGAATTTAATCCGAGCCTGGCCCCGTTCTCTCTTTTCTCAATTTGTTCAATCGTGCGGAGTTGAGACTCATCCATGTTGATCACCATTCTTTGGATGATCAACCCACTCATCAATTCACCTCAAATTGCGGCTTCAGGCTCATTTCTGCTTGGAAATACAGGCCGCTGTTCAGGCTCATACCTCATTGGACAAGGCTGGGATGCGTTTGCTGATGTGCTCTGATGTAAAGTGTCACGATCTTTGCTGCGGCGAAACTTTTGGTCGTGCACGCTGAAAAGGAGTAAGTGATGTTGAGTCCGGAACATATCGCCCAAACCACACGCCGCCTGGTTGCACGGGCTGGCCATCCTGCCAAGGTTATTTTGTTTGGTTCCTACGCCAGGGGAGATGCCAACGACGGTTCGGATCTGGATTTGATGGTCGTTGAAAATGAGCTGACTGACAGAGCTACGGAATACCTTCGCCTGCGCGAAGCAATTGGGCATACAGGCGTTGGTGTCGATCTGCTTTTGGTTTCTGCACAAGAATTTGAGCGCCGCAGCCAGGTGCCCGGCACTGCCGCCTACTGGGCAAAAAAGGAAGGCAAGATTCTCTATGACGCCGCAGCGTGAAGAAGCCGAGCGATTTATTCGCCTGGCCAAGCGCGATCAGGCAGCGTTCGCGGCACTGCTGAATGCGACCGGTGTTGATCCTGCAGTTGCCTGCTTCCATGCGCAACAGGCCGCAGAAAAGGCACTCAAAGCGGTGATGTGCCTTTACGGCCTGGAGTTTCGCCGCACACATGATTTGGAAGCGCTGGCAAGCTTGCTTAAAAAAATTGATGTTGTTCCGCACATTGATGAGCACGACCTGCGCTGCCTAACCCCTTATGCCGTCGAGTTCCGTTACGACGACGAAGCCATCCACCTGATATCGGGTGAGGATGCTGGCCGTGTGATCCGTTCGCTGCTTGTCTGGGCTGACGAGGAAATTGCAGATCACCGGGACGCACCCTGACATGGCCAACGATATTGCAATCTCAGTCAAAGACCTTACCAAAACCTACCGGCACTTTGGCCACCCGGGTGACCGCATCAAACAATTTAATCCAAATTTAAAATTTAATCCGAGCCTGGCCCCTTTTCTCTCAAACACACGCTCAGTTCACTTTATTTTTTGTAGCTACTCAGGCAACAGATACGAGGGCTAGAGGCTGATTTGATATAAATTTTTGTAAAAATCAGCGCGCCACCGCTCCAGACTTGAAGACCCAGGACTCGCCCGCCCCGATGGCCCTTAAGGCAGCCTCAAAGCCTGCAGCTGCGGGTATTTCTCATTGGCCAGTTGGGCCCACCCGGCCTTGATCTGCGCGTAAGCTTTTTCACCGTGCAAAGCCCGCATGACCCGCAACTGGCGGATCGCTTCGTTCGGGTTGCCGTTGAGGGCCAGCGACTGGGCGTAGCGATTTTGGGTGGCGGGCCAGGGGAAGCGTAAAGCGACTTTTCTGGCCAACTCCACTTCATCCGCGCTCATCCCAGGCTTGGGCACGATGCGCCCGCCATGCAGCAGCGCGTCCAGTTGCGTCAACAAGATCACATGGGGCCGCTGGTAGCTGGCGGGTGTGGTTCCAATGTGCAGCGCCTCGAAGCGAACAATTCGAAAATCTTCTTCGATCGCGACGTACTCGACCACCGACCACGCCATCAGTCCGGTCGCTGCCAACAACATAGCAGCTGCTGGCTTCACACCCAGGCGAAAAGCGGGTTTGGCTTTCACGACGCCCTCGAGCGCGCCAACGGCGAACATGACGGGCACCAGAAAGTACGCGTAGGCAAAGGGAAACTCCAACATCGAATGCACCGCCACCGGCAATATCAAGGCCAGGCAGTACCAAGGCGCCAACTGGCTGGCTGCGCTCAATCGACGCCAGAGCCAAACGCCGGTCACCAGCACGATCAACGCGGTGAGCGGCAGGCCAATGCCAATGGCCAGGTCCAGCACGATGTTGTGGGCGTAGGTAAAGGGCTCACTCACCGGATAGGCGCTGACCACTGCGTTATGGGCCGTTGACACCTGGCCCAGTCCCCAACCCCACCAAGGTCGTTGCAGCACCGCCTCGATCAATTGTGGCCACACCAGCCAGCGCGTCCCGACACTGGTATTGACCCGCAGGTCGACGCCGCCACTTTGCATGACACCAGCCAGCAAACTAGGCCAATACCAGAACAGAGCGAGGAATGCCACGGCGGCACCCGCCACAACCCCCGGTGAAAGGCGCAAGCCCAGTGACTTGCGCTTGGCAAACCACCAAAGCGTCAACAGGGCCAGACTCAGGACACCAGTTCGGGATTCGGTGGCGGCCACGCCTGTCAGCAGCGTGAGCGCGAGCAGCGCCGACGCCAGCGCCCCCAGTTTTCTTGACTCGTACAGGAACAGCAGACTGGCCAAGCCCATCACGAGCAAGGTCGCCAAATGATTCGGTTGTCCCATATTGCCGCCAGGTCGGCGTAGTTGCGGCATGCGGTTAATCCAACTGGCGCCTTCCCACAGCTCAAAAACTTGGGCCGATGCGACGATGGCTGACAGAAATGCACCCATTAGCAAGGTGCCGCCCAGGACTGTGTAGGTGTTTGATTTGCTGCTGCTGGCACGGCCCAGCACCATACATAGGACGCAGAGAATCAGGTACAGCGTGAAGACAACAGCATCGCCAAAAAAAGCGATCAACCCGGTTGTAGTTTGTAGCCAGACTAACAGCGCCAATGCAATGACAGGAAACGCTGCGCCAGTCAATTGAACCGCATCAATATTGTGAGTTTTCACGGCGCCGAGGACTGCTTGCCAGGCGAGCAGCAGAGCCGCAAAAAAAGCCAGGGCTTCGCTGTGGAAACTGACCCAGGGCAACAAATGAAGTGGTTGCAGCCAGGCAAATAGGACAAGGACGCCGCTAATGATGGCAACCGGTATTTCATCCAGAAAAACAAAATGCCCCTTGCGGGGCATTTTGTTTTCAGCGCTAGCTGAATTACTCAAAATACAAACTTGATTTCTATCAGGTGGGCGAGAAACCAGTCAAGGTGGCTACCGTTGTGTCGCGGCATGAGCCAGGCAAATATTTGGGAGGCAAGTCGCCAGGGCCACATTGCCAGGAGGTAATTGCAGCGCCATTTATGGTTGGGCTCAGATGCACAGTCTTGCCGTCAATCGTCGCATCCCCAAAACCTTGTGTCAACACTTGAACTGCGCCATCATCATTCGTGCGAATCTTTGCGACAAACTTTGAAGTTGAGACTGACGACTCACAACCCCAGTCTCCAGCGCTAGGCAAAGAGGCTGCATTATTCGTCTGCACGGTCTCGGTAATGCTGGTGCGGCACGCAGACATGGCCAAAATAACTTCAGACATCTTGGCACGGATCGTGTAATCCTGATAAGCCGGCAAAGCCACCGCAGCCAAAATACCAATGATCGCCACGACGATCATCAACTCGATTAGGGTAAAACCCTTTTGTAGAGAACGCTTCATGAATGCTCCTTAAATATATAAAAAATGAAAACCAAACCAACACGAGAACTTAAGTAAAAGCAGCTTTCGTGCCAAGCTGCCCTGCCATTAAAAAACCCACTTTCACGGCTTTTGAACGTCAAATGATGCTTCAAAGCAATGATTTTTGTCAACAGTTCACACTGATGTGACGTTTTTGTCAGACCATTTTCGTCACTTTGCCGAACTTGAAAATTGCGCGCAGACCCTTTGATCTCCATCTGAACGACTCTGCCCAGGCAAAGGCACGCAGGTTGGGTCAGCCACCAGGCCTAAGCCGACCTGCATTTCATCCAGGGGAGATGGCGGGTTGCGCTGCGCTAAGGAGTCGAGAAAAAATAAATTGGACAATGACCCGCTTTCAGACGAGATGCCAGGCAAGGCGCAAAGCGCGCCGTTTGGCGAGCCAAACAAGCGATTTGCAACGCCGCATGGCGCTCGTATGGAAGATGGGGAATGTTCAAGTTATTTTTTCTCGACAACTAAGGACCTGCCCACAAATAACATGCACAGCTTATTCATGGACAAGCCCTAACCCGCGCTGCGCATCTTGCCTCATGCGCTGCCGCTAGGCCAGCTTGGTTTTGGAACTCAACCAAGCGCTCAAATTTCAGTTAATTTATGCCTTATTGGGCTGCAGCCCTCGTCGAATAAGCGTGAGCAGCTATTATTTTTAATTTAAACGGACTACCCCAGAACGCCTCAGGCACACACAGGTTCAACTTCCAAACGGTGAACCGGCTGCACGCACGCCAGCCGCTGCGGCGCCAGCATCTCGGGCGTCAAGCCATGGGCCGCAATGTGCGCGGGCAAGGGCAGGCCGCGCACCAGCGCGGCGCAGGCTTCACCCAAGTAATTGGGGTCAGATTCCAATTACCTTTTTTGATTTTTGTCGTTATGGATACTGTTGGCGGGAATGCAGCACGCGAAGCACATCTATGGCGTTGGCAGTAACCTGATACACGACAACATAGTTTGGGTGGGCAACTATTTTTCTTGTACCAGGAACGCGCTCACTTTTCCGGTACAAATAAGGATGATCAGACAAGGGCAGAACGCTATCGTGCAGTAGGTTCCACAGTTTTTTCTGCTGCGAGTGGATTCCTTTCGCCAACAAAGCGGACGATCTCATCAATGTCGTCCTCAGCATTAACAGACCAAACAATTGGCAGCATTCACGCAGCTTTTTTTGAGCGAATTTCAGAGAGGATTTTTTCTACTCTGTGTGCGACTTGGTCGTGCGGGATGCGTGGCCGCTTATCGTCGATGGCCTCTTGCACCTTGAGGCGGAACCAAGCGTCATAACTAGCCGGTTGTTCTTCGGTATCGAATTCAGAAATGCGGGGATCAAGTGCGGCGGTGTTCATGCCTTCTCCTGTTCGGGTTTTCTCTGCAGTACTGTACGCCGGTTGTCATCTTTGAAAGCAGAGGAAATAGGGGACAGACCACGGTTTTTTGCGGCAAGTGCATCAGTGCTGGGATTGGCGCGCTAACTCCCAGCCTTTGCAAGCCAGCCCCACCACTTTGGGAATCAAATGGACTCAGATTCCAATTAATTTATGCTTTTTCAGGCTGCAGCCCACGTCGAATAAGCGTGGGCAGCTATTATTTTAGATAGCGGCGAGTAGGCACCGGCCGTCTCAAACGCAAAGCGCTTCCTCGGCCACGGTCTTCGTTTGTGTTGCAAACAGCCGCTGCGGCGCCAGCATCTCGGGCGTCAAGCCATGGGCCGCAATGTGCGCGGGCAAGGGCAGGCCGCGCACCAGCGCGGCGCAGGCTTCACCCATGGCGGCGGAGGTCTGGATCCCGTAGCCGCCTTGCGCGGCAACCCAGAAAAAGCCCTTGGGCTCGCTGGCAAAACCGCCGACCAGGTCGCCGTCGGCCACAAAGGAGCGCAGCCCGGCCCAGGTGCGGGTCGGGCGGCGGATGTTCAACGTTGTCACCTCTTCGATGCGGTACATGCCCAGCGCCACGTCCAGCTCTTCGGGCTGCACATCTTGCGGCGTGGTCGGGTCGGCATTGGCGGGCGAGCCTAAGAGCAGGCCCGCTTCGGGTTTGAGGTACCAGTCTTCGCTCATGCCGATGGCCATGGGCCAGTGCGCGGTGTTGAGTTCCGCCGGGGGCGCAAAGATAAAAGCCGAGCGCCGGCGCGGCTCCAGGCCGATGGGCTGCACGCCCGCCATGCCAGCCACCCCATCGGCCCAGGCGCCGGCGGCATTGAGCACCACTGGCGCCTCGTAACTGAGGCCGCCGGCCTGCACCTGCCAGCGCCCGTTGGTGTGCGCCAGCGCGGTGACCTCGGCATGGCAGACCAGAGAACCACCAGCGCGGCGCAGCCCGCGCAGGTAGCCCTGCAAGAGCGCGTCCACGTCCATGTCGGCGGCATCGGGCTCGTACACCGCGCCCAGCACCAATTCCGGGCGCAGTGCCGGCACCAGCGCGCAAGTGGCTTGCTGGTCAAGCAACTCGGCACTGGAAATCAGGGCGTGCATGGTGGCCCATTTTTCGGCCAACAGCTTTTCTTGTCCGGGTGCGGCCACCATCAGCGCGCCGCGTGGCGACAACAGCGGGTGCTCGCTGAAACCCTCAGGTGGCGCCTGCAGAAAGGCGCGACTGGCCATGGTGAGCGCGCGCACTTGCGGTGTGCCGTAACTTTCCATGAAGATCGCGGCTGAGCGGCCGGTGGCGTGGTAGCCCGGTTGCGATTCGCGCTCAAGCACGATGACGCGCCCATGCGGCGCCAACCAGTAGGCGACCGAAGCCGCAGCAATACCGCCGCCGATGATGATGAAGTCAGCCTGTTGAGACATGGTGCTTTGCCGGATAGTAAAAAAATGCCAGTGTCTGGCAAATGGCCGCGCAGTTCTACAAAAATTAGATGAATCGAGATTTCATTCGCAGCGCTAATAACCCAGCAGCGAATTTTCAAGCGATCGGCTCCTGCTGCATGAAGGCCTCGAATTGGGCAATCGGTAGCGGCCGGCTGAACAAATAGCCCTGGTAGGCGTGGCAGCCCTGGGCTGCCAGAAAGTCGCGCTGGGCCGCGGTTTCCACGCCTTCGGCAATCACCGCCAGCCCCAGGGTGTCGGCCAGCGCCACCACCATTTTGGCAATGGCGGCGTCGTTGGCGTCGTGCAGGATGTCGCGCACAAAACCCTGGTCGATCTTGAGTTGATTGAGCGGCAGACGCTTGAGGTAAGACAGCGACGAATAGCCGGTGCCAAAGTCGTCGAGCGAAAAGCCAACGCCCTGGGCTTGCAGCGCGCTCATTTTGGCGATGATGCCTTCCACATCGTGCACCAGCAGGCTCTCCGTGAGCTCTAACTTGAGGCGTTGCGGGTTGGCGCCGCTGCGCTCAAGCGCTGCCATCACCTGCGCGACAAAATCGCCCTGGTGAAACTGCAGCGCGCTCACGTTGACCGCCACCGTGAGTTGCGCGCGCTCAGGCCGACTGGCCCAAGCGGCCAGCTGGGCGCAAGCGGTTTCCAGCACCCATTGACCCAGCGGCAGAATCAAGCTGGTCTGCTCGGCCAGCGCAATGAACTCGCTTGGCGGCACCAGGCCGCGCAGCGGGTGCTGCCAGCGCACCAGCGCCTCCACCCCGCTGACACCGCCCTGACCATTGACCTGGGCCTGGTAGTACAGCAGAAACTGGTCGCTGCGCAGCGCCTCGCGCAAATCAGCCTCCAGCGCCGCCAGCGCCAGCACGGCGGTCTGCATCTGCGGGTCAAAAAAGCGCAGCGTGTTGCGCCCGGCAGTCTTGGCCTGGTACATGGCCAGCTCTGCCCGTTTCAAGGGCTCATCAACGCCTTCTTGTTGCCGGTCATCGAGCAGGGTCACGCCAATGCTGGCCGTGCTGCGGTGCAGGCGGCCGTCTAGATCATAGGGCTGACTGAGCGCAAGCCGGATTTTTTCACCCACGCTTTCGGCCTGGGTTGCGGCCTCGACGGCGTTGCTGCTGAGCGCCTCCAACAACACGGCAAAGGAGTCAGCGCCGGGGCGCGCCACGGTGTCGCCCTCGCGCATGCAGGCGCTCAAACGCTGCGCCACCTGCTGCAACACGGCGTCGCCCACGTCATGGCCGTAGCTGTTGTTGAGGGTCTTGAAGTCATCAAGGTCAATGTACAAGAGCGCGCCCTGGCGCCCGTGCCGCGCGCCGTTGACCATCGCCTGCACCAGGCGATCCAGCAAGAGACGGCGGTTGGGCAGACCGGTCAGGGTGTCAAAAAAAGCCAGGCTCTTGATCTGGTCTTGGGCCGCCTTGTGGGCGCTGATGTCGCTGAAGGTTGCCACATAGTGCGTCACCTGCCCGCCGGGGTCTTTGACGGCGCTGATGCTGAGCCATTCGGGGAACACCTCGCCGTTCTTGCGCCGGTTCCAGATTTCGCCCTGCCAGGCACCGCTACGGGCAATACTGCCCCACATGGCGGCATAAAAGGCAGCGTCATGGCGCCCGGAGCTGAGCAGGCGCGGGCTTTGCCCGACCGCCTCCAAGGCACTGTAGCCCGTGATCGCACTGAAAGCCTGGTTGACCCGCAGGATCACGCCCTGCGCATCGGTGATGCTCATGCCTTGCTGCGACTCAAACGCAATGGCGGCAATGCGCAGTTCGGCGTCAAGCTGGCGGCGCTCGGTCACGTCGGCGATCACACCGACCAGGCCCTGCTCGACGCCATTGGCATCGACAAAACGCTGGCCAGTCAAATGGCCCCAGAACTCGGTCTGGTCGGCGCGCCAGTACAGCCGCTCCAGATCCACCGACTGGATCTGACTGGCCAGCAGTGCCTGCATCTTCTGGCGCCCGGCTTCGCGCTGGGTCGGGTGCACCAGCGCCACGTATTCCATGGCCTGCAACTGGTTGAGCGGGTAGCCAAACAGCGCGACCATGCGCTGATTGGCGCGCGTGATGTAGCCCTGGCGATCCACCAGAAAGATCGCCACGCTGGAGGTGTCAAGGATTTGCTGCAGCAAGGCTTCGCGCTGCCCCAAGGTGCCCAGCAGGCGGTTGAAGCCTTTGACCACCTGGCCAATTTCATCAAGGCGGGTTGCCGGCAGGGCTTGCAGCGGCGCTTGCTCGTCGGCCATGGCTGCCAAACGGCGTGCGGTGGCTTGCAACGGCGCCAGCTGACGCGCAAGCAACCACCAAACCAGCACGCCTGCCAGCAGCGTCAAAGCGCCGGTGGCCAGCCACATGCGCTCTTGCATGGCGCGAATCGGGGCGAAGGCTTCGGCGGTGGGTAGCACCGCCGCCACGTGCCAAGGCGCCACCTGGATGGCCTTGCTCGACGCCACAACTTCGACCCCCAGCGGATTCGGAATGTCGATCAGCGCATGGCCCTGCTGGCCCAAAATGAACCGGTCGATGGCCGGGTTCAGGCCGGGCACTGGCAGCGCCTGCATCACCTGCCGCTGGCCCGAGGCCATGATCACCAGGCGACTCTGGGGTGCCACCAGAAAGTAGCCGCCGGTCTTGCCGTAGCGGCTTTGGGAAATGATATCGAGAAAACTGGGCTGATCCAGTCGGGTCACGCCGATCAGGGCGCCAACCACCTGGCCGCCAGCATCGTGGATCATGGCGACGACCGGGAACACGGGCTGCTTGAGCAGGCGCTCGTGAGTCGGCGGGCCTACGCTGGTTTTTCCTTCCGCAAAAGCCGCCTGCACGGCAGGACTCTGGAAATAATCTGCGCCGACACGATCGGCCATGGCCACGGTCCCGATCAGGACGCCGCCTGGCCCGAGGACATACACGCCGGCGTTGAACAGGGTCTGCAAAATAACCCGTTGCGAAAGAAAGACTTCCAGCGCTGGCGGACCCTCCTCCAGCGCCGGGCGGATCGCGCGCGCCACCGTCTCGAGCGCACTAACGCGCGTCTGCAACGCCTGATCCACCTGCGCCGCCACCAGCGACGCGGTGGCAAACTGCTGTACACCGAGCAGGCGTTGCATGTCCTGGCGCAACATTCGGCTGGCGTAATACGACAGCGACCACAGGCTCAGCACAAACACCAGCAGCGTAATCAGTGTGACTTTTGTTTTGAGCGACTGGCGCGGTGACACCTTGGGTGTATCGCCGCGTTTGCCCTCTGGACCAGTCATTCTTCTTCCCAAGCAATGCGGAGCAGATCAGTGAGTGCGCCGTCAGTTTTTCATTCCCGGCGTGCAGTATAGCGACGCCGGTTGCCGCAAGAGGCGAGCGCGACAGTGCAAAATACCGCCCATGAAACCACCCGCAAGACTGCAAACGCTGATTGAAGAAGGCCTGATCGACACCGTGGTGCGCCAGTTGATGAGCGGCAAGGAGGCCACGGTCTACGTGGTGCGCCGCGGCGATGAGACCTGGTGCGCCAAGATTTACAAAGCGGCGACCGAGCGCAGCTTTCGCCAGGCGGTGGACTACACCGAAAACCGCAAGGTCAAGAACTCACGCCAGGCCCGCGCCATGGCCAAGGGCACGCGTTTTGGCCGGGAGGCCGCCGAGGCCGCCTGGCAAAGCGCCGAGGTGGACGCGCTGTACCGGCTCGCCGGTGCTGGCGTGCGCGTGCCAAAACCGCACAATTTCATTGAAGGCGTGCTGCTGATGGAGCTGGTGACCGACGCCAACGGCGACGCGGCGCCGCGCCTGAACGACGTCGTGCTCACCCCCGAGCAGGCGCGCAGGCACCACGCCACGCTGCTGATAGAAGTGGTGCGCATGCTGTGCGCCGGGGTAGTGCACGGTGATTTGTCGGAATTCAATATTCTGCTGGGCGTGGACGGCCCGGTCATCATCGACCTGCCGCAGGCGGTGGACGCAGCGGGTAACCAGCATGCGCAGCGCATGCTGCTGCGCGATGTGAACAACCTGCGCAATTTCTTTGGCCAGTTCGCCCCCGAGTTGTTGCACACCGACTACGGGCATGAGATCTGGGACCTGTACCAGCGCGGCCTGCTCAGCCCCGAGGTGGCGCTCACGGGCCGCTTTGCGCATAAAAAAGGCGAGGTTAATGTGACTGGCGTGTTGCGCGAGATTGGCGACGCCCAGGCGCAAGAGGCGGCGCGCCTGCTGCGCCAGCAAACAGCGCGCTGACGACGACTGCGCCGCCGACGCCGCAACGCTAACCCTTAGCGCAGTGTGCGCCCGCCAGCGCGCGCGGCAACCGTCTGCTGCAGGGTTTTATCCATCCAGCGCTGCAAATCACGCCACATGCGCACGGTTTCGGCGTCGGTGGGTGTGCGCTGGGCGTTTGCCAGCTCGATGGTGACCACCGGCATGCCCCGATGCACGCCTGCGTAATTTCCCAGCGATCCGGGGAAGACGCCAACCTGATCCAGATACAAGCGACCCAAGCGACTCGGCGCCGGCGCTGGGCCGTCGAAGTCAAGCACGCCATAGGGCGCGTGAATGCTGACAATGAGGTCGGGCTGGAAGCGCTGCATTTCATCAAACAGAAACTTCGATTCAGGCTCGCTCAGGGCTTGCTTGCCCGGCCAGCGGCGCGGGTCCTTGCGAACCCGCTTCTCCCAGTAAAGCACCGACTCGCGCGCCCAGTTTGGAGTCGGGAAGTTGCGGTTCAGGTCGACCCCGTTGGCATTGACGCGGCGCGCCGGTCGGCTGAAAAGCCCGTCCGGGTTGAGTACGGGGATAAAGCGCCAGTGCGTTTGCATTGGCGCGTCCTGTGCCAGCCTGATCCAGTGCAGGGCCACTGACGCAGACGACAGCTCGTCGCCATGCATGGCGCCCACCACCAGCACCCGCAACCGGGCGGCGCCGGGCGCAACGTCGCGCGTGTAGATGGTGCGCCCCTTGACGCTGCGCGCCACGCTGGCCTGCAGCTGGGCGCTCTCACACAAGGCGCGCGACACATTGGGCAGGCGGGCGTAGAAATCGTCACACAGCGCGCTCGCGCCGACAGGGCCCGCCATGACGAGGGTCGTGAGCAGAGCCAGTAAAAAGCGGGGAAAGTGCATGACTGGATTCTAGGAGGCCGCTCGGCGGCCCGCAGCGCCGGCTTTGGCCTTGGTTTATTCCAAGGATTGCGTGGACAGCGCGGCTCGGACTGACATTTCGGGTAAATTGGAAGCATGTCTCTGCCTGATCGGCGCCGTCTGGCGCAAAAACCCAATTTCTCTGCACCCGAATTTCGTCTTGCCCTGGGCATGTTTGCCACCGGCGTGACGATCGTCACCGCCCGCACCGTCGATGGCGCGCTGGTCGGGCTCACCGCCAACTCGTTCAACTCGGTGTCGCTGAACCCGCCGCTGGTGCTGTGGAGCCTGGCGCGGGCCGCCGCGTCGCTGCCGGTCTTCAGCACCGGCTCGCACTACGCCATCAATATCCTGAGCGCGCAACAAAAAAATTTGGCCCAGCAGTTTGCGGCGCGCGATGTGGACCGTTTCGCCAATGTTGCGTTCGAGCCGGGCGTGAGCGGTGCCCCGCTGCTGGTTGGCGCGGCGGCCACCTTTGAGTGCTTCAACCGCAGCCGCTACGAGGAAGGCGACCATGTCATTTTTGTCGGTGAGGTGGAGAGCTGCGTCCACCGCGCCGGTGCCGCGCCGCTGCTGTTTCACGGCGGCAAGTTCTACACCGAGCACCCCTTGTAAGCCGCAGGGACGGACGGCCGCGCCTGGAGCGCGGGCGCCAATTTCACCAATATTCAGAGCAAATCAGCCTCTAGCTCTCATATACACTGCCTCAGTAGCTATATTTTCAATAGCTATAAATCAATTCCCAAGCAGCTGCTGAAAGAATCGCTCCAGCACATTGTTGACAACGTCTGGCAGCGGGTTGTTGCGCGGCTCGGGCTCTGGTGGTGGCGCTGGCCGCGGGCGAGGGATGTCGAACTCGGCCTTGGCGTCCAGCCAACGCTTGCGAAAAGCCTGCTGGAACACCTCGCCCACCATGGGCAGCGCGCTGCGCGCACCCTGGCCCCACGAACCCATCACGGCGCTGTTGTCGTTGAAGCCCACGCGCGCGCCCGCCACCAGTTGCGGATTCATCATGATGAACCAGCCGTCGGTGTTGTCCTGCGTCGTGCCGGTCTTGCCGGCCAGATCGGCCCCAATGCCGTAGCGGTAGCGAATGGCCGCGCCGGTGCCCTCGTCGATCACACCTCGCATCACGTTCACCAGGGTCAGCGCATGTGCGCGCGGCATGGCCGGCGCGCGCTCGCTGACGGGCTCAAACTGCTCCAGCAATTTGCCGTTGCGGTCTTCCACGCGCTGCAGCAAGAACGGCTGGTGGTAGTTGCCGCCGTTGGCAATGCTGCCGTAGGCCGCCACCATCTCAAGCAGCGTGACCGGGCTGGTGCCCAGCGCCAGCGAGGGCACCAGGTCGAGCTTGCTCTGGCGCACCCCCAAGGCCTGCGCCAATCGCCCGACGCGCGCAGGCCCCACCTCCTGCATCAGCTGGGCCGTGATGGTGTTTTTTGAATAGACCAGGCCATTGCGCAGGCTGGTGGGCTGGTAGCTCGGCGCCGAGTTGTCGCTGGGAGTCCAGACGCCGCTGCCGGGCAATGCAATCTCCACGGGCTCGTCCATGAAAGTGTCTGAGGGATCAAAACCCTGCATGAACGCCGCACCATAGACAAAGGGCTTGAAGGTCGAGCCGGGCTGGCGCCGGGCCTGGCTCACATGGTCAAACTGCTCCTGGGCAAAGTCTCGACTGCCGACCCACGCGCGTACGGCGCCGCTGCGCGGGTCCAGCGCCAGAAAGCCCGCTTGCAGCACGGCGCTCTCCTGCCCGCGCTTGCGCCGGGCGTCCGCCAACTTTTGCAGCTGTGTCAGCTGACGGGTCACGGCCTGATTGGCCGTTTTTTGAAGATTGGCATCCAGGCTGGTGAAGACGCGCAGGCCGTCGGCCTGAATGTCATAGTCGCGCTGGTCGGCCCAGTCGACCAGCCATTTGCGCAGGTGCTGGGCCACGTGCGGCGCCAGCCCGAGCGACACCACTTGCCGCTCAAAATTGAGCTTGAGCGGGCGTTTGGACAACTGCGCGAGCCGGGCCGGGTCAAGCTTGTCATTCTTGGCCATTTGTTCCAGCACCAGGTTGCGCCGCTTGAGCGCGCGCTCTGGGTTCTGCACCGGGTTGTAATAGCTGGTGCCCTTGAGCATGCCGATCAGCGTGGCACTCTGGAGCACATCGAGCTTGTCGGCGGTTTTGTCAAAGTAGGTGCGCGCGGCCATTTCGATGCCGAAGGCGTTGTACAAAAAAGGCACCGTGTTGAGGTAGGTCTCCAGAATTTCGTCTTTGGAATAGACCGCCTCGATCTTCAGCGCGGTGATGGCCTCTTTGATCTTGCGCGTGATGCTGTTGGCGCGGCCGATTTCTTCCGGGTAAAGGTTGCGCGCGAGCTGCTGCGTAATGGTCGAGCCGCCCTGCAGATCGCCGCCCAAGGTGCTGAGCACGGCACCGACCAGACGGCGGAAATCAATGCCGTGGTGCGCGTAAAAGCGGCGGTCTTCGGTGGCGATCAAGGCGTCCACCACGCTCGGGGCGATCGCATCCAGGCTGACCCACTCGCGGTTCATGCGCTTGTATTCGGCCAGTACCGTGCCGTCCGAGGCCAGCAGCACCGACGGCGCTTCCGTCTTGGCCTTGCGCAAGTCGCCAATGCCGGGCGTGAACGGAATCAGCAGCAGCACGTAAAGCAGCAGCAAAGCCGGCAGCAGCAAAGCCGCGCGCCAGGGGTGGCGCCGGGCAGCGGCCAACAGCCGGTGGTATTGCGCCGTGGCAAAGGTGGCGGCGGGCCGGGCAGCGGCCAGCAGCCGGTGGTATTGGGCCGTGGCAAAGCTGGCGGCGCGTCGCAAAGTGGGGTTCATGGGAGCTGGTGGCGTTTGATCATGGCGGGGGCCATTCTAGGCAGCTTGGCGGCTCGTGCGCCGCGGAACCCGCCCACAGCTAGCGGGTCGGCTGCTGGCGCTGGTACTCACGCCGCTTCATGGCCAGGTAGGTGGCGCGGTCCACTTCATGCAATTGCCGGGCATAGCGTTCGGTGGATGTGAACCAGCTCTGCAGTCGCTTTTCAAGCTGCTGCGCCGGCGGCGTGGCCAGCGCGCCGAGATACGCATCCATCGCCAGGTAATAGCGCATGGTGTTGCGCTCCACCACGCCGCGCACGCCGCCAATCAGGCCGGAGGCGCCGCTGGCCGGCGAGCTGGTGGCGCTGAAACCCACTTTGTTGCGCCCGGTGGTGGCCAGATAGGCTTGCATGGCGAGTCGGCCGGCAAAGTTGTAGGCATAGGAATAAGTGATGTGCAGGAAGGTCTTGTTGCCAGCGACCGCCACCGCGTCCAGACGGATGCGGTAGTCGCTTGTGCCCAGCGGCCCGGTCTTGGCACTGAGCCCGACGTCAAAATACTCGGGCGTACTGGTGGCCACGCGGTAGGCAAAGTCGACCCGGTAGGCTTGCCCGAGCGGTTGATAATCTTTTTTGCCGATGCTCACGGCCAACATGGCGCCGGTGGGCTGGGCCCTGGCCTGGCAGTATTTGGTGTTGATGTGAAGGATCAACATGTCGCACCAATGGCTCGGATCATTGAAGGCCTGGTTGACCGTGGCAAAGGGGTAGTCCACCAGCGCGAAGATCTCACCGCGCAAATGGCTAGGCGACTCGAGCGATTGCAGGTACAAGGGCCGCTTGAATTGATTGCTGCTCAGTTGCGGCGCCAGGGCCACATACTGGGCGCGCAGCGAGGCGGCCGAATCGGTCTCAAGCCTGGTGCCCTCAGCCTGCGCAGCGCCCAGGCACAGCAGGCTGGCGAGCGCCAGCAACAGCATCGAAACCCATCTGGAATTTTGGAACAGCTTGTACATGGGCGCCTGGTCTTTGCAAATGCTAATTGTCCGACAAACAGGAATAGCCGTTTAGGCAAGCATTGAAATCATCGGAACTCATGGGCGCGCTCAGCCATGCGCTGGACATCACCGAAGGCCAGCCCGAAGGCCACTGTGTGCGCTGCTGCTGGATCGAGGCCAACCGGGCCTATTGCGCGCAAATTTTCAAGGAGTGCAACCCATGATTCACGGCCCGCAACACACCATCAGGGCACTCGCGCTGCGCCCGCCCACGGATGCGATTCAAATTGATGTGGCACCCTGAAGAAATCAAGGCCTCACGTCAATTCGCGCAACCTGCAACTCCGGCAACTTTTGAATTTCCCCCTGTCAGCGCACCCAATCGCTCGCAGAATCAGTCGAGTGATACGCTTTGCGACAGGATCAAGGAGGAGCACGCGAAGCGGGCGGGGGACACGTAGCAAAGCGTATCGCCCGGCTGATTCACCCACCACCGCGATGTCAGCCCCGATCCAATGGCCGCACCTGCGTGCTTCAAAAAAAAGAACCATTCATCTGAAGCCAGCACTCACTTTGAATCCCACGCCAGGCCACCCTCAAGGCTGAGCCTGGGCCGCGCGCCACGTCCGCGGTGAAAAGCGGAACACCTGCGGGTCGGTCGCATCCACGCTGGCCTTGACCCAGCCAAAGAACGGGTAGCCGTAGGTTTCCACCCGCGTGAAGTTGCTGATGACTTGCCCGCTGACCGGGTCGCGCAGCGGCTGGTCGATGCGCTGCCAATGCGTGTCGCCATGCACCAGCACCACCTGCCCAGCAAAGGCCTGGGTTTGCTCGCGCAACTGCGTCAGGAACGCGGCATAACCCGGCTGCGCGCGGCCTTGATTGGCACCGTCAAAATCGGGGTTGCCCTGGATCACGATCAGGATGCCCGCTAACTGTTCGCTGCGGGCATGCTCAAAGGCCTGCGCCAGCCAGACCCGGTTGGCGGCACTGCGCGCGATGAACTCCGGCGACGGGCCGCCCCTGCGGGTCGTGCCATGAAAATTGTTCTCGCTGCCGGGCAGATTCAGGCCGACGAACAGCGCGCCACCGGCCTCCCAGCGCACGTTTTCGCGGTAGCTGGCAAAGGCCGGATCCCGGCTCTGGCGCTGCAACGGCATGGCACGCTGACCCAGCGACGCGTCCCCAGCAAAGAAAAGTGCGCGCAGTTTTTGCAAGCGCTCCAGCGGGTCGTAGCCGCCGTTGCTGCTGCGGTGGCAATCGGTCCACTCGTTGTCGCCGGGCACATAGATCAGCGGGGTTTTAGACGCTTGAAAGACTTTCAAAACGTCGCGCAGCACCGCATCGCTGCAGACGCTGCCACCGCCCTTGATGTCGCCGTCATGGACGACAAAGGCCAAGCCTTCGCGGTCCATGTCGGCCAGCAGCGCGGGCAGATTGCGGCGCTCCCAGGCGCTGTAGGGCATGTCGCCGATCAGACCGAAGGAAACCGGTTGGGCGCATGCCAGGTTGGCCAACAGGCTCAACAGCAGGAGCCAATGCTGGGCTTTGTAATGCTTCATCAAGGGACCAACCAAAGAGCCGGATTACACCACCCCCGCCACACGCAACGCAGCAATCGCCGCCGCATCCAGCCCCAACTCCGCCAGCACCTCCTCGGTGTGCTGCCCCAAGCTGGGGGGCGCGCGGTGCAGCACCGGTGGCGTGGCCAACAGGCGCAGCGGGCTTGCCACCGTCACTATATTTTGGATTGATTTAATAGCTGCTTGCGCAGTATCGACGTGGGCTACAGCCTGATTGATTACTAAAGCACGGGCCTGCACCTGGGCATCGGCAAAAGCCTGGGCCATATCGTTGATGGGCCCGCAAGGCACGGCTTTGTCTTCGAGCAGGGCAATCCAGTGGGCGGTGCTGCGGCTGCGCGTGACGGCCTGCAACGCCGGGATCAAGGCATCGCGATTTTTCACGCGCAAGGTGTTGCTGGCAAAACGCGCATCCAGGGCCCACTCGGGGTGCCCGCAAGCGTGGCAAAAGCGCGCAAACTGGCCGTCGTTGCCGATCGCCAGCAGCATCGCGCCGTCCAGCGTGGCGAAGGTCTGGTACGGCGCCAGGCTCGGGTGCGTGTTGCCCTGGCGCTGCGGCACGGCGCCGGTGTTCAGGTAGCCCGCCGCCTGGTTGCCCAACACCGCCATGCCGACATCGAGCAGCGCCATGTCGATGTGCTGACCTGCGCCCGTGCGGTTGCGCACTTCAAGCGCCGCCAGAATGGCGCTGGTGGCATAGACGCCGGTGAAGATGTCGATCACCGCCACACCGACGCGCATCGGGCCGCCGCCGGGCGCCGCATCGGCCTCGCCGGTGATGCTCATCAGGCCGCTCATGGCCTGGATCATCAGGTCGTAGCCGGCGCGCTCGGCATACGGGCCGTCTTGGCCAAAACCGGTGACCGAGCAGTAGATCAGGCGCGGGTTGACTTCTTTCAGGCTCGCGTAATCGAGCCCATAGTTTTTCAGGCCGCCCACCTTGAAATTCTCGACCAGGATGTCGCTTTGCGCGGCCAATTGGAGAATCAAAGCCTGGCCTTGCGCCGTGGCCATGTCGAGCGTGATGGCGCGTTTGTTGCGGTTGCAGGCGGTGAAATAGGTGGCTTGGGTCGTGTCGTTGCCGTCAGCATCCTTGAGGAAGGGCGGGCCCCAGTGGCGCGTGTCGTCCCCTAAGCCGGGGCGTTCAACCTTGATGACATCAGCGCCCAGGTCGGCCAGCATCTGGGTGCACCAGGGGCCGGCCAGGACGCGGGAGAGGTCCAGCACCTTGAGGTGGGACAGGGCGCCGACCGGCGTGGAAGCTTGTGGGTCTGTTGGGTGCATGGTGGCTTTCAATTCGTTTTCAATTGCTTTTTCAATTGCTTTTTCAATTCGTTGTTGACTTGCTCATGTCTGGATTGAATGCATTGCGGTTGACGGGTGAGGATTTGTTTTTTGCCATTTTTCCCCCACTCACTTTATCCAACCCCTCTCTCGCCCCGCCGGGCGAAAGAGGGGGGCTTCATGTGGCCGCGTTTCTTAAGGCGGGAACTTTGCGCTCGACGGCGCGCTGGTCTCAAAGTGACGGTATCTCATGAACCAGTCGCTCTCGTCCATGGGCAAGTTGCGCTCCAATCCGGTCGGCAAAGCCCGCAACGGCGGCGCGGGGGATCGGCCTCGACATACTGTTTCAATCACTTTGAGGCAGCGCGCCATCCAGAAACAGATTTCCCACCATCAAAGCGTTGGCCACATGTGGCTGTTAGCTCCCCTTTCCGCCCCGGCGGGGGTGGAGAGGGGTTGGGGGAGAGGGGGGGAATACAAAAGCAGCAAAGTCAATCTCCCCCACGAGCCAATCAGCGAACCAAACCAACACTCTGCCAACTGAATCTCACGATGGCCCGCCCTCGGCCCGCCATGCCAGAAATCACTCAGTTCGCAAACGCCGCAATCCCGGTCTGGGCCCGACCCAGAATCAGCGCATGAATGTCGTGCGTGCCTTCATAGGTGTTCACCACTTCCAGATTCACCAAATGCCGCGCCACGCCAAACTCATCCGAAATACCATTGCCGCCCATCATGTCGCGCGCCAGGCGGGCAATGTCGAGCGACTTGCCGCAAGAATTGCGTTTCAGCAGGGAGGTCAGCTCGACTGAGGCGGTTCCTTCGTCCTTCATGCGCCCCAGGCGCAAGCAGCCTTGCAGACCGAGCGCAATTTCAGTCTGCATGTCGGCCAGCTTCTTCTGGATCAACTGGTTGGCGGCCAGCGGGCGGCCGAACTGCTTGCGGTCCAGCGTGTACTGGCGGGCACGGAACCAGCAGTCTTCGGCCGCGCCCAGGGCGCCCCAGGCGATGCCGTAGCGCGCCGAGTTCAGGCAGGTGAACGGGCCTTTGAGGCCTTGCACTTCAGGGAAGGCGTTTTCTTCCGGGCAAAAGACAGCGTCCATCACGATTTCGCCGGTGATGCTGGCGCGCAAGCCGACCTTGCCGTGAATGGCCGGAGCGCTCAAGCCTTTGGCGCCTTTGTCCAGCACAAAGCCGCGAATCGGCCCGACCTGGCCGGCCTCAGACACCTCTTTGGCCCAAACCACAAACACGTCGGCAATCGGGCTGTTGGAGATCCACATCTTGCTGCCGCTCAATTTGTAGCCACCGGCCACCTTGTGCGCGCGACTCGCCATGGAGCCGGGGTCGGAGCCGTGGTCGGGCTCGGTCAGGCCAAAACAGCCGATCCACTCGCCGGTAGCCAGCTTGGGCAGGTATTTTTGCTTCTGTGCTTCGGTGCCGAATTCAAAGATCGGCACCATCACCAGCGAGCTTTGCACGCTCATCATGGAGCGGTAGCCGCTGTCCACGCGCTCGACTTCGCGCGCGATCAGGCCGTAGGCGACGTAGTTGAGGCCGGGGCCCCCAAAAGCTTGCGGGATCGTGGGGCCAAGCAGGCCGAGTTCGCCCATTTCACGAAAGACGGCGACATCGGTTTTCTCGGCGCGAAAGGCTTCCAGCACGCGCGGCTGCAGCTTGCCCTGGCAGTAGGCGCCAGCGGCAGCCTGCACCATGCGCTCGTCGTCACTGAGTTGGTTGTTCAGTAAAAAAGGGTCTTGCCAGTTGAAACTTGCGTGGGCCATGGGGAATCTCCGGGTGAGTGACTGAGGAGCCTCATGGTAGCGGACGCCAGCGGCCATGGCAAACGACTTGTAGTCACAAAGTCATGCACTTAGCTCATATATGGCTTGAATCAACAGCATTGAAATTCGTCGCTGCTTTTATATAAATTCAGTATTGGCCCACGTTAATAAACGCTTATGCGCTATCAAAATATAGTAGTAATTTGACGTGTAGAAGTTTTAATTGTGCGTGATCTACATATCATTCTCAGAAAAACGGCTCCTTGCATCGCCCTGCCCGATTGCCGACCGCGGCCAGGAAAACCGCTCGCAAGTGCTTGGGTCGCTACCCTAGCTGGGCAAAAAAATACACGGCGGCCTTGGCCATCGCAAACACCACGCCAGAAACCAGCGACACCCCTGCCACCGCGGCGGCAAATCCGGCAAGCACCCACACGCCGTCGCGCTCCATCACACCCAGCGCCAGCAGGCTGATGGCCAGCGCCGGCAACATGTTGCCCAAAGGAATCGGCAACACCAGCAGCACCGCCAGCAGGAGCGACAGCACGCCGATGAGGTACTCCATCGGCGGGCGGGCGAGCAGCGCCAGGCGGGGCCGCAACAGGCTTTCGGCCCGCACCAGCCAGGGCACGATGCGTTTGACCAGCCGCCTAAAGTCTGCGCGGCTCATCGAGCGCTTGGCCACAAAGGCCGGCAGCCACGGGGCCCGGCCCAGCATCAGTTGCGCCGCCAGAAAGATCAGCGGTGCGCCCAGAATCGTGGAAGTGCCAGGCGGCGTGGGCAAGACGTTCGGAAACGCAAAGATGAACATCAGGGCCGCCGTCGCCCGGTCGCCCAGCGCGGCCAGCAGGTCACCGATAGAGATTCGTTCCCCCTCGGCCTCTGTGGACAATTGCCACAGCATGACCGACAGCGCCCGACCGCCTGAGGCTGGTGTCACGCAGCAGCCAGTGCGTTGGTGGACTCATCAGACAAGCGGCTCGCCAGCACCTTGTCAACGGTCTTGCCATCCATGTCCACGATCTCAAACCGCCAGTCTTGCCACTGAATGGTGTCGGCGACCTTGGGCAGGCGACCGGTGAGCAGCAGCATCATGCCGCTGAGGGTGTGGTCGCGCCCGCACTCGATGTCCATAGCGGTGCTATGAACGCCTCCCAGCCACACAAACTGTCTCGCAAATCCACTCGCCATCATCTCAAACCCTAATGGACAATCTCAGTTGAACAACTTTGCATTTTACCGAGCACGCTTTGCCGGGCATTTGAAGGGGTGCGATTCAAAGTGATGTGGCACGCTGAAGAAATCAAGGCTTCACGTCAAACCCGGCGCAGCGCATCAAACCCGGCCCGGCAACTTTTGAATTTCCCCCTGTCAGCGCACCCAATCGCTCGCAGAATCAGTCGGGTGATACGCTTTGCGAAGGTAAAGGAGGAGAACGCGAAGCGGGCGGGGGACACGTAGCAAAGCGCATCGCCCGGCTGATTCCCCCACCACCGTGATGTCTGCCCCGATCCCCGATCCAATAGACGTACCCGAGTACTTCGGAAAAGAACCATTGACCTGAAGCCCACTCACTTTGAATCGCACCCCATTTGACGCGGTGCCAGGCGCCGGTGTTGAGGGCGAATAGACCTTCACTCTGCTGTGACCTCAAAGCCCGGATCAAGGGGTGGGCCCTGGCGACCCCGGTAAACTGGTGGGTTTTTCTCAATTATTTAAAGCCCCTATGGAACTACTCTCCGACCCGAATATCTGGATCGCCTTCTTCATGCTCGCCGCCCTGGAGATCGTGCTGGGTATCGACAACATCATTTTTATCAGCATCCTGGTCGGGCGCCTGCCCCCCGAAAAGCGCGATCTGGCGCGCCGTCTCGGGCTGGGGTTTGCGATGTTTTCGCGCATCGCTCTGCTATTCAGCCTGGCGTGGGTGATGAAGCTGACCAGCCCACTTGTCACGCTGATGGGTGAAGAAATCAGCGGGCGCGATCTGATTTTGCTGGGCGGCGGCTTGTTCCTGCTGTACAAAGCCTCGCACGAGATTTTTATGGAAGTCGAGGCGCAAGAACCCAAGGTGGTCAGCGCCGGGGTTGAGTCCGTCAAGACCGGCGCCAACATGTTTTGGGGCACCATTGTGCAGATTGGCATCGTCGACATCGTCTTTTCGCTGGACTCTGTGATCACCGCCGTGGGCATGGTGGAGCACATTAGCGTGATGGTGGCTGCGGTGGTGGCGTCTGTGGCCGTCATGATGTTTGCGGCCAAGCCGATCGGTGACTTTGTAGACAAGCACCCGTCCATCAAGGTGCTGGCACTGGCCTTTTTGACCATGGTGGGCACCTTGCTGATTGCCGAAGGCTTTGACGTGCATGTGCCCAAAGCCTATGTTTACACCGCCATGCTGTTCTCGCTGGGGGTGGAGGCGCTCAACATCCGGGCGCGCAACAAGCGTTTAGTCCAAGCGTCATGATCTGACACGCCTTGGGAGCCGCATCGGCCGGATTCAATCTGAGCCGTCATGCAATAGGCAATAGGCATTAGCAATAGGCAATAGCCACAGCCAACCGAGTCCCGCTGCACCCACAAACGGGCGGTTGGCCACGCAAAGACATGCGTATTACTAATATATTGCCTTGCAAACGCCCATTTCAAATCCGCCTGATTTAAGCCAAATAACTGAAGCTAGCCCACGCATATAAAGCGATGTTAGCTATTAATAGCATAGCTTAATAGTTACACAGTGAATAATAAATTGTGTATATTACGCACACCATGCGCAGAAAAATCCCCTCGCTCCAGGCCCTGGCCTGCTTTGAAGCCGCTGCCCGCCAGCAAAGCTACACGCGCGCCGCGCAGGAGCTGGCGCTCACGCAAGGCGCGGTGTCGCGCCAGATCACGGCGCTGGAAGACTTCTTAGGCATTGCGCTGTTTCGCCGCACGCGCCACGGCGTGCTGCTGACCGAGCGCGGCGCCGACTACTTTGCCCAGGTGGCGCCGCGCTTGCAGGCGCTGGAGCAGGACACCTTAGATGCCATGTCGGCCCAGGGCCCGGGCGGCACCCTGCACCTGGCGGCGGTGCCCACCTTTGCCACGCGCTGGCTGATCCCGCGCCTGCCCGAGCTGAAGCAGTTGCAGCCCGATCTGAGCCTGCACATTGAAACCAGCACCCGCCCCTTCATGTTTGCCGACACCGTATTTGACGCCGCGCTGTTTGCCGGCACGCCCGAGCAGGTGAGCCAGTGGGCCGGCACGCACGCGCACAAGCTGATGGCCGAACAGGTGGTGCCGGTGTGCAGCCCGCATTTCCTGGCCGGCCAGAGCAGCTTGACGCCCGCCGCCATTGCCGCCTTGCCCCTGCTGCAGCAAAGCACCCGCACCGAGGCCTGGCGGCGCTGGTTTGACGCCATGGGCGTGAGCGCACCGCTGGCCTTGTCGGGCCCGCGCTTTGAGCTGTTTTCCATGACGGCAGCGGCGGCCGCGCACGGCCTGGGCGTGGCGCTGGTGCCGCGTTTGCTGATCGAGCCCGAGCTGGCGCGTGGTGAACTGGTGGTGGCGTGTGAGCAGGTGCTGCCCAGTGAGCGCGCTTACTACCTGGTGAGGCCGCAGACGCCAGAGGAGCGCCCGGTGATGAACCGTTTTCTGGATTGGCTGCAGCTGGCAGCAAGCGCAGGGCGCGTAACTGACACCGGGTGAGGCCGCGCACCCGGCTGACGCACCGGGACCTGCGGCCATCACATGGCTATTGGGCTGGGCTGGTGGTTCCCGTGGTGCCGGTGCTGCCGTTGTTGCCCACACTGATCACAAGCGCTGCGGCCGCCGCGGCGCCAATGGCGAATGTGGCAGGCGCAATCCCACCAATGGCGCCGACACTGGCGTTTGCAACACCCGCCGGACCCGAAAGCGCAGCGCTGGCCGGGCTGAGCTGCTGCAAGCCGCCAAAAATGCCGACCGGCAATTGCGACTGCGTGATCAGCTGGGACGCACTGACCCCGGGGGTCAGGGAGAACTGCCCGGCATTAACCAAAAGGCTGTTGGCCGCGTTCTGCACCGCAATGCCACCGCTGTTGACACCGGTGTAAAGGGCGTTGTTTTGCAATGCCGCCACCCAGTCACTGCCGCGAATGCCGATAGTGGCGGTAGCAGTGCGCAGCTGAAATGCCTGCGGATTGGACCTGCCGAGCACACCGGTAATGGAACGCAGGCCGCCGCGCAGTAACTCCATCACGAATGAAGAGGCTGCCGGGCGCTGCGCATCAAAAGAATAGGCGGAAATCTTGACGTTTGAGTTGTCTTTCAGGGCCAGCACATGACCATCGGCAAAGCGAACCACCGCCTGCCCGTCGCCGCCCGTGAGCAGTTGCGCGCCGACCGCCAGTTGCTGCCCCGCCACCAGCGGCGCCGTGGTGCCTGCTGCGCTTTGCAGCCGGGCGTCCCCGCGGGTTGATTGCACCACCGCCATCTGGGCCATGACCATTGGCGCCACACCCAGCAGCAGCCATGCCATCACCGAACGAATTGAAAGCTTCATCACCTTGCTCCATCAATTTTGTGGTTTAAACCGCGTCATTTGAGCAGAGTCAATACAAGCTAACAAGTGTTTTTTGAAGGTGTTTTTTTAAGCCGATTTCTAATTGGCCTGCCCCGGCGCCAGCGAGATTTGCTTGAGGGCTTGCAGGCGCACGCGCTCCTGCACGTCATAAGACCCGAAGACTTCTTGGGGCGAACGGGTTTCGGGCAGCACGTAAACAATGCCGCTGGTCTTGGTAAAAGCCGCACTCACCACAGTCTTGAAGAAATCAGCCGGCACATTGATGCAGCCATAGGAGATGCGGTTATCCAGCGTCGACGACGACGCCAGACGCTCAGCGCGGCGCTCGGCGGCCTTGCTGGTAACCACCGGATGCATTGAGAGCGATGAGGCGTAGTCAACCCACAGCATTTGCTTGCCGTGCAGATTTTTATCCAGGTCGGCCACAAAGCGCCCGGCCGCCGTGGTGCGCTCTTCGGGGCGAATGTCGGCCAATTTCTTCTCGCCAATGCCGGGCACCGAGTCGTCGCCAACTGCCGAGCCCAGCAGCACGGGCGACGTGGCACGCAGGCGCCCGTCGGCATAAAAAACATAAACCTTGGCATCGACCTTGTCGACGATCACAAAGGGCAAGCCGCGGTTGTCTCGGGCGTCAATGACCCAGTCAGCCACATGGCGCGCAGCCTCAGACGCGCGCTCCTGCTCAAAATTGACTCTTTTGACGGGTTGAATCGCGCTTGCTGCCGTCGCAGCGGCCAGCGCCACGACCTGCGGCGCCGCCTCATCCAGGGCCAAGGCCGGCGTCACACTCCAACTCGCACCCAACGCAGCCAACCACATCAGCCGCGCCAGCGCCGGGCCACCCCAACGCATGGGTCGGACACGCCGGGTGACTGGTGCTGCCAGCACCGCCTTCAGTTCGATATTGATGTTGCGTGTTTTCATTGAAATTCTTTAACAGAGCCTGTGCAGACGGCCGAGTAAGTCATGGTAGCACTGCGACTCAATCTCTGTGGAGAAGAACCCGCACGGCGCCGGCCAGGTCTCGCGCCAGAAACGGGGACGTGGCAAGGGGCTGCAGCGCGCCGCCGACCTCCGTCAGCAGCGCGGCGCAACCCCTTCACGCTACTCCAACCTAGTTGCGGTCTTGCTTACGCGCACGCTTCGGTGCCACATAGATTTCCGGCGGGGTTTCCGGCGCCAAGATCACGGGCGGCTGCTCCACCACCAGCACCGGTGGCACCACCACTGGCGGGGGCGCCGGCGGGGGCGCCAGAGTGAACAGCTCCGGCGGCGTGGCCGCAGGGACCACCACCGGCATCCAGGTCGTGTCGTCAGACGGCAACACGGGTGGCACCACTACGACAGGGACTATGGGCGGCACGACCACTGGCAATTGCAACACCGTCAACACCCCATCGACATAACCGATGGTGTAGTTAGACGGCGTGAAGGTGCCACCAGTGGCCTCGCCTGGCGTGATCGGGTAGGTGGTCCCGGCAGGCGCGGTCGCCGGCTGGCCCGGGCTGGTTTCGGTCACACTGCCCACGGTTTCACCGTTTACCAAGGGCGTCGTGGTGAAGCCCGACAGGATCGGCGTCTCACCGTAGTTCTTGGTGACATCTGTCGCCGTGATGGTCAGAGGCACCGGGGTCACCACCAGTTTGCCATTGACGTAGGTGACGGTGTAGTCGGTCGGCACGAAGGTGCCGCCGGTTTCGCTGCCCGCTGTGATGATGATCGGATACGGGCTGCCCGCCACGGGCGCCGTCGCTGGCGTGCCGGCGCTGGTCATCGCGACAGTTGCGATGGAGTCAGAGTTCTGCAATGTGGTCGAAGTGAACGCCGTGCCCGGGATCGGTAACGCGGTACCGTAAACCTTGCTCTGGTCGTTCGCCGTCAGCGTCAGCGGCGCCGGCGTCACCGTCAGGGCGCCATTGACATAGCTGATGGTGTAGTCGGTCGGCACGAAAGTGCCGCCCGTTTCACTACCGGGCGTGATGATGATCGGATACGGGCTGCCCGCCACGTGTGCGGTCGCTGGCGTACCGGCACTGGTCATGGTGACGCTGGCGATGGAGTCAGAATTCTGCAAGGTGGTCGCGGTGAACGCCGTGCCCGGGATTGGCAACGCCGTACCGTAAACCTTGCTTTGGTCGTTCGCCGTCAGGGTCAGTGGCGCTGGATTCACCACCATCGCGCCGTTGACGTAAGTGATGGTGTAGTTGGATGGAGCGAAGCTGCCACCGGTTGCCGCCGAAGGAATGATCGGGTACGGGCTGCCCGCCACATGCGCCGCAGCCGGCGTGCCGGCGCTGGTCAGTGACACGGTGCCAATGGTTTCGCCACCAACCAGTGCGGTGTTGGTGAACTCGGTGCCCGCGAATGTGAACAAAGTGCCATAGGTCTTGCTCTGGTCGTTCGCCGTCACCGTCAGCGGTGCTGGCGTGATATTGGCGGTGGTAGTGGCGGTCGAGTTGACCGTGTAGTTGCCCGCATCGGCACCCGCCAGGCTCAGGCCGGTGCCGGTCACGGTCTTGCCGTTGGCCACGTTCTTGTCGCTGAACAGGGCCGTGCCGCCGACGTAGCTCACCGCGTCGCCTGCAATAGGTGTCGCCAGAGTCCGGCTCGCGATCACAGCCGAGTTGTTGGCGTCGTACATCTTGTTGTTTGCCGTGATGCTGCCGACCAGCGCCAGCGGCGTAATGGTGCCCGGTGCCGTGTTAACGGTCACGCTGTAGTTGTTGCCGCCATTGCCATCGGCCACGGTGTAGGGACCATTGGCAACCAGGGTACTGAGACCGGTGCCCAGCACGTTCTTGCTGGCATAGGCCTGCGTCAGGGTGCCATTGATTGTGTCGCCGGTTTGCAGGTCAACTACCGTCGGAGTACCCACCGAGCTGGTGGTGCCGTTGTAGACGCGGGTATCGGTGACTGCGTTGACTGTGAGCGGCCTGACCGTGATATTGCCACGTGCGAGGTAGGTTCCAGTCGCATACGTATCAGGCGCGAACAGCGCATACACAGCGTCGCTAAAAGTGCTGTTATACGTAATTGGCTTGCTAATTCCGACATGTTCGGTATCAAAATTCGCGTTGCTGACGGCACCTAATGCGACGGGGGGCGCAACGCCGCCGACATCTGGTCTGAGACCGCTGATGGTGGCCGCAGTCGTGTTGTCGTACATCTTGTTGTCGCCCAGGCCAAACACCCACGCCTTGGCGTCCAGCACACCGGCGCCGGTCAGGTTCGCGTCATAGGCGGTTATTTCAGCACCTGTAGTGGCGTAGCTCACCGGATTGAAGCGAATGCTGAGGTTACCGGTGCCGATGGTCAGGCAATTGCTGCCGCAGGTGATCGCCACGGTGCCCGCAGCCACGCCCGGACCCGTGCCATCGTTGTCAGCGCGGAGAATCATGTCGCCAGTGGTGATCGACGAGGCCGCACTGACCTTCACATCGTGTCCCGCAACCGCTGTCAGGTTGCCGGTGATGATGGTTGTCGCCGCCGTGATGTCCACATCGTTCACAGCCGTCAGTTTGAGCATGCCAGTGGTCGTCTTGGTCGCCGCTCTCAAGTTGACATCGTTGCCTGCATTGGCAACGACGCTGCCGTTAGTGCCCGTAATGGCCTGATTGATATTGACGTCGTTGAAGGCATTCATGGTCAGGGTTGTCGTCGCGGTCCACGACACCGCGTCGTTGACGTTGACATTGCCCTCCGTACCAGCTTTGCCCCCGTTACTTTCAAGGGTCACGTTCGTTGACTCCAAGTTGCTGCCCAGTAAGGCGCCAGTGATGTCACCGCCCAGGGCTGCCACCGTATAGTCAAACGGGTCGATCAACCAAGTGCCGGTTTTCCCGGCGCTAGCCAACGTGGTAATTTTGGCATCGTCCGCCACCTTCACATACGCCGCCGAGGTTTCAACAAACCCACCATTGCCACCAACAGGCGCCGACGCATCGAGCGTGCCGCCCACGTTCACGGTGCCGCTTTGCATGTCGCCCATCAGCATGATGCTGCCGTCTTCACCGGTGACCAGCGTCTGTGCGCGGACCACGCCGGTGTTGTTCACGGCGCTTGGCAGCAGGGCACTGGCCGACCGCGAGGTCAGCAGCACCTGGCCGCCGTCCGCCTGGATCAGGCCGCCGTTTTGCGCCAGCGCGTTCATGGCGCCTTCGTTGACTGTGACATTGAGCAAGCCGTCACCAGCGACGTCCAGCGTGATGGCGTTGCCAGCGGCAAGTGCCACCGTGCCGAGTTGGGCTGAAATGACGCCATCGTTGCCGA
>Ga0180732_1000061_pt1 | contig 121588 bp, 104 predicted proteins | sample KR11_01MetaG_FD_148674 | JGI IMG/M metagenome (GOLD analysis project Ga0180732, IMG submission 148674) | Groundwater microbial communities from the Olkiluoto Island deep subsurface site, Finland - KR11_0.1 MetaG | ecosystem: Environmental > Aquatic > Deep subsurface > Groundwater | place... | reverse complement strand
TGACTTGCCTGCAAAAACAGCCTAAAAATATCCGAATCTGATCCGATTAATTGTTATTGATGCCGCAAAACCACGGAAAATAGCATTTAGAAAAGAGAACAAAGAAACAGAAGGTTGTTCCTGGGAGCAATCTTGATCCTTTTCCAACCTTATCTTGGCCTCCAAGTAGCGTTGAATCCGTCGAACATTCGTTATCATTGCCGATCCAATCACCATACAGGATACTCTGAACTTGCCACGCACAGGTAGCTTACTTGTAGGGAATGGATGCTTCACCTGGCGGACAGTGGCTTCAACAGCAGCCCGTAAGTTACGCCCTTCTTCCTGATGAATCAAACTCCTCTGCCGCCGCTCAGACATATTGATTTGCTTCTGATCAAAGCGCAAATGAAATCTGAGATCTCGTTTACCCCTTTGAACTGGACACTTTGATAATAATGGACACGTCAGACAAAGAGTGTCTTCAAAATGAGCCACATAGGCTTTATTCTGGCTGCTTGTGTGAACCGCGGTGCTTTGTCCTTGCGGACAGGTAATTCGGGTTGGAATACCTTTCTCAGTTTGTTTGATCTCAAAATCAGATAAGTTTAGCTTCTCATTATTGGGAATCCGGCCGCGAATGGCGGTCTGGATTTGCTCGACCTGGTTAGTTTGCAAGGTCTTGTCCGCATCGGGACTGCCATAACCGCCGTCTGTATAGAGAGTATCTAAATTAGTCCGCTCCTTCAAGTTGGGCAAGGCTTCTATCAACATTTCTGCATCATCTGTGTGGTTGGAAGCCACCTGGACTTTGGTAACGAGTTGCAATGGATTCTCTGGATCACATGTTTCGGTGAGATTGGCAACATATCCTCTGAAGGACTTATTGTTTTTCTGTCGGTAAGTGGCTTCCAAATCATCCGGAGACTGCAAACTACTGGCGCTCAGTTCCTTACCTTCCTTGATCTTTATTACTTTCTCTTCCACCTGGAAATGTTCGCCAAATACGCGCATAAACATCTGGTAGACCGGCTCCTGGACGTAATTTGACTCAAGTTCAGCCAGCAATCGTTGCATCAGTTCGCCGATCTTCTGCAAATGCTCACTCGTGTCTTGTCCCTTTAGATGGTACACATACTGCCCGGCGTGCCCTCGAATATAGGGAGCAAATTCATCAGCGTAATGTTTTTGATCTTCTTTGGTGAGCATCCGATAAACACGCTGCAACACTTCCACCAGTAACTGCAAGCGGCCCATGGTGCGAATATTGCTGGCAATTTGTGTTGAATCCATCCGTTGTTTGCCGGTTTTGAGTTGGTAGGCCGCAATCTGTTGATCGGTCACCTTCTCGAAGGCTTTTTCCAACAGGTTTATCCCTGTCTCTTGCATGTAACGACTCAAACGTTCCCGGAAGTAGTACAGGGTTCTCAGTTCAAAATTTCCTATTACGAACTGATCATATCCTAACGCAAAGCGCACCTGCATGTTGTACAGAAAAGCCTCATGCATTTCCTGGTCCGTCCAGCCATTACCTGCTTTCAAATACTCCAACCCGACTAATACATTGACTGGAACATTCGGCCGTGACGGAATGTTTGAATAGAGTACTGCAAATGGTTTTTCATCCAGACGACAGAAAAATTCCCGATAGAATACCCCTGCCCATGATGAATACAAATACTCACGCTGTTCTTCAGGCAATTCATTGACACAGCAAAGCATAAAGGGTTGGTGATGATGGTCATGTTCTTTAAACATATCGTTGGCCTTGTGATCGGAATAGTCCAATTATATTAAATTTTTGGCCGTTTGCAGAGGGTATAATTTGGACAAGTTTTATCCAGTCGTTTTTGCAGTGAAGTCTACTTATTCAATGTTATTGTTCCACACAATGGGTGAAACCTAAACCTTAACGCTTTATTATTCCAACCAAAATGTCAATTCTTTAGTAATACCACTACGTACTGAATTAATTAGCTTTCTGAGATCACCAAGGTGATTTCAGAACAGTTTCTATTTATTGATTTCTTTTCTGGCGGCTTCTGCGAGAATAAGAAACAGTTCCGATGATGCCCAGAACCATTCCTATCAAAGAGGAGGCATAGGAAAAAAAGTTCAGAAAGAAGGTTGACTCGAGCACCTTAATGACCATCAGCAAAGGTAAGACAACCCCGGTGATCATGAGGAATAATCCAAACAAGATCATTCGACCCGGCGTTAAAAACCTCATTTATACAACCAACACGACACAAAATGCCCGGCTTCGGGTTCAAATTCCGGCGGCATTTGAATATCACATAACCCTTTGATGATCTTCGGGCAGCGCGGGTGGAAACGACATCCCTCAGGAGGATTCACCAAGCTGGGGGGTTCACCTGGAGGAACTTCCTTCTGGATGGAAGCGTTATTGGCGTCAGGATCGGAAGTGCCTTCCAATAGAGCAAAGGTGTAAGGATGTTTGGGGTTTTTAATAATCTGATCCACATTTCCTTTCTCGATCATTTGAGCAGCATACATAACAAAAATTCGCTCCGAGAAATATCGCACTGTAGAGAGATCATGCGTAATGTAAATCACACCCAGGTTGTGGTCTTTCTGCAAACCGCGCAAGAGTTTTAATATTTCAACACGGACAGAAGCATCCAGCATGGAAACCGGTTCATCAGCCACGAGTAATTTTGGGTTCATTATCATCGCCCGTGCAATGACAATACGCTGCTGTTGACCGCCGCTTAACTGGTGTGGGAATTTTGGCAAAAATTCAGTCGCGGGACTCATTTTTACTTCTTCCAGCACTTTGATCACGCGCTGAACGCGTTCATCCGGATCCTTAACCCCATTGATCTTTAGAGGTTCTTCTAGGATCGTTTGCACATTCATAAAGGGCGGCATTGCGCCATAAGGATCCTGCTGCACATAACCTACCTGTGAACGATAATCCTTAATCCCCTTCGCTTTCAGGTCATTAATCACAGTCCCTTCAAAAACAACCTCACCTTTTGTGGGTCGATTCAGTCGTAAAATCGTGCGCATAAGACTGGTCTTACCGCATCCGCTTTCACCCACAATGGCAATAGTTTCGTCTTTACGCAAGTCAAAGGTTACACCATCTACTGCGCGGACATAACCAGCATGGCGGAAACCCCATTTACGCAGTTCAAACCATACATGTAGATTTTTGATGGAGAGAAAAACATTATCATTGTAAAACTTGGTCTTTTTCTCAGCCTTATTCACTTTATTTTGGGTAGTTTCAGTAATATTTTTCATAGGTTGCTCGCTGTCATGCATATAACCAGCATTTTACCTGGTCGTTCCCAATTATCGTAATCGGCGGCTCTTCAGAGCAGCGCGCAAATTTTCGCGGACATCGGGCTGCAAAACGGCAGCCAGTGGGAGGATTAATTAAACTTGGGGGTTGTCCGATAATAAAATCTGGTTCACTGGTACCACGCAATTTGGGGACGCTTGCCATGAGTTTGGCTGAATATGGATGCCGTGGTTCTTTGAAGAAATGGTGCGCATCACTAACTTCCACGATCTGCCCCGCATACATCACAGCCACTCTATCTGCCAATTCACTTGAAGTGGCAATGTCGTGGGTGATCAGCACAAAACTGGTGGCTGATTCTGCTTTGAATCGCTTTAATAAGTTGAAAATATTGGCCTGGGTCAAAACATCCAGGGCTGATGTGGGTTCATCAAGAACAACCAGCTCCGGGCTTGTAACCAGAGACATTGCCAGCGCTACACGTTGCCGCATTCCACCAGAAAGTTCAAATGGATAGCGGTGAATAAAGTCAATTGGAACACCTACATGCTGGAACATTATGATGGCTTGCTTCAGTGCTTCTTCTTTACTCACATTGTAATGTACCATCATTGGTTCAGACACCTGATCACCCACCCGTAATACAGGGTTAAGCGAATTCATGGCTGCCTGAGGGACAAGCGACATTTTGACCCAACGGATCTTTTTTCGGTACTCTTCATCGCTCATAGCCATGGTTTCGGTGTCGTTCAAGAACACTTCACCAGAGTACTCGGCAACATTACGAGGAAGAAGGCGTAAAACGGCTTTAGCCATTGAACTTTTTCCGCAGCCAGACTCGCCAACGATCACAACAGCCTGGTGGGTTTTTAACTCAAAATTTACTTTATCAACAGCCTGTACAATGCCGCCAGTGGTTTTGAAATAAAGCTTGAGATCATTGAGTTTTAATACTGTCTTATTCTCTGCCATGGTTTTACATGCCTCTCAATCTTGGATTAAAGATTCGGTCGAGAGCAAACCCCAACATAGCAAAACCCAGACCGGTGAACATCAACAATACAGCCGGTTGTAAAATCCAGTAATACATACCTTTATACAGGGCTCCAAATGTTTCAGCATCATTGATCACTTTACCCCAAGTAGGTAGAACAGGATCGCCAAGACCGAGAACCGCCAGAGACGCTTCAAGGAAGACATAAGCGGGTACTGCCTGCACAAGCGTTGGAATGAGCAGTGGAATTATGCGAGGGATGAGGTAGCGGAAAATAATCCGGAAATCGTTCGCCCCATAAGCCCGAGCCGCCTCAATATATGTGGATTCCTTCACTTGCAGGAAGATTGCTCTGTCAGTTTTGATCGCACCTGTAAATATACTTAGTGCGATGGTCACACCCAGAATAATCCAAATACTCCTCGAGTAGAAAGTACCCACCATGATCAGAATGGCAAGAAATGGTAAAACCAGATTAATCTCAGTTATACGCTGGATCAACTCATCTAACCAGCCACCATGCCATGCACCGATGGCTGCAATGATCATGGAGAGTAAGGAGGTTCCCAATGCGGCCAGTAAACCGAAAGCGAGTGCGATAGGTGCGCCCCACAGCATGGCCACCGAGAGGTCACGTCTGTTGTGATCTGTTCCAAACCAGCCTGCCACCCGTCCGTGAAATACAAACTCTGCATCAATATCTGATCCTTCTTCAAAAGTAACACCTTTGATGATGAGTTTATAATCTCCCTTAAGGGGGATACTGGGATCTGATTGAGGAACCGCGAAAATACCTTCAACCGGATTGATCATTTCACGACCCATGATCCGGTTTATGCGAGTAATGAACCGATCATCCTGAGAGAACCTGTAGGTATATTTAGTGGGGATCCCAAAATCCCCAATCATAATTTCAGTCCCGTCAGGAGTGAGCATGGAGACCGAAGCAAACGGCTGCCTCTGATCAAATTTCGTGTTGAAATACAGAAACACTTCAGGCGGAAAAACATCATAATCAAAAGTAAAGTTATATTCAAAATTTATAGTGGATGAACCATCCGGTTTTGTTGTGACGACTTTTGTAAAACCTTCATCAACCCCGGCTTTTACGACAAACGATTCTGGCAATTTGCTTTTAGAAAACCAGTTGTACCAGACCGGTGGAGCGTTCTTGGGATTCATATACCATACTTCTTCACCCCCACGCCATAATCGGATTGCTTCAGGGTATGGAATTTTTATCATTGCAAAGATGGCCAATGCGACCAACATCATAACAATGATAAAACCAATAATGGCTGAGGGATACCGCTTAATCTCGCGGAGAGCATTTTTGAGTGAGTTCATATTAGTTGTTCCCTCCGCCTACTTTTACGCGAGGATCGACGAGCGCATAAACGAAATCCAACAAAAACACTGTGAAAGCCAGTAGATATGCATAGATGATGGTTGACCCTACGATAACCGCTGTATCATAATAACCAATCGCTCGGAAAATCGTTCGTCCCAAACCTGGCCAGAGAAAAACAGTTTCCGTAATGGTAGCGCCGGTCCAAAGGCCGATTAACAGTAAAGCAAAATTGGTAATAATGGTTGGCAAAGTGGGGCGAAGAATGTACCGTCTTTCAATATCTCGGGCATTTAAACCTTTGGCCTTGGCCATTTCCACGTAATCTTCACTGGAATAGATGAGAAAAAAGGTTCGCCAATTGTAAATACTAAAGAATAAAGCAGCAACAATCAACGACGAAGCTGGCAAAATTAAGTGTTTAAGTACATTTAAAACATAACCAATTGTTGTATCGGGTGGGGGTGAATCCACCATACCTCCAAACGGGAGAACCTTAAGAATGGCTGCAAAAATTAAAATAAAAAATATGCCATAAAACCAGGGTGGAGCTGCAGAAGTTGGAGAAAGGGCAATTACCAGCTTATCCCAAAAACTGCCATATGACCTAGAAAGCATAAGCGCAAGAAAAACACTTACAAAGAAAAGTATCAACTGAGACGAGCCCATCAATAACAGAGTGGCAGGCAGCCGCTCCAGAAGAATGAGCCTGACTGTACGAGAACCGCTGTCACTGACCATATACTGCGCCCTGCCCAGCTCGAGTCTCAATCCGTTCCAAAGGTATTTGAATGACCGAATGACAAAAGGTGTGTCTAATCCAAGCCTTTTCTCTTCCAGATTAATCATATCTTGAACCATTTTCTGCCGTGCTTCCGGTGCGATCGCTTTATTGGCGGTCAACTGGGCCACTTCCATAATGGTTGTCTCACGGATATTATTGCGCATGATCGTATCCACATACCCACCCATATTCGCGATCAGGATTGTGGCATAAACACCGACTACGATCGTCACAATTAACATGATGACCCTGAAACCCATAAAACGAGCAATCCGTTTGATGGAGGAGCTCGTTGCGGATTCTACTTTGGGAACTTCTTTTTCTGATAATTCTGAGGTCATTGGCATCCCTCTTAACTAGGATGGATAGGGGCAAGTGGTTAAACTTGCCCCTATCGTTTTGTTTATCTAGTGGTCCTGGCGATTATTGGGTTACAAACTCAACAGCCGCGAAGGTGGGTTGATTGACTACCAAAGGAACCACAGCAACTTCGAGCTTGTTGGCACCAGCTGCGAGTTTGCCGGTTTCTTCTGCCGTCAATGTAACTTTGTAAAGGCCTTCTTCAACAAATTCGGCTTCTTTAACAAGGACGGTTGCACCGGTAGCATCATAAAGCATCACTTTGACATATTTAACATAGTCAGCATTGTAGGGTTCACCCTCGAAGGTCACAAACACATCGTAGGCTGCTTCTTCTCCAACAGTGACTTGTCCCGGGCCATCAAGTTCAACTTCAGCGATAAACGGTACACCAAAGTTGCCCCAACGGTCGGCAAGATATGGGTAATCTGCAAAGTGCTTGACAACAGCGGTTTTCTCAGTGAGGAATACCTTGTCAAGTACGTAAGGTCCAGTGCCGAGCCAGTAGTGGTCGTGCTCGTCTTTGAAGGCTTTCAGGTTGGCATAGCGAGCCGCAGCTTCTTCAGCAGTCAGGATGTCACCCATGATGGGAGCATACGGAATGTGGGATTCTGCGGTTGCGGTTTCAAGCTTGGCAGCCAGGAGATCGAGTGTAGGACCACCAATGTAGGAAATCTGCTCGATGCCAGCGGGTTCAGCTTTGTCAATGGTATAAGCGGCTTCACCGGCTGCTTCGACCAAGTTGGCGATGGCAAATGTGTGCCATGAACCTTCACCCAGGTTGTACCAGGGCCAGACACCGAATGCTAACAATTCAGCATCAGTCAGAACAGCTTCACTGTAGATCTCAACGACCAATGGATCAGTTGAAACGACATTCCAGCCTCTGAATGAAAGCATGAAGGAGTCGAACAACGGAACATAAGACTCATCGTAGATAGCGCTTTCTGGTTTGGCTCGATCAAATGCCATGATCATACTCATCAAAACGTCAGCGTAAGAGAAGTTGGAACCATCATGCCATTTAACCTTTTCATAAAGGTCCTCAGGATAGTAAACAACTGTCTTGCGTTTTGTGGTCAGTCCGTCTGGATACATGGTTTCAGCAGTGATAAAGGTTTGGGTTGTTGCATCCCAATCGACCCAGGCATTGGTGGGAACTGCGATTTCAGGTGCGAAGTCGAGCGTGACCCAGTCATGGGTTGTACCGACAGCGAGACCATCCAAAACAGTTACTTCAGCTCGTTCGATCATCAAAGGCCAGGTGAGGCCAGTGTATGGATCATACATCAGGTCATTGCTCATGGTCATACCATATACACCATGATCGAATGTCCAGTTGGAACCACCGAGGGGATTGTAGGGTTCAGCAAAGAGGTCCTGGGTGGCCCATCTCATTGTGCCGCCTTCCTGGCCGTCAAAGCGCAGGGTATAGGGACCAATCTGTCCGGATTCAACACCGGCAGCAAGATCTGCGGTGGCAACAACATTGTCAAGATAAGGAATGAAACCTTTGCCATCGATGAGCCATACCTGGAGGGAGTCCTCAAGGGATAATTCCAAGGCGCGTTTCATCCATTCTTTACGCTCGGCAAGATCTTTATAGGTAGCCGCATAAAGTTTATCACCAAGTTCCTGGAATTCAGGATCAGAAACATTGGAATACCATGCCGGGATACCCTGCTGGCTTGAAGAAAGATACATTTCCTGGAACATGTTGGCTTCATCACGATCAATAATTGATGAACCCCAGGCAGCAGTATACAGGTGCCATTGACCTTCTTCTGGAACAGAACCGATCCAGATGGGAGAGGCTTCAGAACCGGTTTTTAATTGGCGATCAACATTGAAGCCGATTGCTTCAAATTGTGCTGCTGCATATTCACCAATGGGAATACGGGTCTTATCTGAGTCAGAGCGGATGATGAAAGTAAGGACAATGGGTTCACCTTCAAACGACCATTTTCCATCAACCAGTTCTGCGCCCATACCTTCCATTTCAGCGGTGATAACTTCGTTTGCTTTTTCAAGGTTATAAGCATATTTAGTCTCAAGGCTGCGGGCAGTATCGATCAAGTCAACATAATCCGGACCTTGGGTCTGGATAGCGAAAAACTTTGCAAGAGCGCCGCCTTCATAAATTTCCTGGTTTAAGTAATTTCGGTCGAACATCCAGTTGGTGGCTTCACGTATCTTGCGGTTGCTAAACGGGTTCAACCTGCCATCAGCAAAGGTGGCCGGGTTATAAAGCATGTCATAGTACAAGCCGTTATTTGTTGAATAAGCAAGCCCTGCTTCTTTAATTGCGGGCAGGTCTTTTGAAGACAAGCCATTGGCATAAATGTCAATAGCACCAGCCTGAAGCTGGGTGATGACAGAATCGGCGTCCACGACGGAGAAGACAACCTCATCCAACCAACCACCAACGCGAGTACTTGGCGCTACGGTTGGTTCAACAGGAGCCTCTGTCGCAACGGGTGCTTCAGTAGCAGGTGCTTCAACTTCAGCTGGCGTGGTTGGCGCAGCTGGCTGACAGGCAGCCATTAACAAGCTGGTTACCAGCAGTATTGCTATAACAAATGTTACTTGTTTTTTAAACATACTTCTTCCTCCTCAAGGTTTGGTTTACACAATCGTTTTGGATCAGCTTTTCAGTTTCCTTCATGGTTACGCTTGTTGCGACCACCTCCTCTCAAAAATTTTTTGTTTCACAGACATTTATCTTACCGTGAAACAACCTGATTTTGCAACCTGTTGTTAACGTTCGCAATCAGGATTATTTCTCTTTTTGAAGAAATCCTGATACATCGACTGTTACTAATTGTACGATGTTTTGCATCGATTTTTATACCCAAATTTTATTTTCGAGTTTTTTATAAGATTTGCCGAAATTAATATTCACAGACAAAAACGCCATTTCATTAATAAGATGAGTAGTCATCTGTTCTCGTCAATCTCGCTCCGGGGAGTTTCGAAGTACCGTTCTTTAACATTTAGATGATTCAACTCTCGTTATTTCATTATCCCAATTTACATTTATCCGATAAATTCTTTACTTACAAAACTTACGCCAATACTCACACTGTTAAAAATCCTTCACTGATTACTCTCACAAAACTATGTACTATAAAAAAAGCTTTTCTGAACAGAGGTGAAGATTGAGGTGTGACTTAACTTTAGTATACTTTTTTATATTTTACATCATGAAATCGATTTTGTAACATTTCAATATTTAAACTCAATTATCTCCCATCCTCATGCGCACATATGATTCATATCGTTCAGTGCTCACTGTTCCTTCTTCAATTGCTTTCATAACGGCACAGCCTGGTTCTTCAATGTGTGTGCAATCATTAAATTGACACTTTGAAACCAAACCCCTAAGTTCTGGAAAGTACCCATCAAGTTCTTCAGGTTCAGTATCCCATAAAGAAAGTTTGCGCAAGCCAGGCAGGTCGGCCACAAAACCACCCCCATCAACAGGAAACATTTCACGAACAACAGTAGTATGTTTGCCTCGGTCATTCCATGAACTAATTTCTCTTACGGCCAACCCCAATCCCGGTTGAATGGCGTTCAAAAGACTCGATTTTCCCACGCCAGAAGGACCGGCAAGTGCAGAAATTCTACCGACTAAAGCCTTTTGAAACTCTTTGAGCCCCATATTTTCTTTTGCAGAAGTGTAGATTACCGGGTATCCAAGTGGTGGATATACCCCGAATATCTTTTTCGCATTGCGTATGCCAATAAGGTCCACTTTATTGGCGACGATCATCGCCTTAAGTCCCTGTTTTTCAGCAATCACTAGAAAACGGTCGAGCATACGCAGATGAGGTTCCGGCTGGGTACAGGCAAAAACAGCAACGAGCTGATCTGGGTTAGAAAGTAAAATCTGCCGAAAATCGCCTCTTGGCGTAGGATCAAGCCGCACCAACTCGCTGTGGCGGGGCTCAATGACTTCTACAGCTCCGGTTCCATCAGACAACAGACTAATTTGCACCTTGTCGCCAATGCTGATTACATCCCCTTGAACGGTTCGCCGCTTAAGTCTGCCACGTAAAACACACACAACTTTGCCCTGCTCGGTTTGAATGGTGTAGAAACCGGACTGAAATCGAGAAACCCATCCTGGAACTGTCTCGGGGATCATGGCTCTTGAGTGATCTCACCCTCTAGTGTCGGGGTTACTGTCAAGTAAAAATCATACTCCCATGGATACAGTGTAACAGGAGACCCAATGAAATAATCTTGAATGACACGCTTAAATATTCGTGAAGCAACTCTTGAACCATCTCCGGCGTTCTCTGCAATGACAACAATTGCAATATCCGGTTTATCTGAATTGTTCGCATCAGTGTATCCAGCAAACCATGAGTGCGGATCAATAATGGATGTGGTGGCCGTGCCGGTTTTTCCATAGATAGGGGTTTCCATGCCAATAAAACTGGAATGCGCAGTACCCCGTTCGTCTTCAACCACCAGACGCATGCCTTCTTGCAATGCAGCAATGGTTGATTGACTGACCGGTAAAGTGCCCCTAATTTGTGGTGTAAAAGATTGAACAGAGTCGCCATTCACTGATGTGATCTTTTCAATAATTTGTGGCGTGTAAAGTGTTCCACCATTGGCGATGGCTGCTATAAAATCAACCACTTGAATGGGAGTCACCAGCATATCACCCTGACCAATTCCCATTTGTACTGCAGCGCCATCGCTGGTTGGATTATTAATACTGCCTGGGTTTTCTGCCAAAATGCCAATACCAGTTAATTCACCCAAACCAAAACCACGAGCCATATCAGCCAGATAGGTAGGACCTTTATCTTGATATAGGGCATATCCTAAATGATAAAACCATGGATTGCATGATCGCATTAAGCCTTCAAGCAAGTTAAGGTTTCCAGAGGGAGGAAGTCCCCGTGTAAAGGTCCAATCGTCTCCTATATATCCAGCCAGCTCGGTATATTGGCTTGTGCATTCATACCTGCTATCAGGGGAATAGAGACCAGATTCAAGAGCTGCGGCTGCTGTGACCAGTTTAAAAACCGAACCAAGCGGATATTGCCCTTGTAAAGCACGATTGATTAAAGGTCTGTCTTCAGCATTCCAAATATCGTTATATGCATATTGAAAATTGTAGTTTTGCTGCAACATTACATTAGGGTCAAAATAGGGTGATGAAGCTATCGCGAGAATTCGACCAGTATCCACTTCCATCACGATGATTGCTCCGGTAAAACCATAAAGTGCTTTTTGAACCAATATCTGAAAATCTTTATCAATTGTGAGATAAATCGTGTCAGGGGCTTTCGGGTCAATACTGGCCAGGCGGGTATCATAGGTGCCGTCAGGTTTGACTACATAGAGATCGGCGGCAGGCTTACCGGCTAAATAACTCTCTCCCCACAATTCAATGCCAGAACGACCAATCTGCGCATCGCGCGCATAACCCAGTCGAGTGTATTGATCAATCTCTTCGGCAGGGATTAAACTCATATAGCCAAGTACCTGTGAAGCAACCCCGCCATTGTTGTAATATCGTGCGGTATATGGATTTTTCACCAAACCGCCATAAGCATCAAAGGTCGTTGCACGCGCATCATATGCTGCTTGAGTGATCTCACCAAGCGCAACATAATTGTTTCCGGCATCTTTATACATTTCACGAATGATATTTTTTGGAATGTTTAATGCCCCTGAAAGCGTATCCACCAGAGCCGGCTCATACTCCCATGACACTTGATTTGGGATTATTCCAAGCGCAACAGCCTGGGTTTGAGTTACGAGTGTATTTCCATTGCGATCATTGATATCACCGCGAGAAGGTGCCTGAATGTTACTGGCAAGGCGGTTTCCGCCGGTCAACTCAGGAAGGATCATCCCTTCATGCCATTGAATTTTCCAATCGTTATTTTCAATAACCAGAATCATTTCCATGCCGCGGCTGAGATCGCCATATAAATTGGAGTTGAAATTGACCTGATATCCAACTGTTGCAGATGCAGGTTTTACTAAAGTCGAAACAATTCCAGTATCTATTTGTTTCAAACTAAGCGCAGCGGCTGTCTCTGTGTAAAGTTTTACGAAATCTTCCTGGCTGGTGGCATCTTTGCTGGTCTGTGCCAGCATGCCATACATCCCAACATAATCACCATTATTCCAAAGGTTCAAAAACTGGTTAACTGAAACTGCCACGTCAGGAACAGCAACCGTGGTAACTCCTGGTGTGGGCAGCTCTGAGATTGGTGGGGTGGTGATTGGCGGATTTTTAGAACACGCTGAGATTATAAAAATAACAAACAAAACGGCAATAATTTTTTTCATTTTTCCTCCCGGCTTTGACCCGGGTTACCCTACTATTTCACCCTTTAGTACATGTTGATAGATCGGACAAGAATAGGAGAGTTTTTCCTGACAGACATGTGGAATCTCTCTGCGCTCGCCAAATCCCATTTGCCTTAACATGTATTCAAAATGGCAAAGTGGAAGCCCCATCACGCTGGCAAAGCAGCCTGCAAATTTTATCACCGGACGAAAACCAGGGTGCTGAATCGCGTAAGCCCCTGCCTTATCGATCGGATCGCCAGTGGACAGATATACATCGATTTCGTCATCAGTATATCGGCGCATATGCACATCAGTAGAACAAATCACTTCTTTTTTAATCCCTTTTGAAGGAACAGAGACCACCACTGCTGAGTGTACTTGATGGATTTTTCCACGTAAGCGAATCAGCATTCGTCTGGCATCTTCACTGTCAACAGGCTTACCCATTAAGGTGTTGCCATCAGCAACAGTTGTATCCGCAGCCAAAACAATACCATTAAACGGGGCGAAACCGGCTGAAGCTTGTGCTTTGTTATTGGCAAGCCTTAAAACGTATTCATCGGCAGGTTCATTCTCCAGCGGCGTTTCGTTGATATCCGCGGGGTGCACAGAAAATGGTAACTTCGTCCAGCCGAGGATCTCGCTGCGGCGTGGTGAGTTGGATGCTAAAACGATATGAGGTACAGTCATGGCTTTAATTCTATCACACGATGTTTTGTCATTTCTTTAACGAAGAGATTGTCGAAAAACTGCACAAATTTTACGAATTAGACTCTTCATATATTTATTAAAAAAGCCTCCCTTTTCTCTGGTATTGGGTAAAATGTCTGTACAACTAATGATGGAGGATCACATGCAAGAATTACAGGGCCGTATTTTAGCCGAAGGTAAAAATCTCGGGGGCGGAATTCTCAAAGTGGATGGGCTGATCAACCATCAAGTGGATCCGGAGTTGATGGATCATTGTGGCGCAGAACTGGCTGCCATCTTTGCACATTCAGGCGCCACACGAATCTTGACAGCCGAAATCTCTGGCATTGCTCCTGCGCTGATGACTGCCAAACACATGAAACTGCCGGTGGTCTATGCTCGTAAAACCAGGCCGATTACCATGCCTCATACTGTCTACCTCACCGTTGCGCCTTCTCACACCAAGGGCAATATGGTTGAATTAATCGTCTCACCAGAATATTTACAAACCAACGAAAAAGTACTGATTATTGATGATTTTCTCGCCTCAGGTGCAACCATTCAGGCCCTGGTGCGTTTAGCCCAGGCTGCCGGCGCAGAAGTGATTGGTGTTGGTACGCTCATTGAAAAAACGTTTGAAGGTGGTCGTGAATCGCTGGCCTATCTCAACGTCCCCGTCCACGCGCTGGTTCATATCAGCAGCCTGGATGACGGAAAAATCGAATTTAGTGACTAGTTAGTGAGGAATGTCTGATGCCTGATGCCGTTGCAATTCTGGATTTTGGTTCTCAATATACTCAATTGATCGCCAGACGGATTCGCGAAATGCAAGTCTACTGCGAAATCTTCCCCTGGGATGCTCCCAAAGACAAGATATTACAACTAAATCCAAAAGCCTTCATCCTTTCAGGCGGACCAGCATCTGTTTACGAAGAAAATGCACCCACCCTTCAAGACTTTGTGATTCAGTCGGGCTCTCCGATTTTGGGTATTTGTTACGGCATGCATATTCTCGCACATCATCTTGGCGGTCAGGTGACCTCATCTGATGCCCGCGAATATGGTTTAGCCGAAGTAGAAGCTCTTGGAGATAACGCTCTCTTCCCGGCTTCATCCATGACCGTTTGGATGTCTCACGGCGATCGAACTGAGAGATTGCCACAAGGGTTTGCTTCACTGGCGACCTCGGGCAACAGTCCCATTTGCGCCATGGCAGATGCTGCCCGTCGCTACTACGCTGTTCAATTCCACCCCGAAGTCAGGCACACCAAACTTGGCAGACAGTTACTTGAGAATTTCATCTTCAAAATCTGCAATTTGAAAGCAGAGTGGACCGCTGAAAATATCATCGAACAGTCTGTTGAAGCCATCCGCAAGCAGGTTGGCGATCGGCATGTGATTTCTGCAGTCAGCGGCGGCGTGGATTCAAGTGTAGCCACCGCGCTGGTGCACCGCGCCATCGGCGATCAACTATCAGCAGTTTTCGTTGACACCGGCATGCTTCGAAAAAACGAAGTCCAACAAGTTGAAACTGCTTTTGCCAAACACATTGGCTTAAAATTGATCACCGTGCATGGCAGTGATGATTATTTCACTGCTCTTCAAGGTGTGACCGAACCAGAACAAAAGCGCAAGATCATTGGCGGCATGTTCATCCACTTTTTCGAAGAAGAAGCCCAACGCATGGGCAATCCCGAATTTTTGGTTCAGGGCACCATTTATCCAGATGTGGTCGAATCTTCCGCACCAGACCGCAACAAAGCAGCTCGAATCAAAACCCACCACAATGTTGGCGGCCTACCTGAAAAAATGCGCTTCAAGCTTGTTGAACCGCTGCGTTACTTATTTAAAGACGAAGTACGCTATATCGGTGAGGGGCTTGGATTACCCGGCGAACTTGTTTGGCGGCAGCCCTTCCCTGGCCCCGGGTTGGCTGTAAGATGCCTGGGTGAAGTATCTCCCAAACGCATAGACACACTGCAAAACGCAGATGACATCTTTATCTCCGAGTTGATTGCCGAGGGTTTAATTAATAAGAAGACTACCGGTGATGCAACGTTGATTTCTCAAGCCTTTGCCGTACTTCTACCGGTTAAAACCGTAGGGGTGATGGGCGACCAACGCACCTATCAAGAGGTAATTGCTTTGCGGGCTGTCACCACCGAAGATTTTATGACGGCTGATTGGGCACCAATTCCGCCGCAAGTGCTTTCGAGAGTCGCCAATCGCATCGTCAACGAAGTGAAGGGGGTCAACCGGGTGGTCTACGATATCACCAGTAAACCCCCCGCGACCATTGAATGGGAATAAATCAAACAATATTTAACAGCCACAAACGCCTTTTTTCGCATACAATAGCAAATATGAGAACTTCATCACATTTGCATACTCAGACGTTTTTCATCAGGCTTCTGCTGTTGTTTGTGGCCATTGCTGCGATTGTAAATCCTGTTGTTGCACAAAACGCCAACCTTATCGAAATTTCGACACCAGACACAATCACCTACCCAGACCTCTCGCTACGCTTCAGAGTGATGGATGGTGAAGGAAATTTCAATAAAAACCTTGATGCCACATCCGTCAAGATTATTGAAAATGGGCAATTAATTGTTCCTGATAAACTTGATCTGCTTGAACCGGGTGTGCGTGTCATAGTGGCGATCAACGAAGGCCCAACATTAGCCAACCGTTATGCCCAGGTGGCGCGTATAGACAAAATAAAAGATGCATTGTTAGGTTGGGCCAAAAGCAAGACCATCACATCCATGGATGATTTCAGCCTGGTTACCAACTCAGGAATTATTACATCGAAATCAAATGACCCTGCTGAATGGCTGGATGTTCTCAATGCTTACCAACCGGATATGAAAAATGCCAAACAGGGGCTAAGCAGTTTATCAGCAGCCTTAGACCTGGCGGCCGCCACACAAACTGGCAATATTAAAACCGCAGCCATCTTTTATGTGACACCCTTGCCTACACAAGAAGAGGCAGCCGGCTTGACGGATATCATCAGCCGAGCCAAACTGGCCAATGTGCGCATGTTCATCCTGCTGGCTGGGCCTCAGGCTTATGCCACAGATCCGATGGCAGATTCACTCATCCAGGCTGCGGAAGACACAGGCGGCGCGTTCGTGGTCTTCACCGGCCAGGAGGATTTACCCGACCTCGGAGTGTATTTTGATCCACTGACTTATGTTTATAAGGCCGTTTATAAGACCGCCATCAACACCAGTGGACAATTTTCAGTGGCGGTTAGAGTTTCTCAAGGACAGACTGTTATCGAATCTGAACCAACAGGATTCTCTCTTGATGTCACTGCGCCAAACGTCATTTTTGTCTCTCCTCCATTTGAGTTATTGCGCACCTGGACGGAAACTGACAAGCCTAAAGATTCGGTATTGACCCCTGACCTCGTTCCGCTTGAGATCATGCTGGAATTCCCTGACGGCCTGAAACGCGATCTGGTTTATAGCAGATTGTTCGTAAATAATATGCTGGTAGATGAAAACACCTCTGCTCCATTTGAAACCTTCGACTGGAATATCAGTAAGATTGATCAAAGCGGCTCCCACATCATCAGCGCAACCATTGAAGACCAGGCTGGGTTTATCTCTCAAACGGTTGAACTTAGTGTGGAAGTGAGTGTTCAACCCAAACCGCAAACCTGGTTCGACAAAACTATTTCTGTTTTTACCGCACCGACCATCGCCCTTTTTGTGGTGATCGCCGCTTCCGGGGTTTTGCTGGTCTTGCTTGCACTGAGAGCATTGCGTAATAATCGCTCTACCAAAATAAAGAAGTCTCACCGCCTGGAAGATCCGCTAACTCAACCTGTGATTATCGAAAATGAAATCGTGCATCCCAATATTGCTCTTGCGCAAAAAGACCAGTGGCCGCATGTCCCCGGAATCGGATTAGCACCGGCCAGGCTTGTTCTGCACTCAACACCTAAAGGGCAGGGAAACTTCCCTGTGGAAATTCCGCTGGGCGAAGGAAACACTACCTTTGGCAGTGATGCTAAAAGAGTGAAGGTGGTTTTTGCTACATCTATGATAAGTCCGCTGCATGCCCGCATCTCCCGGCTTGATCAGGACCAATTCAAACTCTTTGACGAAGGCTCAGGTTCAGGCACCTGGCTGAATTATGCGCCTGTTTCACAATATGGTGCCCGCCTCGAACATGGTGACCAGGTGCAGTTTGGTGCCATTATTTACCGCTTTGAGATTTATGAAAGCAACCCGCGTAAGCTGAAAGTGGAACCCTTATGAAACGCTCTGGCAAATCTCATCTACCATATGCCATATTGACCGATCAGGGCATCGTCAGAGACCACAATGAAGACACCCTGGCGATTACCGCTTTTGAACTAGCCTCTGATTTGGTGCCCGAATCATTGCTTTGCGTCTTATGTGACGGGGTAGGCGGCCACCTGGGCGGAGAAACTGCTTCACGTCTGGCTGTTGACCAAATCACGGCAGAAATTGAAGCCACGGATGGCTCTTCACCGATGATTCAGCTTTCAAATGCGATTCAATCTGCCAGTGAACTGGTGTGGAAAACCGCCCAAACGTCGCCTGACCTGAGGGGCATGGCCACCACGGCCGTCTGCGCCTGGATCATTGGCAAACGCCTCTTTATTGCCAATGTCGGTGATTCAAGGATTTACCTGATCAGAAAAGGTCACATCCATCAGATCAGCGTGGACCATACCTGGCTGCAAGAAGCGTTGGAAGTTGGGTTAATCACCCGGGCTGATTTTAAAGGTCACCCCAATGCGCATGTGATTAAAAGATACGTCGGTTCGGAGGCTGTTCCAGAAGTGGATTCTCGCCTGATGTTAGGCGAGCACCCTGAAAAGAACCTTCAGGGGATGATGCTCGAAGCCGGCGATCAACTCTTTATGTGCAGTGATGGTGTTTCTGATTTGGTTCAAGAAAACGAAATCGTCGCTTTGCTCAAAAACCCCAACCTCGACACCGCACTTGAGGCGATGAAACTGTTGGTCTACCAACGCGGCGCCACGGATAATCTCAGCATGATCGCGGTGAACATCCCGTTTGGGAATACACCGGCTGCCATCAGAACAAGGATCCTGCGGTTGGCATTCTTTGCATTGATCATCTTGCTGGCTTCGCTAGCAGGCATCTACCTGGGCTGGATGGCGTTATTCAATCCGCGCTAATTATCAGGCAATCAAACCGGCTGCTTTGGCACGCGCAACAATTGTATCTGCGCGTTTGACCACCGGCAAATCCACCATTTCTCCATCCAAACTGTATGCGCCCATTCCGTCCGCCTGGGCAATTTGGGCACCTTCCATGATCTTCTGCGCCTTCTCGATAGCTTCAGGTGAAGGGGTAAAGGCTGCCTGGGTGATTTCCACCTGGGCGGGATGTATGATCTGTTTGCCGGTGAATCCAAGCTCGGAACCGGTCTTGCATTCGGCTTGAAGCAGCTCGTTGTTGGTGAAATTGGTCTGCACGATATCAATGGCCTGCAATCCAAAAGCAGCGGCGTGCATCACTAATGCACTGCGCGCGAAAAGCAGCTCTTGTGCAACAGGGGTGCGGGTAATGCCGGTATCGGCGCAAAGATCCTCCGCGCCAAGGATCAGCCCCTGCAAGCGTGGGCTGGCTGCGCAAATTGCAGCCAAATTGACAAAAGCCAATCCGCTTTCGATCAGAGCAATGATGCCGATGCTGCCTGGTGCAAAACCTCTGGCAGTTTCGGCGGCAGTGATCAGACGGTCTGTTTCTTTAATGATCTCGGCCGTGTTGGCTTTGGGGACGACGACGGCATCCGGTTTGCCGGGCAGAATGGCGTTAAGATCGTGCTCGGCGCGCTGTGTGTAAAAGGGATTGATACGCACCAGCCGTTCGGAGCCTCCAAAATCCACGCTTTTCAAGGCTTCGAGGATAACCCCGCGGGCTTCGTCTTTGCGGTTGGAAGCCACCCCGTCTTCGAGGTCGAGGATGACACCATCCACATCCAGACCGGCGGCCTTGGTAATCTTCTTTAAGTCATTACCGGGTACGTATAATAGTGCGCGTCTTGGTCTCATGGCTGCCTCCGAGTTAGTCGATTTTGGTTTTCTGACTCCATCTTAGCAATTGTTTGTCAGCATTTAGTCGTGTAAACTGCGGCGAATTTCATAAATCAAATTGTATCCAACTGTCAATAATTCAATCAAGTAACTCTGTCTAATCTTTTATCTGAACAAGTCAGCGTGCGTACCAGAATTCATCAAGATAACTTCGCTTTCAGTAGTGTGATAAATCAAAAGCCAATCTGGTGAAATGTGGCATTCACGCAACCCCTCGTATTTTCCTTTCAGAGGGTGATCGTGATATTGGCGATCTTCCAGTCCGCCTTGACCCAGAAGGAGGATAACGGCACTCATTTTCGATAAATCATACCCACGTTTTTTAGCGAGCTTGACACTTTTCTCAAAATGGGCGGTGACTGTGATTTTTCTCATGATTACAAGCCTAGAAACTGGAGAGCTGCCTCTGCATTTTCAAAAGTCTTTGTGTTGCGCTTGTTCATGCCATCTTCAATGGCTTGAATGGTATCTTCGTTGGGGATTTCAACAGCGAAAGGCAGCCCTTTATTTAAGGCAGTCTGTTTGAGAAAGAGGCTAATCGCTTGTGTTGTGGTTAATCCTAATTCGTCAAAAATTTCTTCTGACTCTTTTTTTAGTTGGGGCGCCACACGAATGGTTATGGTTGCGGTCTTGGTCATTTTCTCTCCGTTTCTGTCTGTACTGCAATTGTATTACATTTTTCCAAAAAATCAAGTGGCACTTTTACAATGAAATCGCTTTGTTTTTTCAATTAGTCCACCTATAATTGCCTTATGAAAACATCTGCCACCAAAACACTTCCTGAAGGATATACCCTTGCCCGCACCCTGGATTTGCGCCTAACCAAGAACCTGATTCTGGTGAATGTGTTTGGCATCATCCTGTTAATAATCTCCTGGATTGGATTTGCAGGACTGGCCAATGCACTCCACCCCGGCAGTATGAATTTCTCATTTTCATCAGGTAATATTGGCGAGGCCTTGCTCTCGATGCTCACATTGGTGATCGTGGTTGTGGTCATGCTGGTGGTGCACGAAGGCTTTCACGGTTTGTGCTTCTGGATCTTCACTAAAACCCGTCCGTTGTTTGCCTTCAAGGGTTTTTACGCCTATGCCGCTGCGCCTGATTGGTATTTACCAAAAGGACAGTACCTGATCACCGGCCTGGCCCCATTAGTAGGGATTACCGTGATCTGTGTTGCCTTGATGTTCGTGCTGCCGGTCTGGTGGATGAGCCCATTGGTGTGGATGCTGGTGCTGAACACCAGCGGCGCTTGCGGCGACCTGTGGATGGTTTATTTCCTGCTGCGCTCACCCTCTGATGTCTTGGCTCGCGACAAAGGCGATGTGCTGGAGTTTTACGTGCCAGTCGGAAAAATCTAACCGAGTTTTTTGGGATGCACCATAATGAATAATAAATATAAAATTAACCATGCCGAATTACCACCTTGTAGGGTGCATCCCGTTTTTTGGGATGCACCATATTAATTAATTGATATAAAATTAAACCATCCCGAATTACCATCGTTATAAAGTGGAAGGTGGAACCTATTTCTTTACGGTTGTAACATATCATCGGCGCCCATTATTGATGACCCCCTTCGCACGGAAAATATTACATGACGCCTGGGAAACCGCCCAGACGCGTTTTCCATTTGAGACTCTGGCCGTGTGCTTGCTGCCCGATCATCTGCATTGCATATGGAAATTACCTGCGGATGATTCTAATTATTCTATTCGATGGCGGGTGATTAAAAACCTGTTTACTGTGCGTTATCTCAAAGAAGTTGGAATTGAAGACCCGCGAAATGAGTCGAGGATCAAAAGGCAAGAAGCAGCCATCTGGCAGCGGCGGTTTTGGGAACATACCATTCTCGACAAGGACGATTTTGAGGCTCATTTGGATTACATTCATTACAACCCAATCAAACACGGCTTGGTCGAACGAGCAGCGGATTGGAAATGGTCAAGTTATCACAATTATGTGCACGAAGGGCTCTACGATATCGATTGGGTTGGCGGGGATGAGGGGAGACTTAAGGGTTTTCCGTTTGATTGATATTTTTTTGGTGCATCCCACCTAACGGGATGCACCCTACGAAATAACTTGGAATCCGTTTTTTAATATATAGGTCACAAATTTCTCAATAGTTTAATTAAGTAAAAATATTCCAGAAGCCCCAATTAATTCCTGCGAATTCGAAATGTTTGCATAAATACAAACATATACTTGAGTTTTTTTATCAATACCTAATAAGTCAGGAAAAAAAACAAAGTAAACAGAAGAATTGCTATTTATGATTCGTTTTTCATTAGGTATTGAATTTGAAGAATTATCAATTATTGTCCAATCATTTTGGTTTTCCGCTTTTTTGTAAATGGTAATTTTAAAATCCGGGGGATCGGTGGTTATTTTGTTATTTGTGTTATTACTCAGTTTTATGACAATTGGTTGGTGTAATTCGTAGGAATTGTTAATATGTTGAACAGTCATTTCATTATTCATATGTTCTAGCAGCACTTCACAATCTGGGAAATTATTGGTTTGTTTTCCAGAACATCCAGATAAAAACAAAAACGACACAATTAAAACCATTCTAAGCAAACAAATCTTCATAACCCCTCATTATTGAAAATATAAGCAAATCGCAGGGTGCATCCCAGAAAGTGGGATGCACCTCATTAATAGAATTATATTATGCCAAATTATCACTGTTTCAGAGTGGAAGTTGGAACCTGTTCCTTTACGGTTGTAACATATCATCGGCGCCCTTTTTGGTGACCCTCTCTGCATAGAAAATATTATATGACGTTTGGGAATCCATCTTTTTAATATAGGTGCATCCCAACAAACGGGATGCACCAAACAAAACCGCATTAATCGCTCCACCTTAAAAATACTTGGTAATAATCTATTCTTAAGGACAGCGGATTTTCAAAATGCTATAATGAATCAGATTTATTTGTACCCTCTGGAGTGCAACCCCCGCCATGTCGTCTTTTGCTCATCTTCACGTTCACACCGAATATTCCCTGTTGGACGGCTTCAGCAACATTAAGAAGCTGGTCAACAAGGTTAAAGAAATGAATATGGATTCCGTGGCCATTACGGACCACGGCACAATGTTCGGTGTGATTGAGTTTTACTCAGCCGCCAAAGATGCCGGCATCAAACCGATCATCGGCCTTGAAACTTACGTATCCGCCCGGCGTATGACCGACCGCGATTCTCAAAAAGACAAACACTCCTTCCACTTGCTGCTGCTGGCCGAAAACGAGACGGGGTACAAAAACCTGCTCAAGATCGCCAGCGCCGCCCAGTTGGAAGGTTTCTACTACTATCCGCGCGTGGATCATGAATTTCTGGCCGCCCACTCTGAAGGGCTGATCGCCACCACCTCGTGCATGTCTGGTGAAGTGCCGCGAACCATTCTGCACAAAGGCGCTGAGGCCGGCCGCGAGATGATGGATTGGTATTTCAACGTTTTCGGTGCGGATAATTTCTTCGTTGAACTGCAAAGCCACGACATCGCCGAACTGCCCGCCCTCAATAAAACCCTGGTGGATCTCGGCAAGCGCTATAACGCCAAATATATCGCCACCAATGATGTGCACTACATCAATCGCTCGGATGCCCGCTTGCAAGATATTATGTTGTGCATTCAGACCGGATCGCTGGTGAGCGACACCAACCGCATGCGCATGACCGGCGACTCTTACTATCTGCGTTCGCCTGAAGAAATGGCAGCGCTCTTCCCCGAGATGCCTGATGCGCTCAGCAACACGCTGCTGATCGCCGATCGATGCAATGTGGACCTGATCAAAAAGGGCTACCACCTGCCCCAATTCGTCGTGCCGGATGGATTTACCGGAGAAACCTATCTGCGAAAGCTGTGCGAAGAAGGACTGAAAATCCAATACGGCAACAAAGCAGATAACCCTGAAATTCGAGACCGTCTCAATTATGAACTGGGCATTATTAACAGCATGGGCTTTAACGCCTATTTCTTGATCGTCTGGGACTTGTGCCGTTTTTCAAGAGAAAACAATGTCTGGTACAACACGCGCGGCTCAGGCGCAGGCTCTATTGTGGCCTACTCGCTGCAAATCAGCTTGATCGATCCGCTCAGCCACGGATTGCTGTTTGAGCGTTTCTTGAACCCCAACCGTATCTCGATGCCCGATATTGACCTCGACATTCAAGACGACAAACGCGCGCTGATCATGGAATACTGCGCCCGCCAATATGGTGCGGATAAGGTGGCACAGATCATTACCTTTGGCACGCTGGGCGCGCGCGCTGCGCTGCGCGATGTTGGCCGCGTGATGGATATTCCCCTCTCGGAAGTAGACCGGGTCAGCAAGACCGTACCTGCCGTCATCCCCGACAAACCGGTGACCGTGCTCAACTCGATTGAAGCTTCAGACCAGTTCCGTGCCATTTACAACGAATCAGATTATATGCACGACCTGATTGATACCGCCGCGCGCATGGAAGGGGTGGCTCGCAACGCCGGCACCCACGCAGCCGGGGTGGTAATCACCGACATTCCGATGGTGGAGTATATTCCGCTGCATCGCCCCACCAGCGGCTCTGAAGAATCCCCGATCAAGACGGTCACGCAGTTCGAGATGAAGATTGTTGATAAACTCGGCCTGCTCAAAGTGGACTTTTTAGGCCTTTCAACCCTCACCATCATGCAGCGCGCCTGCGACCTGATCAAAGACCGCCACGGCGTAATCTTGAATCTGCATAACATTCCGCTGGATGATGCCGAAACCTTTGAAGTACTGGGCCGCGGACACACCGCCGGCGTCTTCCAATTGGAAGGCAACGGCATGACCCGCTACATCACCCAGATGAAACCTCAAAATCTTTCAAACATTATCGCCATGGTGGCGCTCTTCCGACCAGGCCCGATGGAATTCATCCCCTCATATATCAAGCGGCTGCACAACGAAGAAGAGGTTACTTACCGCCACCCAAAAATGGAAGAGTTCTTCTCGGAGACCTTCGGCATCCCCATTTATCAGGAACAATTGATGCTGGCCGTGATGGGTATGGCTGGCTACACCGCCGCAGATGCAGATGACTTCCGCAAGGCGATTTCAAAGAAACTGGTTGCCGAAATCGAGAAACACAAGATCAAATTCGTCAAAGGCGCCGGAGAGAAGGGCATCGAAGAATCCATCGCGATGGCCATCTTTACCGAATGGGAGAACTTCGCCCGTTACGGCTTTAACAAGAGCCATGCCGCGGATTACGGCGTGCTGGCAGTAGAAACCGCTTATCTCAAAACCCACTTTGCCGTTGAATATATGACCGCCCTGCTTTCGGTCTCAAAGAGCGACGCCTCGAAGGTCGCTTTCTATTCAGCCGATTGCCGCAGCATGGGCATTGAAGTACTGCCGCCGGATGTCTGTTCAAGCGGCTGGGATTTCACCATTGAAGATGTCTCGGGCGATAAATCTGCCATCCGTTTTGGGTTGGGCGCGGTCAAGAATGTGGGCAAAGACCCCGTGGATCTGATCTTAAACGCCAGGGCTGAAGGCAAGTTTAAAGATTTGAATGACTTCATCCGCCGCGTGGATTTGCACCGGGTGGGCAAACGCAGCCTGGAATGTATGATCCGCGTGGGCGCGCTGGACTGCTTCGGCCCGCGTAAGGCGCTGCTGGCGGTGATGGATAGCATGATCTCGATCAGCAACAGCCATTTCAAGGCCGCCGAAAGCGGACAGTTGAGCATCTTTGGTGAAGCCAGCGGCATTACGGATGACATCCACCTGCCAGAAGGCATGATGCTTGACCGGCGCGAACAACTGGAATGGGAAAAAGAGCTGATCGGGCTTTATGTGTCTGACCACCCCATCAGCCCCTATTTGCCTTATATTCGTCTCAATGCCAGCCACTCCTCCATTGAACTGGCTGAAGTGGCGCATCAAACCAGGGTTACCGTGGCAGGGCTGATAACGCGCATGCGCACCCTGACCACCAAGAACGGCAACCCGATGGCTTTTGCCACCGTAGAAGACTTGCAAGGGCCAATTGAATTAGTGATCTTCCCAAAGGTGTGGGATAAATTCAGTATGCTGGTGCAAATGGAGACGGTAATTATTGCAGACGGCAAAGTGGATTCGGCATCTGGCGACCCCAAGATTCTGGTGGATACGATCAGAGCCATCCGTCTGGAAGACGTCACCGATGAAATGCGCGAAGCCGAAGAAATAGCATTAAACACGATCGCCGAAACCGGCACGCTTGAACCCGATGTAACTCCTGTGGAAATAGGCATTGACCTTGGGATGCCTGAAGAGCCTGAAATGCCCATGCCGCCGGACGATTGGCATCTGGCACCGCCGCCGGAGATGAACGAACCTTTTGAATTGAAGTCACCTCCTGTTGAATCCAAACCAACGCTTACTGCACCGCCAGTCAGTTTTAGCACAGTGGTTAATACACAAGTGTCTGCTACCCGGGTAGAACCCATCAAAGCAATTGAGCCTAAACCGACGCCTGTTGAGTCGAAAATTACACCTGAAAAGGGTGATGCTGTCTCCATCGTGGATCACAATGATAAACCGCAAGCCATTGTGCCACCGGAGTTTACCGATCCATATCGCAGTATGAATAAAAACAAGAAACAATTAATCACGGTGACCATAAAAGCCAGCGGCGAAAAAGAGAGGGATGTCCGCCGCATGCGCCGGGTTCACGGGCTGCTTAACTCCTTCCCCGGCGAGGACCGCTATTGCTTCTTGATCTTTGAACAGGGTCGAAAACATCTGCTGGATTTCCCCAACGATACCACGGCAGCCAATACCGAATTGTTAAATAAGCTGGTAGAATTGGTCGGCTCTGAAAACGTGCAGGTCGAAATCGTTTAGTCAAAATCAGGAAAGTTAAAATGGAAGAAACAACAATTAAAACAATCGGAGTAATGACTTCCGGCGGTGATGCCCCCGGAATGAACCCGTTCATTCGAGCGGTCGTGCGCAGTTGTGCAGCCAATGGAATCAAGACGCTGGGTATTGAAGGTGGTTTTGAAGGCTTAATTCACGGCAAGTTCCGTGAGATGGGTGTGCGAGATGTAAGCGGTATTTTACAGCGCGGCGGCACCATATTGCAGACCGCCCGCAGTCTGGAGTTCCGCGAACCAAGCGGCCAGCGCGAAGCCGTCAGGCAGATCAATAACGCCGGCATGGATGCAGTCATCGTGGCGGGTGGTGATGGCTCACTAAACGGCGCACAAAAACTAGTTGCCAAGGGCATCCCGGTGGTGGGTGTGCCGGCCAGTATTGACAATGATATCTACGGCACTGATATGTGCATCGGCGTGGATACTGCACTCAACACTATCGTGGATGCGATCGACAAAATCCGCGACACAGCCTCTTCTCATAACCGCGCATTTTTAATCGAGACCATGGGGCGCGCTTCAGGTTATCTGGCTATCCAGGCAGGCATCATTTGCGGGGCCGAGCTTGTGCTCATCCCTGAACATAAAACTGCACCAGAAGAAGTCGCCAAGGCGATTGAAGAATCTTATCGCCGCGGAAAATCCCACGCTATCATCGTGGTGGCAGAAGGTTATGAACCGCATGCCCTGGACCTTGCTGCTGAAATTGATGCCATGGATATTGGTTTCTCGACCCGCGTCACCATTCTGGGACACATTCAGCGCGGCGGCAAACCCTCCGCGTTTGACCGATTGCTGGCCACCCGTTTTGGTGTGACGGCGGTCGAGTTTCTGTTAGCCGGTAAAACCAACGTGATGACCGCACTTCAGGGCACTGAAATGTGTGCCGTACCGATTGATGAAGTTATCTCAAACACCAAGGTTTTGTCTCAGAAATTCATTGAGATGACAAAAATCCTGGCAAAATAAACACTGTTTATTTTATTGATTGAAACACGGCCTAAAAAGCCGTGTTTTTTGTTATGCTCGTCGATCAGAGAAATAGAACGCTTAATTGGATAATTATTATAGTTTTTATGGTGTATATTTCAGTTCAAATTGAGACCGAATAATGCTTTTTTTAGTGGTCTTTGGCAGAGGTAGTAGAAATTTTTTTCTCTTCATACCAAAACACAATTAGTGCTACTCCAAACTTCAAACAGAAAATGAACAAATTTAATTATCACTTATTGCATTTCCATCTTGCTGAGCGAAGTCAAAATCAAACATAGTGATCAATAATAAACGCTGTATATTTAAGTTTCGTAGTAACTATTATTTGAGCTTACTATTCTCAATTCTCAGTTCTTACTTTATCCCTTCTTCCCCACCGTCGCCAGGTAAATAACAAATTGATCTTCGCCATCCAGACCAAGCACAGTGTTCAGTTGTACATCGTCAAAGGCCGCGATCGGACAGATGCCTCCGCCGATTTGTTCAGCCCCCAGGGCCAGGTTCTGACAGACATGCCCGGCATCCAGGTTCAAGTAACGATAGCCCCGCTCGACATAACGCCAGAACATGCGCTCGACCACAGCCACCCAGATGAAGGCGGCGGCGCAGTTCTCGAGCTGAGGCTGATCCAGGCAGGCCTGCTTCAATTGTGCAGCGATGTCTGCAGAAGCGTTCAATTTAACCAACCCATGCTCAATGGCCATATAGCGATAGAGACCGGGTTCAAGCCCATCGACACGGTTGACCAACACTATGGTTTCGAAGGCATGCCGCGCCCCCGCGGAAGGGACAGTTCGTGCTGTCGCGGGTCTGGGTGAAACCTTTTTTACACCCTGCGTGATCCACAAAAGATATGCGGTTTCTTCAAGAGACAATGCTTCAGCAGCGTATTTGCGTATTGTACGACGGGTTTCAACTGCAGACTTAACATCCATGGCCGGGGGGTTCAATGTCTCATGTGCAGGCAAAGCGATCAGTGCAGCGCCTTCAGGCATGGGCAGCTCCAAAGGCGGCTGGGGAATCTTGCCCTCATCTTGCGGGGCTGGGCTGAGGTGCTCATAACGCGTATTGATCATGAATTCTTGACCGGAATTGTTTTGCATTTGAATGCTCCTTAAAGGTTTTTAAACATTTTATAAAATCCGGGTGATTTAAACCTGGCTGCATTTTCATTAAAATATACAGTGTTTATTACTTCAAACCCCGCTTTGCGGTAGAGCGTAACGGCTTTGTGATTCCCAATTTCAACCTCAAGCACCAGTTTTGATAAACCCAAAGAACGGGCATCCATTTCGGCTTTTTCGAGCAGCGCCTGGGCGATCCCCTGGCGTCTAAAGTCTTTGTCCACGGCCAGGTGGGCGATCAGGTATTCACCTTTTACAGCTTCTTTGTTGCCCGTCAGGGATTTATTCAACCAGATCATTTTTATCGCACCGCATAGGCCATAAATAGCAAAGATACGTTTGACGCAGCCCAGCTCAAGCTTCGCCAACTCAGCCCCCTGAAAAGCCAATAATAACCCGGCTGCGATACCAGATTTTTCTGCAATGGTAGTGTATTGAAAACTGAAGCGGTTGCCTGAGTCAGCGAACCATTGTCGAAAAGCCGAATACTGGAGATCCGCACTGCCGAGGCCCAACACAGCCACACCAAACTCGCCGTTAGTTTCAGCCAATAAAGCAGCCGCCATCGTCGCATCTGCTTTTGTCGCCGGACGAAGATTCAAGGTCATGACGCCTCCTTCTTTCTGCCCCCCAGGCGCGAGACAAGTCTGGAGGCTAATAGAAGCACGATTTTTATCTCAGGCACACGCAAGATGAATAACCCAACAACATAAACCAGAATACCAATTGCAACACCACCCAGGGCAACCATCCAAATAGAAAGCAGAGCTGTCAATTCCAACCAACCCCAAAGCGCCAAGGACATCATACCTCCGGCTGCCAGAGCTTTCACCACGCCATCAAGCACTTTGCGGCCTTCCAGCCCCGAAAGCTTGCGGCGCATGAAGATGAGCAGCACACCCATCTCGAGGAAAGTTGCCAGAGAATTCGCCAGCGCAAGTCCACCGTGTGGCATCCATCCCCACCTTGCGAAGAGAGAAGAAAAGAGAAGACTTAAACCGATGTTCAGGCTCATCATAATGATACCCACAAAGACCGGGGTTTTAGTATCGTGCAACGCATAAAAAGCGCGCGAAACCACCTCAACCACAGAATGCCCAACCAACCCGGCGGCATAGAAAAGCAACGCCCATGCAACCAATTGAGTGGAATGTGAATCAAAGATACCATGCTGATAAATAACAGCTATCAGCGGTGTGCGTAACAACATTAATCCCAGTGAAGCAGGTATCGCCAGATACAATAAACCCCTTAAGAGAGATGTAAGGGAAGATCGCATATCAGTCAATTTTCCACTTGCAACTTGTTTTGAAAAAGAGGGCAGTGCCGCAATGGCCATGGATTGTGCTATGGCAATCTCCGGAATCATCATCAAAGTAAAAGCAATATTAATGGCTACTATGCTGCCAATGGGTAACCCTGATCCGATTTGAATGTTAACCAGAAAATTTAACTGCACAAATGCAACACCAAGTACCCGCGGTCCCATTAACCTGAGCACTTCGCGTACTTCTTGCATTTTAAATCCTAAAATAAGAGAGTACTTTCTCTCGGGTAATTTTAACAAGGCGGGTATTTGAATTAATCCATGCATTAACGCCCCGGCAATCACTCCCCAAGCCAAACCATAAATGCCCATGGATGGAGCAAGAAAAAGCACACCGATAATTTTGCCCACCGAAAACATGGCTGGTGCCAGTGCAGGCCACAAGAAGCTTTGATGAGAATTAATAATGCCCATCAACAATCCGCTTATGCCAAAAATGATGGGTGAAAGCAGTTGAATTCTGAGTAGATCGATAGTTAGTTGTATTTGAACCAGATCTGTAAACTTGGGTGCCAGAACATGGGTCACAATCCAGGGTGCAAATAAGAAAGAAATGATTCCTACAGCCAACAAAACCAGCGTCACCAGGTTGATAACCGCGGACGCCAGCTTCCAACCCTTTGAGCGATCACCATTTGAGAGTAAAGCAGTAAAGGTGGGGATGAATGCCGAAGCTAACGCCCCACCCGCCACCAATTGGTAAAGAATATCCGGGAACCTGTTCGCAGCGATAAAGGCATCGTATTCCATGCCGGTGCCGAACTTCCATGAGATTAACATACCAGAAATCAGGCTGAAAGCCTGACCTATGATAAAAGCAAACATGATGGTGCCAGAAGCCCTGGCAATTTGTCTATTATCGCTTGCAACCGCGTCTGTCGTGGAATCCATAATCTGGATTATAACCCGAGCAATAGAATTAGGGTTTGTTGAATCGTTTTAAGCGTTATACTTAAAAGAGTAGATTATGTATGATGAAAGGACAAATAAGATGGATCCACATAATGACGTGCAAGCGGAAGACAGACCCGCTGAAAAAGAAACTGAGAGCAAGCCGGCAGTAGAGATCGTATCAGCCCCGGCAGCCAAAAAAGGGATTATTGATCGCGCCCTGCCCTGGGTGATTCTAGCAATAGTCTCTTTCCTGGTTGGTGCGTTGTTGACCTGGTTCGTGGTTTACCAGCCCAAAGCGCAGGAGTTTGCAGCCGCCCAGACGAAAATAACTGAATCTGCCGCAATGGCCGACGAGAAAATTGCCACCATGCAAACCTCACTTGATGCAGCCAATGCCAAACTCGATACTGCAAACGAAAATCTTGCCAGTGCTCAGGCCACTATCGAAGAACAGACGGCCTTACTGGCCAAGACTGAACTGTTGAAGGTGATTTACAAATTCCAGTCTGATGTCAATGTTGCCCGAGCCTCTTTATCAAAACTCGATACCGCTTCATCCAGACAAGCACTTAGCTTTTTGGCAGCAGATCTGGCCGAGCTTGAGAAAGCCGGTTTGGATCCCGATTCACTTTCCGGATTCAAGACAAAAATTGAAGATGCACAGGCTAATCTCGAAACTGATCCTGGCCAAACCCTGGCCGATCTAGAAACCATCTATTCAAACCTGCTGCTTTTGATCAACAACCTCAATTAGACTTAACCGCTGACTAAATGAATAAGGCCCGAATTCTAAAAAGAATTCGGGCCTTATGATAAACAGGGAATTCTATTTATGGCTGCTTGCTTACCTGTAATATCTTGCTTAAAACATCTGCATGAGTAGCGGTCATACTCATCGAGAAAGTACCAACAATCTTATTCTGGAACTCTTTCGATAATCCGTTTTTAAATTGGGCAATGTTATCATCACTGCCAGCAATCATAATTTTCGTGATCTTGTGAACTCTGAAGAACTTTTCTGCAAATTCGCGGATATGACGCAAGTTTCGGCCAACTTTTTCTTTTTCATTGCGAGCGCCGTCAATCGATCCGCCGCGCAACCCATGAGAAGATGTTGAACTACCAGATTTAACATGTTTGATCTCTTCTCCGACAACACCTTCTTGTTCAACCATTTCGCCCATATTGTAGTAAAACAAGCGTGCGCCTTGCTGATCGACCAACACAACACCAAGATGATTGACATCTTGAAGCAGATCTTCAAGCGGAACAATCTCCGGTTTGGAAGCAATCTTGATGAAATCTTTTATCGGAATCGATAAGGGGATAAACTCAAAAAAATCGGCCGGTGCGCATGAGAATACAGCCACAGCGCGGCCAGACCAATCGTATCGATGTGCAAAGAATTCTTCGATCTTGTGAATTTCTTTTTCGAGGGGTAATTCCTTAAGCATGTTGCGCAACCGCAGTCGATGAGTTTCTGCATTACCCAGGGAGGGTTCGGTGTTGAGATATAAACTCACCACTGGATAGTCGGCAGAAAAATCACGAATGCTCCGCAAACTTGTTTCATTTAACATGAAAACCTCCTCAATTGATATAGAACTCAACTGCCCTTATGGGCGTTTCCCAAGCGTAAGGGTCACCTCCATTTGTTTTCCGTCACGGATTATGGATAAAGTAATTTGATCACCAGGAGACTTGTGAGTAAAGACATAACTAATAAGGTCGCCATACGAAATTACTCTTTTGCCGTCAATACCAACAATCAAATCACCACCGGCAAACAAATTCGTAATTTCGGTGGGGTTAGTTCCGCCACGCAACCCGGCCTGGTCTGCAGGTCCGCCGCTTGTCACGGTTGTGATATAACAACCGCTGGTTTCACTGATGCCAAGCGCGCGGAATTCAGCCAGAGTGAAGCCATAAGGTGAACTTGATATGCCAATGTAGGGATAATCATATTTCTCACCCAACAACAAGGTGGGCAGCACCCTTTTTACAATGTTAATTGAGACGGCAAAACCAATGCCGCTGTTCACAGGTGATCCATCTAAAGTTGTGCCAGAAGTTTGGATGGCGCGGTTGACGCCAATCACTTCGCCATTAAGATTCAATAGAGGGCCGCCAGAATTACCCGGATTGATCGTGGCATCAGTTTGAATAATGTCACCGGCCGTGAAGGAATTCTGGTCTGCATCTGTACGAATGGAATCGAGGATACGCCCCTTTGCGCTGACAATGCCCATGGTCATCGTGCTCGAAAAGGTAGAAAACGGGTTACCAATAGCCACAACCAACTGTCCAACCTTGAGTGCATCAGAATCACCCAATGGAATGGGTACCAATTGGTCCTCAGGGACGTTGACTTTAATCACCGCAATGTCTGAATCGAGATCCGTAGAAAGGATGGTGCCTTCGGTTTTTAAGCCGGATGGAAAATCCACTTCGATATATTCAGCGCCATCTATCACATGAAAATTTGTGATAATATGCCCTGCAGTATCGTATACAAACCCCGAACCTGATGATTGACCCTGTTTCGAAGAGATGAAAATTGAAACCACGCCAGGGTTCACCCGATCAAAAATATCAGACAATACAGAATCACTAATTCCGATGTTTCCACCAGAATAAACAGGCTGCGCAATTGGTGTCTCAACGACTATAGTTGCTGATTGTGGTGTTTTCTTACCAAAAAATTCGATGTTTGGAGAAAATTGACAGGCCATAAGCCCGCTAAGAAACAAGATTGAAATTACGATCGTTATAATTTTTTTCATTCTAACTCCTGCTAACCTATAAGCTTTTCAACTCTTCATATTTATTGCGTTGTTTATCGGTCAATTTGCGAGGAATTTCAACCTTAATCACCGCATAGAGATCGCCAAATTCTTTGTTGTCTTTCAATTTGGGCAAACCACGCCCGGTAAGGCGAATTTTTTGGCCAGGCTGAGTTCCTGCGGGAATAGTGAGACTTACATCTCCTGACAGGGTTGAAACCGTTGCAGACCCTCCCAAAACAGCCGTGAGTAAATCAACTTTTACTTCAGTGGTCAGATCCACACCCTGAAGCACAAAACGTGCATCAGGCAGAACCTCGATGATAAGAATAATGTCTGCTTTATGCCCTGAGGTTGTCGATGGAACCGCCCCGGCCATGCGCACTTTCGTGCCCGTCACGGCCCCTGCTGGAATTTTTACTTCAATTTTGCGGTCGCCGATTTGGAATTGACGTTGTGTCCCTTTGTAGGATTCAGCTACCGTTATTTGAACCTTTTGTTCAATCGCAGAGGGTTTAGCTGGCTGCCTGGTTACTGTCCTTCCAGCGCCTGACATGCCACCAAAAATAGCACTGAAGAAATCTGAAAAACCACCAAAAGAGCCGCCAAAATCATTCATATCCACTGAAGCGCCACGTCCGCGCTGCTGGTTGGTCACCCAGTCATCCCAGTTAAACCCACCCTGTGCACCGCCCTGGTTTTGCCATTGAGAATAAGAAGTTCCCAATTGGTCATAGCGCTCCCTTTTCTTGGGATCGCTCAATACTTCGTAGGCTTCATTAATATCCTTGAACTTTTCTTCCGCCTGCTTGTTACCCCGGTTTTGATCAGGGTGATATTTCATCGCCAGTTTACGATATATTTTTTTGATGGTTTCCTGAGATGCGTCACGTTCAACACCCAGAACCTTGTAATAGTCCTTATATTCCATATCCTAATTGTAGTTCGTTTAAAATTGGAATGTCAATAGTAATGTGTAGACTCTAATGAAATATTGATGATATTCTTACATTTCATCCACAATTTGACGACAATAACAGTGAACTATTACTATTTTTATTAAATTTGTTTTGAAATATGAATGTTTGGTTTTGGCACAAGTTGTGCAACATAAAACATGATGGGTTTGCTTGACGCCAAATAATCGATATGCTACCATTTGACAATCCAGACAAGGTGGCAGTTATTATTACATTAGAGGCAACCCGATTTTGTAACTGGATGAGGAGAAACAAGATGAACAAAAAATATATTGGGTTATTGGTCACACTAATCATGATTACCATGCTGGTCTCTGCCTGCGCACGGCCAGCCACAACATCACCTACAACAGGCGAGGTCATGGTTGCGACTTCAACGAGCAGTGAGATTCCCTTCCCGGTGGCGACACAACCTCAAATTATGGCTGATATTCTCAAACAGACACAGACAGCCATGGCCATGGCAACACAAGACACCAGTTTTCCATCGGCTGCCACAAGTACACCTTCATTCTTGTTTGAAACCCCCACGCCTTCAACTACTTTAGGTGTCGGAGGAGAAGCCACCGCTACCTCTTCAATATTGGTACCCTCCGTATCCACCTCCACCCCGGTGAGCCTGGCCACAGCGGCGCCTACAAAAATGAGCTACCCAACACCCACACCAGGTCGCCCTGCCACCTATACCCTTCAGGCTGGAGAGTATTTGTGGTGTCTTGCAAGGCGGTTTGATGTCTTGCCAGAAGATTTACTCAGCCTGAACGGTATGAATGCAAATTCTCAGCCCTACGCCGGAACCGTAATAAAAATTCCGCAATCTGGTTCATTTGGAGCAGGCCGCGCCCGCAATGCTCACCCTGCTACTTACACCGTTCGCGCCGGTGACACGATTGGCGGCATTGCCTGCTGGTATGGCGATGCAGACCCCAATACCATCTTTGCTGCCAACGGATTACCCGCCAATTCAATAATCACAGTTGGTCAAGTTCTGCAGATTCCTTAGCCAATCTTAATTCCAGATCACTGGCGGGTGGCTCACCCGCCAGTATAATTTAAGTGAGGAATACAATATGAATAATGCAAAAAACACCATTCAAACAGTATTTACAGCCAAATTATTTAAAATTAAAAACATTGAGCTTCCACTTCCAAACGGAAAAACCAAGACATATGAGTTGATTGACATCCAAAATGCCATCACCGTTCTGCCTGTAGATTCTGAAGGCAATGTGTATTTTGTTGAACAATACCGCATCGGCGCTGATAAACCCCTGCTGGAACTGCCCGCGGGCAAGATTGAACAAGATGAAGACCCTCTTGAAGCAGCCCGCCGCGAACTTAGAGAAGAAATCGGCATGGATGCCACGGAAATCAAGCCGCTGGGCAATTTTTACATGAGCCCGGGTTACACCAATGAATATATGTTTTGTTTCTTAGCAACAGGGTTGTACCAGGCGCCTCTTGATCCTGACGCGGATGAGTTCATAAATGTCAAAAAGATCCATACCAATCAGGTAAAAGAGTTGATCGAGAGCGGAAAAATGGATGACAGCAAGACCCTTGCGGCGTTTATGCTGGCCCAAAAACACCTGCAATAATCCTGCGTAATTAATCTGATTAATAACATTTTTCCTCAAAACATGGTAGAGAATACCTGTTAATGAGGGATTTTTGGGTTTATAATGTATGAACAACCGAATCGCGAATCAGGGGTTTTTTTTGCCCCTTACCTTTTTAATGGAGTAAAAACAATGAAACGAGAAATGATCACAATTGATGCAAACGAAGCAGTTGCCAGCGTGGCATATCGTTTGGCCGAGGTGGTGGCGATTTACCCAATCACCCCATCTTCAAACATGGGCGAGCACGCCGATGCATGGGCGGCAGCCGGCAAGAAGAATCTTTGGGGAACTGTTCCATCGGTGATGGAAATGCAGTCAGAAGGCGGCGCAGCCGGTGCCGTACACGGTGCTTTGCAAACCGGATCACTCACCACCACCTTTACTGCTTCACAAGGCTTGTTGTTGATGATTCCCAACATGTTCAAGATCGCTGGTGAACTCATCCCAACAGTCTTCCATGTCGCAGCACGTACCGTTGCTTCACATGCCTTATCCATCTATGGCGATCACTCTGATGTGATGTCTGCCCGTCAGACCGGCTTCGCATTTTTGGCCTCCGATTCTGTGCAAACTGCCCAGGATAACGCCCTAATTGCAAACGCCGCCTCATTGGAATCTCGTGTGCCTTTCTGCCACTTCTTTGACGGCTTCCGCACTTCTCACGAAGTCAACAAGATTGAAAAAGTTGACGACGACCAGATTCGCGAAATGGTCAATGAAGACCTGGTCACTGACCTTCGCGCGCGCGCCATGACACCAGAACGCCCCAGCGTTCGTGGAACGGCTCAGAATCCGGATGTGTTCTTCCAGGCTCGTGAAGCAGGTAATACATTCTATTTAAAGACCCCTGCTTTCGTGCAAAAAGCCATGGATCAATTTGCCAAGGTTTCTGGCCGCCAATATCATCTCTTTGATTACACCGGCCCGGCTGACGCCACCGAAGTGATCATCATCATGGGTTCAGGCGCCGAAGTAGCTGAAGAAACCGCAAAATTCCTCAACAAACAAGGTCAAAAAGTAGGTGTGGTAAACGTTAGACTCTACCGCCCATTCTCTGTGACTGATTTCATCAAAACTTTGCCTGCCTCAGTTAAAACTTTGGCCGTACTCGATCGAACCAAAGAACCTGGTTCGATTGGCGAACCGCTCTACCAGGATGTGGTTACTGCCGTAAATGAAGCCATGGAATCCGGCGAGACAGCCTTCAAAGTTCTGCCCCGCATTATCGGTGGTCGCTACGGATTGAGCTCTAAAGAGTTCACCCCTGCCATGGTCAAAGGCATTTTGGATGAAATGGTTAAAGACTCACCCAAGAATCATTTCACCATCGGCATTAACGATGATGTAACCCACACCAGCTTGCCTTACGACGAATGTTTCTCCATTGCCAGCGAAAAAACGGTGCGCTGTGTCTTCTTCGGCTTGGGCTCAGATGGAACCGTAGGCGCGAACAAGAACTCCATCAAGATCATCGGTGAAGATACTCCCAACGATGCTCAAGGTTTCTTCTACTATGACTCAAAAAAATCCGGTTCTGTCACCATTTCTCACTTGAGATTTGGACCTGACGCCATCCGCGCTCCTTACCTGATCGAATACGGTGACGCCAATTTCGTGGCCTGCCACCAATTCTCTTTCCTTGAATGGCTCGACATGCTCAAGTATGCAGCCAACGGAGCTACCTTCCTCCTCAATAGTGTCTATGACAAGGAAGAAGTATGGGATAAACTCCCCAAGGAAGTTCAACAAGATATCATCACCAAAAAGTTGAAATTCTACATGGTGAACGCCAACGAAGTTGCCTCCAAAACCGGCATGGGTGGACGTGTCAATACCATCATGCAGACCGCGTTCTTTGCCATCAGCGGCATTCTACCTCGCGAAGAAGCCATTTCCCAGATTAAGAAATCCATCAAGAAAACTTATGGCAATCGCGGTGACGCAGTGGTCAAACAAAACTTTGACGCAGTAGATCACACTTTGGCTAACTTGTTCGAGATCAAGGTTCCTGATTCTGCCACCAACAAGATCACCCGCCGCCCGCCAGTACCCGCTGAAGCGCCTGAATTCGTGGTTGACGTCCTTGGACCCATTATTGCTTTCAAAGGCGACCAATTACCTGTTAGCGCCTTCCCGGTAGATGGGGTCTTCCCAACCGGCACCACCAAGTGGGAAAAGCGTAACCTTGCGCTCGAAATCCCCGTGTGGGAATCTGACCTTTGTATTCAATGTGGAAAATGCGCCTTCGTCTGCCCTCACGCTGTTATTCGCGAGAAGGTATACGATCCCGCTTTGTTGAAAGATGCTCCTTCAACTTTCAAATCTATGGACGCCAAATTCAAAGAACTTCCTGGCACAAAATTCACCATCCAGGTCTCACCTGAAGACTGCACTGGCTGCAGCCTTTGTGTTGAGAACTGCCCCGCTAAAGACAAGAACAATCCGCTGCGTAAAGCCATCAACATGGCTCCCCAGATTCCGCTGCGTGAAGAAGAATCCAAGAATTGGGAATTCTTCCTCTCTATACCTGCTCCTGACCCTGACCTCTACCAACCCACTTCAGTTAAGAACTCTCAATTAATCGAACCGTTGTTTGAGTTCTCAGGCGCTTGCGCTGGCTGCGGTGAAACTCCCTACATTAAATTAGCTTCACAATTATTTGGCGATCACATGATCATAGCCAACGCCACCGGTTGTACCTCCATCTATGGCGGCAACCTGCCCACCACCCCCTGGGCAATCAACAATCAGGGCCGCGGACCCGCATGGGCCAACTCTCTGTTCGAAGATAACGCCGAGTTTGGTTTAGGCATGCGCTTGACCCTCGACAAGCAAAACGAATTTGCCCAAGAAATGCTCACTGCCATGGGCGCAGAACTTGGTGACAGCTTTGTTGCTGAAATCCTTAATGCAGATCAGAGCACCGGCAAGGGAATCCGCGAACAGCGCACCCGTGTTGAAGCTTTGAAAGCCAAACTTGAGAAGAGCAAAAACAAATCAGCCAAGATGTTGATCAGCGTTGCCGATGCCCTTGTGAAAAAGAGTGTCTGGATCATGGGCGGTGACGGTTGGGCTTATGATATCGGTTACGGCGGTCTCGATCATGTTTTGGCCAGCGGCCGCAACGTGAATGTCCTGGTTTTGGATACTGAAGTTTATTCCAATACCGGCGGTCAATCTTCCAAAGCAACTCCTCTGGCAGCAGTCGCAAAATTCTCTGCCAAGGGCAAGGGCATTGGTAAAAAAGATCTCGGTTTGATGGCCATGTCTTATGGCTATGTGTATGTTGCCAGTGTTGCTATGGGCGCCAACGATCAGCAAACCCTCAAAGCCTTCATTGAAGCTGAAGCCTACGACGGTCCGTCACTGATCATCGCCTACAGTCATTGTATCGCTCACGGTATCGACATGAAGAAGGGTCTTGAGCAGCAGAAATTAGCCACTCAGACTGGTTTGTGGCCTACCTACCGCTACAATCCCTCTCTGGTGGATGAAGGCAAGAATCCGCTGCAGCTTGACAGCCGTGAACCGTCTGTGGCCGTCAAAGACTATGCTTATAATGAAACACGCTACCGCATGCTCTTGCAAAGCGATGAAGCTCGCGCTGAACTTCTGATGAATGAAGCCGGTGAATTCGCCAAACGCAAGTGGGAGCTCTACAAACAAATGGCAGCCATGGCCTACACCAAACCTGGTGAAGATACCGCTGCTGAATAGTTATTGAAGAGAGTCTAAATCCCCCGCGTTTTCATACCGCGGGGGATTTTATATTGGACTTTAATTATTTATTTCTTTCAATTAATAGGTAAAGGCGATGTGCCTTGCTAAACTCTCAATGTAAATACTATTGCTTATTAGACAAAAAAGACTCCCTTGCAGGAGTCTGATTTATTTATCTGGTTGGTTCGTCCATCATGGGTTCGTTTTTCTTCTGACGATAGACGATACGTCCGCGGGTTAGATCGTAAGGGCTCATTTCAACCTTTACGTGATCGCCGAGTAGAATGCGGATGTAATACCTGCGCATGCGACCAGAAAGGTAAGCAAGCACTACAATACCATTTTCCAGCTTTACCCTGAATTGTGTACCGGGCAGGGCTTCAATGATCTCGCCTTCAACCTGGATCTTATCTTCTTCTTTGGCCATACTTCTCCTGACCAGCTGATCGAAAACGATCTGCTAAACTATTCGCCGACCTTGGTAAATTGGCGGCGTTTGATGCGGCGGATGGCTTTTTTCTTCTCCACACGGCGAGTTTCGCTTTTGGAAACAAACCAACGCTTCTTTCGGATGGTGCTGAGAACACCGCTCTTAACAACTTTTTTGCGGAAACGTTTCAGCAGTGAATCTTGTGATTCATTAGGACGTAAAACAACTGAAGCCATAGGTTTCTCACCTCCCCTCGCCGGGAAATAAAATAAAAAAACTGCGTGGCGCGCCATCGGCAGTTTCAAGGTCAGAAAACTTGATTGTGTTGCGGTTTGAACTACTCTCGCTTCACCTCTCAATCATTCTTACACCATCCACTGAGGATATTACTCCAACGGTACTATTATACTCTCATCTTAAGAAAATGCCAACCCTTCACTTTTAAACCACCACCCCATAGAAACAAAAAAGGACCAGCAAACCAGTCCTGTTTTGTACTTAACAACTTCTATTATAAAAAAGTCTCTTGGCAACGACCTACTCTCCCAGGAAGTCGCCCTCCAAGTACCATCGGCGCTGACGGCCTTAACGACCGGGTTCGAGATGTAACCGGGTGTACCACTGTCGCTCCAGTCACCAAGAGAGTAATATTTTACCAGAAAACGGTCATAATTAGTAGGTTTAAACTTTCTTTCAAGCGGAGTTTGAGACCCTTCATTATATTGAGAGAACAGAGGGCAGTAAAAGGGTGCCGATTTGACGAGTTGGATTCTGCTTAACCCAAAACAAGATTGTCAGCTCAGAAGAGCAGCAATCTGCACTTTAAAACCTAATAACAGAGAATAATTTCATTTTCTTGTTATCGATTATTTATCATTGAATTATTATTGGGGTTTATTGAATAAAGAAAAAAGCCTCTTGGCAACGACCTACTCTCCCAGGAAGTCGCCCTCCAAGTACCATCGGCGCTGACAGCCTTAACGACCGGGTTCGAGATGTAACCGGGTGTACCACTATCGCTCCAGTCACCAAGAGACTTTTATTCACATGTTAATATTACCAATTTTATAATTATGAATAGTATGTAGGTTTTTGTTTTCAAAAGAGTGCCGAGTTCCCTGCACCATATGAAGAAGCCCTCGATCATTAGTACGGATAAGCTAAACGCATTGCTACGCTTACACACTCCGCCTATCAAACAGGTAGTCTACCTGTGATCTTACTCCCTTACGGGAAAACAGAGATCTAATCTTGTGGCAAGTTTCCCACTTAGATGCATTCAGCGGTTATCTTTGCCTGACTTAGCTACTCAGCAATGCCGTTGGCACGACAACTGAAACACCATCGGTCAGTCCACCCCGGTCCTCTCGTACTAGGGGCAGCTCCACTCAAATCTCTTACGCCCACAGTGGATAGAGACCGACCTGTCTCACGACGGTCTGAACCCAGCTCGCGTACCGCTTTAACGGGCGAACAGCCCGACCCTTGGGACCTGATACAGCCCCAGGATGCGATGAGCCGACATCGAGGTGCCGAGCGAAATCGTCGATATGAACTCTTGGATTTCACCAGCCTGTTATCCCCGGGGTAGCTTTTGTCCGGTAAGCCACGGCCCTTCCACTCAGTACCGTGGGATCACTAAGCCCGACTTTCGTCTCTGCTCGACGCGTTGGTCTTGCAGTCAAGCTCCCTTATGCCTTTGCACTCTATGGCAGGTTTCCATTCTGCCTGAGGGAACCTTTGGGCGCCTCCGTTACCTTTTAGGAGGCGACCGCCCCAGTCAAACTGCCCACCTGGCACGGTCCCCCACCCGGATAACGGTGTGGGGTTAGGGTCTAAACAAGATTAGGGTGGTATTTCACCGGTGGCTCCACCGACGCTAGCGCGCCAGCTTCACAGCCTCCCACCTATCCTACACAAATCTTGCCCAAACTCAATGCCAAGATGCAGTAAAGCTCCACGGGGTCTTTTTGTCCTACTGCGGGTAGGCCGCATCTTCACAGCCATTTCAATTTCGCCGGGTCCCTCGTTGAGACAGTGCTCTAGTTGTTACACCGTTCGTGCGGGTCGGAACTTGCCCGACAAGGAATTTCGCTACCTTAGGACCGTTATAGTTACGGCCGCCGTTCACCGGGGCTTCAGTTCAAAGCTTCGACTTGCGTCTAACCTCTCCCTTTAACCTTCCGGCACTGGGCAGGTGTCAGCCCCTATACTTCGCCTTACAGCTTAGCAGAGACCTGTGGTTTTGTTAACCAGTCACTAGAGCCATTTCACTGCGACCTCACAGCGCTCATGTAAACATTCACGCTTAGAGGCACCCCTTCTCCCGAAGTTACGGGGCCATGTTGCCTAATTCCTTAACGAGGGTTCTCCCGTTCGCCTTGGTATATTCTACCCGTCTACCAGTGTCGGTTTGCGGTACGGGCACTCTGATCTCAACGCTTAGTGACTTTTCTTGGCAACAAGGCTTAACTCACTTCTACCTCAAGGGCACGCCACCGTATCTCAACTCAAACCGCGGATTTTCCTACGGCTCTCAACGTCTGACATACGGTGCACCCGCACAACCAATCGCGGGCTGGTCTACCTCGTTGCGTCCTCACATCGCTCCATCAAAGTGGTACGGGAATGTTGACCCGTTGTCCATCACCTACGCCTCTCGGCCTCGGCTAAGGACCCGACTAACCCGACGCGGAATGACCTGGCGTCGGAAACCTTGGACATACGGCGAACATGGTTCTCACATGTTTTACGCTACTCATGCCTGCATTCTCACTTCTGTACGCTCCAGCCGTCTTTCCAGTCGACCTTCACCGCCTACAGAACGCTCCCCTACCGCTCCAGCTAATGCTGAAGCCCAAAGCTTCGGTGCTATGCTTAGCCCCGTTAAATTTTCCGCGCAGGATCACTTGACCAGTGAGCTATTACGCACTCTTTAAAGGGTGGCTGCTTCTGAGCCAACCTCCTGGTTGTTACAGTAACCCCACATCGTTTCCCACTTAGCATAGACTTAGGGACCTTAGCTGTTGATCTGGGCTGTTTCCCTCTCGACCACGAAACTCATCTCCCGTAGTCCGACTGCTAAACTCTGGAGTACCGGCATTCGGAGTTTGATTGGGTTCAGTAAGCACTAAGCCCCTTTACCCATTCAGTGCTCTACCTCCGGTACTGAACATTTAGCGCTAGCCCTAAAGCTATTTCGGGGAGAACCAGCTATCTCCGAGTTCGTTTGGCATATCACCTCTACCCACAGTTCATCCCCTAATTTTGCAACATTAGTAGGTTCGGGCCTCCACGAGCGATTAGACTCGCTTCACCCTGTCCATGGGTAGCTCACCCGGTTTCGGGTCTAATTCTAGCGACTAGACGCCCTATTCAGACTCGCTTTCGCTACGGCTTCGAGTGTCACTCTCTTAACCTCGCCACTAAAATTAACTCGCAGGCTCATTCTCCAAGAGGCACGCTGTCAGGCATAGCGGCGCGCAACCGGCTTTCACCGGAGCACCGACCCGCCATTAGCCCTCCAACTGCTTGTAAGTTTACGGTTTCAGGTTCTATTTCACTCCCCTCAACGGGGTACTTTTCACCTTTCCCTCACGGTACTAGTTCACTATCGGTCGCCAAGTGTATTTAGCCTTGGAGGGTGGGCCCCCCGGATTCATGCCGTATTAGCGTGCACGGCACTACTCAGGTATCTGACGGGAGGTGCTTGGATTTCGTTTACGGGACTGTCACCCTCTTTGGTTGGCTTTCCCACACCATTCTACTATCCATGCACTTTGTAACTCCACAATGTCAGACCCTACAACCCCGCTACAGCAAGCTGCAACGGTTTGGGCTGATCCCCTTTCGCTCGCCACTACTCGGGGAATACTCTCTTTTCCTCTGGGTACTTAGATGTTTCAGTTCCCCAGGTGCCCTTCGATCCGTCTATGTGTTCAACGGATGATACCAGCGGTTCGCGCTGGTGGGTTTCCCCATTCGGAAATCTCCGGATATATCGCCTGTTTACGGCTCCCCGAAGCTTATCGCAATAACCTACGTCCTTCATCGGCACTTGGCGCCAAGGCATCCACCGTAAACCCTTAGTAGCTTCTCACATATGATGCAGAGAACTCGATACTCTTTTACGAATATCGTTGGATTTTCTTTTGATACATAACATTTTTGGTGTTATGACTTGACCTACATACTATTCAATTGGTAATGTTCTGCTGACTCGTCGTCAGGCGTCTGTTGAAAGGCGCTGAATAATCCTCACGTAAGTCAGGAGCATTCAGCCCACTTCAACATATTCATTTTTTACCCGAGAGACAAACCGACCCAGCTCACCGCCGGGTCTATTGAGCCGTACGGATCTGCTTTTGATGATCTAGTTTCTGATTTCTTCTCTCGTCACTAACTTCTCCATAACGCTCAGTGGAGATGAGGGGATTCGAACCCCTGACCTCCGCCGTGCAAAGGCGGCGCTCTCCCAGCTAAGCTACATCCCCGAATAATTCGGGTACAAGGTGGGCCTTTCAGGACTCGAACCTGAGACCTCGCCCTTATCAGAGGCGCGCTCTAACCAACTGAGCTAAAAGCCCATGACAGACCTTAGTAACTGAGGAGTAATAGGAAAACAAATGTTGATTTGTCGTTTCATTGTCTCGACACCACGACGAGACCTAAAGTGGAACTTCACCCTAAGGTGTTGTTCGGATACTCTAGAAAGGAGGTGATCCAGGCGCACCTTCCGGTACACCTACCTTGTTACGACTTCGTCCCAGTTATCGACCCCACCTTCGACGGCTCCCTCCTTACGGTTAGGATACCGGCTTCAGGTGTTGCCAACTTCCATGACGTGACGGGCGGTGTGTACAAGCCCCGGGAACGTATTCACCGCAGTATAGCTGACCTGCGGTTACTAGCAACTCCATCTTCATGCAGGCGAGTTGCAGCCTACAATCTGAACTGAGACCAACTTTGAGGATTGGCTCCACCTCGCGGCTTAGCAACCTATTGTGTTGGCCATTGTAGCGTGTGTGTAGCCCAGGACATAAAGGCCATGCTGACTTGACGTCATCCCCACCTTCCTCCGGCTTAAGACCGGCAGTACCGTGTGACACTTGTAACACACAGCGAGGGTTGCGCTCGTTAGCGGACTTAACCGAACATCTCACGACACGAGCTGACGACAGCCATGCAGCACCTGTGCAAGCTCTCCGAGGAGTCGGTCACCTTTCGGTTTCCTACCACTTGCATGTCAAACCCTGGTAAGGTTCTTCGTGTAACATCGAATTAAACCACACGCTCCGCTGCTTGTGCGGGGCCCCGTCAATTCCTTTGAGTTTTAACCTTGCGGCCGTAGTCCCCAGGCGGTGAACTTATCGCGTTAGCTTCAGTACCGATGGATTTAAACCCACCGACACTAAGTTCACATCGTTTACAGCTAAGACTACCGGGGTCTCTAATCCCGTTTGCTACCTTAGCTTTCGTGTCTGAGCGTCAGAAATGGGCCAGGAGGCCGCTTTCGCCACTGGTGTTCCTCCGGATATCTACGCATTTCACCACTACACCCGGAATTCCACCTCCCTCTACCACTCTCGAGTCTAACAGTTTTGAACGACCTCTCCCAGTTAAGCCAGGAGCTTTCACATCCAACTTGTCAAACCGCCTACACACGCTTTACGCCCAGTAAATCCGGATAACGCTCGCTTCCTACGTTTTACCGCGGCTGCTGGCACGTAGTTAGCCGAAGCTTATTCTAAGAGTACTGTCCTTCCTCATCCTCTCAAAAAGCACTTTACAACCCGAAGGCCTTCATCGTGCACGCGGCGTTGCTGGTTCCCGCTTTCGCAGATTAACCAATATTCCCTACTGCTGCCACCCGTAGGTGTATGGACCGTGTTTCAGTTCCATTGTGGGGGGCCACCCTCTCAGGTCCCCTACCCGTCATAGCCTTGGTAAGCCATTACCTTACCAACAAGCTGATGGGACGCAGGCCCCTCCCGAAGCGAATAAATCCGTTTAGTTGTAAGGCATCTAATCCAAACAACCACATGGGGTATTAGCAATCCTTTCGAACTGTTATCCCTCTCTTCGGGGCAGGTCACCAACGCGTTACTCACCCGTTCGCCACTAAAACATTATTGCTAATGTCTCCGTTCGACTTGCATGTATTAAGCACGCCGCCAGCGTTCATCCTGAGCCAGGATCAAACTCTCCGCAATAAAACACCTTTCGGTGTAAAAAGTACGGAGTTACTTGTATTACTTGAAACGACAGGGCATCGTCTTCCTATTACTCTTCAGTTGTTAAGGTGCTGTTGTCAACCAGAGGCCAGATTCTACTTCTTGTTTCTTCCCTTGTCAAGAGGCGATAAAAATACCGATGACACTCTTTTTGCAGGACGTCATCGGCCTGTCTCATTGACGCTTTCGTTTGTTATCGATCTGCCTTTGAAAGCGAAATCTGCAACTCACTTGGGAGAACTATTGTAATCCCACATTTTTTATGTGTCAAGGGCTTTTCGAATGGAAATTCCGGTGAGTTTTTCATCATCGGATTAGATTCGTGCCGCCGGGATTACGTGTGTAATTTCTGGTGTTGGGTTGTCAATTATCTGCCGGTGAGGGCGAGATAGTGGTTGCATTCACGCAACGAGGTCAGATTATACACTCGCTTCTGACGCTGTCAAGGGTAAAACAAGACCAGTTTTAAAATTGCCATAATCGGATGTTTACTTTGCGTTAACATTCACTTTTTCACCTCATTTTGCATACTTTTTGCCCCAAAATTAGAAAAGCTGGATCATTTTTTGAATAAGTATCAAAAGTTGACCATGAATGGTAATTGGTCTTTAGGCCCTCCCCGCCAGCCGTAATTACTATTAATCATAAATGGTTCAGAGACTCCTGAAATAAAATCCTCAACGCCAGAATCTCTTAGAACTTTTTACTTGAAATTTTCCCCATCCTGGATCTCGAAACAACCTCAGCCGATTTTCAACCTCCAAAATTGCTGTGCAACCATTTTTAATCCGCTGCGTATATTTTTTATACCAAACAGGAGAATTAGTATGATTAAAAAATTAGCTTTAGTTTTTGTTGTTTTAGCACTTGCGCTGTCAGCCTGTTCCGTCAACGGATATTCTATAAATTTCAATAGCGACCGCATCAATGGTTCGGGCACCATCGTCACTGAAGAACGCTCAGTTAATGGTTTTAGTAAAGTGGATCTTCAAAGCATTGGCAACCTGACGATCATTGAAGGAGATAAAGAGGCGCTAACGATCAAGGCCGATGATAATATCATCCAATACATTACCACTGAAATCTTTAACAACACCCTTGAAATCGGCATGAAACCTCACATCAACCTTGATCCTTCACGCTCTATCGAATACACCCTGACCGTGAAATCGCTGGAAAGCATCGTGTTATCAGGATTCGGCAATATTAACGCTGCTGAATTGAACGCCGAAGATATGGAAATTAAGTTGTCTGGCTCTGGCAACATGACCCTTGGCGACCTTAAGACCGAAAACGCTTTACTGCGCGTAAGTGGTTTTGGCAACATCAACGTGGATAATATGGTGGTTGACCAGCCCACGCTTGAGATCAGCGGCTCTGGCGATATTGATGTTTCAACAATGCAGGCAGTCAGCCTGAACTTAAAGATCAGCGGATTTGGCAATGCAGATATCACCGGCACCGTCACTGACCAGGAAATTCAGATCGTAGGCTCGGGCAATTATCACGGCCAGGACCTCGAGAGTGAAAGCGCCGCAGTCAAGATCACCGGGTTTGGTGACGCAACTGTTTGGGCTCACGACAACCTTGATGTAACCATCACAGGCAGCGGCAACCTTGAGTATTACGGCAGCCCCAAAGTGACCCAAACCATGACCGGTTTCGGTAAAGTTAACTCCCTCGGCGAACATTAATCCTGATCAAAACTCAAAACTCCTCCAGCTAATTGATCTGGGGGAGTTTTTTTAAGTTTAATCAGTAGTAAAAAAGATTGTATTTTGCACGAATTGTCTCTATAATGAGCTAATTAATCAATTGTGCTGGTTGATACATCAAACAGCGCTTTTTATATTTTTAATGATCAACCTTTGAAGTTAGACAATTTTAAATTGAAATTCCTTCTCTTTGTTGAGATTATCTAATTACATCCGTTTATTGTATGGCCATCACAGATATCATCAGATTAAAGGGCTATTTTTACGCTATTAACTAAACATCGAATTTTAACGGAGCTGTATTTATGGAGAGTACCAAAAAAGATCCTGCTGCAGGATCACTTTTAAGTGTTCAGGATCTAAAAACCTTTTTTTACACCGAAGATGGCATCGTTAAAGCCGTTGATGGCGTTGATTTTTCTGTGAAGCCCGGCCAAGTATTAGGCCTCGTCGGCGAATCGGGCTGCGGCAAAAGCGTCACCAGCCTCTCAATTATGCGCCTCGTCAGCGCTCCCGGCAAAATCACCGGTGGAAAAATCATCTTTGACGGAAAATCACTGCTCGATTTGCCTGAAGACGAGATGGTCAAAATTCGCGGAGATCGCGTTTCGATGATCTTTCAACAACCACAATCCAGCTTAAACCCGGTTTTTAGGGTTGGCGATCAAGTGGCTGAAGTTTTACAAATCCATAAAGGCATGAAGCATAAAGAAGCCTGGAAGAATGCGGTTGACTTGCTCACCCAGGTTGGCATCCCTGATCCTGGCCGGCGAGCTTTAGCTTATCCACATGAACTCTCAGGCGGTCAAGCGCAACGCGTCATGATCGCCATGGCTTTGGCGCTTTCACCTCAGCTCTTAATTGCAGACGAACCCACCACAGCCCTGGATGTTACCATCCAGGCCCAGATTCTCGACCTGATCCGTGATTTACGTAAAAAAACCAACACTGCTGTCATCTTGATTACGCATGATCTCGGTGTGATTTCAGAGATGGCAGATATGGTAGCCGTGATGTATGCCGGCCAAATTGTGGAATACACCGATGTAGAACCTATTTTTGCCGAACCGCTTCACCCCTACACCAAAGGGTTGATCGGTTCCATCCCGGTTCTTGGCAAAATTGTGGATCGTCTTGAGGTCATCCCGGGATTGGTGCCTAATTTAATTGACCTGCCAATGGGTTGTCGCTTTGCCCCCAGATGCCAGATGCGCGAAAAATACGGTCTTGAGATTTGCATCAACAAAGACCCTGAACTATGTGAAGTGAAACCAGGCCACACCGTTCGCTGCTGGTTGTATCAAGAATCAGAAGGTCATTCTGCGCCGATCAAGCTTTAGTGGCGATCATTATTGAGGAATTATGAGTGAATTAAACAACGCAATGACCAAAAACCAAAAAGACCTGGTAGAGGTCAAGAACTTAAAGAAATATTTCCCAATTAAAAGCGGCATCATTCAGCGCGTCACGGCACATGTACAGGCCGTGGATAACGTCAGTTTTAGCATCAAAAAAGGCGAAACGCTGGGCCTGGTTGGTGAATCTGGATGCGGCAAAACCACCATTGGCCGAACCATTCTGCGCTTGATTGAACCCACAAGCGGCTCGGTGGAGTTTGAGGGTGTGGATGTTTTATCGTTAAAAGGTGATCAACTCAAAGCCGTGCGCAAAAACATGCAGATCATCTTTCAAGACCCATATGCTTCTCTAGATCCACGTGTTCCCATCGTTGATTCGGTAATGGAAGGCCTCAACATCCATAACATTGGCACCAAGCTAGACCGTTACCCAATGGCCATTGAAATTTTAAAAAAAGTTGGTCTCGAAGAATATCACGCCAAACGTTACCCGCATGAGTTCTCAGGTGGCCAGCGTCAGCGCATCGGAATTGCCCGCGCCTTGTCGCTAAATCCGCAGTTCATCGTGTGTGACGAACCAGTCTCTGCGCTGGATGTTTCCATCCAATCTCAAGTGCTTAATCTGCTCAAAGACCTGCAGAAAGATCTGGGGTTGACCTATTTATTCATCGCCCATAACCTGGGCGTGGTAGAGCACATTTCAGACCGGGTCGGCGTGATGTACCTCGGAAAAATGGTTGAGCTTACCAGTCGAGAAGACCTCTTCCTGGACCCATTGCACCCCTATACCAAAGCATTATTATCGGCTATCCCCGTTTCTGAGCCAAAACTGAGAAGAGAACGCACCATCCCCGTTGGAGATGTACCCAGCCCGGTGAACCCTCCAAAAGGATGCCGTTTTCATCCGCGCTGCCCGATTGCTGTGGCTGAATGTGCACTCAAAGAACCGGAATTTATTGAAAAGAAACCCGATCATTTCGTTGCTTGCTGGCGGGTTTAATCTGGAAAGTGGTTTTTTGATCGTGATATTAGATCAAAGGAGGTGATTATCTGATCAAACCTTTTTTTAAAACCCTGGTTTCAATTCTGAAACCCAGAAGATCGATTTATTTGATAGAGGAGATTATGAAAAAAAATAGTATTTTTGCAATATTGAGCGTTTTGGTGATCGTCACCATGTTGCTCGCGAGCTGCAAGAAGGCACCCACCGCTGACGTAACCCTCAGCTTCCGTGTCGTCGATCGTGCCTATCTGCCGTCACCTGACAAGGTTGCACAAGAGATCCAGGCTCAATTAAAAGAGGTTGGCATCAATGTAACCCTCAAAGAAATGGAATCTGCCGCCTTTATTGACGCCACTTCCGCCGGACAAGAAGCCTTCTACCTTTTGGGTTGGAACGCTGACTATCCCGATGCTACCAATTTCTACGATTACCACTTTGGTAACGCCAACAACCAACAATTCGGTGATTTATTCCCCGATATGGTCGAAGAAATCTCTGCTGCTGGCAAAACCTCTGATGCTGCTGCCCGTCAGGCCCATTATGACACCATCAATCAGATGTTAAAAGATGATCTCATGATGATCCCTGTTGCGCATGGTGGTTCTTCCACCGCCTACCAGGCTGATGTTGAAGGGGCTCATTCAAGCCCACTCGGCAATGAAAACTTCAGCGTTGTTTCTAACGGCTCAGACACCTTTGTCTGGATGCAGAATGGTGAACCCGCTTCACTGTGGTGCTCTGACGAAACCGACGGCGAAACCCTTCGCGCTTGCGAACAGGTTTATGAAGCTCTCTTGGGCTTTAGCATCGGCGGAACTGATGTCGTCCCCGCGTTGGCTGAAAGCTATGAAGCCAATGACAACCTTGATGAATACATTTTCAATATTCGCGAAGGTGTCAAATTCCACAACGGTGCCGATCTGGATGCCAGCGATGTCGTGGCTTCATTCGTAGCCCAATGGGATGCCATGAGCCCCAACCATGTTGGACGCACCGGCACTTTTGAATACTTTGGCGCTTTCTTCGGCAGTTTCATCAATGCCGAATCTCAGATTGCCGAACTGGTTGATGCAGATGGTTTGCTCTCACTAACCGCCCCCGATTGTGAATATGGCGGAGAAATCAAATCCATCGAAGCAGTGGATGCCCAGACTGTCAAAATCAGCCTGTGCGCCTCTGATCCCGCTTTCGCCTCCAAAGTCGCTTTCTCTGTCTTCAGTATTCAAGATAAAGATTTCCTGGATGCCAACAGCGGCGATTCTGTAAAGATGAGTGATACCCCCAATGGAACCGGCCCCTACATCGTCAAATCATGGAACCGCGGCGACAGTGTAGTTTATGAAGCCAACCCAGAATACTGGGGTGACAAAGCTTTGACCCAGAACTTGATCTTCCGCTGGTCAGAACAATCTGCCCAACGCCTGCTCGAACTTCAGGCTGGAACCGTCAATGGTATTGACAATCCAGGCCCTGATGATGTTCCTGCCATCGAAGCTGATGCCACCCTGGCACTCTATCCCCGTGAAGGTTTCAACATCTTCTACATTGGCTTTAACAACAAAATTGCGCCATTTGACAACCTTGAATTCCGCAAGGCCGTGACTTATGCCATTGACCGCGAACGTATCGTTGATCAATACTATGCCACCGGTTCAAGTGTTGCAGGCAGTTTTGTTCCTCAATTCTTGAAACCTGGCGCCAGCCCTGACGTTGTCTGGCATGAATTCGATCAAGAAAAAGCCAAAGAAATCCTCAAGGAATTGGGATATTCGGCTGCCAAATAGTAAAGTATCTTAATGATTGTCATGATGGGGTTGGAAAAACCAACCCCATCAATACCAAATCTCTGTGAGAGTAATGCATGCCTCAATTCATCGGCCGTCGTCTTTTATTGTTACTACCCGTCTTGCTGGGTGTGGTCTTGGTCACCTTTGTGATCGTACGCCTTATCCCGGGGGACCCCTGCATCACCATGCTGGGTGAACGCGCAACACCTGCAAAATGCGAGGTGTTTCTGGATCGTTATGGCTTGAACGACAATATTTTTGTCCAATTCGGCCGTTATTTGATCAACATGACCAAGGGAGATTTCGGAGAATCCATCCGATTTACCCGACCGGTCTCTGACCTTATTGCTGAACGTCTGCCATTGACCATGGAGCTAACCCTTCTGGCTATGTTTTTTTCGACCGTGGTGGGTGTAGGTCTTGGCGTAATATCAGCCCTTAAACGCAATAGCTTTATTGACACCCTCACCATGATCATTGCCAACGTCGGTGTATCCATGCCGGTGTTCTGGCTGGGGTTGCTCCTGGCCTATCTTTTTGCATTGGTTCTGAAAGACACTATTTTTGTTTTGCCCCCTTCAGGAAGGTTCACTGCAGGCGCATCACTGCAAGACCTTGCGGTCTACTGGGGCATGACCGATTTGACCGGATTCAAACGATTTGCGGTCGAATTCATGTCAAATACTGCCCTTATTAATTGCATATTCACTGGTGATTGGCACATGTTCTGGGATTCTTTGAAGCATTTGATCCTGCCCGCCGTTGCGGTTGGCACGATCCCAATGTCTATCATCGCCCGTATGACCCGCTCCAGTTTACTTGAGGTTCTTGGTTTGGATTATATTCGTACTGCCCGCGCTAAAGGATTGATTGAAAAGAAAGTCATCGGTAAACACGCCTTCCGCAACGCGCTCATTCCCATAGTTACCATTATTGGTATCGAAACCGGCAGCCTGCTCTCAGGCGCTGTACTGACCGAAACCGTTTTTGCCTTGCCAGGTCTGGGAACCGCCATGGTGGGCGCCATTTTAGCCCGAGATTATCCCGTTATTCAGGGATTCACCCTGGTCATTGCCCTGATTTTTGTTGTCGTAAACTTACTCGTGGATCTTTCTTATGCATACCTCGATCCGCGTATCCGTCTTGATTAATTGGAGCAGCCTTGGAAGACTTAATAGAAACCTCACAAACGAATAACGACCAAAGGCGTTCACCAACCCGTGAAGTAATGAAACATTTGTTACGCCACCGATCAGGACGCACCGGCATGATTATTCTTGCCCTGCTATTGCTCATCGCCATCTTTGCGCCGTTGATTGCACCCTACGATCCAACTCAACTTCTGAAGACAGAAACCCGCCGCGATCCGCCCTGTATTCATCTGTTTGGATGCCCGGAAGAAAAAGCACAACATCTTTTCGGCATTGATGGCAACAGCCGCGACCTTTTCTCAAGGGTTCTGTATGGTTCGCGTTTGTCGCTGCAAGTTGGTTTGGTCACCATGAGTTTTGCTATTTTGATCGGCACCATTATTGGTGCCTTTGCTGCCTACACCGGCGGCATGGTCGATAACATTTTAATGCGTATCATGGATGTGGTCATGGCGTTTCCGAGCTTGCTGCTGGCCATCACCATCGTCAGCATTTTGGGGACGGGGTTGATTAACGCCTTGCTGGCCATCGGCATTGTGTCCATTCCTCGCTTTGCACGTCTGGTTCGTTCTACTGTGCTATCGGTAAAAGAACTGGAATATGTGCAGGCCTCCAGGGCACTGGGCGGATCTTCGATGCACATCCTCTTCAAACGCATCCTGCCGAATGCCATAACCCCGCTGATTGTGCAGGGCACCCTGGGCATCGCCACCGCCATCCTGGATGCTGCGGCCCTATCATTCCTCGGTCTTGGCGCTGAACCGCCGCGGCCAGAGTGGGGCTTGATGCTGGGTGAAGAAAAGAACAGCATCTTCAGCGCGCCTCACCTGGTGATCTTTCCGGGTATCGCCATCATGTTAACCGTGCTGGCCTTCAACCTGCTGGGTGACGGTCTGCGTGACGCCCTCGATCCGAGGTTGACAAGATCTCGCTCTGCTTAACTTAAAAAAGCTCCTGAAATTCAGGAGCTTTTTTTCTAGATCGGCATACCATGCCCGTTACAAGGGCATTTCATATACCCTATACCGCCGCAGGTCTTTCACTCCCAATTTATTGAGCGCGTTATTCATTCGGTCATTGCCCTCAAGTACGTAATTGATCTCGAGCCGAAAATCTGATGTGAATAATTTGTCATAAGTGGCGCGGTAAAGCAGGGTGTCAATGGCCTTGCCCTGGTATTCGGGGATGACCCCCAGCGCCCACATGCGAAACTGATGCAAATTCGGCAGACCGGTCAACAACTTCAACCAGCCAAAAGGCAGCAGACGGCCATCCAGGCCCTTGATGACCTTGTTTACATCTGGCAGGGTCATGGCAAAACCGATGGGCTTGCCCTCCTGGTTTTCGGCGATCAAAACCCCCTTGGGATTGACGATCTGTTTCAAGTCACGCGCCATGGCTTTGGCCTCATCTTTAGTAACCGGATAAAAGCCCCAGTTATCGCAAATTGAAACATTGGCCATGTCAAGGATGGTGATAACATCCGCTTCAATGTTTTGCATGTCAATTTCTCTGACCGTCACCCCGTAGCGTTTTTTCACGATCTCGGTCAGCGTCAAATAACGTTCTGGGAAGGTGTAGCCATCTTTGGCGTCAATTACATAAACCATCAGATCTTCCGCTTTTTGCAGGCCAAAATTCGTGAGCAGGTCATTGTAATAGGGTGGATTGTAGGGCGCCATGATCACCGGGGAAGGCTCGAAACCCTCGACCACCAATCCCCATTCCTGCGAAGCGAAACTCCACGGACCGCGCATACTGGTCATGCCCTTGTGCTTCAGCCAGGCCCTTGCTGCGCTTAACAGGGCATCGGCCACCTCAGGGTCATTACTGCTCTCAAATGAGCCGAAAAGCCCTACAGGCTGCTTCCAGTGCTCCACAGCCAGGCGGTCTACAAAGGCAGAAATGCGCCCAACTACTTTGCCCGCGTTTTTCGCCAAAAACAGCACATACTCGCAGTGCTTGAGCATGGGATTTTTTTCTGGCACGTATTGGCCGGCTTGTTCAGAGCGCAGAGGTGCCACCCAAACCGGGTCGTTGTGATAATGATCATAAGGAAAATTAATGAATGCTTTAAGCTCTTGCGGGGTGCTGACTTGAATGATCTCCATGAATGCTCCGTTATATAAATGATAATCGTCTATCTATTTTTACGAAAATCAAGATGGGAAGTTTTATTTTCTTGCCACCAAAATTAAATTGTCGCTTGCCTGCGCTTCAAAGGGGTCTCCACCCAAGGTTCCAAAAGTGCGCACGTTGTTAAACCCGGCCCTTGTAGCTTTTAATGTCAAATCGTCCTTCAATTGCGGCTTGAGCAGCGTTGAAAACACCTCAGAAGTCCATGCAGCATTGCCCTTGCGATGCAGATTGACGATGTAAAAACCTATTGTGCCATCAGAATTGAAATCGTAAAAACGTTCAAAGATCCATTCTTCATCACCCTCTTGAAAAGGCTGCGCTTCCATCCACCGGTCTTTCTTGGTCATCACCGCATCAAAATTGCGATTCTGGATGAGCAGCAAACCGCCTGGTTTCAGGCAGGCAAAAAAATCTTTCAACGCGGACGCAAGTTCAGCATCGTCAATCAGATGAGGCAGAGAGTTGCCAAGGCATAGCAGCGCGTCAAAACGCGATTCACCAAACACGGACGCCAGCGCCCCAAATCCGGCGGTTTCAAAAGGCAGCTCAAACTGCGCTGATTTAGCATTCAGCTTTGCCTTGTTGATCATTTCACGGCTGAAATCAGCCCCCGAGATCTGGTAGCCGGCTTTAGCCAATGCCAGCGCATGCATACCCGTGCCGCAAGCCGCGTCAAGAATCTTGAGAGGTTCACCTGCAGGGCTCTTCACCTCGGCAAGGATTTTTTCTAATAATGGGATTTCAAATGCCAGACGGTTTTCCCAATTGACGAAACGATCATAATCTGAAGCAAACTGGTCATACATGATGACATCCTTTACTCAACCAGGTGTAAAATCAACTGTATTGGCTTGATAATACATTAAAATGCGCGTTTCAGGTGAAGCATGCAAGAGAATTCCATCATCCCGTTACTCTTTCAGTTTTACGCCCACTTTGGCTGGGTTGGCAGTCTGATCATTCTGCTGGGCTGCCTGATCACGGCCCTGCCCTACCGCGGACGCTCCGCCGAGAAGTATTCATTCTTGAATCACTTCATCTCCGAGTTGGGCGAGATCGGGGTCTCAAAACTGGCCGCGATCTTCAATATCGGCATGATCATCGGCGGCGCCCTCTTCTTGCCCTTCATCGCCGGCCTTGGCCTTGTGCTCGGTACGGTGTGGGCTTACATTGGCATGGCCGCCGGGTTGCTGGCGGCATTTTCCAGCATATTGGTGGGCGTCTTTTCGATGGATCGTCTTGAGCCGCACCGCAAAGCCGCCATGACCTTCTTTCGCTCAGGGTTGGTGACGGTGCTCTTTTTCACCATTGCCGTTTTTGTGCAGCCTGCAGAGCAACGGGTCATCCCCATGGCGGTCAATTTTTTTTGGCATCCTGGCTATAGCCTCCTATTCGGCTTTTTTAGTGATCGTCAGCAAAAAGACCAACAAAAAAGGTCAGGAAAACTACTTGCTTGACCCTACCGAGAAGAAAACCCGTCCGCGTTTTTGGCGCACCCCTTTTTTGGAGTGGATGTTGTTCTTTGCCACCATCGCCTGGTTTCTGTGTGTCTCACTCATTCTGATCTATTAATGATCTTGGGAACCATAATTCACTTAAAGCCGTCTATTGATTGATCAGTTATTTCTGGAGGATATATGAAACCCAATTTTTTATCCCTTTTTGCTTTGTTAATGGCGGCGCTTATGCTCTCAGCCTGTAATGGCAAAACCATCAAATTAAGCGCGGATGATAATAACAGCACGATTTCGATGAAGTCTGGCGAAACCCTGTATGTAAGCATCGACGGTAACCCTACCACCGGCTACATCTGGGAAGTTGATTCTGTTGACCAGAACATTCTGCAACTTGTAGGCGAAGCGGAATACGTTTCAGATTCCAACCTCAACCCGAAAAAGACTGGCGTTGGCGGAACTTACAAGTTTAAGTTCACCGCCGTGAGCGCAGGCACCACCACGCTGGTGCTGAAATACTGGCGCACATTTGAACCAGAAAATCCCCCGATAGAGACCTTTACAGTCGAGGTAGACGTAAACTAAGAGCGAAAAACCCCACGGACTTGAAGCCCGGGGGGGTAATTATTAATCTTTTATGTTACTTCACTCATAATTAAGAGGGTCAATTTAATTAGTATGATCTGCCTAAATCGTGGGTATTACATTCTTTTTACGATTTTAGTTCAACTGCTTTCAACTTCAAGCCCAGTGCGTTGATCACCTTCAAGACTGTCTCAAATTCAGGGTGTCCTTCAGGGGATAAGGCTTTATAAAGGCTGGTGCGCCCCAGACCTGTTTTTTCGGCGATTTCGGTCATGCCTTTCGCGCGTGCCAGGTCACCAAGGACTGCTGATATCAGAGCAGGATCACCGTCTTCCAGAGCCGTTTCAAGATAGGCAACCATATCCTCTGTGGTTTCAAGATGTTCAGCTGCATCCCATAGTGTCGTTTTGCTATTTCTCATTATCTTGCTCCATCACCCATCGGGCGAGTTCAATCGCCTTTTGAATATCTTTCTCTTGTGTGGATTTATCTCCGCCGCACAAAAGAATTACTAATACATTTCTCCGTTTGAGAAAATAGACTCTGAAACCCGGGCCATAATCAATTCTGAGTTTAGAAATTCCTTTTCCTACCGGCACAACATCGCCAAAGTGCCCGAGTGAGATTCTTCTGATGCGAATATCAATAATTGACCTTGTTTTTCGATCCTTAATCGAACCGAACCACTTTTTGTAAACTTCTGTTTCTCGAATCTCAATCATAACGATTGTATCCCATAAGATACATTTAATCAACTGTTTTATGTTGTGGCTAGCTTGATATGAAATCCCCCCGGAACTAACTCCAGGGGGATAAATTAACTATTTTTCCGCTTTGCCGGTCATTTGGTCGTGATTCTGCCGCGTAATCGGATACCAGATCAAGAGCGGCAGTGCCACCATGAAAGCGATCACCGGCACGATGGCAAAGAAGAAGCGGATACCAAACAGAGCGTGCTCGGTTTGAGCCACATTCGGAACGTATCCGTAGAGCGAGAGCGCCCAACCGCTGGCAGCAATACCGATGGCGCCGGTCAGCTTGCCCAAAAAGTTGTTGACCCCAAAATAGACTCCCTCGTGCCGTTCACCGGTTTGCGCCTGATCCACTTCAATCACATCCGGGATCATGCTCCACGGGAAGACATATTGTGCCGAGAAGCCCATACCCGCCACGAAAGCCACCACATAGATCAAGGGGGTGGGTCCCTGGGGCAGGAAGAACGCGCCAAGGATGGCGACACTGGCAATGCCAAGACCCAGCGCGTAGGCCGGACCCTTATTAAGCTTTATGGATGCAAAGCGCCACGGCACCAGGAAGATGGCGATGGTGACCAGCATGACCATCATCACCAGCGGAATTTGATCTGTCATTTGCAGTTGATAGGTCAAAAAGTAAGGCAGCAAAGCCGTCAGCAGGGTGAAACTGATGCTGATGATGGTGCTCATGATCATGTACTGCACAAACGGCCGGTTTTTGAAGACGTGTTTAAACTGTGAAAGCGCAGGCATTTTCGACGGCTCAAGATCAGGATTAGGCGTTTCTTTGACTCCAAAGGTGGTGATCAAGGCGGTGACAATCGCCACGATGCCAAAGATGGCGCCCATGCCACTGTAAGCCTCCGTTTTCGACCAGCCCATATTCATAAAGATGCCCGCAATCAAGGTGGTGAGTGCAGCACCCATGATGTAGCCGACCACGGTAAAAATCATACGGATGGAGATCAGCGAGGTGCGTTCATCGTAATCGCGGGTCAATTCTGCTGAAAGCGCATAGTAGGGCACACTGACCAAAGTTTGGGTGGTATCCACCAGCAGGAAGGAACCCAATATGGCCAGGAATGCGGTTGCACCGGTCATGCCGGGCGGCAGAGAGAAGAGCAGCCAAATGGTCAAGCCAAAGGGGATGGCGCCAAAGAGCATGTATGGCTTGCGACGGCCCCAGCGGCTCTTGGTGCGGTCGGTGATAAACCCAAACAGGGGATCGTTAATCGCATCCCAGGTGAGCTTGCCTACCAGCAGTGCCGTACCTGCCAGCGCAGGGTCAATGCCCAAAATATCGGTGTAGTAAAACAGCAAAAAGAACTGGATGGACGCGGTGAGCAGTGAGATACCCAAATCTGCAACACCATAGGCAACTTTGGTCTTCAGGGGTAGTTTGGCTAACATGAATGCTCCTCTACTTCGATGAATTATTCAGGTGCTTTTGTGCCAATAGCAAGAACTCGTCTGCACGCACAAAATGGAGGTGCCCGGTGTTGTGTTTCTTTATGAAAGCTGCCACGTCATCAATGCTGGTGCGGTAGGCAAACAGATGCACGCCAATAAAACGTGGTTTGTCGTTGACTTTAAGCAATAATCCTTCAAGCTGCGACAGGAGTTGAGAGGCGGTATCCCAAATGTGAGCCACCTGGGGGATTTCGTTGGCGAAGACAGGCGTACCCTGAACTAATTCTTGCGGGGCGCGGGTCACAATGGCGTATCCGCTGAGAAAGCCGAGCAAATGCCCTTTGTATTTGACAAGTTGATTGAGCACCCGTCGAGGCGGATCGGCGACATAGGTGGTAACCACATTGATACCAGCCTTTTGACAGGTTTTAGTGGTTGCCCGCATGTAATCGCTGAAGTGGGCGGCCAGGGGCGGCACAACGTAGCCAGCACCAGACGGACCGGCCACCAGGCAGTCGTTGGCAGTTTTGGTGCGCGAAAAACGCTCCAGCAAGGCGGGGGCCAGGTCAGCCAGGAGGGGCTGCGTCTCCCAATTAAAGGGGATGCTGCCGCGCGCGGGGCTGTTCCAGTTGCCCAACTCGGCGGTGTTCATCATCATCAACTGGTCGCCGTCTGAGAGGGTAAAGGTGACGTAGGTACCTTGCGGGTCAAGCTTGACCTCCGGGATGGGGTCGGCTTTGAATTCGTCAAGTGGGTTCACCTGGCTGTGAAATGAGAAATTACCGGCCAGATGCGAAGGCACCAGGCGCAAACCGTTGGATGATAACTGCAGCATGAAGGTCAGTTCATCATCGCGTTTGGTGTGCCAACCGAAAATGGTCGGGTAGGGCAATACTTCCACCGCGGTCTGAATGCGGTTGGAGAGCTTCACTTCAGCAGACTTGCACCCCATCCAGGCAAGCGCCAGGCGTTTCAAGAGGCCATCCAGACGCAGAGCAAAGAGCAGTTCGCGCAGCCAGGGCGGACCGAAAGCCAGCAGCAGCAGGGTAGTGCTGCCAAAGCCCTTGAAGGTGCTGGAAAGGCTGTAAATAAAAATGTTGTTCTGCACAGCGTAATCGAGAAACTCGGGGCGTTCCCAGGCCGGTTCGAGACAGGCGAGCATCCCCTTTTTGCAGCGCGGAAACAGGCTCTCGAATGCCCAGATATAAATATTGACCCGGTTCTGCCATTTGCCGCGCAAATCGTGGGCTTTGGGTAGATTGAACTGTTTGACCCAATCTTCCTGTGCAGGGCTGACCGCGATCAATTCGTCCAGACCGGCCAGCATGACGGCCAGGTTGATCGTGTCCGGCTGGGCGTCATCCCAGACCACGTAACCTTTAAAGGTGGTGAGGTTTTGTTTTATCAGATCATCCAGGCTCTTAACCTGCTCAACTGCAAATCCATGCTCTTGCTTGTAATAATCAAGGTTGTTTTGGTCCTGGTTGCCGAGCATGGCGCGGTATTTGCCATACCAGAAATCGTCATCCATGAAAACCTCGTTGGTTCGCCTCGCCATCGGATCGTCGTAAGTGCCGTAATCCAGAAACACGCGCGCACCGCTGCGATTGAGCAGCCCTTGCACCGCGGCAGCACATACCCGCTCGTCGTAGGCAAGCAAAGAGACGTCAAGACATGCAATACTTTTTTCAGGGGACATGCTTTGATTATAGAGAGGAATGTTGCATTGTCAACTTAAATGCATGATGACAAATGATCTCTCTGCCTCCTTAAATAATGAAATCTTTAACCACGAAAAACGCGAAAATTTCTAAATACACGAATAATTTTTTAAATAAAAATGATTTACTTTTATACTGGTGGGTCAACATCCCTTTGCACCATTATCACCCTATAGATTATTGAAGGGTATGTTGACCGCGCCGAGCTAGAATATATGTCATTGCGAGCCCCGCAAAAGAAGATCAATACTGCAACATGAAGTGTCGGGGCGTGGCAATCCCCAAAACCCTCCGTATTATTGTCAGCATGTTAATTGTCATAACTCAAGGGCAAAACCCTTTAACCACAAACCATACAAAAATTTCTAAATACACGAATTTGTAAACTAAAGTCTTCTTTCTAAAAGAGAGTGACCGAAATATTATTTGTTTTTGATACAAAACATAAAAAAATCAAAAACAATTCGAAACAACTACCTGTTATTACTCAGGGCTAGAGGATGCCTTCGCGGACTGGCGTTTGATACGGCGCTGAAGGTTGGCGAGGCGGGAGATGCTCAAGCCCGCCAGGCTGAGCAGCTGCAGGGTGTCCCTGACCTCCTGGGGGTGGGTGGAATTCATGCCTTCGTCGTAGGTGATCTGCATGAATTTTTTGATCATGGCAATGTATTTGGCCCAGGTCAGAAAAGTGGGCAGGATCAAGCGGCATGACGTCAGGGAGGTGGTCGGAGATGAGGTAGCGCCCATGTTTGAGGGCGTTGAGGTTGCCGGGCTGCGCCCCGCGGGGGCGTTTGGCAATTGAGTTTTGTTTGGAAAATTGAGACATGTGACCTCCCAATAGGAGAAACAGTCCTTAAATAGTAGTACTAGTGTTCTATTTTGTCAATATAGAAATCTCATGCCTAATGGTGGGTCAACGATCCGTTGAAGTTGGACGGTATCCCAAGTGGGGTTTTGGATCGTTGACGCCACCCGATGAAAATGTAAACGCGTTGTTGTAGGGTGTGGTCAACGTCCCGCAAGGCAATTAAAACAACAAAGAGCACCTACGCGAGGGACGTTGCCCCACCATTTTAGCTCCTTTATGTATGTTGAGTGTAAAACCTGTCATAAACCGCCGCGAAAACAATTCTGCTATTTTTACCCAACTTAATGATTTTGTTGTATTATTAGAGAATCTGCCGCAGCAGGTTTGAGCAACCAAGTAATGTTCAGCACCATTGAGAATTGCCATGTCGATTTTAGAATAGCAAACACAACCCCCTTATTTTCATCAGTTCGCTGATCGCATCTATTTCAGCGCATATTGCCATCTACTCAGAACCAGTGGGTTCATGGAAACTCGGATTAATGGTCGGGTGACCTATTTTTCACGCGATCTTTCCATGGGGAATCCCCCTCCGTGAAGACCCGATAGAAAGAATACTTATGGAAGCAGAAAACGCTGTTTTTACTGAAAATCTTGGACGGATCTATAAGATCCGTGGTGCAAAGAAAAATGAAAGCAAACAACTGATCGCTCTCGAAGGTGTCAATCTGTCGATCCGCAAAGGTGAATTGTTCGGATTGTTAGGCCCAAACGGAGCCGGAAAGACCACTCTGATCAAGATCTTGACCACCTTGTTAGCGCCAACCAGTGGTAAAGCAAATGTGGCTGGTTTTGATGTTTACAAAGAAGCCGATGAGATACGCCATCATATCAACATGGTATCTGGCGGAGAGACCTCGGGGTATGGGTTGTTAACTGTAAAAGAGAACCTGTGGATGTTCTCGCAATTCTACGGGATCGACTCAAAAATTGCCAACCAGCGCATCAAGCGCCTGTTGGAGATCGTAGAGCTGAGCGACCGTACGAACACAAAATGCGCGGAGCTTTCGACCGGACTACGCCAAAAAATGAATATAATCCGCGGGTTCCTGACTGACCCTGAGATCTTGTTTTTAGATGAACCCACTCTGGGGCTGGATGTGGGTGCCTCGCGCGATGTGCGCAAGTTCGTCCGCACATGGATCGAAGAACAACCCCAACGCACCGTGCTTTTAACCACACACTACATGGTTGAAGCCGATGAATTGTGCAACCGTGTTGCGATCATCAATAAAGGCAAAGTGCTGGCCTGCGACACCCCGACAGCCTTGAAACACAACCTTCGCAAGGATGCCATTTTCAACATCGAGGTAAACAGCGAAGCACCTTTTAGCGTAGATTCTCTGCGTAAGATCGCTGGTGTTATTCGCGCGGATAAAACTGAGGAAGACGGATTTAGCAGGCTCGAGATCGTGCTCAAGCATGAATCAGTGCTCAGTTCTGTGATTGATGAATTCCACACGTTGAATTTGAGAATCCAGAACCTGCAAAAACGTGAAGCAACCCTTGAAGATGTATTTGTCGCGCTGGTGGGAGCGCGCATGGAAGAAGTGGAACATGCTGAATCTGCCGAAGATTGAAAAACGCTCTACAGGGATCAACCTCTTTATGCAAACCATGATCGGAAGGGCGTCACCACGCCTGATCGGTCTTTACCGTGAGAAATCATGGTTGATCTTTGATGTATTCTTTCCGATGCTGACTGTGATCGGATATGTCATGATCTATAAAGCCATTGGCGCACCTGAAGATTATGTGGGCTTCGTGGTGGTGGGTGGCGCGATGACCGCTTTCTGGATGAACATCTTATGGAGCATGTCGAGTCAACTGTATTGGGAAAAAGAAACGGGTAACCTGCCGCTTTACATCGCCTCTCCCGCTCCAATGATGGGTATCCTGCTGGGTATGGCGCTTGGTGGCATGGTAGGAACTTTTATCCGTGCAACAGGGGTAATCCTGTTAGGATCACTTTTGTTCAATGTTACCTACACCATCCAGAATGGTTTTTTATTAGGGATCATCTTTATACTGTCGATGATATCCCTCTATGGTTTAGGGATGATGACCGCTTCATTGTTCCTGCTCTTTGGACGTGAAGCCTGGCATCTTGCTAATTTGGCACAGGAACCTGTTTTTCTAGTCAGCGGGTTTTACTTTCCTCTCAAATTCCTGCCCTTCTGGGTCTCAGCCGCAGCTTCCATCATCCCGCTGACCCTGGGGTTGGATGGCATGCGCCAACTGGTCTTTGCCAGCGGAGCAACCCTCGGCTTTCTGGATCCTAAGTTAGAAGCCATCATTCTGGCAGTTCTCAGCGTCTTCTTCATCGTTGGAGCCAAACTCCTGTTAGATCACACAGAAAAATTGGCTATCCGCGAAGGTCGCATCACGGAGAATCGAAGATGAGCAGCTTAACTAAAAAAGACTTGCTTTCCAAGGATTTTCTGAGTATCTTCAGACGATCCTTCAAGACATCCACCTGGTTGGGATGGAAAATCGAATCGAACTGGACGGATCCATTTCTGTTCGCAGTCTATTCGATCATAAAACCCCTGTCAGGAGCAGCCATCATCGTGGTCATGTACAGTGTGATCGCTCAAGGAAACTACGACACACCGTATTTCGCTTTTCTTTATTTTGGTAATGCGTTCTTCCAATACGTGGGATCGGTGATGACTGGTGTTTCATGGGCCATCGTGGATGACCGCGAGCATTACAAAACATTGAAATACATGTATGTTGCTCCCATTCAGGTGCCAACCTACCTGTTAGGTCGTGGTATGGCGAGGATCCTCGTTGGCACCCTTTCAGTATTCATCACAATCCTGGGCGGAATTTTATTCTTACACGTGCCCTTCCACTTTTCAGAAGTGAACTGGCTGCTTTTTGTGGTGACCTTCGTGCTGGGCATCATTGCTTTGATCAACATGGGGCTGATCCTGGCCGGGGTGACTTTGATGCTGGCCAGGCACTCTGATTTCGTAGGCGATGCAGTGGCTTCTTCTATGTTCCTGTTCACAGGCGCGATCTTTCCGATTACAAGCCTGCCTGTTGTGTTGCAGCCCATAGGATATGCCCTGCCCACTACCTACTGGCTCGAATTAATCCGTCGAGCGTTAATTGGAAACGTGGTGGATGCATTCCCGACCTTTGCGGGGTTCTCAAATTTGCAGCTACTTGGAATCCTTACCGCGTTCGCATTGGTCTTGAGCATTGTCAGTAACCGTATTTTTAGGGCCTGCGAACATCGCGCCAGAGAACAAGGTTTGATCGACCGAGTTACCAATTATTAATTGCACGATCGAATGACAGACGTAACCAAAAACCTTCCAAATGGAAGGTTTTTGATATTAATTCCTGATCAACAAACTCAATCTTTACACTATCCTTCATTGAAGGGGAGAACGAGTTCCATATCGATCTGCTCAAATATGCCTGTAACTCCATAAAGTTGCCGATATTCTTCAGTAGTGAAAATTTATACGGAACCCTGCAAGGTTGCTGGTTGAGTGTGTTTACCCCCCAGGTTCACGAAATTTTTGTGGTTATGTGTCGGGTCTAGGGTAAGCTGTAAAAAATGTCATTATTTATTTTCCAAAAAATCGTAACGAATCATTATCAATGGTAGTTAATAATTTTTGAGCAACAGTATATAATTACGGTAATGTTCAGGTAACATTTTATTGGTATTGGAATAACGATGTTATTCGACAAAGTAAAAGAAGTATTACAAAAAAACACATCGGCACTCATCGCTGGCGGATTGGGAGTTGGTGTTTCGCTTGTTATTTTCCCGCTGGTGATCATCAGCATTAACATGGTGGTAAAAAATGGAGAGAACAAGTTCACAGAACTTGAAGTCATTCGAGTCGAAAATCTGATTTTAGATGAAATTGACCGAACCTCAAGATCGCTGGGGGATTGGTCCAACTGGAATGACACTTATCAATTTGCAGAAAACCAAAACCAGGAATACATCGAAAACAATCTTTTTGCAGAAACCTATGAAAACCTGGATCTTAATTCAATCGTAATCCTAAACTCATCTCAACAAATTGTTTATGGGGAATACTTTGATGATGAAACCCAATCCATAACCGACTCACCGATTGATTTCGCACCACTATTAAAAGCCTATCCAGAATTAACCGATATGAATAGACCAGAGGGTTATAAGGGTCTTGCCTACTCTCAAGGGCATGTCATGATTGTTGCTTCTAATCCAATTCTGACCAGTTTAAACGAAGGTCCACCCCAGGGTAATATCATTTTTATTAAGATGATGAATAAGCAAAGAATCAATCATTATTCAAAAATCACCTTGCGAGATATTGGAATCTACTCCATTGAGACAACCATTGAAGATTCACCTGCCATTCCCGCACCCGCAAATCTTAAGGGTAATGTTTTTATTCATCCTAAAAACTTAACTGTCATTACGGGTTATAAGTATTTATCAGATCTGCAGAATAAGTCAATTATTCTCCTTCAAGTAGATAATGCTCGAGATCTGTACCATCAAGGAAGAGCGACCAAGGTCATCATCATTGTGATACTGAGTGTGTTGATCTTGTTTATTGCAATCATCGCCTTCTTTTTTACGCGCAGTGTTTTAAATGCAAGGGAACTTCGTGAAGAAGAAGAAACTTCAGCTAAACTATTAGAGTCTACCCGCCAAAATGCTATCGAACTTGAGAAAAGGGTTGTGGAGAGAACCAGAGAACTTGAATTAAAGAACAAAGATATGGAAACATTTAACTACACGGTATCACATGACCTCAAATCACCTTTGAGGGGAATATCAGGGTATTCAGCCTTGTTGATCAACGATCACGCCAATCAACTGGATGCAACCGGGATGGATTATCTGCAAAAAATAAACGATTCGTCTCACCGGATGGACCAACTTATACAGGATTTGTTGGTCTATACCAAGGCCAATAGAAATGAAATTAATAAGATTGAAGTTGAATTAGACCCTCTTTTTGACACCTTGCTTCTGGAATATGATGAAGAAATATCAAAACGGAATATTGTAATTGTCAAAAATTTGGAATGTGCGCGATTAGTTGTTGATCGAGAAGGCTTCACACTGGTCTTACGCAATTTATTGGATAATGCATTGAAATTTACCAAAACAAATCCCAATCCAAAAATTGTTATTGGCTGCAAAGAGAGTGACGCTAATGTAATTTTTGCAATTTCTGATAATGGTGTGGGTTTTGATCTAAAGTTTCACGAAAAAATATTTGATATCTTCCAAAGATTAAATCAGGCAGAAGAATACCCGGGAACAGGGATCGGTTTAGCGTTGGTTAAGAAAACCATGGAACGCATGGGGGGGAAAGTGTATGCTGAAAGCCAAATCGGGGTCGGGTCTACTTTTTATTTGGAAATTCCGTTGTAGCAAAATTCAAAATGAACCCCAGATTCCGGGAAATAGTGTTGATTGATGGTGGGTCAACGCCTGATTCGACAATGTTGAGGAATATTTTTGTTCAATTGGACGTTGATCACATCTTACAACTATCCATATAGTTCAGAGTGTGAACCAGTTCGATACAACACCAATACTTTTTCATCAATTGAGTAGATCAACACCCAATCAGGGCTGATATGACAATCTCTTTTATTAGCCAGTTTTCCATGCAACGGATGATCTTCAAATCGCGGTTCAAGCGCCAATCCATTTGCCAGGTTGGCAACTACTTCAAAAAGCTTTTCAACATCTACCCCACGTCTTTCCATACGCTTCAGGTCTTTGTCAAATTTCCCCGCATGAATGATTTTCTTCATTGCATTAATGACCTAATTGAGTTCGGAGTTCTTCCATCGAAGTCGCAACAGTAACCTCTATCCCGGCATCCGTATCGGCAATGGCTTTCATAGTTTCAGCATTTGGTATTTCAACCGGAAACGGTATGCCCTGCCGGAGATTGATCTGTTGAAACAACATGGTGATGGCATCGGTGGTGGTCAATCCCAATTTTTCTAAAACCTTTTCGGCTTTTGTTTTTGCTTCAGGCGTAATTCTGGCTGATACTACGGCGGTTTTATTCATTTATTCACCTCGATTGTATATCCAATGTAATACAATAATATCACACATTATTAAGATATTTATGGTGGGTCAACGATCTATTATGAAATGAGTAACATACAACGATGGTTTTTAGATCGTTGACGCCACGAACAACAATATATGTCATTGCGAGCCCCGCAAAAAAAGATCAATAAGGCAACATGAAGTGTCGGGCTCGCAACACTTGCACTGGCAGCAAGTGCCAGTGTGACACAAGAGTTACCGCGTCAAGCTCACAAATACGTCTTCAAGGGTAAACTCGACTGCCTCCACCGAGAGGGTAAGTCGGTCTACCGCTTGTGTCTGATCTAAAAATATAGTTAAATATACAGCGTTTATTAATGCCGTTTTAGTCAACCCTGATCCGGGGTGACTACCACCATGGCTTCACTTTTAGCCAATTCTTCAAGCTGCTGCCGGCTGGGCTTGCGCGGAAGGTTGTGCGATTTCTGCATAATCATGCCAATCATCACCGGATGCCTCTGCAATCGGATTTCGATAAAATCGGCAATCTCAAGCGGGTCGCAGACCACCCTGGCCGTGCCTGAGAAGGCCAAACGCTTGACCCTGATCTGCACTTTTGGGTTCGCTTCAATATTACGCACCCAATCTGCACTCTTACCGCGCGCCGCACCAAGATAGTATTTGCCATCTATAAGTTCATACTGAAGCGGGGTAGTTCGTGACAATCCGCTCTTGCGGCCGGTGGTGGTCAGCAAGAGGACGATAATTCCAACGACTGGTCCAAGGCCAACCTTATAAAGTAAACGGTGTAAATTTTGCACCGGTTTCATCTTGCGCCAATTACGATTTTTTGAGTTCATGTGAGTTAACCCTCCTGATCAAGATAAACAATCCAATACTTAAAAGAAAGACAGCCGAAATACTGCCTGGCCAATAACCGCCTTTGACGAAGGCCGGGATGAGGTGAAATACTCCGTTGAGCACTTCAATCACAGCCACCACTTTCGCGATCTTCAATGCCCAGGCGTGCTCCTGAAAGACAAAGGGACTGAAGCCTAACATCAGCGCCACAATCACCAGGTTGGCCGCCGTAAAACCCTCCGCGGACCAGTTCAGCACCGGCACAAAAGGCAGTCGGGCATGCAAAAAGCCGGTCACCGCTGGCAGGTTCTTCCACAAGCCGGTGAGCACTTCTTCCACGCTGTGGGCTGCCTGGGCGAGACCTAGTGCAAGATAAAGCCAGGGGATCCAATTTGGCTGCTTTGTCATTTTTCTCATTCAGTCTTTATTAGTAGAATCTCAAATCCGCGGGTATGCCGGGTTTGAACTTCCCGTCTGGGTGTCAAAGCCTCAATCCAATTGGTAAAAATGGATTGCGTGATCGAAACGCACTGGCCATTCATCTTTACTCTTTGAGCGCCAAGACCCCGTGCAAATAAATTTCGACAAAATCATCCACCGTCCCCTTATACAACAAATTGGCCGGGGTTCCCGCAAGCAGGAATTCGGTCATATAAAACGAAAAGAACAATCCCAAAAAAGATCTGAAAAGCACGAAAGGCTGGATATTGCGCAACTCACCCTTCCGATTCGCAAAACGTTTGACCAATGGAAGCACCTGCGGAAAGATACCCTGAAACATTTTCGGGATGTTTCTGCCTTCAAACTCCACCAATTCCACAAACAGTAATTTAATGAAATCCGGCCGACGTCCAAGTTCCGCAACCATGCTTTTGGCAGCATTGCGCACAAAGGCCTCAAACGTTTCTCCTGGCGCAGCCTTGAGCAAGGGCAGAATTTGGTGAAACGGATGATATGCCAGGATGACATCAGAAAAGATGGCCTCCTTGGTGGAGAAGTGGTTGTAGATGCCTCCCAAAGCCAGGCCTGCTTTTTCGGCAATCTGGCGCATGGAGGTGGCCGCATAGCCCTGATCCACAAAGAGTTGATGGGCAGCCTCAATGACGGCTTGTCGGGTACGTTCCCCCTTTGAAAGCGCTTCGGTTTTGGTCAAGGATTCCTCCAAATAAAAACGAACGTTCGTACTTATATTAGCGCGAATTATTATTTTGTCAAGTGGCATTCTCGATAATATGCATAAACTTTTGTCGGGGATGATTGAATCGAGGGCCAAAATAGTCTATACTAATTAACACAATATTTATCTTAATTGTCAAAGGAGAAAACATGATCCTCGTGAGTATGATCCTCAAAGCAAAAGGGAGCGAAGTCGTTACCGTCAACCCCGGCACGACAATGATCGACGCGTTACAAATCATGGCTGAGAAAAACATCGGCGCCATGATCGTGCTGGATCACAGCAAACCGGTTGGCATCTTTTCTGAACGCGATTTCGTGCGAGAGATTGCCAGAGAACAATGTTTGATGCTCAAACTCCCCGTTGAATCGTGCATGACCAAAGAACTCTACTGTGTCACCCCCTCCTCCACCAGCGATGAATGCATGGCAATTATGACCAACAAACACATCCGTCACCTGCCAGTCATGCAAGGGGATGAGTTGGTGGGCATCATCTCCATCGGGGATATTGTCAAGAACATGATTGAGGATAAGGACCTGTTAATCGACAATCTGCAGAATTACATCTTCGGCCCGTCGTTTGGAAGGTAGTTATTGTCAAAGCATCTAAATTCCGCCAAAGCACAAATCTGAGAAGACAACCATCCTTGCACATTTTCGCGCTTCAGGGGATAATCCGTGAAACATAAAATGGAGGGTAGCATGACCAGAGAAGTGCGGCTTGGATTGATCGGTTTTGGCAACGTGGGCCAGGGGCTGGCCCAAATCCTCAAGGAATCGCGCGAGGAGTATATTCAAAAATTCGGGCTGGATCTCAAGATCACAGCCATTTCAGACGAGCGCATCGGCAACCTTTACGACCCCAACGGGTTGGATGCCGGTGATCTGCTTGAACATCTTTCAGAAAATGGCTCGTTCAAACAACATCCCGCCGCCAAACCCGGCTGGGATGCGCTGACCCTGATTCACGAAAGCAATGCAGATGTGATCGTCGAAATGAGCTATACCGACCTCCAAACCGGCCAGCCCGCCACAGATCATGTAATTGAAGCCCTCACCCAAAAGAAACATGTAGTCACCTCCAATAAAGGTCCGGTGGCGCTGCATTTTTCACGCCTGAATGCCCTGGCCGAAGCCAACGGCGTGCAGCTCGGCGTGGAAGGCACCGTGATGAGCGGCACACCCACCCTGCGCCTGGCGCGTGAAATTCTGGCCGCGGGCAAGATTCGCAAGGTGATGGGCATCTTCAACGGCACGACCAACTACATCCTCACCCAAATGGAAAGCGGCATGAGCTATGCCGACGCGCTGGCCGAAGCCCAACAACTGGGCTATGCCGAAGCCGACCCTACCGGCGACGTGGAAGGTTTTGACGCGGCCGGCAAGGTGGTCATTTTGGCCAGGCTGATAATGAATGAGCCAATCTCAATGGAAGATGTAGACCGCACAGGCATCTCGAAGTTGACCCTTGAAGATGTCAACGCCGCCAAAGCTGCCGGCGAACGCTGGAAGCTGATTGGCAGTCTGGAAGTTGTGGAGGGCAACCTGGTGGCCAGCGTGAAACCCCTGCGCCTTCCCATTACCCATCCGCTGGCAGGAGTATCTGGCGCCGCCAACGCTGCCCACTTCGTCACGGATTATGTCGGCGAGGTCACGCTGATCGGCCCAGGCGCCGGAAGGCTGCCCACCGGTTACGCGGTGATTGAAGATATTCTGGCGATTTATAGATAAATTAGAGGAGAAAAACAATGACGACATGTTACCGTTGCGGAGCATCCTTATCAGATAATGCCATCACTTGCAGCAGTTGCGGTGCAGTCCAAGCACCTAAGCAAAACACAGAAATTACCCCTCCCCTACCACCAGTAATGCAAAAAAGTGAAAATTCACCCAAATCCAATGTTGGTGTTCCAACGGCAGTTTACTTAATCATTATGGCAATTGCAAGTATTTCTTATTTTGTTATTGCAATTTTTCTCGGTATCCGTTTCACTATTAGGGAATTAGCATTAATTGGTTTCCCAAACATAGTAAATGTAGGTGTTTGTGTTTACCTTGCAATTATGATGCTTATGCGAAAAAAGAACTCACCGATTTTTTTTGTCATATGGGCTGGAGTTTTTCTGTTGAACCAAGTTACTAATATACTGATGTTTTTCAGTTATCGGCACATATTTATTACAGGTGGACCATTATATTTGTGGATCTTATTCAATTTAATTATAGTAATTTTTCTGACTATTTTGCTAATTAAGAATCGAAAATCATTTTCTCACTAACCTTTAAGCACCTTAAATATAATTACTTTGTAAAATGGTTTTGTGAAGAAAACTATTACAGTGATAAATGAAAAGTTTTAACAACTACATGATTTTATTCTTTAACAAAAACTACCAAAATTTAACGATCAGCTCCGGCGGTTGCCGGAGCTTTTTTGTCTCTACTCACATGTAATTCTGCTTGATGCTGTTCAGATGATGCAATTCGTGCCCCGGGGTCAGCCACGCCAATGCGCGGACGCTAACGTTGTTGCCCTTCACCAACCCTGAGCGCGTGAACGCCTGATCCTCGAAACTGTTGAACAAGGTCAGCGTAGCCTGACGGATGGCCGTGTACTCGCCCATGATATCTTCGATGGAGCGGAAGTTCACCCCCGAGTTTTTAACATAGTGATTCTCATCCAGCGGAAAGAGCTCGGTGGGGTCGTTACGCGCGAATCGCATGGCGCGATAGCTGAAGGCGCGTTCGGTATCCATAATGTGGCTAAGCACCTCCTTGACCGTCCATTCGCCGGGTGCGCAAGGTACATCCAGTTTTTCGACCGCAATAGAACTAATCAACTCATAAGCTGTGATCTGGTTTTTGATCAGATGGCTCATAGGGTCGCCGTCATCGGGCAGCAGGTCAATGTACATGATGGCGTAGGGGGCGTATTCGCCAGGTTGTGGTTTCGGGATGGTTAACATTATTTATTCTCCAATCAGTTTGATATCGTTATTGATTTTCTGAATCAATTTCCCAATTTATAGGGTTGAGAAAGATGTAATTGACAATGTTATCGTAATCGTGTTCTGAGTTGATTATATGCTCGTAGTAGTTACGTTGCCAAAGAGAAGCCCCGGGTGTGTTTCGGAGGGCATTAATGCGTTTGGTGGCGGATGATTTAAAACCTGCAACAAATGCACCAATGGATTTTGGCGGTGGTCCAACGGGTTTCGTACGGGCGACCGGCCGGTCGCCCCTACCCCGGTCATCATTAATCCAAATAATGCCATGAATATGATTGGGCATCACAACAAACTCATCCATAACCAATTCGATCTCATGCCGAATGGATGTTGATTTAAACCACTCCTCATGTACAATCCTGCCAAAATTATTTAATTGCATCTCTCCATTGATCACCTCGCCAAACAAACACAACCTTCCATGCGTAACAATGGTAATAAAGTATCCTCCCTCGGAGGCGTAATCATGCCCGGCGAGGCGAATTGTACGGCGGTGGTGAGGTTTTCTATTGGTTTTATCATCCACAGATATCACCTATCGATGAACATCATTCTATCTGGATTATTGTATATCAAACGCTCAAGTGCTTGCAGGCAATTTTGTACATAAAAAGAATCACCACATACTTAAAAACAAAATCCCTTTTGAAGGGATTTTGTTTTTATCACATGAAAATTATTCTTCGATGTCAGCCGTGGGGGCGATTCTCTTGACGGCCTCGATGCCGCCCTTCATCGCCTGTTTGGAGGAGTACTGCTCGCTGGTGCCGATGATTTCATGATTGCCGGCTTTGAGCACGAAATAGGGCTGTCCGTTGGAGGCTTCTTTTTCTTCATAACGTTCGTCGAGGGGGGCATTTTTCTTGACGGATTCGATACCATTAAGCGCGCTGTCTTTTGCATTGTACATTTCGCTGGTCAGCACGGGTTCGTTGTTGTCTGCAACGAGATTGAAAAAGAATTTGCCATCTGATGATTTTTTAAGTGAGAAGTGTGCCATAGTAAAAACCCTTTCTGTATGAATAAACGATTGATTCCTTAAGTATAGCCGAAGTCTACTATTAAAGAATAGAAGAGAATAAAATACTTAAGAATATGTCACTCACTCTCTCCGAACAGGTGGCAAAGATCTCCGCCATTCTGAGCGGCGCGGGGATATAAAATTCTTTTTTTTCCAAATGAGTTTCTAATTTTTAGTTTTGTTATTAGGTTCCCTCAACAATTGCAATTGCTTCATCAGTTAAGTCATATAAAGCATAAACTATCAGATCAATTAGGCGATCTGTGCTTGCTAATTTTTCCTTTATGGGAATTAACTTAGATAGGCTTGTCTGATATTCAGATGATAATTGTTCTTGGAAAGCGCGTGATGAAATGTTTACCTTTAATTGTCGTTGATTTTTACGTAAAACATCTAATATAAGACTTAATGAAACAGCTTCTTCACCTTGTTGATAGTCACCAAGATAATTTTGAATAATTGTCTTTCCATTTATCTCCTCAATTGGAACGCCAATTTCACGAGATAACCAAGAAAGAAATCCATTAATTTCATTTTGACACACAGTATTAAGGTCATTCATTGTTTTTGCTAAAAAAGATAACTGATCATGAACCAAATCATTTCTCAATTTCACATTACTCTTAGCAAATTCTAAGCAACCTCTGAAATCATTTGTTTCATACATTAATTTTGCTAAATTTGATAGTTCCTCTCTTATTTCAATTGTTGTAGTAAAAACTATTTCAATAATTGGCAACTTTTTTGCATCATCTGGCCCAATATTCAGATCGCTTGAGAGGTATTTTGTGTAATACCAATTTAGCAATCTTGAATTTATTAAGGACAAAATGAACAATAGGTCATATTTAGAGGCAATCTTAATTTTTTCAACGTCGAAAACAAGTTTTCTCGTTTTTACATCTGATAAATTGCTTATAAGTGTAAACAATACAAAAGAATGGTCCGTATAAATACCTTCTGCATCATAACAAGCATTTAATCCAGTTTTACCAGCAACTATTTTTAACGCAATTTTTGGTGATTCCAACAATTCAGGCAGTGAGGGACGCCTGACAACATGATAGTCATATTCTAACCATTCACCAGACCATTTAATAAAGTATCTTCCTGCATTTTTCCCCTCAATATATTTCTTGCATTTGTTGTTTTTTCTCTCTAAATAAATGAATTCTTCTTTTGGTTTATTTAATTTTTCCGAATGTGGCACTACACCGACTGAACCGTAACACAAATCTTGCAATTCCAAAGAATGAGTAGTGATTCTATTAATTATTTCTAATTCAGGGACCAAAATGGATAATCTAAAAGTATTGTTTGGCGATTCAACAAATATCCTTTGAAATATAGGTGAATAATCAATGTCTATCAAGGAAGAGAGTTGTTTATCCTTTGTTATAAAAGTAAGAGTTTTTGTTTGAGGATTAGGTTGCATTTTTGATATACAAATAATGCAAGTCATTACAACTGCCTGATCAAAAACCATTGAGTTTCCTAAATCAACAATACTATTTATTGTAGACTCCGTTGCAAATAAATGGCGTAATTTTTGAGCGTAATCTTGATAGAAAAACTGATTGGGAATAATATAACCCAGATAATTGTTCTTTGATAAAAGTTGCCACCCTTTCAAGAGAAAGGCACAGTATAAATCCCACTTCATTACCAAATAGAGTTCTTGCGAAGCAGATAAAAAGCTCCTTTCTTCAGGCATTTCTTTAACCATTGATGGCGCCGATACATATGGTGGATTTCCAATAATTGCATCAAAACCACCATTTTCTGCCCAATCTCGTTTTTGTAAATCAACAAAAACCTCAGGGAACTCCAAATCCCAATGGAAGAACTTTTTTTCATGTTGCAGTTGAATTGCATTATCTATAACCAGTTGATATTGTTCTGCAACAGTTTTTTCACCTTTTAATATTGGTAGTAAATCATTACCAAATACAGTTAGTAATTCCTTGGCACCTGAATTACCAAAATATTGACTGACCCATAAATCTAAGATTTGTTTAAAAGGAGTAAGTGAATGCTGAAAACAAGAATAATCTTCTGCTGATTGTTGCACATCAGCCAAAGTTGCATCAGCACGATCCGCAACTTCTATCATGATACTAGTTAAATCTAATAATCCAGCAAATGGGCCTGAAAACATGTTTGATTGATAGGCTACAGCTGTTTCTCTCGCCGTTTCACCTCTACGTTGGGCTTGTTTAATGAATGTTGGATTAATTGCCTTTTCTTTCTTTGTAGATGCCATGCTTTTTTCTGTCGTCCGTACATCTGTTCCAATTAATGAATTACCACATCTTAAATGATGGTCTAGAAATGAAAGAGGAGCACCAATAGTAAATGAATGCAACCATAAACTTACTTTTGCTAATTCTACGGCCATGGGGTTTAGATCAACCCCATAAATACAACGCTTCATGACTAAACGTGTTAAAAGTGCTGTATCATCCAAACGACGAGAATCAATCATCAACCCTTGTTTGGCCATTTCTTCCAAAATACCGCGTCGAACCTTTACGATCATTTGCTGAATTGGATCCCATTCTGGTAACGCTTCTGGGTGTGTATCATGGTAAGTTTGGATGCGTTGAATAACCCCATCAGTTAAATGATCAACTGCATTAACGAGAAAATGGCCGCTACCCATGGCTGGATCGAGGACTTTAATCCCAAGAAATGCTTCGCGTGCCTGATTTTCAGCTTCACCCAATTCTTTTTGATAAAAACGATTAGCAACAGGGTCAACCGTTTTTTCTAATTTTTGGTGAAGTTCGGAAATTCTCCCCATTGCCTTTTCAAAATCGACATTTCGAGTTTCAAGAATGGGATCAAGTGTATTTTTTACAATATATTCAACAACATAATCAGGCGTGTAATATGAACCTGTCGCTTTACGCTCACCTTTATCATTAATAAGTACAACTTGACCAGTAGCTGCATTAATTATGTTTAATTTATTTTCCAATAAACCTTCATAAATTGCACCTAAGTTTCGTACTGAAATATACGCATAGTCTACTGTCTCACCCTGATCACGCACTAAGCAATCAATAACCAAAGCAATGGCTTTATCACTTAATTTGTTTTGTTCTAAGAATTGGTTTTCTTTTGCATTTGGATTGAATAAGCCACCATTGTAATGTGGTATTCCTAAAGTCGGTTCGCCAATATCTATACGCCGGAACAGTGCCAGTAAAGCTTCGTAATAGGGTGTTGCAATCACCGAGTCACTAATATTGCGTTTTTGATCAATTTGCAACGCTGCCCCTTGTGCGATTTTCAACAGGCTGTTTACCCGATAATCAGGATTATCCATTGGCAACAAAGATCGTGCTTCGGCATATAATAAGAAGAGCAATTTATATAACAAACTCAAACTGGCGATATAGATTTCATTTAATGATTCAGGTGTTTCTTGTTGCATCCCATTTTTATATTTACGGTATTTAATAAAGCCCCCAGCAATTTGGGGCATGACTTCTTGAAAAACAATCTTTTTAAGTTTTTCACTGATCTCTCGAGCATAATTTGTGGATTCTTCTTGTGCTAATTGTATGAATGACTTACTTCGTGTTCCTGTGATAAATGCATCTCTTCGAAAAAATAACCACCAATTTCTAAAACTATTCACCTGGTCTGGCGATGGTTCTCCACTTTCAGGTAAGAAATCAAATATCAAACCTAAATCAATCTCATAATACTCACTGGCAGTACTACTTACCTCGCGGCTGTATAAACGCCATGTCTGTCCATTGGTAAGAATTCCCCATGGTGTTTTTGTCCCCACTAAGTAACTTACCATTTGGTGACTTGGGTTATTCCCTGTTTTCCAGTCTTCTCGCCCCGAATTATCGCGCTGGCTTAAAGTGCGTCCCCAATATTTTGCCTCTGCGATTACTAACGTTCTACTATAAAAAGCATCATCTTGACCAATGAATGGTTGAGCCTCACCTTTAATTTCATCATTAGCAAATAATGCATAATCAGGTCTTGTAATCTTGCCTCTATTCTGTGCCTTTGGTTGAACTATATAACTCCAACCTAATAAATTCAGAACTTTTTTTATGAATTCATCTTCAGTTTGTGCCTCGCTCCAAGTATTTCCGAAACGTTGCGCTGATTGGTATAGTTTTCGCATTTCACAAAAAACCGGCATAATATCTTCAGCCCATTCAGGCTGAAGGTGTAATCGTGTTTGTAAATAATTATCAGAAAATAGTGTCTTATTTTGCATTTTGCCTCATTATGTTGGAGTCTACGGTTGCTGTTCCTGAAAAATACCCACCAATAATTGAGATAAATCTTTTACCCCTATTTGATTATTACTATAAAGAATTATACACATCATTCAAAATTAGAATTCTATTTGATTTCAACTGACTTTATTCAAGTAACCTTGACAAGTTAGAATTATTGTTCTAATATTGATCACCTCATCACACTTTCATTGCTCGATCTTTCACAACTTAATAGCGTTACCACCCAACACGCACGCGAAAAATCATTCCTTTTGCGAGTCGTTTATTCGCGCGGTTGTCTCTGGCACTCAACGATTCGTTTTCCTCGTGCCCGAGCGCTGCGAACTATGCGCACCACCTGTCCCCAGTTTTTATGGGGCGAGCGACACGATCTTTGTGCCCCCGAGCGAAGCGAGAGGGGAGCGAGAGGTGAGCGAAGGGTATTCGTTTTCTTTGTTTTCAATTTTTTCCTGAAACAAAAACGAATCCTTCACAAAAATTTTTGATCTTGTTTTTGCCCGCAAAAAGCCATTTCTTACCACTCGTGCATAAAAACGAATCCAAAACAAAAAACAAATCAAAGGTTTTCACAGTTCTCTGTTCTCTGTTCTCTGTTCTCTGCTCTTGGGTTTTGGTTTTGACGGTTCTCGGTTCCGCGGTTTGTGCGCACCAGAGCGAAGCGAGAGGTGTCGGTTCTCTGCTCTCGAATTACGGTTTTGACGGTTCTCAGTTCTCGGTTCACGAATTTTCGTGCTTTTCGTGTCTTTCGTGGTTAAAAAAACCATGGTATCCTTATGTCGCGCCCGGATGGGACCGGCGCGGCAGAGCCCTGCGAACCCCGTCAGGTCCGAGAGGAAGCAGCGGTAAGGAGGTATCTCTGGGCGCCGCCGGCAAACCTGTCCGGGCGCACTTTAAACCCCCGAGAGAAACATATGACTACAACTCCTCCAGTGTGCAATTATGAAGGTTCAGATTATCAAGACTCCTTCTGGGAAAAGGGCGGACGCGCCTACGAAGACGCCTGCGAAGCTCTGGCCCTCAAGAAGCTCCTGCCCGCCCGCGGATCGCATCTGCTGGAGTTGGGCGCCGGCGCCGGCCGCAACACGCCGCGCTACACCGGCTACGAAAAGATCACCCTGCTCGATTACTCCCGCACCCAGTTGGAACAAGCCAGACAAAAATTAGGCGGCAGCCCCAACCTGCGCTTCGTCGCCGCGGATGTCTACCGCCTGCCCTTCGTGGAAGGTGCCTTTGACGGCGCCACCATGATCCGCACGCTGCATCACATGGCAGACGCCCCCGCCGCATTGGCCCAGGTGAGACGCGTACTGACTGAGGATTCCACCTTTATTCTGGAATACGCCAACAAGCGCAATCTCAAATCCATGCTGCGTTATTTGTTGGGCAAGCAAAAATGGTCCCCCTACACCGCCGAACCGGTGGAGTACCTTGAACTGAACTTCGACTTTCACCCCGCCGCCATCCGCGCCTGGATGCGAGACGTCGGGTTTCACATTGAACGCACCATCACCGTCAGCCACTTCAGGCTGGGCTTTTTGAAGCGCGCCATCCCCACCGGGTTGCTGGCCGGGCTTGACAGCCTCGCCGGGCTCACCGGAGGTCTTTGGCAGCTCAGTCCGAGTGTGTTTCTGAGGGCAACTGCGCTAAATGGAACGCCCGAAAAAACAAAACCCACTGGTGGGTTTTGTTGCACCGCCTGCCGTGAACCGCTGGAGGATACACCGCCGTTGATCCGCTGCGTGAAATGCGAGCGCACTTACCCGGTCGCAGACGGGATTTATGATTTCAGACTTGATGTAAATTCTTAAGTACATTCTCACGCAAAGACGCAAAGGGCGCAAAGAAAATCTTTTTGTAAAGAAAACTAGAATTATTCAATAACCCAACAACATTCATGGACACAATTTTCGAAAGACACTAAATAAAAAATGACCGATTTTTTGCTCGATAATCTTAATCCCGCTCAGTTGCGCGCGGTGACCGCCCCTGCCGGGCAAACCCTGGTGCTGGCCGGCCCCGGCTCTGGCAAGACGCGCGTCTTGACCCGCCGCCTGGCCTACCTGATCGAACGCATGTCCGTGCCGGCCTACGACATCATCGCCGTGACCTTCACCAACAAGGCCGCGCGGGAGATGGAAAACCGCGTGGTCACCCTGGCGCAGCGCAGCCTGGATGGCATCTGGCTGGGCACCTTCCACGCCATGTGCGCGCGTATTTTGAGGCGCGAAGCGGATGCCCTGCCTTTCAGTTCCAATTTCGTCATCTTTGACAGCAGTGATCAAGAAACACTGGTCAAGCGCGCCATGCACGACCTGCATATTGACGACAAGATCCACCGCCCCGCCGGCATTCACTCCTCCATCTCGTCAGCCAAAAACGACCTGCTGCGTCCCTCCGATCTGCCGCGCGGATCGTACCGCGAAGAGGTGGTGGCCAAAGTCTACTCGCGTTATCAAGAGCTTTTGACCGCCAACAACGCTGTGGATTTTGACGACCTGCTGATGTGCGCCACCCAGTTGCTGCAGCAAAACCCCTCCATTTCAGAAAAATACGCCCACCGTTTTCAACACGTGCTGGTGGATGAATTTCAAGACACCAACATCGCCCAATACGAATTGCTCAGGCACCTCGGTGCATATCACAAGAACGTTTTCGTGGTGGGTGACGAAGATCAATCCATCTATCGATGGCGCGGCGCGGATTACCGCAACGTGCTGCGCTTTGAGAAAGACTATCCGAAGTGCGACAAGATTCTGCTTGAGCAAAACTACCGCTCCACCCAAACCATGCTGGATGCCGCCCGTCAGGTGATTGACCGCAACCGCAACCGCACCCCCAAACACCTCTTTACCGAACGCGGTGCCGGCAACAAGATCGTCCAGTTCGTGGCCACCGACGATGTGGCCGAAGCCGCCTACGTGGTGGATACCATTCAACAATACCTGGCCACCCGCAAGGCCGTGGCCGATGATTTTGCCGTGATGTACCGCACCAACGCGCAGAGCCGCGTCATTGAAGAGGGTTTCATGCATGCCAACCTGCCCTACCGGCTGATCGGCGCGCAGAAATTCTACGGCCGCAAAGAAGTGAAAGACATGATCTGCTTCTTGCGCCTGGTGGAGAACCCCTCGGATGAAGTTAGTTTATTGCGTGTCATCTCTGTGCCGCCGCGCGGAATCGGCGATAAAACCATCAGTGCGTTGCAATCCGCGGCTGCAATGGCCGGCATCACCACTGGTGAAGTGCTGCTTGACCTCGGCAAGAACGGCGACGCCTCCCCATATTGGAGTCAGATCGGCCGCTCCGTCGTCCCCGTGGCAGATTTCGGCGCCATGCTCGTCGAATGGCAGGAAGCCAAAGAAAAAACCTCCATTGCCGCGCTGTTTGACCGCATCGTGCACGACACAGGCTATGAAGAATATGTCAAAGAACAAAGCGACGCCAACAACGACCGCTGGGAAAACGTGCTCGAGCTGCGCCGTCTGGCCTACGACTTCCAGGAGAAGGGCATGACCGAATTTTTACAAAATCTGGCCCTCGTCTCGGACCAGGATACTATTCCGGATACTGGCGAGGCACCGGATGACGGCAAAACCAAGGGGGCAGTGACCCTGCTGACCCTGCATGCCGCCAAAGGGCTCGAATACAACCAGGTGTTCATCATCGGCCTGGATGAAGGCATCTTGCCTCACAGCCGCTCACGCGACGACCCTGAAGAAATGGCCGAAGAACGCCGCCTGCTTTACGTGGGCATGACCCGCGCCAAAAATCAACTCTACCTGCTGCGCGCCGAAAGACGCTCCAACTTTGGCTCATGGGAATACAGTGAAGCCTCACGCTTTTTGGCCGACATCAGCGAAGACCTGGTCACCAACCAGGGCAGACGCAACGCCACCCGCCGCGACGCCCGCGAAGACGACTTCCGCTGGAGCACCACCGGGGTGACCCGCAAAGTGACTCAAACAGTAGCGCCTTCCTTCAAAGAGCCCAGGTTCAAACCCGGCATGAAGGTGCGCAAACCCGACCGGGCTGACTGGGGTGAAGGCATTGTGCTCGAAAGCAAGGTCGAGTCTGACGGCGAAGAGACCGTTGAGATCCACTTTTCGTCAATCGGCTTGAAACGTCTGCTGGCTTCACTTGCCAATTTAGAAATTATTAATTAATAAATTTTACCTTTTTTGTCTAGTATGATAGAATGACTCTTACAAAGCGATATATTCATTTGTAAATGTAATTTTTATGGCAATTTGCATTATTTATTAATATAATTGCTTACACATATTTTATTTTTAGGAGTTTAACTTGAACAGTAAATTAATTTAAGTTTTTTAGTTCCGAATGGGTTTTGGGTCTTTTAGTCGCGCTGCTGTCAGTTTTGATCGCCGCTGCGGCCTACCAATCTTCATTATTTGATGGCAAAGAAGCAGATGCCAATATTAATGGTCAGAAGCTAATCACTGAATCCAATTCGCTCTTCCTTGAAGCCAACCAGTTCGTCATCTATGACTATCAGATGTACGACGGATGGTACATCAATGAAGGCACCAGTGATGAACTGGCCGAATATTACATGAGCAGTTTCTCTGAGAACCTCACCGCCAGCATGGAGCGCGAAGAAGGTCCTTTTGACGACCTGTACTACACCGATATGTATTATGACGCTGAAACCACATATGAAGAATCAATGACTTCGTTTGACGAAGCCAACACTGCCGGAGGCAAAGCGGAAAGCCTGCAATTAGCGGTTTTAATCTACGCTGTTGGCCTGGCACTGGCTGCTTATGGTTCAATGCTCGGTGAAGAAGGCCGACTACGCAAATTCTTCGGTATGCTTTCTGTGGCGTCATTGATCTTTGGCTCTATTGTCTATATCATGACTCTGGCCGCCGTCGCCTGATCTATTCGCGTTGACCTTAACCCGGAGGCTGGAATTTTCAGTCTTCGGGTTTTTTGTTAACTAAATATATTTGGACTGATTTGGTCTTTATCTGGCAAAAAATGCTTGAAAGGGGTAAGATTGGGCGTTGCTAATTTCTAAAGGTGGTTGCTTTTTATGACTTTTTTCCTTGCCCTGCTGCCCATATTAATCGTCCTCGTGCTGATGCTGGCCTTCCGCGCCGGCAGCCATATTGCCGGCATGGCCGGATGGTTGGCAGGCCTGGTGGTTGCGTTTATCTTCTTTGGACTTAATTGGGATGTTCTTTGGGTCTCACAGATAAAAAGCCTGATGGTCACCTTCAATGTACTGTTGGTGATCTGGCCTGCGCTTTTCCTCTACCATCTGGTAGACCAGGCAGGCGGCATCCGCGCGATCGCGCTGGCGCTCGAGGGTGTCATCCCCGACCGCGGGTGGCTGCTTGTCGTTCAAGCCTGGATGCTGACCGCTGTGATCGAAAATCTCTCAGGTTTTGGCCTGCCAATCGCCATTGCCTCACCCATGCTGATGGCACTGGGTGTGCCGCCCATCACAGCCGTGGCTGCCTCCGCAATCGGACACACCTGGTCGGTCACCATGAGCGGCATGGCCCTGGCCTTCCGCACCCTGGTAGACGTGACCGGATCGAATATCGTTGAACTCTTCCCCACCACGGCCCTGCTTTTGGGCATCATTGTGATGCTCACCGGTCTGGCCGTGATGATGATCTTGAAACAACAGATCCATTGGTGGCGCGTTCTCATTTTAGGGGTGGTGGTGGCCGCAACCCAATATTTCACCGGTCTGCTGGGGATGATCCCGGTGGCCTCTTTTGTAGCGGCCTTCGTGGGCATCATCGGCGGCGTGTTATTGTGCAAGCGGCCTAAAGGCTGGCGCGCTAATTTCACTCCAGACCCGGCTTTCAAGACAGGCATACTGGCTTACGGATTTCTAATGCTGGTCATGGGGCTGACCACCGCAGTCAAACCCATCAATCAACTGCTCTCAAGCGTCACCTGGACGTTAAGCTTCCCCGAGGTGGTCAGCCAGAACGGCTTTACCACTGCAGCCGGCAGTGGATATCTCTTCCGCTTTCTCCTTCATCCCGGGGTGATCATTTTGCTGACAGCCCTCTTCACCATTCTGGTACTGCCTCGCTTTAAAGGGCTTTCTACAGGCAAAGTGAAACCGGCTCTGGAGAGAACAGTCAAAGGCGCCATCCCGGCCAGCATCGGCACATTATTCATGATCGCGCTTGCCGCACTAATGGAGCACACCGGCATGACCATGCAGATCGCACAAGGCCTTTCTGAACTGATGGGCATGATCTATCCGATCTTCTCGCCGCTGGTAGGCATGGTTGGGGCATTCGCCACCGGCAGCAACACCAATTCCAACGTCCTCTTTGGCGCCATGCAAAAGGGTGTGGCAGAATTGCTCGCCATCTCACCGCTAATCTTGCTGGCCGCTCAAACCGTGGGCGGTTCGCTGGGCAGCATGGTAGCGCCTGCCAAACTGGCGGTCGGCGGCACCACCACCGGCCTCAAGGGCAAAGAAGGTGAAATCTTGCGTATCACCCTGCCCATAGCGTTGGGGATGGTGTTGATTGTGGGTGCGGCAGCTCTGCTGTTGAGTTGGGTTTAAGACATTTAAATTCCTGATTTTTTAATCAACTCGCCTATTTCAACTGAAACATAATGCTCAATCTTGCCTGTGTCAGCCAAAGACGCCAGGGTTGGGTCAATCGGCAGGCGCACGGTTATTTCAGTCTCAACAGACTTGGCAAGCGCCTCGATATGGCTGGGACCGTAGATCTCATGCTGTGTGCTGCAATCAGGACAGACGAAGTAGCTCATGTTTTCCACCACGGCAAGCACAGGCACTTTTAACTGCTTGAGCATGGAATCCGCCTTGCGCACCACCATATTAGCCAACTCCTGCGGGGTTGAAACCAGCACCACGCCGTTCACCGGGATGGTCTGCATGACGGTCAGCGCCGCATCAGAAGTGCCGGGCGGAAGATCGACTAATAAATAATCCAGTTTGCCCCACAACACATCGCGCCAGAACTGTTGAATGGTGCCCGAGATCATCGGTCCGCGCCAGATGACGGCCGCGTCTTCATTGGGAATCATCAGGTTGATCGAAACTACTTTTATTCCCAGTGAAGTAACCGCGGGTAGAATGCCCTGATCGCTGCCGCGCAGCCCACCGGGGGGCAGGCCAAACAAACGCGGAATACTGGGACCGGTAATGTCGGCATCCAGAATGCCCACTTTTTTGCCGGATCGCGCCAATTCGCAGGCCAACATGGCGGTTATGGAAGATTTACCCACGCCGCCTTTGCCGCTGAGCACGGCGATCACTTTTTGCACCTGGTTAAATTTATTGAGCTTTGGAAGTTCAGGTTTGCCATTGGCAAAGATGGCTTTTTTCTCGTCTTCAGACATGACGCCGAAGGTAACTTTGACGTCGGTGATACCGGGCAGCGCCAACAAGGCCATGCGCGCGTCACGTTCCATCTGGGCTTTCATCGGGCAGCCAGGGATGGTCAGCGCCAGGGTGAAGGTCACCACGCCTGCATTAGAAACCTGCAGGTCACGCACCATACCGAGTTCGACAATACTGCGTCCGAGTTCGGGGTCAAAAACTTTCTTTAAGGCTTCGAGAATTTCTTCGGTGTTTTTCATTTGGCTCCTGAAAAGATATTAATTTTTATTTTACTCTAAGGATGAAAAACGCTCTATAATGAAAATAAATAGGAGGAAGAATGAAACGATTAATTACCTTAGTCATTTTGGTGATTGTTGTGCTTTCTTTACAAAGTTGTTCTCTGCGAAACAATCTCACAGAAACGCCAGTGCCCACCGAAGCTCAAGCCATCACCGTGTATTTTACCGACGAGGCCAAATTCAACGTCGGTACTGAACCCTATGAGGTGGCTGTAAACCGTCCGCTTCCGGCGGGGGTTGATCCCGTCCGCGCCGTGCTGAATGCCTTCTTTGCCGGCCCGACTGCAGAAGAAACTGCGCTGGGGTTGGTGCTGGTCTCAAGTGGCTTTACCGGTGTGGGCGAATTGACCATTGAAGATGGCATCGCGCGCATCCACATGGTGGGCAAGTGCGCCAATAACGGAGCGGCATATTCCGTGGCAAACCTGATCCACAAGAACCTGGAGCAATTTCAACAGATAAGCGCCATCAAGATCTACGATGAAAACGGCGATAACCTTGACCCGGATTCTGATATGAGTTCAATGCCCTACTGCCTGGAGCCTTAACAAATAGGTGGTTCTGTTATAATCAACCCCATGTTTATCACCTTCTTACTTATCATGTTGGCTGTAACGCTAACCTTCTTCATCGTCTCAAAATTAGCCGTAGAGAAGATAGAGCAAAATCACTATAAACAACGGGCAGACCTTTACCGCTATTCAAAGATCCAAAAAGGAGACGTTGTCTTTTTAGGCGACAGCATCACCGACGGCGGCTGCTGGGATGAGCTCTTTCAGGATATGAACATCAAGAACCGCGGTATCAATGGTGATGACACTGTGGGGGTGTTGGCGCGGTTGGATGACATCTTGTGCTGCACACCATCCGCACTTTTCATTCTGATTGGCACCAACGATATGAACTGGTGGAACTACCGCCATGACAAAGAAATTTTGGCCAATTACCGCGAAATATTGCAGCGCTGCAAAGACCAATCGCCTGACACCAAAGTGTTCGTAGAATCCATTTTGCCGCGAACCAAACGCCATTCCAACCATCTTCGCATGCTTAATATTCATCTCGAAAAACTGGCTGAAGAATTAGACTGCACCTTCATCAATCTCTTTCCGCATTTCGCAGATGAAAACGGCGCGCTCAAAGCAGAATTCAACAACGATCATCTACATCTCATGGCCCCCGGATATGCACTTTGGGTGAAATTGCTAACACCTTATCTTGATAATTTTCGGAAGAAATAATTCCTGAAACGAACTACGCTGTATTGATCCCAAGTAATCCTCTATGTCGTTTGTAAGCATGACCATGGTCACAATCAGATTGTGCCCATTGGATAATGCATTTCAGGTCAGCATCAGATATGCTTGAAATACATTGATGCAAGCGCGAGAAGGGTTTGAATTTATATAATGACAGATATTAGAGCTAATATACTATACGGCGCTTCTGTGCCGATGATAAAAGCATTCAGCGGCACCATGTTGAATATGGATATTGACCGGAAAAATCCTCTGCCAGAAGGGGCCAAGATTATCGCGCCCAATCACCCCAGTATGATTGACCCATTCATCATGGCCTCTATCTTGGGGCAAAGATCCTATATTCTGATCACGGATGTGATGTTCCATGTGCCGATCATGGGCGCCTATTTACGGCGGCTGGGGCACATCCCTGTTGCACCCGGCAAAGGCCAAACAGCCATTAACTGCGCTTTGGAACATCTGCAAGCAGGTCATACGGTGATGATCTTCCCTGAAGGCGCAAATAGCCCAAGAAACAGCGGCTTTGTCAAAGAACGCACCGGCGTGGCGCGCTTAGCCATCGCCAGCGGTGCACCGGTCATCCCGACCGGTATCTTTTTACAGCGAGACCGATTGCAAACACTGAAATCCGTGGTCAGCGGTAAGACCGAATATAGTCACTGGTATCTGCGTGGACCGTATGCCATTACCATGGGTGCGCCCATGCGATTTGTTGGTGACGTTGAAGATCGCGAACACGTTAAGGACGCAGCACATCAGGTGATGCTCAAGATCATGTGCCTGGCTGCTGAGAGCCAACAACGCTGGTATCGCAACAATCCACCGCTCACCGGCGAGCTGGAATTGCCATAATCCAATTATTGGAAGAAATAATTCAGGAGATGTTAAGACAAGTTTGCAGATACGCAAGTTCATTTTTATGCAACTTCTATCTTCTGAAGGGGTTATCACTTATGTCTGAGAAGTCATATTCGCCACAATTTCTCCCGGTTCAATAAATATGTCTAATCTCATAAAAAGATATGTCTTGGAGCTGATACAGTTCTGGCCCCAACCTTGTACCCTTGACACTGTTACCAATCAATTATTGGAAGTGAGTACACAGAAATGAAAAAATTTATTCAAAAAGCACTTTTTGGCGTTTCAAAACCCATGGTGAAAACCTATACAGGCACCATGCTAAAAATGAACGTGCAGCACAAATGTATTTTTCCGGCAGGAGCTAAGATTATCGCCCCAAACCATCCCAGCACAGGCGACCCTTTTTTTGTAGCCTCCATGCTAGGGCATCAATCGTTTATTATGATCAACGATGTTCTATTCAATGTGCCCATCCTTGGCGAATATCTGCGCCGTTCAGGCCACATTGCAGTCAAAGCCGGGCACGGACAGGAAGCCATCGATGAGGCTCTTGAACATCTGAAAGCAGGTCACACGGTGATGATCTTTCCAGAAGGCTTGATCAGCCCGTTAGCTGGCGGCTTTCACAAAGCGCGCACTGGTGTGGCACGTCTGGCCCTGGCCAGCGGAGCACCGGTCTTTCCGGTTGGCATCCACTTAATGAAAGACAAGCTGCATACTTTGAAATCAATCGTCAGCGGCAAAGAAGAGATCAGCCACTGGTATTTACGCGGCCCCTACAACATCACGGTTGGCAAAGCACTGCGTTTTAGTGGTGATGTCGAAGACCGCGATTTGGTAAAATCCACAGCCGATCAAGTGATGCTCAAAATCAGGCGCATGGCCTTTGAGAGCGAACAGCGCTGGAACAATAATCAAAGCAGCCTGCCCGGCGCTTTTGAAACCATATAAAACCTAACCTCTTTTCAACCCCAAAACGCCTCTCTCGAGGCGTTTTGTTTACTCCACTACTAATAATAAAACAACCTGACGTATAATCAACTCGTTGCAGTTTCCATCAAATTTAAACTTCATGGAGAGTAACCCTATGGAACAACAATTGCTGAAAGGTCCCGGAAAACTGTTAGATACACAAGGAAATTTAACCCAGGCAGGCTGGGCGCCCCATCAAGTGCTTGATTGCAACCTGGAAGACAGTCATTTCTACAAATTGAAGTTCATGCAGAGCATGCGCATCAAAGTCTGGGATTATTACGCCATCACCACTCCAACCCATTTCTTTTCTTTTACGGTGAGTGATATCGGTTATCTGGGCATGGTTTTCGCCTATGTGATCGAATTTGCCACCGGCAAATACGAAGAACAAACACTGACAATTCCGTTTGCAGCCGGGGTAAAAATTCCGCGCAATAGCAGCGAGGGTGAAAGTCTTTATATCGGCGGTGGCAAAACCTTGCGCTTCAACGTTGAAGGCGAAAAACGCACGCTTTTTGTGCGCTGGCCCGGTTTTGGCAAGACCTCGCTCAACGCGGATGTGGAATTCACTGTCCCCGCTGAACAGGAATCCATGGTCATCGTCATCCCCATCAAGGGTAAACGTTTCTACTACAACCGCAAGATCAATTGCATGGCCGCCAAAGGCTGGGTGGAATACCAGGACAAAAGACATAACATAGAGCCTGAAACCTGTCTCGGCAATCTTGATTGGGGGCGCGGTGTGTGGGAATATGATTCTTTCTGGGTCTGGTCAAGCGCCTCAGGTTTTCTTGAAGATAAACGCCGCATCGGTTTAAACCTGGGCTTCGGCTTTGGAGACACATCCGCTGCGACCGAGAACTGCTTCATCCTTGATGGAAAAGTGCACAAGCTGGGCAAAATTAACTACACCTACAACAATCAAGACTTCAAAGCGCCCTGGACAATGTCTTGCCCCGACGGACGATTGGAGCTAGTCTTTACACCCTTCTTTGAACGGGTGGCCAAAACTGATCTCAAGGTGCTGCGCAGCGAAGTGCATCAGATGTTTGGTAAATATAACGGCACAGTGGTCACCGATGATGGTAAGAAGATCGTGATCAAAGACCTGGTCGGCTGGTCAGAAGAACACAACGCCAGGTGGTAGATTTAGTTACAGTCTATTCAAGTAGAAATCGATCAAAAAACCGGATACTTTGCAGAATCCGGTTTTGATTTTTCTTCAAAGACAATTATTGTTCATTATGGAATCTGGTTGTTCGCCGCCCAGTCTTCACCAAGAATCACCGTGATATCAAAGGCGTTGCTTGGATCAGCCTGGTTGAATACTCTGGCATTTGGAACGCCAAAAACTGCTGCCAGATAATTTAGTGTGTTGATCACAGGAGTATGAAGGATGATTTGAGTGCTATCCGTTGAATCGTAGTTGCCAATACTCATGTTGGTCAAGCCATTGGATGACAGATAAGACTGAGTTCTATCGGCCAGACCTGAAGTGTTGGAACCATTCAAAATTCGGATGCGTGCTGCTTCTTGAACAGCCAAATCAAGCGGGTCGCCTTCGGCAACTTCAACACCGCTATCCAGAGGGATAAAAGCAGCAGGCTCAGCGTCAGTTCCTGACCCTGAGAACATCTCATCACGCATCAGACGCATCTGGTTAGGGATCAGTTGTAAGATATAGCTGCCGTCAATATTAAAAGTGGCATAGGTGACTGTGTCATCCATGTTAAAAGTGTGTATATTTTCGCCTGGAATTTGAGCCATCATGTAAGCCAATTGAATGGCCTGATCAAGCGACATATTGGTCTGCACACCTGAAGAAATTTGACCGTAAATTGCAGGAGCTCTGGCAATAAGCGTGGGTAATGCATTGAGGTTTAGAACCCGATCACGAATCGCTTTGATTACTTCCATTTGACGGTTTCCGCGGGCAAAATCACCATCGCCATATTCGGCTTCACGTGTTCGCGCATATGCAAGCGTGTAATTTCCAGGCATGGTATAAGTACCTGGTTCAATGGTGAATTTATTGCCATTACCAATCCAATCAAGCAGCATGGGTTGGGTTAGAGTGATGGTCACACCGCCAATTTCGTCAATGATCGTTTCAAAGGCATGAAAATCGACCCGGGCGTAAAAATCAACCGGGACGCCAAATAAACCTTCAACGGTATCCATGGCCAATTGAGCGCCGCCACCTTCAACGCTATAATCTTCACCCATTTTATAAGCCGTATTAATCTTGTTTTCACCAAATCCCGGAATGGCGACCCACAGGTCGCGCCGGATGGACATGGCACCGACCGTACGTGTAGCAGGATCGACTGTCACCAAAATCATGGTGTCTGACAGAGGCGAACCCTGACCTTCACTTTGCCGGCGCGGAGAAACGTCCAATGCCAGCAGTAGAATGTTGATGCGACTTTTACCATCCCAAGATGCTGCAGCCGGACCCTTATTTGTCTGTAAAGGCACGCCAGGTGCTGCTACAACAACATTGTCATTACCTGAATTGGATGATCCTGTAAGTGAACCGGAAGCGTTGTTTCCCGTCCATCCTCTTAACATGTTAAATACAAATCTGCCGCCCACGAAAGCCAGAATAACACCCAGCACGATAAAAATAATCAATAAAGATCGTGTGGTGGTATCCATACTTTGTTTCCGGTGCTTAGGTGAACGGGCCATAGATCGATCGTATTGTTGATTCATAGATTTATCACACCATCATTTTAATAAGGAATATGCATCCATTGTTGTGTTGCAAGATTAGTTCCAGACAAGTTAAGTGCACGATTAAATTTTAAGGGAAAGTGAATACAAGAAAATAGAATTTTCAGATTTAATTTATTAGCCCTGAATTCTCGAAAAAATTCAGGGACAGTCAAAACAATCATCATCTCAGTGACCGCGTTTACATATTCAATTCTGAAGTTAGTTGAGAGATTCAGAAAGCTTATTGGGTCAAAGGAGCAGCAGCAACACCAGGAGCAATAAACATTTGGTCACGCACCTCACGCAGCAAATCGGGCATGACGCGCAAGACATCAATGCCATCAGCTGTTTTAAGAGGTTCAGCCACAGTGTAGCCGGGACTAAAAGTGTGCAGATTTTCACTGGGGATCTGAGCAACCAGGTAAGCCAGTTGGATGGCTTGATCAAGAGACATGTTGGTTTGCACCCCGGCAGATATATCAGCATAAATGGCAGGTGCACGGGCGATCAATGTTGGCAGTGTATTAAGGTTCAGAGCTCGGTCACGGATGGCTTGTATAACCTGCATCTGGCGTTTGCCACGATCTACATCACCATCACCATATGCCTTATCACGTGTGCGCGCATATGCCAATGCATAGGCACCTGGTAATACATATTCACCGGGTTCGATCCAAAACTTATTGCCATTGCCCTGCCAATCCAACAACATAGGCTGTTCAATCGTAATGGGAATGCCGCCCATTTCATCAATTATGGTTTTAAATGCATTGAAATCAACACGAGCATAAAAATCGACAGGTACTCCCAAGAGCCCTTCAACGGTTTCCATGGCAAGCTGGGCACCGCCACCTGGAAGGTCATAATCTTCACCCAATTTGTAGGCGGCATTGATCCTGTTAAATTCAAAACCCGGAATGTTGACCCAATAGTCACGCATGATGTTCATGGCGCCGACGGTATTGGTAAGCGGATCCACGGTCACCAGGATCATGGTATCTGAAAGAGGAGACCCCTGGCCTTCATTTTGGCGGCGTGGAGATGTATCCAGTGCCAATAGAAGAATATTAATGCGGCTCTTGCCATCCCAGGTGGCAGCAGCAGGGCCAGTATTGCTCTGTACCGGAGCACTTGGGGTTGTATCAGCCGAAGCATTGTTCGTAATTGGAGCGGCAATTGGTGCACCAGGGAGGTCAGTCATGGACCAGCTTTTTACAATGTTATGTACAAATCTGCCGCCAAAGAAAGCCAAAACAATGCCCACCACAGCAAAAACAATTAATATTACAAGTGAAGTAGTATCAATTTTTTGTCTTGGTGAACGTGTCGTTGTTCGATTGGTTTGTTGATTCATAGCAGTATCACACCATCATTCTATTAAAAAATTTGAAAAACTCTATTTATGCTGGTCGAGGTGCCGGCACAGCAAGATCGGCGGCTTTGGTCTCGACCCATTTATCACCTTCAGTGATCAACATCACCGGAATGTCTTCAACGATGGGGTATTTGCGGCCGCATTCGTCACAAACCAGCCAGGTGTCTTTTACGAATTGAAGATTTCCTTCTTTGTCTTTTACACAGGCCGGGCATCTTAATAGTTCAAGCAGATCTTGATTAATCATTTCATCTCCATTGATTCAAACATCAACTAATTTTACCATCCAGATTTCAAGGTGACGGAGTCGGCGTCGGAATTTCAGTTCCAGGTCCGTATTCCCAAACTTCTCCCCAAGGCTCATAGCGGGTAAAGAATTTATCTGAAAACAAAACTTCACCATTTCGAGTGACTGTCCGTGTCACAGTGATATCCGCACCATCAACAGCATATTCCTTCTTTTCTTTCGTCCCTTGCGGGAGATCAGACTTTTCACGATAAACTGGATCAGGCGGTTTAATGATATTTGTTAAACCAGTGGATACACTACTAACCTCCCGCCCATCATTGGTGGAATAAAACTTCCAAACCAGAGAGTTATAAGAGGGGTTCACATATGTTTCCATCAACAACCAATAGGGAGAATCATTGGTGAACTTAAAATCCAACAGTGGCACAAAAACACTGGCATCCATACCAGCAAGATTGCTATTATGTGAACCTGACGCGTTGACCTGCTCATAATAGCCCACACGATAAGCGTGTGGATGCCTCTCTAAAATGGGAAAACCAGCTTTAAAAACAACTCTGAATAAATTCGTGCTTACTTGACAGACACCACCGCCAACCCCTTTGACGGTTTCATCACCCACGATGATTAATGCAGAAACATAATCGTTTTCAGGACTGATATCGCCCACTACATTAGCCATAGACAGTGTTTCTCCAGGCGCAACCAACAACATGTGAAATCGCCCTGCGGCAATTTTTATGTTTTGCACCCTTTCTTGACTTGAGCCAGCAAAGAATGTGATATCTTCAGCAATCAGCTCGGTAATGCCCAACTCAGCCCCTGTCATTTGATCAGTCACTGCCGGATTTGTATAGGTGAAACCAAGCGCGGCTGTGTGCTGCCCATTTTGCAAGGCTTGGTTGATCGACAGGATGGATTGATCTACATCAAGTGTGCGGCCTATAACAGCAGGTTGTTTCACTTCGAGCTGACGGGTGTCGTCATTAAAAATAAAGCGCGTATTTTCGGGCTCGGTTTCCAAATCGCTCTTCATTGAATTCAACCAGCTTGCCATAAGTGGCTGGCTGACAGCGATCTGGTATTGAGCAGAAGTGTCATTTTCCACTTTAGCAAATGTCAACAATGGCGCTAAATCTGACGGTTGAATTTGGAAGGAAGCTGTCTGACCGGAGGCATCCGCGGGGAGGGTTAGCGTAAGCGGTTCGCTGAGAACAGCGCGAGCCAACTCACCCTGCGCTTCAGCACTTAGTATGATCGGGTCGGATTGATGTACCACCAGCGAAACAACCCCGTCTTGCATGGTTTGAATCTGGTTGGTAATGGCGTTCAAAGTCGCGGCGACATCCAACACTCTTCCGCTTTGACCATTTTGCACAATCACCTGGGTACCTTCAATGGAAATATTGGCTTCTTGAACCGGTTGATTAATCTGCACTGCCAGACTATTAAGAGCATCGACCGCAGTTTTTTGGTTAAATATAAATGAAGGCTGAACTTGAACGGATTGTGTAAAAACATTGACCCGCTGCAGCAAGACTGGCATCAATCCACCCCTGCGGCCGGCATTATAGGCCGAATTAGCAGATGCCAGTGGATCAAGATAAAAGCCCAATTGCATTGGTTTGACAGGCCAGGTATTTTGCTCGTCAATCAAAAGAACATTACCGGTCTCAGGAAAGCGATATGAAGCGGTAATAGCTGCTGACGCTTCTTCGACGGTCATACCTGAAAGCGGAATACCATTCATTGAAACACCTGGCATAATGCGTCCGATGAAGAATAAGGATATACCAAGGTTTAATGCTATAAAGAGCAGCAAAAAGGCTGCGAAACCCGAACCCAAAGCAATCAAAACCTGCTGGATCGGAGAAATTTTGCGGGAGCGTTTCATGTGAACCATTTTGAGATTATAACACTCCAATTTATGGTTTTTTGACGGTTCAAGAGGTATTAATGTTCCACTTGCCATCATTCCAATTACCAGAGGTCAAATTGCACAAACAATAACTGAATCAGTTGAATTTTTAAGCCCTATCTTGACTTAGAGGGGCTTAAAAACTAAAATAGCAGCGTAACAAATTTACTTTGCTGAAAATCATCTCAGAAGAAAGGTACAAAATGCAGTTGGAAGAGATGGGTACCTCAAAAGACGTGCCTCCCCTAAGTACGCGGGAAGCTTTTGAGCTATCCAAGTTCGTTGCAAACAGAGTCGCAAAACTGAATACAACAAAAAATAGCTGCATCAGTACCCGCAGCGTTTTTGCACGTCGCAAACAGTCAAACGGCTCTCATGAGGTACCAGACTGATCAGATCATTCTGATCTTCTATGGCATTCGCACAATGCCGGCTGGTACCTAATTACCAGCCGGTTTTATTTTAACCGGCCTCTCATCTGAAAAAAATATAGGAGGCAAACGATGCCATTCATCAGTCAATTAATTGGAAGGGTTGTTGTAGATTCTGATGGGAAAACCCTTGGACATCTTGATGAGGTGTTGGCAATTCTAAATCCGGAATTTCCGCATCCACAATTAAATAGTTTATCGGTGATCAACAAAACCAAAAAAACAACTTATCCATTTAGTGAAGTGACCGTGCTTTTTGCGTCAGAAATATCGCTGGCGCATCCTCAATACCTGCTTCAAACACACGCAATGCATGAGAATGAAATCAAGTTAATCGATGATGTGTTAGATAAACAAATTATTGATACCAATGGCATTCGTGTGGTGCGCGTGAATGATCTTGAGATCATAAAAGTGAACAGCAATTATTATGTTTCCAATGTGGATATTGGGTCCAGCGGTATTTTGCGCCGTGTGGGTATGGCCAGGCTGGCAGAGTGGATCAACAAAGTTTTTTCACGAAACGCCTCCAAACACAAAATTTCATGGGATTTTGTTGAACTGCTCGTGCACGATCAATTCATGCGCCTTAAAGTCCCCGGTGATAAGATCCGCGATTTGCACCCTGCGGATCTGGCAGAACTACTCAGCGACATGAATCACAAAGAAGGTCGCAAACTACTTGACTCTATGGATATTGAGCACCTTGCTGATGCCCTTGAAGAAGTGGAGCCAGAGTTTCAGGCCACCTTAGTGCAAGAAATGTCTGATGAGAGAGTTGCAGATGTGCTCGAAGAAATGTCTCCGGATGAAGCCGCCGACCTTTTGGCTGAGCTGCCAGCCGAACGCAGCGAAGATTTGCTGGAGTTGATGGAAGACGAAGAAGCCAACGATGTGAGAATGCTGCTTTCTTACCCTGAAGATACAGCGGGCGGCATTATGACCACTGACTTTGCCTCCATTCGGCCCGGGTTGACGGCAGCCAACGCGATCGAAGCCATTCGTTCTCAAGAACCAGATGCTGAATCCATTTTCTATATTTATGTTACTGATGAGCACAAACACTTGCTGGGTGTGTTTTCACTGAGCGATCTGGTGTTGGCAAAACCCGGCACCCTCGTCTCGAGCTTTATGCATCAAAAGGTAGTGGCAGCAGACGTGCTCACCAAACAAGAGACGCTGGCACAATTAATCGCCAAATACAACCTGTTGACCATCCCGATCGTGGATCACGAAAACCGGTTGGTAGGCATGGTGACCGCGGATGATGCTCTTGACAAAATCATCCCCACCGCGTGGAAGAAGAAACTTCCCCGTTTCTATTATTACAACCGCGCATAAACGGAGGAACAAGCAATGATGAAACGATCCCTCCGTATAACAATTAAAAGGTGGGCCGGATTACCCATGATCCGCCCGCTGATTCTGTTCTTTGGCGTTTTTGGCCCTGCCACTATCACCGCCATGGCTGACAACGACGCCGGCGGTGTGGCCACTTATTCAGTGGCTGGTGCGACCTTGGGCTATCCGGTGCTGTTTATTTTATTGATCGTCACTTTTTTGCTGGCAGTCACCCAAGAAATGGGCATGCGCTTGACCCTTGTTACTCGCCGCGGATTGGCGGATCTAATCCGCGAACGGTTTGGGGTAAAGATTTCACTGCTCATCTTTTTAGCCCTGCTAATTGCCAATTTGGGGACAATCACCACTGAACTGGCTGCCGTGAAGGTGACCAGCAATATGCTGAATTTGCCAGCCATACCGTTTGTTTTTCTAATCGTTTTGATTTCGGTTATGGTGGTCACCAAGGGCAACTATAAATTGACCCAGGCGATCATGTTAATCACCAGCCTTTTCTACCTGGCGTATATCATCTCGGCTGTTAAAGCCAAACCAGATTGGGGTCTGGCCATCTCAAACATGTTCTGGCCCCACGGAGTTGACTTCACCCCCACTTATATGCGCAATTACCTGTTGATTGGCATGGGCGTGATCGGCACCACCATCACCCCCTGGGGACAGTTCTTTATCAGCAGCTTTGCCTACGACAAGAACATTGAAGCAAAAAACATTGTCTATTCGCAGCTTGAAACTTATGTGGGTGCATTTCTGACCAACTTCTTCTCGTTCTTTATGGTAGTGGCCACTGCAGCCACCCTGTTTGTCAACAAAATTCCGCTGACTTCAGGTGAAACAGCAGCCATGGTGATCAAACCTTTCGCGGGTGAACTGGCAGGTGCGCTGTTTGCTTTTGGCATCTTAAACGCGGGCTTCATGGGATTGATCGTGGTGTCGCTTTCAACCGCTTATGCCTTTGCTGAGTTCTTTGGTTTGCAAGGCAGTCTGGATTCTAATTACAAGCAAAGTAAGTCTTTCTACCTGATCTTTATTGCCCAATTGGTTGTGGCCACCATTATTATTATGTTTCCAAATATTTCGTTATTTAAGCTTGCGATTACCACTCAGACGATTAATGCCATCGCCCTGCCGCTGGTGTTTTATTATCTAATTAAACTGGCTTGTGACAAGGGATTGATGGGCAAGTACACCAACAGCCCATTCCAGAAATGGTTTACGATCATTGGGTCAGTGGCGATCTTTGTTGCTTCAGTTTTAACCCTGACAGCAACCTTCTTCCCAAAACTGGGTTTGTGATTTTAAGGATTTTTTAGACCTTTTTTGGGTGATTTTTACAACTTAACAGAAGGATTGGGATTATAAAGTAAATGTATTTCTCCTCTTTCAAAGGTTGTGATACCTCTGAGAAATCAGATCAGAACGAGTGGACCGGTGCCCCACTCGTTCTGGTTTAAATTCCTCTAGACACGAAGATTCCTCCTGGGATGCATAAATCGCGACCCCACTCGTTCTGGTTTAAATTCCTCTAGACACGAAGATTCCTCCTGCACTACTCACTTCGTTCGGGTGCGCATCAACCGCGGGGTGCAAAAATCGCGACCCCACTCGTTCTGGTTTATGTTCATCTTATTAAAGATTTTCACTTGCTCTTCTTAAATGTATAATGCAACCTGATATTTAGATTACACGTAAATAAGTATAGATACAATTTATTAAAGAGGAGTATGGAATGTTCAGCTTGCTTTTTCTGGTTTTTGTTGTTGCAGCGGTGATCATTATTCTCGCTCTCGCAGTGGTGGGAGCAATCATTTTTCGCAAGAAACCGGTCAATCCAAACTCACAGATTGACCCGGACAATGTGATTGATGTCACATCCAGAGATGTCTAATAAGTTCAAAAACACCTCTAAAATAACCTGACATAGAAATAGTCAGGTTATTTTATTTACGTATTGCCATAACAACAATTGCGGTACGGGTTAAAACAACCTATACTTGTTGAATTATAAGGAGTAATCCATGCTGCCTATTGGTGATGACAACTCGCAACGCAGGCGTTTTCCGATCGCAACATATGCGTTGATAGCGATTAACATTTATGTGTTTATTCTGGAATTGATGGGAGGAGATACCTTCATTTATGCATGGTCTTTTATCCCGGTGCGTTTTTTATCCAGCCCAATTGACGGAATAATCACATTGTTTACATCCATGTTTTTGCATGCTGGTTGGATGCATCTGGGCGGCAATATGCTTTATTTGTTAATATTTGGTGATAATGTTGAAGACCGTTTTGGACATTTTAAGTTTTTGGTTTTTTATGTTTTGTGTGGTCTGGCTGCTGGGTTGGCACAATACGCTGTCTCGTTGTATTCTGAAAGCCCAACGCTGGGGGCATCTGGTGCCATCGCCGGTGTTCTGGCAGCATATTTAATTCTCTTCCCAGGCAAGCGGGTACGTGTAATTTTGGCAGTTTGGATCGTCAACCTGCCTGCTTTACTGGTGATTGGCGCATGGATCGTGATTCAACTAGTCAGCGGCTTGGGGACGTTATCTGATGCTACTGCTACAGGAGGGGTGGCATATATGGCGCACATTGGTGGTTTCGCAGCAGGTTTGTTCTTAACCAGTTTTTTTCGCAAAAGAGCTCGACAAATCACTTTTTAAGAATGAAAACAGTATTTTCTTAAAGACACTATCCGTATATCTGAAAGCTGGTGTTTATGATGAAAGCCAATTCAGATTCAATTAGCCCCGAGGATAAACTCGATTTCAAGAAGATCATGCCCGTTTTTGTGATCATTCTAATCGACTTGCTTGGCTTGACCATCATCATCCCTTTGATGTCATTTTATGCAGCATCGTATGGTGCCAATGCCACCACAATTGGTCTACTAGGGGCGGCATATCCTGCCATGCAGGTAGTTGGTGCGCCAATCCTTGGGCGTCTTTCTGATCGTTTCGGTAGAAAGCCCATTTTAATCATTAGCCAGATAGGCACATTTTTGGGGTTCATCCTTTTGGGTTTTGCCGATACATTGTGGATGCTGTTTGCCGCCCGCATTTTGGACGGTCTTTCAGGCGCTAATATCTCAACGGCCCAGGCTGTGATTAGCGACAGTACCACTGAAAAAAACCGCACTCAAGGCCTGGGGTTGGTCGGTGCAGCTTTTGGATTGGGTTTCGTGATTGGCCCTGTGATTGCCTTCCTTTCATTGGCAATCAGCGGTAATAATTATCATGTACCAGCTTTTGTGGCGGCAGGGTTTTCATTGATTTCTATCATCATGACTGCTGTACTGCTTAAAGAAACCCATCCAGCAGGAAAAAACATTGCTTTAACTACACCTAGAGAAATCTCGCTAAAGCAGTTCTTTGCCACCTTGAAGAAACCTATGGTGGGTTTTTTATTGGTGATGATCTTTATTTATCAAATAGCATTTGGGGGGTTCCAACAATTACTTTCTTTGTTTACCCTCAATCGGCTTGGTTTAAATGCCTCTGGAAATTCAATCATCTTTGTTTGGGTCGGCATACTAGTCGTCTCAGTGCAAGGTTACTTCATTGGAAAATGGAGCCGCCGTTTTGGAGAAATCAAGCTCATCCGTTTTGGGTTGGCCATGCTGGTGGCAGGTTTACTGCTGACAGCGTTTACCCCGCGGATACCCCCACCCTGGTATTCACAAGAAGAAGTCACCACAGAATTGAGCAACAGCCGAAACCTGCCCGGCGAGACACCTCCAACCCAAAACCTGCAAATTCAGGTCCCGCCCGAAACCAACAAAGGACTTCTCGGACTGGGTTGGCTGTTGTTTGCCATGATTCCGGCAGCGATAGGTGGAGGGGTGCTGCAGCCTTCTGTTAATAGTTTGTTGACCCGCAAAGTCGCTGTGGAAGATATAGGCGGTACGTTGGGAATCTCGGCCTCATTATTAAGCGCAGCCAATGCACTAGCGCCAGTGGTTGGCGGCACTTTATTTCAGACCCTGGGATCAAGTGCACCTTACTTATTTGGCGCAGTTCTTTGTGCAATGCTATTTTTTATATCAAAAAAATATTTTTCTCACCCGACTGTGGATTAATTCAATTATTGGTAGTATAAAATATGATAGAACCGATTAAAATGAATCTACTCGTCATTTTCAATGATGTATTTTTACAACAATTTCTTTTTTTGCACTTCGATGTTGATGATTGTTGAGACCCCCTACCCAATTGTGAGAAAGGTGCAGAATGGCAAATGTAGATGACATCCTGGCGGTCATTTTAGGCGGTGGAAGAGGTTCAAGACTTTTTCCTTTAACCCAGCAGCGCTCCAAGCCGGCAGTACCAATGGCTGGCAAATATCGGTTGATCGATATTCCCATCAGCAATTGTATTAATTCTGGCATCCTTCGTATTGGTGTTCTCACTCAATTTAATTCGATCTCTCTGCATCGTCATATTGTCCGCACATATAATTTCGATGCCTTTCACCAAGGATGGGTACAGATTTGGGCAGCAGAACAAACCATGGGCAACAATGCCTGGTACCAGGGGACCGCGGATGCTGTACGAAAACAGCTACCCGAAATTCGTTCTTCAAGAGCCAAATATGTTTTAATTCTGGCTGGTGATCATCTTTACCGTATGGATTTTGCGAAGATGGCAGATTTTCACGTCAGCCAAAATGCTGATATCACCGTTGCAGTTCAACCCGTCAGCAAAGAAGACGCTCCACGCTTTGGAATTTTAAAACGAGATTCAGCAAACAAGATTACCGATTTCTTTGAAAAACCGAAAGACCCTAAAACCCTTGAATACGCGATGAGTCGAGATGACCCCGAAAAACCATATCTCGGTTCAATGGGGATTTATCTCTTCAAAACGGATGTATTAATTGACCTGCTCGAAACCAATACAGATGACGATTTCGGCGGTGAAGTAATTCCATCTGCAATTAACACCCACTCGGTTTATGGCTACGATTTTGAAGGGTTCTGGGAGGACATTGGTACCATACGCACGTTTTACGATACCAACCTTGCGCTTGCAATGCAGAATCCACCATTTAATTTTTTCGATCCATCCAATCCCATTTACAGCCATCCGCGCTTTCTGCCGGGTTCTGTGATGACCAATTGTGTCATGGAAGATACAATGCTATCAGAAGGCTGTCGCATTGAAAATGCAACAATCAAACATTCGGTAATTGGTCTGCGCAGCCAAATATGCAGCGGGGTCAAGATCAAAGACTGCATCTTAATGGGAAATGACTATTATGAAAGAGATTGGGCCGCCGAAGGAAAAAAGCTGCCCCTTCATATTGGAGATAATTGCTGTATAGAAGGTGCAATAATTGATAAAAATGCCCGACTGGGTGCAGGTGTAATCATTCGTCCTTTCCCTCTTGGAACAGAGATGGATGGTGCTCAATGGGTGGTGCGGGATGGAATTGTAGTGATCCCGAAAAATTCTCAAATTTTACCCGGCACAGTTATAGCACCTGAGTGATTTTCATTTTTTGTACAGGAGTTTAATATATGATAGAAAAGAAACAAGACGCCTCGCTAAAAACGGCGGATGATATTACTGTTGCATGGTATGCGCTTGGTGCGACTGAGGTTTTAAACCGCTTAGATACAACGCCAGAAAAAGGGTTAACCGTCGCTGAGGTGGAAAACCGTCAGCAAATTCACGGTCTAAATCAGCTTACAGAAAAACCGAGAGCCACTTTTTTGCAGCTCGTTTTTGCCCAATTAAAATCTTTCGTCATTATTTTGCTTATCGTTGCCTCGGTCATCTCCATGGTACTTGGAGAATGGGTGAATTCTGCAGCAATTCTGTTGATTGTGATTTTAAACGCAGTGCTGGGTGTCATCCAGGAATCTCGTGCCGAAGAAGCGTTGGCAGCCTTAAAGAAAATGGCTGCTCCAGATGCACAGGTGATGAGAGATGGAAAACGTGTATCAGTCCCATCCAATCAACTGGTGCCTGGTGATATTGTTTTTCTTGAAGCTGGCAATTTCGTTCCTGCCGATCTGCGTTTGCTTGAAGCAGTGAATATGCGGGTTGAAGAAGCTGCACTCACTGGTGAATCTGTTCCTGTGCAAAAGAACGCTTCACTCAGGCTTGAAGCAAAATCTTCACTCGGCGACCGTAAGAACACCGTTTTCATGGGCACAGTCATTTCTTATGGCCGTGGACACGGTGTGGTCACCAGCACAGGCATGTATACCCAATTAGGATTGATTGCCAATATGCTTCAATCTGTCGGCGAAGAACAAACACCGCTGCAAAAACGTTTGGATCAATTAGGCAAGACCCTGGGTTGGGCTTGTCTTGTAGTGTGTGCCATTGTTTTTGGCGTAGGAATCATTGGAGGTGGCGACCCACTGGAACTCTTCATGATCGCGGTCAGCCTTGCCATCGCTGCCGTACCAGAAGGCCTGCCCGCTATCGTGACTATCAGCCTGGCGCTGGGTATGCAAGAAATGATCAAAAGACATGCACTGATTCGTCGTTTGTCTTCTGTTGAGACCCTTGGCTCCACAACGATTATTTGTTCAGATAAAACCGGCACGCTGACCCAAAACGAAATGACTGTAACAAGCATCTGGGTAGATGGGCAATTCGTTGAGGTCACCGGTCAGGGTTACGCCCCACAAGGCGAATTTAAAGTAGACGGCAATAAAGTAGATCTTAGTCTATACCCGGCGGTCAAATCAGCTTTATGGGTAGGTGCGCTTAACAATGATGCCCTGCTCGAAAAACCCGATTCAGAAGAATCTACATCTGAATACCGTATGATTGGCGATCCGACAGAAGGCTCCATTTTGGTTGCAGCATATAAAGCCGGTGCTGGAACAAAAGACCTGAACAACGCCTACCCCCGCAAGAATGAGGTTCCGTTTGATTCAGAGCGCAAACGCATGATCACCATTCACGCTATTGATTACCCCCGCCTGCAAGACATTTCTCCATTTGTTGATGACACTTATAAGAATAAGCAAGTGATTGCGGTCAAAGGCGCCCCAGACGTGGTCTTGAAACTGTGCACCCAGATTCAATCAATGGATGACAAATCAACCAAAAAAATGGATGAAGCCGCCCGGAAACAAATTCTAGACGCCAATGATGCCATGACCAAAGATGCTCTGCGCGTGATTGGTGTTGCCTACAGAATTGTTGATGACACCCCCTCTGAATTGAATAGCAAAGAACTCGAAAAAGATTTAATCTTTGCCGGGTTGATTGGCATGATAGATCCCGCCAGACCTGAAGTAAAACCAGCTTTATTGACAGCCGCTAAAGCAGGCATCCGCACCCTGATGATTACTGGTGATTATCCAAACACAGCCCGCGCTATTGCTGAAAGCATTGGTCTTCTGCGGCCCGGACACAAAGTACTTACCGGCGCTCAATTAGACGAAATTGATGACAAGCAACTGATTATAGAAGTGGAAGAAACCGATGTGTTCGCCCGGGTCTCTCCAGAACACAAAATGCGGATCGTCAACGCACTGCAAGCCAACGGCGAAGTGGTGGCCATGACCGGTGACGGTGTCAATGATGCGCCAGCCATCAAACAAGCCGATATTGGTGTTTCAATGGGCATCACCGGCACGGATGTAGCCAAAGACACAGCCGATATGGTGCTCACCGACGATAACTATGTCAGTATTGTTTCTGCGGTTGAGCAAGGCCGTATTATTTATTCAAACATTAGGAAATTTGTATACTTTTTGGTCTCATGCAACATAGCAGAGATTATGATCATATTCTTGCCTACCGCATTTGGAAGATTTGTGTTTCCTGGGTTGAGCACAGAACAACTATCACCCTTGGTGCCTATTCAATTGTTATGGTTGAACCTGATCTCTGATGGAGCACCTGCTTTAGCTCTTGGAACTGAAAAGGGTGATCCTGATATCATGGATCAAAAACCCCGTCCGAAAAAAGAACCCATAATTAACAAACAAATGTTGATTGGCGTTGCTCTTCAAACTATTGCTAAAACTACCATCACGCTTTTTGCATTCTGGATTGGTTTATCTGCATTGGAATCACCATTGGATATGCGATTATCGGTTGCATACACCATGGCATTTCTCACACTGGCTGTATCAGAACTAATTAGGGCCTTTACAGCTCGATCAGAACGATATTCGATTTTCAAGATCGGTATCTTCTCAAATAAATGGATGAACAGGGCCGTGCTTCTTTCGCTGGTTCTCTTGATGGGCGTTATTTATATACCCTTCCTCAATCCAGTGTTCCAAACTTACCCCATCGGCTGGTATGAATGGTCATGGATCCTTCTGTTAGTCTTCATCCCTGCTATTGTTGACGAACTCACCAAGTGGCTTGTTTACCGAAGAGGAAAGAAAAAAGCAAATTAAGCTGGACTCAAAAAAAGTGATGGTCGTGACCATCACTTTTTTTATTTCATTATTAAGTCTTTGATTGGTTTGTAAGTTTTACGATGCAAGTCACAAATCCCTGAGTGGATCAATGCTGTTTGGTGGATTTTTGTACCGTAGCCCTTATGCAAGTCAAATCGATATGCCGGAAATTGATCATGAACGGCAATCATCCAGGCGTCTCTTTCAGTCTTGGCCAAAATGGATGCTGCCGCAATACTGAGACTACGCTGATCACCTTTAATCAATAGTGTCTGGCTTTGCTCCAAATCTGGCAGGAACAAGGCGTCAATTAATAGGTGCTCGGCTTGGCTTTTCAAGGCCACAACAGCCCGCATCATGGCAAGACGGTTGGCGGGTAATATGCCCAATACTTCAATTTCGCGGGTATCCGCTTGGGCCACAGCATATGACAGTGCACATTTCTTAATTAGCGAGGCAAGGTGAGCGCGTTTTTGGGGGCTAAGCTGTTTGGAATCACGAACACCAGCCAGACTGCTCTCAATGGTTGAATCACAGGGCAATATTACGGCTGCCGCAAAAACAGGTCCAGCCCACGCCCCCCGACCTGCTTCATCAATCCCCGCTACTTTGTGAATATTTTTTAACCATAAACTTTGCTCAAAGCTTAGATTCGGAGCCTGGGGAATTTCAGTAAGGTCAAATTTGTTTCTCATATGAGCGGGTGCGGATAATTTTGCGTACTTTGAATAATTCTTTTATGGTACGCATAAAATCTCTGACCACATTTACTTTACTCTGCGGCTGATAATACCAGGGGACAGGAACTTCAACGACTTTGTAACCCAACTGCCTGGCAATTGCCAAAATTTCAACATCAAAGGTCCAGCCATGAATGGATTGCAAAGGAAACAGTTTTTCTGTAACCGCAGCCGAAAAACACTTGAAGCCGCATTGTGTATCATTAATGCCGGGTAAAACCAGAACCCATACAACCATATTAAACACTCTTCCAATAATATGGCGGGTTAGGGGTTCATCATATCGAATAGCCCCTTTTGCCTCTCTTGAAGCAATTGCAATATCCACATTTTTTTGGAGGGGAGGTAGAAACCTGGGGATTTCTGTAATCGGCATCGAAAAATCCACGTCACAGAAAATGCGGTATTCGCCTGAAGCCGCCAGCATACCTTCTTTTACAGCCAATCCTTTGCCCGGCCGTTCTTCATGCAAAACCAACACATTTTCGTGTTGAGAAGCATATTCACGCGCAATATCCAGGGTGCGGTCTTTGCTGGCATTTTCGACTATCACAATTTCGATTGGGTAATTTTGAGATTGGATAAACTGAGTCACTTGCTGCAAAGTCTCAGGGAGCCTTTGTTCTTCATTGTGAGCAGGCAATATGATAGAAAGGAGGTATGGTTGTGTTTTTTGAGTCATCAAGGTTCCATTGTTGAACAGTTTTGAGAATTATAAACCGTTTCAACGCTAGAGAGTGGAATTGATGGATTTTCTTCCAGCACATCATGCCACAGCTGACAGATAGGTTGATAAGAAAGAGTTTCCCTTCTAAAGGATTCTGCCGTAAGTACCACGGCTTCGTCAATTAGACCTGAATATGCGTAAGATTTTATGAATGGCAAAAATTCTATGGCTTCAAGTGGAACCAAATTTTTAGAGACAGCCTGTTCATAGTAATCTATAGCCTCTTCATACTTCCCTTTACTTTGAAACAGATCACCTTTTTCAAAAAAATAACACCACGTATTTTGCGGACTTGTATCGATAATTTCAGAAAGATTATTCGTTAGGGGTCCTGTCTCTCCGATCACATCCTGGTTTGTAAGCTCACCATAATAATAAAAATTATTGATTTTTTCAGGATAAATTGCATAATAGTGATCAATTACCCATACGCAGCCACCGTCAGACATAAACACGTTAACCACTTTCGACGCGGTACCCTTAAAATTAAAAATTCGCAAACCATCTGTGATCTCTATTGAAGGATCCACCGCCATTTCGGCAGGATTATAATATCGCGGTGTGGTGAACCAATAATCAAGTTCAGTATTAATTGTCTCTGAATTAAACAATAGATTTAATCCCATTGAAATGGAGTAATCCGCTTCTTTTCCTGTCGGAATTCCAGGAGAAAAAATGGTGGTTCCGGGTTCGAGACTGGGGATGCGCCACGCCAATTGAGTATAGAATGTTTTTTGACGATTAAAATCTTTGCGATACTCATTAGCCATTTGAATCTGATAGCTGATCGAAAGACCAGTGATAATGATTAAAATAATATTCCGTGTTTTTGAGCTCTTTACGATGATAAAGAGTATGGTAATAAGCAAAATGGCTACCCCAAACATTACGGGGATGTCGAATCGATCTGACCATTTTCCTTTTGTGATCTGCCGCAAACTACTCCAGATGGGGAATAAACCAAACAGAATGATGGCAAGTGATAAGGTAACATTACGAAATATTTCTTTTGCCTTAAGCGATAATCCTTCCACTCGATTTTCATCCTGAAAGAAATAATGCATCGCTAATGTGAATCCCACGCCTATAATTACAGATAACCAGAATGTGACACTCTTAATCTCAATAGCAGTGGGAATGATCCGATCTGTCCAAATGCCAACCATTAAGAAACGAAAATCACTGTAAATTGCCTGGAGGAAATTTACTAGTGTATCCAATGGAGCATTTACAAAATCAGTAAATAAATGAGGATAATTTGCCATTCCATAACCCAATTCAGGGTCAGGATAGATAATCATTCGCCAATAAACAAAGAATCCTAAAACAGCCAGATATGGCAGCCAATGTAGTAGTGTTTTAAGCAGACCCTTACTCTTCTTTTGACCTCCATCAATAAGCAGCCAATAAATCAATAAGGGGCGCAGCAGTTCCAGGCCAACAAAGTATTCCATCGAAAACAGGTGGATAATTGTAAAAACCAGTGATAGCGGGTAAAAGAGCCAAAATTTATGCGGTTCCTTTATTGCCATAACCATAAAAAGTAAAGAGAGTCCAAAAACGGTATATACTATAAAATGCGAACCAAAAGACACCGAAGCGAATTGATCAGCAAACCCAGGGAAAACCACAAAGAACACCGCGGCCCATTGAAGAAGATTCTTTTGACGCGGAAATACATTCTTAAAAGTGTAATAGAGGGTTAATGATGCTGCCCATCTGGCCAAAATTGCCGAAAGCTGCCATAAGAATGCAGAATCACGGCAAATTGGAAATAGCAGATAATATGTCCAGGATTGGAACGGTCGATCATATAAAAAATAATCCCAGACCATGGACTTTTCAGGAAGATGAGAAAGTAAAATTGGCGGCCAGTCATCCCAATAAAAACCCAACTCGGTAATGAACAAGCCATATGCAACAAGTGCAAAAGCCAACAATACAAACGGAAATACTACCGGATGAGCGTCTGAAAAACGGGAAATTTTTAAGACAACCGAAGAGATTTTTGATTTAATCATTTGAGAATAGACCGTTTTCGGGAAAAAATCAACAAAAATTGCAGTAAGTTACTGAAGCAAAAAAATGCAATTAAAAAACCCAGTCGGGGTGGGCGGACTTGAACCGCCGGCCCCCGCGTCCCAAACGCGGTGCGCTGCCAACTGCGCTACACCCCGAACCTCTAGAGTATAATCGGTAGCAGCACGAAACGTCAAGGAATATGGCAGCGTTATGACTGATCATCAAACCTCTTTTAACTTGTTAAACCTACTAAAAATCAGCCTTATTTTGATGGTTGGAATTTCTGCTTGCAGCTATCGCGCGCCACGTATTCAGATCACAGAAACCCCCATCCCACAGCCCGCCCAGTTAACTCCTGAAAAATCTCAGACTGAATTCCCTTCTCCTACACAAACCGCGGTTCCCTGCACCGAAACCAACGGCAACGTGGTAGAGAGTGATGTTCCCTCCGAGTTACTCACTGAACCTGTAAGTGTTAAAATTTATCTTCCACCTTGTTACAACAGTCAGAGCGGGGTTAGTTACTCCGTGCTATATATGCTGCACGGACAAACAAGCATGGACGACCAATGGGTGCGTATTGGATTATTAACCAAAATAGATGAACTAATCGCTGAAAAAAAGGTGCAACCCTTTTTGATCGTGCTTCCCACTGAAATCCGTTCAAATGCTAATTCAGGCCAATCAAAATTTGGCGATGCCATCATCGAAGAAGTCATTCCATATATTGAGCAGCAGTTCAACGTTTGTTCTAAAAGAGAATGCCGAGTGATCGGTGGACTGTCTCGCGGTGGCAATTGGGCTGTTCATCTTGGTTTCTCACATCCTGAGCTCTTCAACGCAGTTGGCGCTCACAGCGCCCCTCTCTTTTACGGCGAGATCAGCAATATTCAGTTGAAAACCGCCTACGGCGAAGCCACAATAGCCCTTCCAACTTTTTATATTGATGTAGGCAATAAAGATCCAGACCATGATGACGTAATTCTATTTCTCGAAACCTTGCAAGAACTAAATGTTCCACGCAAGTTTAGCAATAACCTCGGTTATCATGATGAACCCTATTGGCATGCGCACGTTGAAGACTACCTGCTGTGGTATGACAGTCAGTTATTGCCCCCTTCACAAACACCGTAATTATTAATTGTTAATACAAATCTGGATTCTTAAAGGGAATCAAGGCAAAGATGACTGCCGGAATATAAAGATTCAACCGATCAATAGCATCACCGGTTAACAATCCAACGGCACCATTGTTTTGTTTAGAATTATTTCTAGAAAAAACAATGTCATCTGCTTCACCCAATTCAACACCCTTACGCACCAACTCTGCAAGATTTTCAGGTAGAAAAAACTCACCACTACGACCGACTCCCCTTTTACCTTCAGAGAGCACCACCACCCAGGCAAAACCACTCAAGTGTGTTCCTCTATCCATCACACCGCCCTCAATCCCCACCCAATAATCCGCTTCGGGCATGAGTTCTCGTGCGCGGAGCGCACGTGCATCTGCGCCTTCAAGGGTTTCCTCATCAGTCATGGGTTGGTCAGAAACCGTAGATGGGATTTTTAAGGTGCGCACCTCAAATGATTCGCGCGGAAACATACGTTGAAATCCATCCAGAGCAGCCTGTAATTTGACCGGGTTGGTAGAGGCGACAGAAATAATATTCATTGATTATCCTTATTTGAAAAACTGGGTTAAAGTAGGGGCGGTTACATACACCAACCGCCCCTACATGATAACAATAAATCGAGCGAATTAGTATTTTACCTTGCGATCAAGTTTTTTGGCTTGATTAATCCAATCTGCAATCTGGGTCTCAGAAGGAAGTTTGCGGACCAATTTCTGATTTCCATTGATTTCGACCATTTTTTCAAACAAATTCTTTGAGACGCGTTTACTGAGTTCAACTACGGTATCCACCCCGACTTCTTCAAGCAAATCTGAATATTCACTGCCGACGCCTTTGATGCGGTATAAGTCAGCCAGATTAACCCATTCAAGAATCAATGCTTCGCTAATGCCGGTTTTCTCAGCCAGTAATTTGCGCCCCTGTGGGGTAGCGCCTGTATCTAATAAAGCATCGGTGGTAAATATGTTTACTTTAGCCAATTTGCTTTTGTATGCTTTTCCGATTCCTTCAACATCAATAATGCCGGGCATTTCAGTCCTCCATTTTACCGATATGTTTTTCAAAATTAAGTATAGAACCTTTTTATTTTGGTTGCAACATCAAAACATCAACATTGATATCAGCGCACTCGTGTATAATAGCACGCATGAGTTTAACCCTTGCTGAAGTCGAACAGATTGCCAAATTAGCCCGCCTCAACTTGACGGATGAGGAAAAATCGAGATATCGCGAGCAGCTTTCATCGATTCTGGATTATGTGACCATGCTGCAAGAGTTGGATACCACTTCAATATCGACAACCTCAGGTGTACAGCCGGATGAATGTCTGTTGCGTGTAGATGACCCTGTTGCACCAATGTCTACATCTGAACTACTTAAGAACTCTCCTGCCACAACCAAAAATCAATTTAAAGTCCCTCCGGTGTTTGAATGAGCGCCGACCTGACCTTTCTTTCAATATTTGAAATGCAAGCAGGGCTGCGCTCTGGTGACTTTTCATGTACGGAGTTGATTGAAGCGCACTTGCAGCGCATCCATATCTTTGAACCGCGTATTCATGCATTCATTACACTGGTTGAAGAATCTGCCCGAACCGAAGCAAAAAAGGCTGATAGCCGCTTCGTGGATGCCCGTAAAGTAAACCAAATTGATCAACTACCCGCGCTCCTGGGAATTCCCATTGCTGTAAAAGACCTGATCACAGTTAAAGATGTGCGCTGCAGTTGCGGCTCAAAAGTGTTAGGCAATTGGATCGCTCCTTTCACCGCCACGGCAGTGCAACATTTGATTAATGCCGGGGCGATCATAATCGGCAAAACGAACACCGATGAATTCGCCATGGGATCATCCACTGAAACCTCGGCATTCGGACACACCTTCAACCCTTGGGATACCACCCGTGTGCCGGGCGGTTCCTCTGGCGGCAGTGCTGCAGCAGTAGCTGCCCGCATGGTGCCTGCAGCCATCGGTTCGGATACCGGCGGATCAATCCGCCAACCAGCCGCTTTTTGCGGTGTGACCGGCATGAAACCCAGCTACGGCCGTGTGTCACGCTACGGACTGGTAGCTTATGGTTCATCACTGGATTCAATGGGTGCTTTTGCTCGCAGCGGCGCTGAAACAGCACTGTTGATTGGAATCATGGCCGGACTGGACAAAATGGATTCCACATCTGCGGCTCAGCCCGTACCAGATTACCGCAAAAAGATACAAAACGGCATAAAGAAAATGCGGATAGGTGTGCCGCGCGAATATTTTATCGAAGGCATCCAGCCCGAGATAAGTAACACCATTAAAGAGTCAATAGAGACATACCGCTCGCTGGGTGCTGAAATTATTGAGATCAGCCTGCCTCACACCAAATATGCACTCCCTGTTTATTATTTGATTGCCCCGGCTGAAGCCTCTGCCAACCTGGCTCGTTATGACGGCGTCCGTTTTGGCGCACGTCAATCTACTGGTTCGATGATTGATATGTTCTTTGACTCCCGCGGACAGGGTTTTGGCCAGGAGGTAAAACGCCGCATTATGCTTGGCACTTACGCGCTCTCAGCCGGTTATTATGATGCTTATTACGGCCAGGCGCAAAAAGTGCGTACTTTAATCAAACAGGATTTCGAAAAAGCTTTTGAATCGGTGGATGTGATCGCCTGCCCGGTAACACCAACCACGGCATTCAAGGTAGGAGAGCACGGCGACGATCCGCTGGCCATGTATCTCGAAGACGTATTCACCCTGCCCGCCAATTTGGCCGGAGTGCCTGGCATTGCCTTTCCGGTTGGAGTGGATTCTTACAAGCTGCCCATCGGCATGCAGTTGATGGGAAAACGCTTTGAGGAAGAAACTTTATTCCAGGCGGTTCAAGCCTTCCAGCAATCCACCACTTTTCATCTTCAATACCCTGTCCTTTAATTATTTCTTCCAATAAATAACAGGTGTGATATGTGAAACTGTTTATTCAAAAACACGTATATATGTGTGGAAAGGATCATTTTAATGACAAATCAAACCACCTCCGTAAATGTTCCAAACGCTGGTCCGGGTTGTCTGGTGCGCTTGCTTTACCTTGCTTTTGTAGGCTGGTGGCTCGGTTTAATCTGGACGCTGGTTGCATGGTTCTTAAATTTGACTATCATCGGTCTACCGCTAGGGCTGGCCATGATCAACCGCATCCCCTATATCATGACCCTGAGGCCTTCGCGTGTGCAAACCACGGTTGAAGTCAAGGACGGGCAAACGTTTGTCAGGCAATCTGCACCCCAACAACTGCCTTTCATCTTGCGCGCGTTGTATTTCATCGTGATTGGCTTCTGGTTCAGCCTGGTGTGGATGCTATTGGCCTGGATTTTTGCCACGCTCACACTTGGGTTCGGTCTTCCTCTGGCCTTATGGATGTTCGACAGCACGCCCGCAATCACGACATTGGCAAGAAATTAACAAAATTGAGGTACACCCCAAAAAACCCTTCAAAATTTGAAGGGTTTTTTGATTCCAGAAATCAATTCGCCTTTTTTCTGCTAGAATTATAAAATTACCTAACAAACAAATCGTCAGGTCGGAGTACAATTAAGAAGCAACTACTTTTTTCAATAATAACCTTTGAAATGGATACTGATAAATGACTTCTTCATACAAAATTGTCATCCCTATGGCTGGATTAGGTTCTCGCATGCGCCCGCATACCTGGAACCGCCCCAAACCGCTTTTATATCTGGCGGGTATGACTGTGCTGGATCACTCCCTGGACCAATTTAAAACGCTGCCAGATCAGGAACATGCCGAGTATGTGTTCATCGTCAGCCCAAACCAGGGCGAACAAATTCAAGAACACATGCAAACCGTGCATCCCGAAAAGAAGGTGCATTTTATCGTTCAAGAACAAATGGAAGGGCAATCTAAAGCGCTTTATTTAGCCAAGGAACTGTTGGATGGTCCAGTATTGGTCGCCTTCTCAGACACTTTAATCGAAACTGACCTGGCCTTTTTATCTACCGAAACCGCTGACGGAGTTGCCTGGGTTAAGCCGATGGAAGATCCGCGCCGTTTTGGGGTGATTGAGTTGGATCAAAGAGGTTTTGCAACAAAACTAACAGAAAAACCAACAGACATGAGCAATAATCTGGTTGTGGTTGGTTTCTACTATTTTAAGGATGGCTGTCAACTCGTTGACGCAATTGAAGAACAAGTTCAACGCGGAAAAACACTGAAAGGGGAATATTTTCTCTCAGAAGCAATCAATATTTTATTAGAACGCGGTGCCAGGATCAAAGCCAAACAAACTGAAGTCTGGTTGGATGCTGGCATCCCGGAAGCATTGCTCGAAACCAACCGCTACTTATTAGATCATGGCCGCTGCAATTGTGAACCTCGAGAAACGCAAGACGGGGTAACCATCATTCCACCGGTATCCATCCCGGCAAACGTGAAATTGAAATCCGCGGTGATCGGCCCGCACGTTACACTGGGTGAGGATTGCGACCTTGAAAATGTAGTCATCCGTGATTCCATCATCGAAGCTGGCACCAAAATATTGGATATGGTTATTGAAAGTTCTTTAATCGGCCGCGACGTGATTCTTGAAGGACGGCCTGAACGTTTAAACATCGGCGACAATTCGTGGATGACACGTTAGTCAATTTTTTGCAGGATTATTAAGGAGTAACAATGCGCGATCATTATCTTTCACGACGAGTTGCAGGAATGAAACCCTCTGGTATTCGAAAATTCTTTGACATCGCCGCCACGATGAAGGATGTGATCTCATTGGGTGTTGGAGAACCTGATTTCACCACCCCACTGCCCATTCTTAATGCTGGTATTGCAGCTTTAAATAATGGACAAACCCATTACACATCCAACTTGGGGATTATTGAACTTCGCCGCGCGCTCTCAAACCATCTTGAAGCACGATATGGCGTGCATTACAAACCCGAGACAGAGATTGTGATTACTGTAGGCGGCTCTGAAGCGCTAAACCTGGCAGCCATAGCCTTATTAAACCCTGGAGATGAGGTAATCATCCCGACCCCATGTTTTGTTTCTTACCAGGCTGCTGTGATCATGGCTGGCGGCGTTGCCGTAGAAGTGCCTTGCAAGATTGAAAATAACTTCGATTTTGACCCGGATCAAATCCGCGCCGCCATCACCCCGCGCACCAAGGCAATTTTGGTGGGCTTTCCGAGTAATCCCACCGGGGCGGTTTCAAGCCGTGAACACCTGCTTGAAATCGCCAAGATGGCTGAGGAACATGATTTAATCGTACTCTCCGATGAGATCTATGACCGCCTGGTCTACGGCGTGGAGCATGTGTGTTATCCATCTTTGCCAGGCACGCATAACCGTACGCTGTTATTGGGCGGTTTTTCGAAAGATTATGCCATGACTGGTTGGCGTATCGGTTACGCTGCCGGACCTGAACACCTGATCAACGGCTTGCTGCGGGTGCATCAATTCATGGTCATGTCGGCCCCCACCATTGCCCAGTTTGCCGGTCTAGAAGCGCTGTTGAGCGGTGAACCTTATGTGCAAAAAATGGTTGCAGAATACGACCGGCGTCGGAAGTTGTTGGTCTCAGGTCTCAACCAGATCGGTTTGGCTACATTTGAACCCAAAGGCGCTTTTTACGCTTTCCCCAAGGTGGATGTGACCGGGCTGGACGATGAAACTTTCTGCGACCGTCTATTGAAAGAAGAACACGTTGCCATCATCCCAGGCAACTCGTTTGGTGCTGGCGGCGAAGGGTTTGCCCGGGCTTGTTATGCCACAGGCTATGATCAACTTGAAGAAGCGCTTGAACGCATCGAAAGGTTTGTGGGAAAACTCTAAACGTACTCCCCGCTGGTAACCAGCGGGGAGTTTTTTATTATTGATTATGCTCGTAGATCATCCTCACCCCGAGCAAGGTGAGTTCAGGTTCGACTGCGTCTATGCAGCCAACCTCACTTGAAATCAGATAGGCAAGGCCGCCAGTAGCAACTACTTTGGCCTCGCCACCCAACTCTTTTTTCATGCGCGCAACAATGCCTTCGACCAGACCGGCAAAACCATAGATCAGACCGGATTGCAGCGAGAGGATGGTATTCTTACCAATCACGTGATCCGGACGGTGAAGATCCACTGCAGGCAGCATTGCGCCAGCGTCGAAAAGTGCTTCAGCGCCCGTTCCAACACCCGGTGCAATAGCGACCCCCTCAAACACCTTGGCTTTCGAAACCGCAGAAAAGGTGGTGGCGGTGCCAAACCCGATCACGATCACCGGCGTGCCATACAGCGAAATGGCGCCAACCGCATTGGCAATCAGATCAGGGCCGACTTCTTTAGGGTTATCGGTGTTGATGCGTAAAATCGGCTTTTTCGCACTGCCGACAATGACCGCTTCGAGATCCAGATGTCGTTTGACCAGATCACGAAAAGCGATGGTCAGATCAGGAACTACAGAAGCGATGGCACAACCATTAATTTCTTCTTTACTAATAGACTCACTTGAAAAAAGTGAAAGCAGCAACACGGCATACTCATCGGCTAATTTGCTGGTATCGGTGAAAATACGCCAATGCGTGACCAGTTTATCGCCTTTATAAAGACCAAATTTTATGTTGGTATTACCGATATCGATACACAAGAGCATGGCTGATTATCCTATCCCAATCGAGCCAAACAACGAATTGAGCCCTGACACAAGACTGCCGAAAATGGTCACGGCCAACACGATTAGCAGTATGGTGACGATGATGTAGATCCAGCCCAGCCACAAGCCTGTGTTGGCCATTTTCTTGCCGCCGATCAAGCCGTCACTCCGGCGTATCAACTTTTTGGCACGCGCACCAACAAAAATGGCGATCAAAGCAGTAATAGGCGCTAAAAAAAGGGCCAGACCTAATTTCATATCAATGAGAGAGTGAAAGAACAGCAAGATATAGCTGAGAACGCCGCTAACCAGACTGACCAGGGCAGAGATATTTATTTTTTTAGGTGTCTTCTGAACCTCAAGTTCTTCTGTCATCTCAATTCTCCTTGTATAGTGAACAATTAGATTATAGCAGGTACACAAAGTCTAATTTATGTCAAAATGAAATATGTTCGATTTCCTAATAACTGGTCACCAATCACTAATAGAATTGCTAATTCGGGTTGTTCTGATTCACGTTAATGATAAAATCATCTGCATTATGAAGTATGAACCCGTGATCGGTCTTGAAGTGCATGCTGAGTTGGCAAGCGCAACCAAAATGTTTTGCGGCTGCCCTGTGGTGGATACAACCCTGGCTGAGCCCAACACCACTGTCTGCCCGGTATGCGCCGGCATGCCCGGCACACTGCCGGTGCTTAACCAAAAAGCGGTTGAGTATGGCATCCGCGCCGCGCTGGCGCTGGAATGCGAAGTACAGCGGATTTCTGTTTTTGCACGAAAAAATTATTTTTACCCCGACATCCCTAAAGGCTATCAAATCTCTCAATACGAACTTCCTCTGGCCACCAACGGCAGGCTGGTTGTGGACACACCTCAAGGCGAAAGCGTCATCCGCGTCAGGCGGGCGCATCTTGAAGAAGACACCGGCAAGCTCAGTCACATCCACGAAGGCAGCGAGGACTATTCGCTGGTGGATCTCAACCGTGCAGGGGTGCCGCTGCTCGAGATCGTCTCTGAGCCGGATATGCATTCAATTGAAGAAGTACGCGGCTATGCCACCAGTTTGCGCGCCATCTTGAAAGAGATCGGTGTCAATTCAGGTGATATGGAAAAAGGCGTCATCCGTTTTGAAGCCAATGTCTCCATCCGCCCGGTGGGCAGCACGGAACTGGGCACACGCACCGAGATCAAGAACTTGAATTCTTTCCGCGCCATGGAACGCGGCATCCTTTATGAACTTGAACGCCAGGCTAAATTGCTAGACAGCGGTCAAGTGGTGGCACAAGAAACCCTGGGCTGGAATGAAGCCGAACAGAAAACTTATTCGCAGCGCTCCAAAGAAGACGCGCACGATTACCGTTACTTCCCTGAACCTGATCTGCCGCCGCTGGTGGTTGAAAAGGAATGGGTCGAAGAAATTAGGGCGACACTGCCAGAACTTCCGCGCGCCAAGAGCTTGCGGCTGCAGAATCAGTTTGGCCTCAACCGCGTGGATGCCTTTAAGATCGCGGCTGAACGCGAATTCTGCGATTTTTTTGAAGCATGCGTCAAGGCTCAGAGAATACCAAACACAAAATCTGTTGCTTCCTGGCTCACCGGTGAATTGTTTGCCTGGTTAAACCTCTCGGGTAAAAACTTTGTTGAGATCAAAGTAACTCCCGCAGAATTGGCTGAATTGATTGACCTGGTGCAAGAGGGCTTGATTAACCAGAACACAGCCAAAGCCGTGTTTGTGAAAATGCTTGAAAGCGGCGCCTCCGCCGGAGAGATCGTCAAAACTGAGGGGTTGGCTCAAACTTCTGATGGCGATGCAATTGCCAAGATGGTCAGTGAGGTCATTTCCGCTTACCCGGAAGAGCTGGCAAGTTACAAATCTGGCAAAGAAAACCTATCGAATTGGTTCTTCGGTCAGGTGATGAAGGCTGCCAGCGGCAAAGCCAACCCGGCCGTGCTGAAAAGTGAACTTGAAACGCAGCTCCAGCAGCATAAATTAAATAGTTAGTTTATTGCCTCTACCCGACAGAAAACGGATTGTCCATTTTTGACAATCCGTTGTTTATTAACTAAATGGGTATTAATGGAGTGAAAAATCCAGCAAGTCACAATAAAACGGCGTGGTGTCGCTGAGGATGCCAGTCACTCGGAAGATACAAGCGGAATCAGGGTTTTTCATTTTTCCCTGCTTAACTGTGCAAGGTTTGCCAGAAATGATATCAACATATTCACCATCCGGGATATTAACCTTAACTTGTCCGTGCTCACCACTGACATTGAATACACCGAATAGATTGCCACCCTCATGTTCCCAGACCGCCAGGATGGCAGGAGTTGCTGCTACAACGATGAATTTTCCAAATTGCTGAGCCGGGTCTTTTTTGAGTTTGGCCAAGGAGGTAAGAAAAGCAGAAAGTTCATACTTCTTCCAATCAACCTTATCAACATCAAATAGAGATGGGGTACGACTCGCAGCAGATTCTTGCCCGGCGTAAATTAAAAAGGCACCGCGATTGAAGGCGGCAAAAGCCATCCAGGCCAGCGCTTTATTACGCTCCGGCACAAGGTCTATAATACGCGGCTGGTCATGGTTTTCAACAAAACGCAACTTGTTAAAGTTTTCTGGATAGATCGCATCTTGAAAACGCAGCATTTCGAGATATCGAGAAACTGGAAGTTTGTTTTTTACAACCGCCTGCCAGATGGTGACAATGTCATAATCATAGGTCATGTCAAAGCCGCGATACACCTCGCTGTCAGAAATCGCAAACAGATTTTCACGCCGGCGACCTTCTACGAAACCAGCATGAACGGATTCAGCCAGCCAAATCACACCTGGTTTGACTTTTTCCACCTGAGCACGGGCTTCAACCCAAAACGCTTCAGGGATCAAAGAGGCGACATCACAGCGAAAGCCATCCACACCAAATTTTGCCCACTCAACGAGCGTATCAATCAAATACTGCGACAGGTCAGGGTTTGGATGCTTCAGATCAATGACATCGCTCCAATCGGGGACTGTAGTGACGGGTTTACCAGCAGCGTTCTGGTGATACCAATCAGGGTGTTCGCCCACCAGCACTGAATCATGGGCGGTGTGATTGAAGACCACGTCTGTCATCACTTTTAACCCGAGAGAATGGGCTTTTTCAATTAAATGAGAAAAATCAGCTTTTGTTCCGTATTCAGGGTTGACTTCACGATAATCCGCTATTGAGTATGGACAACCTAAAGAACCTTTCTTGTTGACCTTGCCAATCGGGTAAATGGGCATAAACCAGACAATATCCACACCCAGAGCCTTAATGCGGTCAAGATCCTGTTGTACTTCTGCAAAAGTTCCATGCGGTCCGTGGTTGCGGACATAAATTTCGTATATGACCAAATTGCGAGTGGAATTGGGTGTGTTTTGTGCCATTGTCCCTGTCTCCTGTTAAATCATGAGTTTACAAATAATAATTGAGAACTGCAGCAGCTTATCCAAACAATTGCTTTTTTTAAAGATACAACCGCAATTGTAGCATTTAACTGCTCCCTAAAGAAAATTATCCCGTTAATCATTTTCATAATGGGGGGGTTGAGCTATTGGCTCTATTTGCCCCCTGTTACCAAAAGTTCAAAAGTGGACACGTTTAAAGATGAAAAGTGGACACTCTGGTAAGAAAGCGAATTAACGATCAAAAGTGGACTCCACGGAATTTTGAGGATGGCATTGTAAACGAATAAACCATCTTGCGATCAAACCAAACGCGAACTTCAACTAAATCAGAATTAATTGGGAAAAGATGAAGATCAACATCCTCTCTGATGGGGACATGAGGAATCACAAATTCTGAACCAGCGACTTTGATTTTGTTATAACCGTTGGTTGTGCGAGTATCATGTAGACAAAAAACATCCTTAAGTGATGAATAAGGTTTTGGTACAACGAAAGGCCGAAATAGACTATTGCCAGCCTTTTTAGCAATAT